>OLID01000076.1_pt1 | contig 66363 bp, 57 predicted proteins | sample 1609361 | NCBI WGS metagenome assembly OLID01 (sample SAMN05416778, study PRJEB24817) | seawater metagenome | isolation source: Sea water | place: Canada:Atlantic | collected 2013-07
CTACACAGAGTAGATCGTCGGCAGCGTCAGATGTGTATAAGAGACAGCTTGAATTAAATATTCCATTTTTTGGTGGACTTATAGGTTTCAGTCTTTCTGGTTTTATTCTTGTTTCTACATTAGGGGATGAGAATATGATAAAGAAAATATCAAAAATTCAAATATCAAAAATCCTTAGGAATGAAAATGATAAGTACTCTTATATACAAAAGGTAACCTCAAAGTATGCTCTAATTGTAATTCTACAGTTTTCATTTTTAATTATCTTTTTAGTATTATACCTAATGACTCTGTTGGAATTAGTGGCCCCCAATAAATATATAGAAGCTATAGTTAATACGTTAGGAGTTTTTTTAGTGATCTTTTTAACTATATATGGAACTTTCCTAACTCTACAGCTAATTATCAATATTTTCACAATCTCCCAATCAAGGAATCTTAGTTTTTTAACAGAGGAACTTGATACGATGGATTTAATCGAAAAATAATTGAGATTAAATTGAAGTTTTTTATCTGTAGGGTTAACATTAATTATAAATTACCCATCAATGTTCTGATTTCTTCTATATCTGAAATCCAGCATCAACAACCTTAGAATAGGATTCCTCTTTGTCCTCGGTTGTTTCCGAAAGCATTAGTCTATAATACTCTGTTATGAGAGTTGATATCATTCCTTCTTAATTAGAAATAATTACTTCATCATTATTAGATTTTAACCTCATGAATTAATCGATTTAATGATATTATTTGAGAATAATATATCCGTCCTTTTCTTTCTTAATCCGATCCTTAAAATATGGATATAAATACATTGCAGTATCTAATTGATTGGGGAGGAATTTTACTACTATGTAATCATCACCAGATTCGATTTTATATTTGATTGGATAATTTCGTTCTATCTTTTTAATCAAAGTTTCTAATTCAAACAAACGATTTTCGTTTTTTTGAATTCGTGAACCTTTCTTGGGTTGAATAGTATAGGAGTCATTCGAGTGGGATACTTCCAATCCCCAATTCATCCTAATGTATTCGAGGTAATTTTTGTTGCGCACAAGTTCGATTTGTAAACTATCATTTTCATCCCATGAATCTAAAAGCATATCGAATAAATCATCACTCGTTAGGGATCTTCCATTTAACTTATATCCTAGGTTCGGCGGACAATCAACTTTACTTAATCTTGCTGAATCTAAAATACCTTGATAAGTATCGATTACATCATAGAGGCTATTTTGAATTGAATCTTGAATTTGTAATTCAGCATTCAAATTATCGATCTCAATCTCTAAATCATCATTCTCAGATTTGAAAATAAAAATGATAATTCCAATGAGTAAAATAAATCCTAAAAGCGGAACTATTACCTTAACTATATTTCCGAGTTGCTTCATTTTATATTGGATTTATCAATTCGTTCAAAAACTTTTTCCATTTTTACTGCAGTCGGTGAATTTGGACTTGGCTGCACGAAATACTCTGATTGTATTTCGAGTTTGAGATTCAAGATTCGTTCCTTATTATCTCTTTCACAATCTTGTTTTTGAAATTCTAGTTTATCTTGAAATCTCTCCTTCAAATCATTCTCGTGATTTTGATAATAGAAAACGAGAACAGTGGCAACAACGGATCCTGCTGCGACACAGAATCCGAGCATTTTAAACCAATTTGTTTCCCAGAAATGTTGGACTGGCTGCTTATAGTTCTTTTTTGCCATGCTTAAATTTCAATTTTATCAATCTCCTTCATTATCCTGTCAGTCTCTGTCAATGCCACAATGATCTTTTGATAGTGAAGAATATCATCATAACTTAATTCGCGATCGGTGCGGTCCTTTAGCCATTTCTGTGCTGGTTGGTATCCACCGATATAGTAGTTCCAGGCTACTTCCGGAACATCTGAGAAGTATTGTGTGTCATTTATCCAAACCTTGCCGGTTTTCTTAACTTCATCTGTGCGTTCAAAGCCTGGACTTTTAGATGTCATTTTACGAGTGACGATGTTATTACCATCTTCCGGATACCCTGTAATGTATTCTTCCACTTTAGGACTTTCCATTAAATGGATCTCGCGGAGCTCTTTGCCTAGGGTGACCAATTTCCAGAATTTATCTGCATTGGTTGGGTACGGAATTCTAGGAAAATCGATCTTTAAAAACTCTTTGTATTTTTCTCGATATTCTGGACTATGAAGAACGGCATAGATGTAATCTAGAATATTTATTGGGTAAATTACGCCCAATATATCAGGGGAAAGATCAACATGATTATTTGGATTTTCTACAAATATGTGGTTGGTTATCTCAGTAAATTTCTGAGTTATCTGAAAATTCAAATTTGATTTATAACTCTCATTCAACATTGATTGTTGACCGTCTAAATTTTCGCAGAGGTAAAGAGGGAAAATGTAACCTGTTTCTTTAGTCTGAGAAGAAATATTACACATATCAGAATTAAGCCTACTTGTAAATACATGTTGAAAATCAAAAGTTGATTGTTGACGACATGTAATCAGGGAAACATTCCAATTATTGTTTAAATGAGTGAACATTTCATCCCGAGGATATGCAATAAATCCTTTTGATTTTCCCGTATAGAAAGTAAATCTTTCATCAAAAGGACGGTACATCACCTTAACGATTTTGGGATTGTTTGAAATTAAGTCCTCCTTAGCCCACGGAATCGTCCAGTCTCTACCATCAGCAGGCAAATCATATTTTGTCCGTATTTCATCAGGTTGTAGATTTAAAAAAGCATCTCCTACTTTTTCTAATTCTTGTGAAGTAATATTGATCGTTATTTTATCTCTTTTTGTTTGAAATCCAGATACATACTTAAAAAATAATTCATCAATTTTGAAGCCTTTGCTATATTCCTCAATACCTTGGGTGTTAATTGGTTTGAAAAAGTAATTAGGGGCATCAGGAATTAGTTCATTATAGTGTAAATTTTTAATATCATTCTTTTCCAGTTTAAGGTACTTCTCTTCTCGTTTACCGTAAAAATCATGATGATACACTTTAGCCAAAGGTTCACGATTTTTGTTGTTTTTCACAAAAATGTTAATTGAAACCCCCGTCATTATATCGAAAACATTTTGATCGGGTGTTCCATCTGGACTTACTTCTTTTTTCTTCGCGTTTCCATGAAGGTCGAGTATGTATATTTTATCGAATGACTCTAGTAAAGATTTTCTCATTTGGCGATGAGTAATACCATCTATAAAACTATTTGCTGAGATATATGCCAAAATACCTTCGCCATTTTTGTCAATAAAATGCTGACCATATCTGATAAACTTAATGTAATCATCGTCCAGATTTATTTTTCGTTCATTCAAGTCTTTTTTATAGTCCGAGATCAAGTTTTGAATCCATTCACCTTTGTTGGTTGAACTAACAGCATATGGTGGATTACCAATGACCACCATAACTGGTGTGTCTTGTTTGATTACATTCGCTTCATTTGCTTCTTGCGAAAGCCATTGCGTGAATAGGTTAAATTGATCGGTATGAGGTTTTTCCAAACTGTTTGTTAGGAAGATCTTGAATCGTTTGTTGTTCGGATTGGTAAAACCTGTTTCGGAGAGTAGAATGTCCATCTTCAAATGCGCCATTGCATACGAAGTCATTAATAACTCAAAACCATTCATCCGAGGTATTAAATCATTCTCCACGTATTTGGGCCAAATGCCCGATTGGTTCTTGAACTTTTGGTGAATATGTTTAATTACTTCCGCAAGGAAGGTTCCGGTACCAGTCGCTGGATCCAAAACTTGTACTTTATGCACCTCTTTTTCTGCTTGCTTATACCCTGTAGCAGAACGGTTGTCACGCACATCGGTATTTACCTTAATCTTTGTTTTCGATGTATCTGCCAACCCTTGCGGTAATCCAAATTCCGTTTTCAGAATATCATCTACTGCACGCACGATAAAATTAACTACCGGTTCAGGTGTGTACCACACTCCTCTTGCTTTTCTCAATGAAGGATCATAAGCTGCCAAGAAGGTTTCATAAAAGTGGATGATTGGATCCTCTTGTTTTGTGCTCCTTCCAAAATTGCGCATGATTTGTACCACATCCGTTGCAAGGAAAATCTGAACCAGGTCATCCACAATCCAAGCAATTCGTTCATCTAAATCGTAACCTGCAATACTTTGGAAAAGTTTTCTTAAAAATGGGTTTGAATGAGGGATCAATTGAGCTGCTTCAAAACGGCTGAAGTTCTCAAGAGAAGGATCATGATATCGCGCAGCAAACATTCCGTACGCGATTGTTTGTGCGTACATATCTGCGAATCCTTTATGGGTAATATCGTGAACTAATACATTTTTAAAGGCCTTGAACTGATCTTTTAATTGTGAGTTTGCTTCTGTTTCTTCGTCAGACTCTACAGCCTTTTCAATAATGTTCCCAAGAAGGCGTGCTTTACCTGCCATCATTTCTGCCAATTTGGTTGGAGATTTAATGGTTTGCGAAATAGTCTGAGCAAAGTCTTTCATTAATTGCTCGAAGTGGGCCACATTTTCTTGAATGCCAACAATCTTCCCATCCACAATTTCAGCGATTCGAATAGAGTTTACGAATTCACCATCACGGTAGAAATGAAAATCCAAATAATCCGTAAAGATGAGGTTCGTTAAGGAAGCGCGATAACGATCGAATTGCTCTTTAAGTGATTTACTTTTTAAATCAACTGAAATATCCTTTGCTTCAATATACCCAATCGGAATATCTTTTCGCATCAATATGTAATCTGGAGCTCCACAGGCAATGCGTGCAGGTTCATTGATTACTTGGACATCCTTTAGAAGCGTCTCAAGGTAAGCTTGTAAGTCACCTCGGTACGCATGTTCTCTAGAAATTCCTGTTTGGTATCTTTTGTTTAGGTTGTCAATGTATTGTTGGATGGTCATATTTTTCGTCCTTGTATTTATTTGTACACTATTTCCCAATAGCCTCCTAACTTAGGTCCTTTTCTTATGATGATTCCGGCTTTTTTAAGTTTTTGAATTGATCTTTCGATGGTACTCGGGGATTTCTCTGTTTTCTGAGATAGCTGTTGGGTTGTTATATTTGGATTTTCAATAATTAACAGTATTATCGCTTCCGAATTCCTTCCGAATTCCTTCCGAATTTCTTCCGTCATCATTCCGTCATCATTCCGTCGTTCTTCCGTCGTTGTTCCGTCAAGCTTTTGAGAATTTTCAGATGATTCAATAAAATCAGAATGAATAAAGAGTGTGGTTTCAAAGAAACTTCTGTCATCATCCGTGTCGAAAAAAGCAGCGGGTGAACCATTTTCTTCCAGGGCTTTTCGAATTGTTGGAATACCAGTCGCGCGACCTTCCGTTAAATCCAGTTCCTTCAGGAAATCGCCCAATCGTCTATTGCGGTAACGTCGAGGTTTAATCACATCGTTATTGAAAGCAGTCAGTTTGATTGAACGATCCGGGCCACCATAATTTAAAATCGTGATGCTGTCTGGGTAAATTCTAATTTCCACTGGTTCGCGTAACTGATAATCACGATGATACAAGGCATTGGCGACAGCTTCTTCCAAGGCAGTGTATGGATAATTCCAAACACGCAATGACTCAGGTTGACCAGAAATTTTTCGAATCTTTTCCTCAAGTACATGTGTATTCAAGTAACTCAACGTTTCCTTAATCATGAAAGGAACAGGACCAGAAATCGGAGGTATTTCTTTAAACATAGGATCGCCGGCTCCTTTCGGGAAAAACACAAGTTCTACACGTGAATACGGGAAAAAGTGTACCGGCTTTTCCGAAAACATCATCAAAGCAACATTTCTAGGATATAGTTGTTCAGGTGGACCCGATAACAGTTCCATTTGTTCCAAAATATCCGCTTTCGATCTTGTTTCAGTCCAGTCTAGCAATTTACTTTTTGTAATACGCAAATGATCTTTCAATAAAGTGAAAGAAATATCATCCAATGATGCATCCGTATTCGCTCGATCGTCAAAGGGTACTTGATTGGCCAAGCCGATTAATTCTTCCCGCTCTTGTTTCCCAGCCTTTACTGAGCTTGCATATTTTCTGATATAATATTGATATTCTTTCTTTTTTGCAGTAATGTCCTCCGGAACTTCATACGGACGATTGGAGCCTCCTGGTACCCAAAGAATCATGATCTTCTTACCATCCACTTCTTCGATGTCTAATTTTGCATGATATATAGGACGGATGAGGTTATTAAATCCGATCATCTGCTGCTGAATGTTGTCAATCTGATTATCAGGGATTCCTTTCACTGGTCTTTCCGGGATTCCGTCATTGGCTTTCACACCAATAATTACATATCCACCGCCGATGTTGCTAAAATCATTGGCAAATGCACAAACGGAACGGTAAATAGCAGGTGGATTCCAGCCTTCCTTGAACTCGATTCGTTCGTTTTCAACTGATCCGCCAGATAACAGATTTTCTATGTTTACAGGTAACGGCATTTATGATTGTGGATTGGATTTCTGTAATAGATCAGTAATTTCTACGCCGAGAACTTCTGCGATCTTGGAGAGTGTTTCTAAAGTTGGTTGTGCGTCATTGGTACACCATCTTGACACAGTGGTTTCATTTTTATCCAATTCATTTGCTAACCAGCGGTTTGTTTTGCCCCTTTCGGCTAATACTACTTTGATTCTGTTAATTTGCTTTTTACACATAGAGTGTTATGATATACTACAATAGTATTACATTATTTGCAAAATATAATACATACAAAGCATTAATTATGCAAAAGAAATGAACAAAGCAAACAGCTTGGTAACAGGAAACTCTTTGGAGTAGAAAAGTGCAGTAGTGACAATAATCAATGTCAGTATGTAACATATGTCACTAAACATGACAAATGAAAATTGTATTTTATGACATTTTGACGTGTTTTGAGAGGTGGCACTTTTATTGTCGTGGACAAGCAATTAAAATAAAAAAACAGCCCTGAAGAGAGCTGTTGATTTTTTGCCTGACTGGAAGTGTCACCGACCAAAGATTCACTAACAATCAGTTTTGACGGGTACGAAAGTACAAAGTTTTTTAGAACTACTACAATCAAAATGTAATTAATCAATTTTCCTTTCAGGTTCGTGTGTCATTACGAGAGATGACGAGCATTACTATAACTCAAAATTCGAACAAATGTCGAAAGGGAAAGATCAACATGTAACACCACATCCAGACGGATGGCAGGTAAAAGGAGCTGGAAACAGCAAAGCAACAGCGGTAAGAAACACTCAAGCTGAAGCCAACAGTATTGCAATAGAAATTGCGAAAAATCAACAATCTGAAGTATTAATTCATGGCCGTGACGGTAAGATTCGTGATAAGAATAGTTATGGCAATGATCCGAGAAAATCAAAAGGTTAAGATTATGAAACAGGAGCAGGAAAGATTGAAGTTTTGTATCGGGAGATATGATCATTACTTCGATAGTGTAAACAATAAGAGTAATGTTTATCTCACATTGAGTGTATTTATATTCGGTGGAATGCTGGGGCTTTATTCTAATTTATTAGAGAAAACGAACTATCATTTTTGGGTTAATGTCATTATGTTGACCATAATGGGAGTAAGTTTAACAACGATGCTAATTACAATTCTTGCATCACGACCATATTTAACGAAAGAAACAGATTCATTACTGTTTTTTCAGTCTGTTAGCAATATGGGGGAAACAGAATTCTCAAAACGTTCTCAAGCTTCTTCAGAAGAACAGGAATTGAATGATTTAAGACTTCAAACATTCCAACTCGCGAATGGGCTAAAATCCAAATTTGCAAAACTGCACCTAGTTGCTACTCTAGTTGCAATTCAGTTTGCACTTTTTATTCCATTAACAGTTACAATACTAAATAATTTAAAAAATTAAGAAATGAACATTTATAATCCATATACAAATACAATTCGTGAGGCAATGAACAAGGGAGTTGTCACCGAAAATTTTTCTGCAGCCAGCGGAACAATCAGAAAAAGCATGATGTTTTCAGAAATGAGAGCGCAAATTCCAGACAATAAACTTTTACCTGGAATGCAAGAATTATCAAGTCAATTAGGCGTTATTCCGAATTTTAATCAAAAAACAGGTAATCACCCAGACTTTTCGCAATTAAAAGAAAGTGGTGAAACTGAAAATCATTACATCGTGTCAATGTTTATCGACATTAAAGGGTCAACTAATCTTTTTAAAAAGTACGACCCATTAACAGTTATGGTTATTTCAAATACGATACAAAAGGCTGCTATTCATACATGCCTTACATTTGGCGGATATGTTCATCGATTGCAAGGGGATGGACTTTTTGTTTATTTTGGAGGCAAGAATATAAGTAAAGAAACTGCCACAGAACGTTCGCTTCAAGCTGCTGCCTTTTTCTCTTATTTTATGAGAAATGACTTGAAGGTTTTGCTAAACGAGCAAGGAATAGAAAACATCTATACTAGAATCGGTATAGACCTTGGGCACGACGCTGATGTGGTATGGGCATTAGCTGGCATTGGTGAAATAAGTGAAGTTACAACTTGTAGTTTACACACCAGTCTTGCAGCTAAAATGCAATGTAAAGCAGAAAATAATGGTGTAGTAATTGGTGACAACATAAAAAGTACAGTGAATGAACTTGATACTTATTTTTCAACCGTTTGTAGTAGAAAAAATGACGAGAATGAAAGATATATTTTCAGAAATGATTCTAAACTCTTCTATTATACTCAATATGATTTTCAATGGTACAAATACTTGCGTAGCTTGAAATTCATTGCAACAGATCTTGATGGAAGGTTAACCCTAAAAGCTAGCAATCCAGTCATCTTAAATAATCGAAACATTCAGAATTTAAGACCTATAGCTGAGAAAAGTAAACCTTACTTCAACTTCTAATGGTTTCAAGAAGTGATAAATTGATTGAAAAAGACTTCAAGAAATTGCTTGATACTTTTCCAAAGCTAAACACAAAGGCAATCAATCAGGCAAATAGTGCCTGGTTGATTTCTGGGGAAATGGATATTTGCGATACTAATGGAGATTACTGGGAAACCTTTGAAATTAAAATTGTAGTTCCATTTACGTATCCTCACTGCGTAATTAGTGTATTAGAAACAAGTGGAAAAATTGAGAGGTCTGATAATCGACACATAAATGAAATAGGATTTTGCTGCCTTGACATTGATCATAAGTTACAAGCGATGAAACTAAAAGGGGTTAATTTATTAGAGTTCACGAAGAATAAAATCTATTCTTTTTTCGCTAATCAAATCTACTTTGATCAGACTGAGCAATATGCTGCTGGAGATTATCGACATCATTTTAACGGTGTACGTCAGTTTTATCAGGAAGATTTAAAAATTAGTTCGGATGAAGAAGCAATTCAAATTTTAGAATATATCTTTTCAAAACAAAAACTTGGTAGAAATGACCAATGCTTTTGTGGTACTAAGAAATTCAAAGAGTGCCATCTTAATCAGGTTGATTTTTTGAAATCTGTTGGAAAGGAACAGCTTAAAAAAGATCTTGCTGGATTCAAAAATGAATTGTAAGTATAATTTGGCGGTATACCTCCTTTACTGCCAGATCATAGTTTAGTTTTTCTTCTTCGAAAGTTTTACTTTCGCTTATCTTTCGTTTCCATAGGAAAAGAGATGAGGTTAAACATGGATCTAAGTCTAGACCTTACTCGATTCCCGTAAAGTTTTTCCAATTCCTCCGCATTCAAATTCGTAGTTGCATGCGTTAAAATTCCATAGTTCACATGTAAATCATATCGATGCAGTAGAATTTCCCCAATCGTATTGCATTCATTTCCGAAATGCTTAATGTTCTGTTCAACGCCCAGATCATCTATGCAAAACGCTTTTTCACGCCTACCATATCGGTGAATGATTTCATAACCATTTTTGTGGAATTCACTAGCGATTTCACGTGTGCTTTTTACCTGGTAACGTTGATGGGGATAGACAAAATTATTCAAAATGTTCAAGAGTGTTGTTTTACCACAACCAACTGGACCCAACAACAAAATTCCTTTTTTTAAATCTAACCCGAGGTTCTTGCAATCGTCTTCAGCACCAACTGCAAATGAAATGAGTTTGAAAAGAGTTTCTTTGTCACTTAATTGAATTTGAAAGGAGTTTCCATACATTTTCTTACCTAGAAAGTTGAGATACTTCAAACACGTTGCAAAATTAAAGTGACGGACGTTGTTTTCTATTTTATAGCATTTTTCAAGCATAGCTATGATTTTAAAACTTTGAGACTTCAGAACTGTTGCCTACAATGGTATGTCGTATTTTTTGTTCTGATTTACATGTAAGTGGCCAGCTGTTGAAGTAGAACTTGGATTTGATTGAACCTTGAATTTTTCTGCATTCAATTTCCAGTTTCGCGCTGCAGCTTTCCAGTCTTTCATTGGGCTTTTATTGCCAACAACCCAACCTTTAGAAGAGTAGTAATTAAAATACTTTTCGGCTTCCGTATCATTTTGAAAAAATTCTTGCACTTCTTCAAAAGTTGGTAAATAAAAAGAATTATTCTTTTTATTGTTTTTACTGTTTATAGTGTTTGAGTTGTTTACTGAAGGTACTAGTACTTGTCCCGCTACTTGTTCAGAACTTGTACCGGTACTTGTTCTACTACTTGTCCCAAATATGGTCAAGTCAATCAAACTACCTTTCATTGGATTATGAGAAGGATGATAAACAATGTAATTTTTTGCATGCAATTTTTTCAAGCATTTGTGATAGGTTGATTTGGAACCAATCTTAGAAACAGACATTACTTCAGATCGATTTACCGACAATGGATTTTTAAATCGGTTAATGTTCCACAAATAGAACAATGCAAGATATAAGCTGATATCCGAAGGATTCAGCTCATCATCTCTAGTGAATTCATCAATAACAGCCGTTAAGTGCGTGATGTAGTTCATGATTGAAAACTATTATCAACTCTGTTTTGTGTGAGAATGTTTTGGATTTCCTCATGATCGTAGTAGATTACTCCACCAATTTTAGAATAAGGCAGCGTTCCATTAATTCTCAAATTTTGAAGTGTACCAGGAGAAATACCAAGTAATTTTCTTACTTCAGTAGATTTCAGCCACTTTTTTGTAACACCTGCATTTGCTCCAGGGAAAATTGTTTTTAATTCCTGCAGGAGTTCCTTTTTGAACTCCTGTAAATCTTCAATTGTTAAAACCGTTGTTGCCATAATTTGCTTCTTTTTAATGTTCGTATTGCAAAATTGGTGGCATTTGAAGGATTTAATTCACAAGTTCGACCCAACTATTGTAAAATAAAGTTTTGAATAGGTGTATGTAAATCAATTTATCTATTGATAATGACAGATTTGTATGGTTTTACATTGATTCAAAATGAGGTGATTTGTATTTGAGACACAGAAATTTTCAGAGTAATTAATGTGATGAATTGGAATTCTAATTTTTTTTTAATTGCTTAATATTCAATATTATATAATTTAATACTGGAAAAATCACAAGTATTACCTTAGTTAGGAGGTTTTGGTTCATCCATTTGGTCCATTTTAGTATGCAAAACCTTGGTTAATTGAATTAAAAAGCGACATCTATCTTTCTTTCGAGCCCTAATTTCACTGAACATTCGGTAAATATCAGGCATTTCAGTATTGAATACTTTACCCAATGTTCGACTAAGTTCGATGAGGTCATTTTTATCTAAGGTCACGGAACCAGATTCATGCAATGCATAAATTAATTCTGCAAGCGCAACTTTCGGAGCGGTCCAATGAATATTTGTCAGTAACTGATCCTTTTGTATTACAGATGTAGACTTTTGGAAGTAGTCATTCAAATCTTTGAAGGCAATTGCATTCGCTGCAATTATATCGTAGCCAGTTGAAATATCTGTATCCAAAGGCAGAGTAAAAATAAGTGGTTTTGAATTTGAGTTCCTAAGAAAATAGAAACTATCCCGCTTGGTGGATTGACTATTTATGTATGCAACAAATTCAGGAAAGTCAATGAAATGGGCTTGAATAAAATTTAGCTTTTTCTTTATCAAAAGCTTAATATCCTTTTTAGAATAAGTTGAACGGATTGTTTCAATTGCCAGGCAAGTGGAATGAACAATAAACAAAGAAAGTATCGCTGGTTTAATATGTTTAAAGAAATGGATTTCATCCTCTATAGAATGAAATCCATTTTTTCTAACTTCTTTAATAAGATTATTTTTTTCGGTCTTTATAAGTTCTATACTCTTTTCAAGTTTTTCGAAAATTGTAAGATTCTTTTCTTCTAACAGGCTTAGATCTTGACGTAGTTTATCAAGACTTTTAGAATATTGAAGCATACTAATAGTTTAAAGGTTATCAGTATGAACGTAAGTTTTAATAAATTATGTACCTGTTTGGCTTTTTTTGGCATTTGAAAGCTTACTTTTCAAATCATTCATATCATGACTTACTTTGTTTTCCAATACTTGTGCATAGATTTGAGTAGTAGTTAATTTAGTATGACCAAGCATTTTTGAAACGGTTTCTATTGGAACTCCATTTGACAAAGTTACTGTTGTTGCAAATGTATGTCTGGCCATGTGCATAGTCAAGTTCTTATTTACTTTGCACAGTATCGCTACTTCTTTTAAATAGGCATTCATTTTCTGATTCGACTTTACGGGGAGCAGTTTACCTTCATTTAAGCAAATTTTGTGATCCGAATAGCGCTGAATGATTTCCAAAGCTCTTGGAAGGAGCGGAACGTTTGAAGTAACACCCGTCTTCTTTCGTTCGGTGAATATCCAATAATCACCATCGATTCCTCTTGCTAAATCTTTTTTGGAAATACGTTGAACATCAGCAAATGAATAGCCGGTATAACAACAAAAAAGAAATACGTCTTTAACCTCATCCAAACGATCAATGCCAATTTCTCTGGTCCATAATAATTGCAATTCTTCTTCACTCAATACCTCACGGTTTACTCTAGTATATTGACATTTATAGTTGATGAATGGGTTGCGAATGATCCATTCGTTTTGCATAGCCAGGTTAATGATTTTCTTCAAACATCGAATGTAGCGTAAGGCAGTGTTGTGTTTTACTGAATCTTCTGTTTTCATGAAGTATTCAAAGTCCGTAATGAATTTGAAGTTTAGTTCATCGAGGAATAAGTCTTCGCAATTGTAGTTCTGTTTAATGAATCGTTCAATCTTGCCGAGAACGGTTTCAAATTTTTTATATGTTCCTTTTTCAACATCAATACCGATTAAAGTTTCCATTCGTGTGTTGTGGTATTTGAATGTTTCTATAAGCGTATATTTCTTTTCTGAAATACCTAGAAAGGAGTTTTTTATCGCGAGTGCATCAATTGGTTTGTTTTCAATTAAAAGTTGGTTATAATGACTGTGGATTTTATTACTGATGATGTCAATCGTTGTATTCACAAGTCTTGATTCTTCAGAACTTCCTATTGCTCTTCCAACCTTATTAATCCATTTAGCAGGGTCTATATTTCGCTTTAGTGAAATCTCTGCACGCTTGCCGTTTACTGATATACGGCAATAGATTGGTGCTTTTGAGTTTTTGGTCTTTCCGGGTTTAATCAAAAAGCTCAATTGATAGTTTTGTAATGTTTTCATATCATTTGCTTAAATTTTAAACCATAACCGCTTTGATTATGGTACAAACGAACTCAAAAAGAAGCAAATAATATTATTTACATTAAATTGATTACCAGTTGTTTAAATGGTTTCTGGTGACCTATTTACAAATATACATAAGGTCACCGAATAGGTACCCAAATATTTGATTTATTTTAGATTAAATTGATTGTTTGAAAATCAAAAACCGCCTAAAACAAGGGTTTTAAGCGGTTTTGATGTTTTTTGGATTCCCAAAAGTGGAGTCGGAGGGTTTCGAACCCTCGTCCAAACGACGAGAAATACAGCTTTCTACATGTTTATTCTTCGATTCATTTTCGACGTAATTTTGGACAAAGACACCCGAAGATTACGCTTATCTTCTCAATCTCATACTGGCTTAGAAGTATCACCAGTACTATTCTGTAAAATTTGGTCCTTCTTAATCCCTGCTTAACAGACGGAAACGTGGGAGAAGGAACTTGTCTGTGTACTGTTATTCCACTAGATTAAGCCGAATTTGTCTAACAAATTAGGCAGCAAGTCTGTATGACGTGTTGTCAATTATAGTTCGAAGCAAATGATTAACGAGACTCACTTCAACGCTCGACATGCTTACACTACACATCCGCTATCGCTGTCAAATCCAATACGACCCCGGTTATGGTGTTGATACAAAAGTAAAACAATTAATTGGAAGTACTTTCGTTGTTAAATAACATTAACAAAAAAAGGATCGAAACTAATGCCTCAATCCTTTCAATTAATTAAAAATGCAATTTACTTTTTAAGAAGATCTCTAATTTCTTCTAATAACACCTGATCTTTGGTTGGTGCTGGAGGAGCAGCTGGTGCTTCTTCTTCCTTCTTTTTCGTTTTTTCAATTCCTTTAATAACGATAAAAATACACGCAGCTATTATTACAAAATCAACTATAGATTGTAAAAACGACCCGTATTTAACAGCTACACCATTGATTGTCATTGTTAATGATGCAAAACTATCCCCAATTACTGTACCCAATAATGGCATCAGAATATCATTCACAAATGATGTAACGATTTTACCAAATGCTCCACCGATGATAACAGCAACTGCCAAGTCAACAATATTGCCTCTCATGGCAAACGCTTTAAATTCTTTTAACATAATCTTTAATTTTAGTTATAAACTCAAAGATACTAAACATGAAAGCGGACTAACGAAAGCTTAATTTGACTTTTCAACAAATTGTACATTGAAAAGCCTATAAACTAAAAGGTTGTCTATTGGCAATCGATCGACCTAAAGTGATTTCGTCAGCATATTGAAGCTCTGAACCAATTGCAACACCTCTTGATAAACTAGAAATTATGACCTCGAAATCTTTTATTTTACGATAGATATAAAAGTTGGTTGTATCACCTTCCATTGTTGCACTCAAGGCAAAAATAACCTCTTTCACTTCTTCATTTTCTATACGATCAATCAGTGATAAAATATTCAAGTCCGACGGTCCTACTCCATCCATTGGTGAAATTATACCGCCAAGTACATGATACACTCCTTTATATGTTTCAGTTGCTTCAATCGCCAAAACATCGCGAATATCTTCTACCACACAAATAATACTTCTATCTCGGTTTGAATTACTACAAATGGAGCATACTTCAAAATCAGAAACGTTTCCACAACTGGAACATTTTACCACATTTTCTTTCATCAGCTGAAAGGCTTGTGAAAAATCATCAATCTCTTCCTTGGAGCGATTTAACAATTGCAAAACCAAACGCAAAGCTGTACGTCGACCTATTCCAGGCAAAGAGGCGATTTGATCAACGGCGTTTTCGATGTATTTAGATGGAATTTTCACGAAACAAATGTATTCAATAATACCTTAAGGAAATTGAATAGAAGTATTACTTTTGCACTCTAGCTTATTGATAATGCAAAAATCGATTAACATAAAAAACAAACGCGCCAAATTCGAGTACCATTTATTGGATACGTTCACGGCAGGTATTGTGTTAACCGGTACTGAAATCAAAAGTATTCGTGACAGTAAAGCTAGTATTTTAGAAGCCTATTGTGTTTTTGATGACGGAGAAGTATTTATTCGAAACATGCATATAACGGCTTACGAAAATGGTTCGTTTTACAACCATAAGCCTCGCAGTGACAGAAAGTTATTACTCAATAAGAAAGAAATTCAGAAGATTGAAAAATGGCTTAAGGTCAAAGGAAATACCGTAATACCCTTAAAAATATTCCTATCTGAAAAAGGATACGCCAAATTGGATATTGCAACTGCACAGGGTAAAAAACTTCATGACAAACGTCAAGATTTAAAAGAACAAGACGACAAGCGAGATATGGATCGTGCGATGAAGAAGTTTAAATAAATCCAAGTGTCAACACATGTGCCCAGCGGTTTCCGGTGAAAAAGTACAACACGATTAGCGCATTTACACCGTAATAAGATAAAAAATAGAAAAACGTAAAGCTTATTTTCTTTCGTTTATAAAGAACCGTGCCTAAGGGAACAAAGAAAAAAATGGCTAATAACCACGCAAAAGAATAATAGTTGAAATGCATGGGATATGTTGTTGAATGTAATTTTCCGCGTGTGTGCAATCGAATTGCGTTGTGGAAAATCCATGATGACTCAACATAAACATCTCTTGTTCTCGCAAACAGATCATAATCAATGCGACTGACCCAGTACTGATTTTCTCTTTGAGTTTTAACTAATCCTATCACTCCACTGCCCGATTGAACTGTTACATTGCGCTTAAATTGGGTAACAGAATCTTTTTCAAAATGATGTGGTAAGATATAATCCAGTAAAATGAACAATGAAAGCAATGCACCAATAACAGCTGAAAGTCGAATGATTTTCCAGCGCTTCCCATTGATTAAGGATTGATAATAACGCTCATTTTCCAAATACTCTTTTAAAACTTGTTCCTTATAGCGTTTTTGCGCTTCTTTTACTCGCTCTTCCCTATTTCGTTGCTTTTCGGCAGCTGTCGTTGTAGTTTTTTTTGCGGATTTTGGTAATGCTTTTTTACCTGTAAGGATTTCATAAGCTTCCGTAATTTCAATAAACTTCTCTTGTGCAGATTCATTTTCATTTCGATCAGGATGATATTTCATCGCCAACAAACGGTATTTCTTTCGCACTTCATTTTCAGAAGCCGAGGACTGAAGACCTAATATTTTATAATACTTGCTTCTTGGCATCCGCTATACGTTCAATGGTTTTTAATCTATTAATTTTGTTACTATCTGTCCTTGAGAATTTTTCAAAACAATATACTTCTTTGGGTATGTGAAATTTATCCAAACTCAATTTTAGATCACTTTTATCTGGTACACAATCTCCTTCAATACAGAGTACAAGCTTTTCACCAAACGTTTTATCAGGTAATCCGATGACGAAAAAAGGCTTGTTTATTCGACCGGATAAATTCTCTTCAACAATTTCCGGATGAATTTTTATTCCTCCACTATTGATCACAAAATCCCTTCGGCCCAACCATTTAAATGAACCATCCTTTTCTATTTCTACATGGTCATTGGTTTGAAGATTATTAACTCCCAATAGTGGTGCGTTTATTATCATACAATTATCTTTCAATGAAATCTCCACCCCAGGTAACACGAAGTAATTCGTTTCATCCATGGTAATCTTCCTCATTGCAATGTGAGAAATCGTTTCTGTCATTCCAAATGTTTGATACGCATCAATCTGCATTTCTGAAATAAAATTCCATAGTAACTTAGAAATTGTTCCTCCGCCAATAATTAATGTTTTAATCTGAGAGATGTTGTCTTTCGAATTTTCAACTTGCATCGGAACCATCGCTGCAAAATCAATTTGTCGATCGAGATTTTTTAATGGTGTTGAAGTAATATCAGTTACTATCAAATCCAAATCCAAAACAATCGCTCTCACTACCATCATTTTTCCTGCGATGGTATGTGTTGACATGCACAGTAAGGACGAATCGTTCTTTTTCAGATTTAAAAATTTACCAGTCATTTTTGCCGAAGCAATCATGTGTTTTTTTAATAAATGAATTGTTTTTGGCTTTCCTGTAGAACCAGAAGTTTTGCTTTTAATAAAATCCAGATCGCTCTCCCATTCGTTTATAAAGGTACGAACATCGTTTATGCGATTTGGATCATCTGTAACGAATTCAACTTTCATAACTTTGGAATGGATTTTGCTTTAAAGGTAACAATTGAAATACTTTTGAAAAACAAGAATAACAAAAAACAATTAGTGAACGTGTAAGTAAATGATTAACTTAACGTTCTAAATAAAAAAAGAAAACTATGAAACGCATTGTCGGAATATTGAGTTTAGGGTTTATAATGGTCATTTTAATGACATCTGTGTCTTCTTCTAGACCAGAAGGTGGCATTAACTTTCAACATATTGATTTATCTGAAGCGAAAGCTCAAGCCATCAAAACTGGTAAATATGTTTTCATTGACTGTTACACGGATTGGTGTGGACCTTGTAAACGAATGGCCGCAACTTCTTTTATGGAGGACCGTGTAGCAAATGTGTACAACAAACAGTTTATTAACATTAAAATCGAGATGGAAAAAGATAAAGATGGTCCAGAAACTGCCTTGATGTATAAAATCAAAGCATATCCAACTTTATTAATCATCGACGGAAAAGGAAACTTGATTAAACAAGCAATTGGAATGCAATCTGCTGATGGATTATTGGCATTAGCAAAATCAGTTGAAAAGTAAATAAACCAAATTGAACTTAAAAGACTTCGAACAATTCGAGGTCTTTTTTTTACCCCAAAAGTTCCCAAGCGCTTCTATACCCACCAATTTCATCCATGTATTCAAGAAATAACGCATAAAAATGATCTTGACCGATAGTTGTACTATCGCCAATTACAAAAAGCTGTTCTTTAGCCCTTGTTAACGCAACATTCATTCGACGGTAATCTTTTAAGAATCCTATTGTGGCTTCGGTATTAGAGCGAACCAATGACAAAATTACAACCTCCTTCTCCTGCCCTTGAAAACTATCAACTGTACTGATTCTAATTTTATTTGACAATTGTTCCTTCGCTAATTGAACTTGTCCGTTGTAGGGAGAAATGAAAGCCAAGCTTCGCGTATCTAACTTTTCCGATTCAATTATTTTAGATACTAAGTCTAATTCTCCCTCATTCATTAAACTAACACCATCACTCCCTGTTTTCTCATCAAATCCAGTTCCAGCGGTATCAAAAAAAGTAATATGATTCCCGTTATTTTCTCTGTCTTCCGGTGTTTGCAATTCGTTTTTATAGAAATAACGGCTCGAAAAATCGGCGATCGCCTTTCGCATTCGGTATTGCGTATTTAAAAAGTAAATGCTCTTACAATTCTTAAAACTTCTTTCTAGTATAGAAATTGAAAATCCTTGTTGAGATGCTACATCAGACAACACTGTCGGGGGCAATTGAAACGGATCGCCCGCCATTACCCAAGATTTAGCAAATGGAATAACCACCCAAGCCATTGGCTCAATCATTTGACCGGCTTCATCAATAAATAATACATCAAATTGTTCAGTTGATGATAAAGCATTCTTCAATCCTACTGGTGTACCAAGAATTACCTCGGCCTTATCGAATAATTTTTCATCAAAATAGTCTTGAATAGCTCTAATCTCCTTTCGAAGACGCTTTACTTCTTTTATCAAAGCATTCCTCTGCTCTCGCTCTGCCTTACCGAAACTGCGTTTATATTGATAAGACATTTTGCGCATTTCTTCGGCCCGAATTTTTAGTTTTTTAATTTCTTTCAATTCTTTTGCCTCTTGCATCTTCCCTTCTGGCGTTGAGGAAAAAATAACGTCTTCAACTTTGAGCGTATTTCCAACTCGCAAAATATTAATTTCTTTATCTAGCAATCCTTTTGCGACATTATCTACCGCTGTATTACTAGCTGCAGTAACCAAAATACGTTTTCCTAGTTTAACTGACTGAACTATCGCTTCAATTAAGGTAGTTGTTTTTCCAGTTCCTGGAGGACCATGAATAATCGCTAAATTATCGTTACCAATGATACCCATTACCGCAGTTTGCTGACTTTCGTTTAACGTTTTATTTTGAAAATCAATAGTTAAATTCGGGTCTAACGTTACTCCAAAGGATTCATTTCCATGAATTTGTTCAAACAACGATTTCACTTCAGGCAATTCAGTAATTTGCCGTACCGCACTTTTCATCGTTTCACTGGTAAAGTGATCTGGAGCCAATTTAATTCCGACTCCTTTATCTTCTATCCAATCAGGAAAATCAGGTGCGAACAATCGAAAATCACCTTTCTGACCATCCATTCTAAGCAAGACACCTTTTACAGAACTTTCACCTTCCATGAAACATTCAATAGCGCTATTATCTCTAAAATTCGAAGTGTCTAAAGGAAATGTTAAACGAAATGAAATCTCTGGATAATCGGCGTATCCAAACGACTTTCTTGTAATTGAAATCGGGTGCAATACAACTCCAACTGATTTCAATTGTTTTAATCCAGATTGGGCGTCAAATTGGTATCGCTTTTCTTGCTCTTGAATTTCTAGATCAATACAATCGATTAAATGGACGATATGAGAATGTTCCAACAACTTTTTAGTGTAAAAATACAATTAGATTTGAATCAAAAAAAAACTCGCACATCAACTAAGTTGATGCACGAGTTTTTCATATAAAACAATAAGCCTACTACCACCTATTGTTTCACAACTCTTTTTGAAAAAACCATTCCGCTTTCTGACGTATAATTTATAAAATAAACCCCAGCTGGATAATTCTCTAAGGAAATAGTACTTCCAGATTGTAAAGGAATAGTTGAGCTCAAAGTAGTTCCATACATTCCTATTAGTCGGATTTCAGTAATATTATTCTTATGCGTTAAAGTTATCGAATTTGAAGTTGGATTAGGAAAAACGCTTAAGTCAGTCGCATCCAAATTTTGAATTGAAGCAGGGTTATTATGCACTAAATCATATCTCTCATTTTCAAGTACACCAATCATCAAATCTCCTTGTCCTTGAGTAAAGGAATTTTGACAATCATCAGCTGAATAATCCATGAAGTTTTCAATCATATCAGGTAAATCAACTCCCAAAATATTATCAACACATGTGTTTTTCGTGTCATCGCAATCAAAATTAGATTCTGCATCTGCATTCGGAGTATCATCAATTCCATCCTCCGCTGTGCAATCACCATCTCCCCAAATATGTCTTAATCCCAAATAGTGTCCAACTTCATGCGTCGCAGTTCTTCCTAAAGTATTCTGTAAACCATTTCCCATATCAATTTGGTTTGGATTATTGGTTCCAACGGTTTGAAATTGTAAAACCACTCCGTCGCTCATTCCAGAAGTTGCTCCTGCTGGCCAATGCGGCAAACCATCCGGTGGCGTTGCATATCCTAAAAGTGCAGTGATTTCCTGCCCAAAGAAGTTAATCGACATGTTACACACCCATATATTTAAATAACGACTCTGATCCCAAGGATCAATTCCGCCATCGGCAGTACTTTTCACCTTTTCCAAATCTGCAAAAGATCCTGTAACAGCTGCAATTGAACCAAAGGAAGTTGTTGAAGTGTTTGTTCTTGTAATTCCTGTTGTTGGAGCTCCAAACTCGTCAATTTGTGCTAATCTGAATTCAATTCTAGGGCTGCCTGCAACACCGTCAAAATCCGAGCGCATATTAACCGTGTCGGCATTCAGTCTATTGTAATCATCATTTAAAACTTTAATCTGATTAATTAGAACACTATCATGAATATTTTGAGCCGCTGTATTGTAAACAACATGAAAAACCACGGGAATGGTATACAACGAATTCATTTTTTCCTGCGAATAATTCGATTGGTGCGCTTTTGCCCTTGCAAAAACAGAATTTACCTGATCAATATAGCCTGGAGTTAACGATTCTTGATATTGAATGGCCTTATGGCTAAGACATTTATCTATTATTTGCTGGGAATTAGAAAAAAAGGACATCAGTCCAAATGCAAGTAGTAAAGTAGTTTTCATAAAGCCGTTTTTTACGTGTATCGTAAAAATAAAAATAAATCTACTTTTAAAATCTCCAAAAATTATAAATGGAAAAATAGAGTTGTGAATGGTATTAAGCATAAAAAAATGGCGTCTACATAGTAAACGCCATTCTAAAATAAGTTTAAACTTTTATTTTTTAACGAACTTTGTGCTACGACCAGTTGCCGTATTCGTAACGAAATAAATTCCATTTTTCAATCCAGAAACGTTTATTGTTTTTGAAGTAGAAATTTTCTCTTCCAAAACAACAGTTCCAAGAACATTAATTACTTTAATTGAAGTTGGTTCTTTAACAGATACTGTTAATTTATCCTCAGCTGGATTAGGAAACAAAGTAAGTTCAGGTGAAACAACCTCAGTTAAACTTGCTGTTCCTCCATCAATTGTAAGAAGATAGCTAAGCGTATAAGGCGCAGTTCCCAAATTTGTATTTGCTGTTGCATCAACATCACATGAAAAATCAACAACCGCTGTAGTTGGAGTTCCAGTAATTTCGATACATGCATTTGATCCACCAGGAATTATACCATTAGAAGGATTTGTCGTGTAAGATAATCCTGCTGGTAATGTCACGTCATTAATTGTAACATCTGTAATTGTAGCAAAACCACCTCCTGCTGTTGTACCAACAGAAATTTGTATTACAGTTGAATAAGGAACACCTACTGTTCCATTTGGCAAATTGGAATCTTCAGCAGGAGTAGTACAATATCCAGTTGTTTGAGGGTCTGGCGTACAACTTGAAGTAGGCGTACATTGAGCATTCGCATTAGTGAATCCTAGGATTACTGTTGCTATTAAAAGTAATTGTTTTTTCATAAGTAGTTGATTAATTATTTTGGTAAATATATGAAAAAACCTATTTAAATCAAATTTCAAATTATGGAAACCATTTTTTTTTAGAAATTGGATTACAATTGACGAAATGAATTAACAAAATAGGTGCTTCAAAGATTCTCAAAGGAAAGACTTCACATCTTAAAAATGTGTTTTTCATTAAACCAATTTGTCGAATTTTATTAAATATCTAACCTTTTATTAGGAAACTTGATAACTACAATTGCCTATTCTTTGTTTAGAAATAACAATTGTTATATTTGCTTCGGTGAGCTTTTTAAATCCAAATACATCATTTACTACTGACCTGTTCGAAGCAGCCAGATTCAAGTTGGCCTGGCGACTTTCTTTGTCATTTGCGGTAGTTTTCTCACTCCTTGCAACAATGTTTTCCTTTATTGAAATGCAAGGTTTCATTATTTATTCAATCGTATTTTTGCTGTCGATTGGATCTTTAATGTATTTGCATTATTCCAAAAAATCAAATTCAGTATTTTGGCTTTTTACAATTAGTGCCTCCATATTGGTATATGTGTCAATGTACACAATTGATGACACTTTACATTATTCTGATTTAGTTTGGATAATGTGTATTATACTTTTTGCATTCATCGGTCTTTCCTATAAAATGGCTATTGTTTTCGTAGGCGTTCATATTATAGGGCTCGGAATTTATTTCTTTATAGAGCTAAACACACATGTAACCTTACTTTCTGTTCGCAGCAATTTTGAACTGATTAATATGATTGTCGAAATTGTTTTTGCGTTTATTATTATGTCTTACTTGTTATATGAAAATGTAAGGCATCATGGGTACATTTGGGATAAACTTCAGGAGACTAATTCACAACTCGCTTCTAAAAACAAAGAAAATATTACACTGTTAAAGGAAGTCCATCATCGCGTAAAAAATAATTTACAAATTGTAGTTAGTTTATTACGAATCCAGAACTCAGAAACTAAATCAGAAGAAACAAAAGCTCATTTTAGAACTGCCATTAATCGAATCATGACAATTTCAATGATTCATCGTAAATTGTATCAATCGAACGAACTTTCAGAAATTGAGTTTCAAAAATACATGCAATCGCTGATTGAGGACATTAAAAATTTACATAGTGACGAGGAAGAAATTACTTTTGAATTTACTTCAGACTTAATTGAAATCGACTTAAATTCGATTGTTCCGTTGGGTTTAATAATCAACGAATTAATTACCAATTCCATTAAGCATGCCTTTTCACAGACTGATAAGAAGAGGGTCAAAATAAGCTTCAAGGTTGATAATTCGAATGTTATTCTAAATTATTCTGATTCGGGGGAATGGAAAAGTACAGACACTTCTGGTTTTGGGATAGAACTTTTGGAACTACTCACGGAGCAACTTGATGGACATATTGTTCGAGATTCATCAGAATTCAAAATTCAATTTCCACTTTATCAAAAGCAATAGCCTATTACTTTGTTATTACCCATTGCACAATGAACTCCTGCAATTGATGAGCCCATTGAGAATCTAATAATAAAGATTGGTTTGCGGAAGATAGAGCCAGGCACTGAATACCTTTTTCATAATACATCTTTCCATCACTGTTAGCCAATAACGATGTTTCTCCTTTTATTAGTTCAAATTGGTTGGGAATTAATTGTAATTCTTCAAAAATTCCGGCAGTTGAAATCACAGTTAAATTGGGGTTTTCCTTGGTTAGCGATCCTATATCACTTAAATGAATCAACAATCGAATATCACGGGCTTTTTTAGGCATGTGCGTCAATAAATAGTCCAATCCATCGTGACCGTTATCTTTACTCGTAACACCAACAATCATAACGTTGACGTCAAGTTTAATTTGAGACAATTCATTTTGAATTCCCAATAAAACTGCTATATCAGCAGAATTTTCTAAATCGGCAGCAATCAGAATTGTTGCCTTCGATTTATTGTATAAAAAAGTGCCTACCATTTCACTTTTTAATGAAACTGTATCACTATTCAAGTCATATTCCCAGCTATAGAAACTCGTTCTTTTCCCATCACCCCAATTTTCTCGAATATAATTATTCGTCTTGCGCTCACCATCAGAACCAGCTTCACGACTTTTCATAACATCCGAAGAAAGAAAATTAAAATGTTTTAATAATTGTAACTGAGTTCCGTTTTGCGCTATTGAAGCATTTATAAAGAGCACACACCCTATTACTGATATCAACTTTATCATTCTATTGTCTTATATATCCGACGAATTTACAAAAATCATTGTTAACATTTCTTGGTTTTCTGTTAACAATTCCTTTAACAAACTAAGCATTCTTTGTACCTATCTTTGTAAAAAAATATTATGAAGTATTTTCTATCATTCATCCTTATGTTTTCATTTACTTCCTTTGGACAGTTGTCTACAGTAAAAGGAAAAACTCATTATAACTTCTGGATCAACTTACCATCCGATAGTGTTCTAAAATCAAATCCTCCAGTTTTAGTATTCCTCCACGGTAGGAGTTTGTCTGGAACCGATATGAATCGCGTAAAAAAATATGGAGTAATTCGTGAAATTGAAAAAGGACGAAAAATACCTGCAATTGTCATCGCTCCTCAAGTTGTTTCGGGATCCTGGGACCCTGATAAAATATTAGAAGTTATTCAATATGTACAGAAATCGTACAAAACGGATACAAATCGTGTTTATGTATGCGGTATGAGCCTTGGAGGATATGGAACAATGCATTTTGCAGGTAAGCATCCAAATAAAGTAACTGCCGCCGTTGCACTCTGTGGAGGTGGTAACACGAATGATGCGTGTAATTTATCTTCAATTCCATTCTGGATTCAACATGGATCTTCTGATGAAGCGGTTCCAGTTTCGCAATCACGTGAAATGGTTCAAGCCATTAGGAAGTGTACGAATAAAGGTGAAAATTTGATTTACACTGAAATTAAAGGTGCAAATCATGGTGCGCTGGAGCGTGTATTTAGAAGCGATGAAATGTATGATTGGCTTTTCAGCAAGAAAAAGTAAAAGTTCACGCATTTTGGCAATTGCTTAACTAAAACTATACCTAAAGAAAACTGCTAAAACTGCAATTGCCAAAATACAAGTGAACGAGTGAATGTGGTTAGGTAATTTTTTTACCTTCTCAAATGTATGTAATTGTTTTGTTCAAAAAAACCAAAAATTGAAAAATGGGTAGAACTACGCATGATTTCAGGTAGTTTCCGCAATTTTTCATTTTTTTCAAATCAACACCATTTTTAATGTAAAAAACACCGTTACTATTTTAATTACAGTACTTTTGTCGCCTCAAATGACAATGGCATATTAATTAGATGTAAAATGAAACGCATTAACGAATACAAAAAAATCTTTGGAATTACTGGAGAACTTCAGCTCAAGGAATTAAAATCTGTTTACCGCAATTTGGTAAAAGAGTGGCATCCAGATAAATTTCAATCAGATGACGCAAAACTGGCTGAAGCCGAAGAGATGAGTCAGAAAATAATAGATGGGTATCATTTTTTAGTGAGTATTGCACCAGAGACGAAAGCTGCAAATTTGGAAGAGTATACTTCTACAATCATGGAAAGTGGGATTGAGGACTTTCAGCACAAAGGTCTTTTGTTAGAAATGACTTTTACTGATGGCTCAACTTACGAGTATTTTGGTGTTCCACGTTCTGTATACATCAAGTTAATTCAATCCGATAAGCAAGTACGTTTCGCAAAAAGAAGTATATATAATTCATATTTATACAGAAAATCTAAAAGAGGGACTTTGGATAATTAATGGGTAAGTCGTAGATCTTCAAATTCATAATTATCTTTCAAAAAATCCTTTGTATAAAGTGAATAGTGTTATCTTCGATTTCAAACTCAATGGAAGATAAAAAAACACATAAACGAACCTTAGTTGTTCAAGGTGGAGGTTTTCGCACAAGCTTTACTGCAGGTGTTTTGGACGCCTTTATCATGAGCGATTATAGAGAGTTCGATTTTTTCATCGGAAATTCTGGAGGAGCAATTGCACTTTCCTACTTTCTTAGCAATCAGTATAAGAAGTATTATGAAGCTATGTGCTTACTTGCTTCAGATGCTGAGTTTTTCAGTTATAATCGAATTATGTCCCCTGAAGGAATGATGAATGTTGATTACTTTAGAGAAGTTGCAAATCGATACATTCCTTTTGAAATGGATGAAGCAATAAAGTTCATTGAAAACAAAGAACTGGCATTTGTTATGACAGACCTCACAACGGGTAAACCACATTATTATCGCCCTAATAAAAAAACTTGGATTGATGCGGTAATCGCTTCTTGTACTTTACCATTTGTGACCAAAGGAAAACATCAATTGCACAATAGAGACTATATGGATGGTGGTTGGAGTGATCCATTACCGGTAGAATGGGCATACAATCAAGGTGCACGAGATATTGTTGTTATCAGAACTCTTCCTCCAGATTTAAAATTAAAACAATCTTGGTCAGATTATTTTGGTTCGATGGTTTACAATTCAGATGACCCTGTAAAGCAATGTTTCGAAAAGAACCATGAAATTTATAACCGTTCAGTTGACTTTATCAATAATCCACCAAAAGACTCAATAATTAAGTTCATAGCTCCAAATCAACCGTTGAAAACTGGAACCTATTCAAATTCAATAAATGACGTTACCGCTGACTACCGCAATGGTCTTGACAAAGGAATTGAGTTTATTCGGAATGGAAATTAAATAATAATCTATTGACCATTCACGACTGTAACATTTCCATGTTTAGATACAAAATCTCCTGACACTAAAACTCCTTCAAGAATATAAAAATATACTCCGTCAGTTACCTTTTCACTGGATTTTTGATCCAATCCATCCCATAACAAAACACCTGTCGCATCCGTACGATTATGAATAACATTACCCCATCTATTTAATATCACAATATCAAACGATTTAAAAATATCCGCAGGAAGGATGAACAAATCATTAATTCCATCTCCATTTGTAGTGATTACATTTGGAATATTAAACTCATTCGTAATCGTTACTGTAGTTGTGTAAGCATCAACGCAACCATTTTGATCTTCAACAAGAAGAGTGATCGAATATGTACCTGGAAGTCCGTATTGCTGCATAACATCAGCGCCGCTAAAATTGACTAAAGTATCACCATTAATGATCCACGTCCATGTTGAAATTGAAGCTGATGTAAAAGTAGAGGACTCTAAAAACGTAAAAGTAGTTCCCATGGGGCCTTCAGTGGGCGTTGGAGAGAAAAACGCATTTAAACCATTGTTTATTACATCAATTTGTGGTAATTCATAAAGCACTTCACAACCCAATGAATCAGAGATTAAGGCTGTAGGGACAAACGAATCGTAATCCAAATACGTGTGGTTGAACTGATTCGTATTATTAACGGTAGTTCCATCGTCCAAATTCCATTCAATATTCGACACATTCACTTGATTTTGCGCTTCAAAAATGAACGTTTGACCGCAAACATCACCAAAGCTCGTCCAAATAGGATTTGCTGAAGGTCCAAAAATGGTCAAATAATCAACTAACAACGTGTCGCTTGTACATCCAAATTCATCCGCAATTGAAAAGTTCAACGAATATGTTCCTGCAAAAACGTATGTGTTGTTCGGGTTTTCTAGTGACGATGTTTTGCCGTCACCAAAATCCCAGTTCCACGAGGCAATATTTCCAATCGAATTTGAATTATCGGTAAATCCAGCAAACACTGGTGGACAAGTGAACTGACCGGCACCATTTACATTTGCACCAGTCAAAACAAAACTGAGATCGGCATTTGGAGTAGAAACTATAATTGGCACTGTCAATGAATCTGTACAACCATTAATATCTGTTGCTATAAGCATCACATTATGGGAAACAGAACTAACTACTGGTATTGACGGCTCATTAAATGCGCTTGAATAATCAGTGGCTCCGGAAACCAAAGTTCCATCAACAAACCATTCATAAGATGTTCCACTTGTACTTGTGTTAACAGTGGTAAAACCTTCCAAATTACAAACAACATCATCCAAAGTGAAATCTGCAACAGGCTTAGTTATCAACATAGTAGCGACTGCAGGAGCTGATACACACCCAAATTGATCGGTTGCAACTAGTGTAGTAATAAATGACCCTTCCGTGTTAAATGTGAACTGGGTATTTGTTGCTACATTGTTAGTTGTTTGCGTAGTTGCATTTGGAAATGTCCATAAAAAACTACTCAAAGGCATTCCATTTCCAACTGCACTTGATGAATTCGTGTACGTCACCGTGACTGGAGCACAACCTGTAGTATTCGACGGCGTAATAGTCGCAACAGGTAACGCAAGGGCATCCAATCCAACAAAAGTCGAAGTAGAAGCGCACCCCACTGAATTTGTTGCAGTCAATATAATTGTAAAGGCTCCAGAGTTTGTATACGTAAACGAAGCTGGACTTCCAGAAGTAGAACCTCCATTCCCCATATCATACGTAAAAGTTCCAAATGGATGAGTAGACGTTGAGGTGCTCGTTAATTGAATAGGCGAACCTACACATGTTGAATCATTGGATAAAGTAAATCCAGCAACAGTCTGAGAAACGTGAATTGTTTGACTCGTACTATCAGAACAACCAGTTGTGTGGTTATAAATTACTTGCTCAATAACATATGTGCCATAGGCATTATAATTGTGAGATGTGGAGCCTTGGTCGGCATCATCTAGGTCAATATCATCAAAAAATGTCGTTGAACCATCACCCCATTTCCATATCATTTCAACATCATCGGAAGTTTGACCAATAATAGCGTCATCAGTAACATTCAACGTAATTGGCAAAGAAGCTGGATTACAAAATAACGTTTGATCAGGTGTAAACATGGAGATTGGGGCCTTTATATATACTGCTTGTGTCGTGACCAATGTATCCTTACATCCTCTCCAATCGACAATTAAAGTTACATCAAAATAACCGGTGTCCGATGGGTACGGATATGTAGGGTTTTGCAAGTTGCTTACACCTCCATCTCCAAAATCCCAACTATACGTTACATCTGCAGGATCTGGTGTTCCGTTAAATGTGGTCTGGTCCGTAAATACAATCGGTGTCTTGGCACACTCAATTATTGGAGCAACAGAAAAATTGACGTTTGAAATGGAACCAACTTGAATTGTATCTAACATTGTTAAACTCGCTGTACACCCGCTTTGAGTTGTCACTGTAAGCGAAACAGAATAAACACCTTCATTGTACACATGAGGCGGTGGGGATTGAGCATTTACGTTCGGACTTCCGTCACCAAAATTCCAAACCCAAGAAACTAGCGGATCACCTATTGGGTTAGGAGAAGCAGATGATTCAGAAAATTGAACCGTCAAGGGCTCACATCCATTATATTGATCCATTGAAAATTGCACTGTCGGCGACGAAACATTGATATAATTATTAATAACTGATGAATTCGTACATCCACTTGCATTTGTCATAGTTAATGTCACTGTAAAAGAACCATTAGAATTATATGTTTGAGCCGGAGGATTAGTACCGTTAAACGTATTTCCATTCCCAAAATTCCAAACAAATGTTCCCGCGCCAGATGTGTTAGTAAACATTACATTCAAAGGAGCACAACCGGTTGTTGTATTTGCCGTAAATGAAGGTGTTGGTAAAGGATTTATTGTAATGTTCTGATTAAATGTACTCGAGCATCCAGAAATTGTATTTTGAGATGTCAATGTAACGTTATAGGTTCCAGGAGTACTATATGAATGCACCGGATTTTGAGATGATGAAGTTTGTCCATCTCCAAAATTCCAGCTCCAACTATTTGACCCAACTGTTGACATATCTGTAAATGCAATAGGAGCACCAACGCACCCTTGAGCCGGAGCATTGAAACTAGCAGAATAATTAGATACGACAATGTTCTGAGAAATAGAATTCGTACAACCTGTATTGGTATTTGTAACAACTAGTGATACCGGAAAAGTCCCTGCAGAATTGTAAGTAACCGATGGCGGCGATTGATTCGTAGAAGTTTGTCCGTTTCCAAATGTCCAATTATAAGTTATTCCAGCACCCGTTTGTGATGTATTGGTAAATGTAACCGAAAAGGGAACGGTACATCCATTTCCTGATGTTGTAAAACCTACTGTTGGTAAGGGATTAACTATTATATAATTTGTTTTCACCTCGGGGTCAGCTTGCCCATTTGCAGCTGTTACAACAAGCGTAACGGAATAAGTTCCTGGGGCAGTATAGGTGTGACTCGGATTTGTAACTGTAGATGAATTTCCATCACCAAAATCCCAAGAACGACTAATTATAGGCGATCCTCCAGCTGTTGAGAGATCAGTAAATGAAACCGATGTTCCTATACAAACCTGTGTGGTGTTGACCGAAAAATTAGCCACTGGTGGTTGTGCCAAGACTAAAAAATTCACCAATAAAAATACAAATGCAAATAGTAATCTCATACAAAAAAAATTAGTTAATAAATATTGGAGAATGTAACTATATAAACGTTGTAAAAGCTCCTCTGGTTGCATGGTTCGAGCAATTTATTTTTGTAAATGCAACAACAATCTAAAAAGCAACACTTTAACTTTAAACAATTAATTTTTCAATCTGGAAATGCCTAACTCAAATTTTACTAATTTTAAATTATGAAAATTTTACTCCATACTCTCTTTATTCTTTTTTCTACTTCAGGTATTTGTCAATCCATTGACGTCCAAAAGTATCATCTCGACATTACTGTTACTGACGATTCGGATTTAATTCGCGTGACAGAAAAAGTACAAATTCTATTTTCAAAATCTTGTTCAACATTCGAATTAGATTTAGCTTCTCTTAACGAAGAATCGAAAGGTATGCTTGTCAGTTCTGTAAAAGAAAATGATGTCGAAGTCCCTTTTACTCATAAGCTAAACAAGTTAATTATCGAAACCGACAAAGGATTTGAATCCAATGTGAATATGTACACAATAGCATTTGAAGGAGTTCCAATTGACGGTTTGGTTATTGGTAAAAACAAGTATGGTGCACGAACAGTTTTTGGCGACAATTGGCCAAACAGGGCACATAATTGGTTCGCTTGTGTTGACCACCCTTCAGACAAAGCTGCAATCCACTATACTGTTACCGCTCCGAAAAAATACCAATGTGTTGCCAATGGAAAATTAATTCAACGGCATGACATAAATAAAACTCATTCCAAATTTATTTTTGATACGGACATACCTCTTCCAACTAAAGTAATGGTAATTGGACTAGCACAACTTAATTTCGAACAATTAGACTTTCCTGATTTAAAGGTGATAAATGCGGTTTATCCTGAAGACAAAGAGTCTGGATTCAGAGATATGAAAGCTGCTACTTATCCTTTGGAATTTTTCATTGAAAACATTGGGCCTTATCCATATGAGGAATTGTATAATGTGCAATCAACTACTCGATTTGGAGGAATGGAAAATGCGGGTTGTATTTTTTATGATGAAAATGCAATTACAGGTAAAGGAACGATGGATGACCTACTTGCTCATGAAATAGCTCATCAGTGGTTTGGAAATAGCGTTACCGAAACAGATTGGCAGCATTTATGGTTAAGTGAAGGGTTCGCAACCTACTTCACAAATCTAACTATTGAAAATCGTTTCGGTCGTGAAAAAATGAATATACAACTAATTAAAGACCGAAAAAGAGTAATCGGATTTTCCAAAAGTGTGCAACTTCCAGTTGTTGACACATTGACAACAGATTTAATGCAATTGTTAAATCCAAATGCATACCAAAAAGGCTCATGGTTTTTGCACATGCTACGAAACAAGATTGGAAACGAGGCATTCTGGAACGGAATTCGTGCGTATTACGATGATTACAAGTATCGAAACGCCTCAACCAGCGACTTTATGAAAGCAATGCAAACTGCTTCTGGTCAACCATTACACTCCTTTTTTGTGCAATGGCTGCGAACTGCTGGACATCCGATTATAAAAACAACTATTACAAAAAAGAATCGATTTTCAATTGAGCAAATACAAGAAGGAAATGCATTTGAATTTCCACTTGAAGTGAAACTAACGTTCGAAAACGGTGAAACTCAACTTTTGAATTTTAATCTAACTACTAAATTGTTCACATTTAAATCAAATGATAAGCGAACAATTAAATCAATTGAATTAGATCCTAATGTGAACTTACTATTTGAAGAAGTCAACTAATTCTCCTTTTTTTGAATATCTTTATACAAACCAAAAACTAAAACAATGGAACAACAACCTCTTTATTTAATTCCGTATGATTTCACTCCTGTGTCTGAAGCAGCTCTGCGATTAGGGTTAGATTTAGCCGAGGCGAACAAAGGAAAAGTACTATTACTTCATGTGGTAAAAAAACCAAATGAAAAGTCGGAGGCAAAAGCTAAGTTCAAAAAATTAACGGGTAATCTTACCAGTGAGGAACAAGCATGTACAACATACAAAGTTTTGGTTGGAGATATTTTTGATGATATCGCAAAAGCGAGTGAATTGTTAGATGTGACACTAATCGTTATGGGAACACATGGCGCTAGAGGGTTTCAGAAAATATTTGGAAGTCACGCAGTTAAAATGATCAGCTCATCTGCTTGTCCATTTTTAATAACTCAAGGTAAAAAAGAAATAGATAAACTAAAAACGATAGTAATGCCGTTTTCTTTTGAAAAGAAGACGATTCAAATTGCATCATTCGCGAGTAAAATGGCAATGCAATTCAACGCTACAGTGCATTTAGTCGGATATCACGACAAAGATGAATGGCTCGAAAAGCATATGAAACAAAATCAAATGTTAGTTAAGAAACACCTTGAAGGAAATGGCGTTTCTTGTGTTATTGCAAACATTGAAATTGGAACAAATTTCGAAAAGGAGTTAATGGCATACGCAGAAAGTGTAGATGCTGATATTATGGCAGCGGGGTATTACCAAGACGGTATTATAACGAATCCAAATTCGTTCATTCAATCGATGATAGAAAATAAATTGAACCTACCTCTTTTAACTGTAAATGCTGAAGAATTAACTGTAAGTACAGGAAACGTAGTCACTTCGTTTTAAACGAAACAAACTTAATATCTTAAGCCTTTGAAGAATACTTCAAAGGCTTTTTTGGTTACTATTAAATCAAAAAAAGGGCTAAATAAAAATTCAGCCCTTTCACTATAAATTGTAAAGAGTTTACAAGGACAATACTTTAAACTCTGTTCTTCTGTTTAATTGTCTTCCTTCTTTCGTTTCGTTAGTTGAAATAGGTTGTGTTTCACCATAACCAGCAGAAACTAAACGACCAGCAGAAACACCAGCATTGGTCAAGTAATCAACAACAGCTTTCGCTCGTTTTTCTGAAAGAGCTTGATTATACGTATCTGAACCTTGAGAATCTGTGTGTCCTGAAAGCTCAATTTTCAATGTTGGAACATCTGCCATCAGCTTAATTAGTCGATTTAACTCAGCAGTAGATTCTGGTCGTAAAGTCGCTTTATCCAAGTCGAAGAAAATGTTCTTCAATACGATTTTTGATCCAACCTTTAATCCTTTTAGTTCAACATCTTTTTCCACCGTCTGGAAAGCTGCGGTACTTGGAATATCAAAATTTTCCGAATGAAACAAGTATCCTTCTTTCTTAACTGCAATTCCATAGTTTTTACCTGCCGGTAAGGAAACCAAATATTTTCCAGTGGCGCTATTCGATTTAAATGTTGCAATAACAACGTTTGCTTGATTATCGACAATTTCAACTTCAGCCTCTAAAACTTTTGTTGTAAGAGCGTCTGTAATTACACCCTTCAAAATTGTCAATTGAGCTTCTTTTACTTCAACCACAGGCGCAACAACAACCTCTTTAATAGGTGCAGCGACACTTGCTAATAAATTGTCTTCGTTGTTCAACACGACTTGCTTTTCTTCTCCAAGAAAAGTCACAACATATAAATCACGTAAGCCACGACTATCCGTTCCCATAGAAGTATAATAACCATGTCTTCCACTTGCTGAAATTACGAAAAACACATCGTCATCAGTTGTATTCACAGGGTATCCAAGGTTTTCAGGTTTGCTCCAAACTTTAGTTTTTTCATTGTAGACCGACTTAAAAATATCGAATCCACCCATAGATGAATGACCTTGAGAACTAAAATACAACGTTTTGCCGTCTGGGTGCATGTACACACCTTCTTCCGAATATTGGGTATTAATTACGTTTCCTAAATTAACTGCATCACCCCAATTTCCTTTTTCATCAAGTTTTGACATGTAAATATCATGATCACCTGCTCCACCAGGTTTATCCGAAACGAAGTATAAAATGTTCCCATCTGGCGAATAACATGCTGATGACTCATGGTAATCCTTGGTATTAATGTTTTTCCCCATTGATTCAGGTTTGCTCCAAATGTCTCCAGTCAATTTTGATTCATATAAATCTCCACCGTTTGATTTTCCAAGATAAATTGCAAAACGTTGACCATCGTTTGATATACCTGAATTTGCATCATGATCATTTGAGTTAATTGGTTCACCAATATTCTTAGACTTTGACCACGATCCATCAGGCTGTTTATATGAAATATAAATATCCTCAAAGTTCTCATTCAATTGAGGATCAATTTTTCCACCTGTAGAATTTGGTCTTCGAGCAGTGAAAACCAACACTGATTCATCCGCAGATATTACAGCTCCATACTCATTGTACTCTGTATTAATATTGTCTCCCATATTATCCACAAATACTCGAATTGGATTTGCTACCAATTTTTTACCATTTGCGCACTGCTCCAATCGCATCATAATTTCTTGAACGACATATGGATCAGAACCATTCATAACAGTTCTCTGATATTGACCATATTCAGAAACAGCTTTATCAAACTGCATGTCCAAATGATAGGCTTTACCCAATAAGAAATGAATGTAAGGATCAAGAGACGGATTCAACTTTATAGCTTTTTCGAGATAAGGCAATGCTTTATACTTAAACATCGATGCCAAGTAACACTCGCCCAATTTGTAATTCAAATCTGCATTATTTGGATTGAACTTATTTGCTGCCTCATAAGGCGTGATGGCGTCTCTATAAAAGCCAGGACCTTGAGCATAAAAATCATCTCCAGTTTTTAAATTATCTTTTGCTGTTTTAAGCCCATCCTTATCATCTTTAAAATTTGCTTTATCAAACTCAACATTTTGCGCGAACAATCCACTTACCAGAAAGATTGATGCTAATACTATATACTTTTTTAACATGATTATTTTCTTTTTGGTTTATTGACAAATACCTATAAAACTGTTCGCTGCTTCGGCTCCAAGATTTGCCGCTTTCGTCCAATCTTCACATGCTCCTTTTTCGTCGCGTAAAAGTTCTTTTGCATTTCCACGGTTCATATAAGCATAAGCGTAATTTGCATCAATAGCAATCGCTTTAGAACAATCCTCAATACACCCTTTTAAATCATTCAATTTAAACTTAGCTCCTGCTCTATTGTTGAATGCATAGGCATAATCTTTATTTAATTCAATCGCTTTAGAGAAATCCTCAATTGCCCCTTTAAAATCACCATCATCAAATTTCGCACTTCCTCTATTATTATAGGCGATGAATGATTTGTCATCGATCAAAATCGCCTTGGTATATTCCTGAATTGCCCCTTTAAAATCTTCTTTTTTCCGTTTAGCACTGCCAAGGTTATTGTAAGCAAAGGACATTTGTTTATCGAGTAAAACAGCCTTTTGATAATCTTTTATAGCGCCATCCAAATCATTTAATTGACGCTTTGCGCTTCCACGGTCATTGTACGCATAAGCATAATTAGGTTCTGCTCGAATTGCTTGATCAAAGTCTGTTATTGCACCTTCGTAATCTGCATTCTCGAACTTCAATCCACCACGATAATAATAGGCTTTTGCATGATCTTTATTGATTGCGATAGTATTTGTATAACCTGCAAGTGCTTCTTCCTTGTTTCCGCCAAAGAAATGTGCTCTTGCTCTTGTATAATGGCTTTCTGGATTGTTCGTCAATGCAATTGATTGATCAAAATCAGAAATGGAACCACTGTAATTTTCCATAGCAAATTTAGCCATTCCTCGATTAAAGAATGCCTGCTCGAAAGAAGGATTCAATTCGATTGCTTTTGTAAAATCATCAATTGCTCCCTGATATTGCTTTTGAGAAACTTTGGCTACTCCGCTGTTATAAAGTAAGCTACTTTGAATAGAATCACCTCCAATAATTTTTGCTTTTACAATTGAATCTGATTGTGAAAAGCCCGTGAATCCTATAAAACTAGTAGCGCAGAAAAGGAATAAATTCCTAACTCGGTTGATTAACATAGTTCGTTATAATTATTTAGTTTAGTCTAAAGTAACAAATAAGACTTATTTAATCATGAAAAAGTGAAAGAATTAACCGATTCAACGTTAAAAACTACAAAGCAGTACAAAACACCCAATAGAATTTAAAAGGCGCGTTCTCATCATAATAAAACCCGATACCGACTTTTTTACTATGCTGATTGAACATATTATCATAATGCCCTTTACTATTAAACCATTGCTCATAAGTTCCATCAGCGTGCGCGCTTGCAGCAGCAATATTTTCTGAATTTAGAGACGAGGAATTATAAAATCTTCCAATTCGCGTAAATGTACCACCTACTTTCACCAATTCACCATTCACTCTGTCGTACGTATTGTGATCAAAGTACTTTTGAGACCCTAAATCAAATGCATGGTAACGAGCAGCCTTCGCCAAATTCTCTTCCCAAATCAATGGTTCCATTCCAAGTTTAGATCGTTCTTGATTAATCAACCCCAAGAGGTTCTGTTCCTCCTTAGGATTAGAAGATTGAATGTTCTCATTCCCATTTGGCATACCGAACATCAAACCTTCAACCGCCATTTTTGGACCGCCATTTATCCTATCCTCACTAGCTTTAACTTCTGTAAACAGTTGGACTTCCTCCATTTTATCGAGCTTGGAATATGCAATGACTAAACTAGCACTTAGACTTTGTTGGTCTTCGTTGGATAACTTATTTGACAATCGAGTAACACTCAACTTCAATTTAGATTTATCGACAAGCCAATTGACTTTCTCTGCCAATCCATACTTGTCTGCATTTTCAAATTTAACAGCATACCCTATTGATTTTTTCAACAATGAATATTCTGTTCGACTGTTTCTTGCTACAGTAGATTTATCGAAGTAAACCTTGGAGGCGTAATAGTACGAAGAGCTTTCATTTGGGAAATAAGAAATATATCGTTTAGCTGTCTCTAAACATTTTTCAGGACTTTTGGAATAAAGTTTCGTTAATCGGTTGAATAATAAATCATTTGCAAGAATTACACTTGGAGAGAAAAACAAAACCATGAGGAGATTGAAAGACTTCATAAACAAGAATTAAGGAGGTTTGTACTTTTATAATACCTTCTCTTGAATATGGTTACATTTTAATTCCCATTACGCAAACATCATCTATTTGTTCTAGATTTCCTTTCCAATTTAGGAAAATCTGCTCCATTAATTTACCCTGTTCTAACATGGGCAAGTTCTGCATTTCAATTAATGCTCGTTTAAACGGTAAGTACTTGAATTTTTTACCGTCTTTACCTCCAAACTGGTCAGGAAAACCATCTGTAAATAAATATAAAACATCCCCTTTCTTCAATTCGAACGAATGCTGAGTAAAAGGCTTTAAAGAGGCGTATCTCCCAATTGGCTGCTTGTCTCCTTTAAATTCAATGAGCGAGTGCTTTTCTTCCGAAGCCACTTCGTTTTCGCGTAAAATACATAATGGATTATTTGCTCCAGCGTAAACCAAATGTTGCTTTTTTAAATCAATTGTCACCAAGGTAATGTCCATTCCATCAGATACCGCTTCGCTGCTCTTTTCGAACTTCTGAATTACCAATTCTCTGGTTTTATCTAAAATTTGGCCCGGCTGATTTAATTTAAACTCATTAATAGCTCGATTGAGGGCATCACTGCAAACAACACTCATCATAGCCCCTGGAACGCCATGTCCAGTACAATCTGCTACCGCAACATACACCACATCACCCTTTGTTTCAAACCAATAAAAGTCTCCACTTACGACATCCTTGGGGCGAAAAAATAAAAAACTTTCTGGAAAGTAGTTGTTGAACTCTTCAGTCGTTGGTAGAATTGCCAATTGCAAACGTTGCGCATAAGAAATGGAATCTGAAATAGACTGATTCTTTTCGTCTACGATTGCTTTTTGTTCTTGAATCAACTCATTCTTTTCCGAGAGTAATTCGTTGAGCTTTCGTTTACGTCGATTGGAATTAATAAAAATAAACAATGAAACAACAACAATTATAAACCCAATTACACTCAAATAAACAACATTTTGAATTTTATTTATCTCTTCGTTATGTTCTGCTCTTTCAATCGCAAAACCATTCTCAATCTGAATGCTGTCATTGAAGTTTTTATTCAATAATTGTTGCTTTATATCTCCGGCAATTAAATCTTGGGCGCGTTGTTTTTCATCAGATAAATCTTTAAGCTCTACAAAATTTTCAAGTGAAAAATAAGCATCGTCATATTCCCCAATTCGCGAAGCATATTTGGAATACAATCTATAGTATCTGACTTTTAAAAAGTCCAATTCGTATGTACTATTTAAAAGCGTATTAATTGTTCGAAACAATTTGCTTAAACTATCCTTTGAAAGTGAATTGAATTGAGTTTCACAAATATCCAGTAAAATTTGTCCCTCACCATTTTTGTCCTTTAAATCTCGTCTTATCCATAGTGCCTCCTTCAACATTACACCTTTCTCCTTTCTCGTTAGACTCGATTTTTTCATAGATGCATAGCCCTGTAAAGCCGTAGAATAATTATCCCTGTCTTTCGTTGAGCTAGTCAATTCAAGTGACTTTTTGAAATAATACTCAGCGCTATCTATTTGGTTTAACTTATCAAATAAAAAGGCAAACATTGTATAAGAAATTGCCTCTCCTTCGGTATTGCCCGACTTTATTTCATATGGCATGCTTTTGCGTTCATATTCAAGCGCTTTATCGTACATTCCGATTGCACTATAAATAGAACCAATATTGTGCAGTGCATAGGCTTCTCCTTGCAAGGCCGTATGGCGTTTGTATCCTTTTGGTTTTTTTTTGATTATTTTTTCGTTCTGTTCTAACGAGAGCAATTGAAAATCTAAACTTTTTTGATATTCCCCCATATCAAAATAGGAATTTCCAATATTACCATAGGCATCTGCAATCCCTTGGTCGATTTTTGCTTTTCTGAAATACGATAAGGATTTAAAAAAATTTGTATTTGCCTTTGTGTAAATCGCACGATCTTGATAATACCAACCTAAATATTGATAGGCACGGCCAATGAGTTCAGGGTTCTTAGAACGTAATGCATAATGAACACTTGAATCCGCATACTTCTTGGCTAGATTGACATTTTCGTATTCAAAATTTTCGAACAAGGTGAAATATTTTCGAGCCTTGGTAGAATCAATATTTTGAGAAAATGAATGGTTAATCGAAATTATCCCGATGAATAGTATAGCGGTATAGAAAGTCTTAATGGTCACCTAACAAAAATAATGGAATTCTTTTACCAATCGGCAAATTCCAAGAATTTCAATTCGTAACGGGTTCTTTTCTAAACAGTTTTAGAATTAAAAAGCTAATGCTAAATACTACGATAAATGCTATGCAACTCAAAACAACGGAGCCAATTAGATATTGGTAAGCATTGGTTTTAACATCATCCAACTCAAGAGAAACGAGTGTTTCATGATTTATTTCACCTCCAACAATAAATTGACCTACTATTACACTTCCATATAAAATAAACGGAATCATTGGGGGAATTGAGATGTTCGCTGCAGCAATAAATAGCACTTTATTCATTCTGAAAAGAACGGACAACGGAATTCCAATTAGCAATTGAAATCCCCAAATTGGAATAATGCCCATAAATGCTCCAAAACCCAACGAAAGAGCTTTCATAAAATTCGATTCTTGTGGCTTAATCGCCTCTTTTTTAATCGTTTTGAATGTGTTATACGAAAAAAATTTCTTTGGGTAATAATAAAACAGAGCTCCTAAAACCAAAACTGAATTTAAAACCGAAATTCTAAAAAAATCTCTCGTTGGCCGAAAATGTGAAACACGTTCTTCCATGTTGTATAAAACACGAATTGCAACAGGATAAAATTTAACATTCTTCCATGCTAATCGCACAATTACCTCAATTTCAAATTCAAACTTTTTTGTGAAGAAATGCATTTTCCGCATTGGAATCAGAGGATAAATCCTAAACCCCGTTTGTGTATCAGGCAAAGAAATCCATGTTTCTAACTTGAACCAAAAATTGGAAAACTTATTCCCAAAAGAGCTCTTACCAGGAACAGTTTCGTGTGCCATGTTGCGCGAACCCATAATTACCGAATTAGGAAATTCCTTTGCTTTTTCAACCAATAAAGGAATGTCTTCCGGAAAATGCTGTCCATCAGAATCGATTGTAACAACATGGTCGAAACCCAATTCCATTGCTTTTTTAAATCCGCGACGTAAAGAATATCCTTTTCCTTGGTTCGTGTCGTTTGTAATTAAAATGATTTTATCTTTTAATTCTTCTAAAATCGAAACAGTGGAATTTGTACTTCCATCATTCACCACTATAACTGTTGCGTTTGGAGCAACATTAAACACTCGTTGAAGAACATCAGCGATTGTTTTTTCGTTATTATAGGTTGGTACAAGAATGCACCCGTTGATTTCTGATAGCATAGAATAAAATGCAACTAATAAAATGCAAAATTAGCAGAAAATTCATCATTTCTTTGCTTCGACTAGTATAGACAACTATTAATAAAGGAAATTTGGCAAAATCATTGTAAGTTTGCAATCAAAATAAAATTGCGATGCTAAAATTATTTTCTGTTCTTTTAATTTCATTCTCATTCACTTCGAGTAAATCTATTAATAAGTTAGAGTTTTATAACGCGTTTAAGTCGAATGAGAAATCTGTTATAGACAAAGGAATTCAAACAGTAAAAGACGAAACAACTTCTTCATTAAAAAATGCCTATTTAGGAGCATTAATTATGAAAAGCGCCCAGTTTCCATCTACGCCAAAGGAAAAAATTGCAGTTTTTAAAGAAGGTAAAACTCTGTTAGAAAGCAGTATTGCCAAAGAACCCAAAAATGGTGAATTTCGATTTATTCGAATTGCAATTCAGGAAAAAAGTCCTAAAATTTTGCATTACACTGGAAATATCGAAGAGGATAAGAAAATTCTCATTCAAACATACGAGTCATTAGAAATTGTGGTAAAAAAGGCAATTAAAAAATATGCCGAAGAATCGACTATTTTGTCGGTAAGCGATTTTAAATAACAACTTTTCGCAAATGAAAATATTAGCTATCAATTTTTCTCAATCTGGACAATTGGATGAAATAATTGAGAATTTTATCTCACCATTGAATAACGTTTCCATTGAAAGAGTGAAATTTAATACATCTAAACAATTTGATTTCCCTTGGACAATTCCTTCTTTCTTTGACGCAATGCCAGAAAGTGTTAAAGAAATACCCGCACCTCTGAAACCGATTAATTTCGAATCAGAAAAGTATGATTTAATCGTATTTGGGTATCAACCTTGGTTTCTTTCTCCCTCAATTCCAACCACTTCACTTTTAAAAGATCCAAAATTCATGGAAATCATGAAGGACACACCACTAGTAACAATTGTTGGTTCACGGAATATGTGGCTCAATTCTCAGGAAAGTGTTGTGCGTCTCATTCAACAAGCCAATGGTAAAATTATAGGTAACCTTCCGCTAATCGATAAATCTTCAAATATTTTGTCAGCCGCAAGCATATTACATTGGATGCTGACAGGGAGAAAAGAAAAAAAATGGGGAATTTTTCCTATGCCAGGAATCAGCGACGAAGACATCCAAGGAGCGTCAAAGTTTGGTAAAATTTTGAATAATTGCATTTCAAAAAACACACTAGATAACTTTCAAAATGAACTAGTAGCGGCGAATGGTTTAACGATAAATACGAACATTTTATTCATTGAAGGTAGAGCAAAAATGATATTCAATGCATGGGCTACACTTATTTTGAAAAAAGAGGCACAAGGAAAAAAACGGCGTTTTTGGGTTAGTTTTTTTAAATACTACCTAATTATTGCTCTTTTCGTGGTTTCACCTTTTGTTGTTCTAATTTACAACGTTTTAGTTCGCCCCTTTACATCAAAATCAATTCGTGAAAAGAAAAAGAAATACACTTTCCTTGGAATGAAAGTCTAAAAATTAACAAATCATTCACCCGCTTTATAACGAATAAACTTTATTTTTGACTGTATTAATACGACAAAAGCCTAATATTTTACTGTATTTATTTCTTTTGGACACTGTTGTTTTGAAGAAAAAAAGTACTTTTGCTCGACCAAAATTTTAAATCAGAAGATGTCAGAAGTTTATATTACAAAAACTGCCAATTTTTTGCCAAATAAGCCCGTTTCAAATGATGAGATGGAAAACTATCTTGGTCAAATCGGTGAACGTGCTTCTAAATCAAGACGAATTGTTCTGCGTAATAATGGTATAAAAAAACGCTATTATGCACTAGATAATCAAGGGAATGTAACACATACAAATGCCGAATTAGCTGCCAATTCCATTCGCAATTTAATGGATAACAGCGTGGCTAAACTTAAGGAAGTGGATTTATTAACTTGTGGAACTTCCGTTCCTGACCAATTAATGCCTTCACACGCTGTAATGGTTCACGGAGAATTGCCTGAAACAAATGCAATAGAAGTTATCTCTCCTTCCGGAAATTGTTGTTCCGGTATGCACGGATTTAAGTATGCGTACATGTCTGTCAAACTTGGAGATTCAAAAATGGCAATATGTAGTGCTTCCGAAAGACTTTCACGTTCATTACATGCGGATCAATTTGAACTTGAAGCAAAAAAAATGGGTGAGCTTGAGGCGAATCCGTATATCGCATTTGAAAAGGATTTCTTGAGATGGATGCTTTCTGACGGAGCGGCTAGCTTTTTACTTGAAAACAAAAAAAGTGAAACTGGTTTATCTCTACGTATCGATTGGATAGAAGTATATTCATTCGCCAACGAAGCAGAAACATGTATGTACATGGGAACTGAAAAATTGGCTGATGGTACAATGAAAAGTTTCAAAGATTACAAGATGACTGAGGTCAACGAGCAATCAATTATGTCCATCAAACAAGATACAAAATTACTTGGAGAAAATATTGTGAAACTTGGCTTCAAAAAATTAGAAGGTGCGATAAAGGATAAAGGAATGTCTTCTGATGATATCACCTATTTTTTACCGCACATGTCTAGCTATTTCTTTGAAAGTAAAATAGCTGATACTCTGGATGAACTTGACATGCACATTCCTAAAGAAAGATGGTTTTCGAATCTTGAAACTACGGGAAATGTTGGTTCTGCATCTATTTTTTTAATGGTAGACGAATTGATGAACAGCGGTAAGTTGAAAGAAGGTGACAAAATTCTTCTAGCGGTTCCGGAAAGTGCCCGATTTTCATACGTATTCAGTCTTTTAACTGTATGTTAAAATGAAAAAAGAAAATGTTCCACAGGATAAAAGTTCGCTCGAAAATTTTACGAGAGAGGTTTGTTATGTGAAGAACAAAGATGGCAAATATGAAACCGAGCTTAGTACTGGATGGGAAACAAAATCGGTAGCCCTCGAAAATGCGTGGGAAGAAATAAATAGACGAACTGAAGAAGCAAAAAACAATTGTTTAGCAGGAAAATCTAGCCCAGTAGCATATTACCTAGAATTGAGATTAATGGACATCCCAGTATTAGCGGGTTATACCGGTTTTTTCAGCTGGCAAATCAAACGCCATATGAAACCACATATCTTCGCTAAATTAAGTGATAAAAAACTGGAGAAATATGCCTCCGCTTTTGACATCAGTATTACAGAATTAAAGAATTTCAATCCATAGTGAGCGAATACAAACACATACAAACGGCACATTGTGAAAACGGTGTAACTGTGAGCCTTTTAAGAAGGCAAGGATTGGATTTTATGACAGAACCTTTAGCTTTTGGTCTGGGTTCTGGTCTATTTTACATTCATATTCCTTTTCTTAAGGTAAATGGAGGTCCAGCTATTTCTTTTCGTTCAATGCCTGGATCAATTTTCAACAGAACATGTAAAACATTGAATGTTCCGGTAGAAAGAAAAAAATTCAAAAGTGAACTTGAAGCTGAAAAGTTTTTGGATAAACAATTGGATGAAGGTAAAACTGTTGGATGTCAAGTGGGCGTTTTTCATTTACCCTATTTCCCAAAAGAATATCGCTTTCACTTTAACGCACACAACTTGATCGTTTATGGTAGAGAGGGCGATAACTTCTTAGTTAGTGATCCTGTGATGGAAACAACGACAACCATCTCTCGAGCAGAATTGACCAAAGTTCGATTTGCAAAAGGAGCTCTTGCGCCAAAAGGACATATTTATTTTCCAGCCGATTCACCAATTGTGACGGAGGAAATGTTGCGAAAAGGAATTATTCGTGGCATTAATAGAAACGTAAGAGACATGCTTCATATTCCAGCCACAATTACTGGTGTACGAGGAATTAAACATACCGCAAAGAAAGTTCGCAAATGGCGCGATCAAGTTGGTGAACGACAAGGAGGACTTTTTTTAGGTCAAATTGTTCGAATGCAAGAAGAAATTGGAACCGGTGGAGGAGGATTTCGCTTTATTTACGCCGCATTTTTAGAAGAAGCAGCTGAAATACTAGGAAATGACCAATTAATTGGAATCTCTGAACAAATTACAAAGGCCGGTGATTTATGGAGAGACAGCGCGCTGCAAATGGCCGGAATATATAAAGGAAGAATTACCTCACAAAAAGATTTTGATCATGCTGCTGATATAATGGTTGAAATTGCCAATGCAGAGAAAAAAGCATTTCAAGATTTAGGTAAAATAAAACTGAAATAGTTGTAATGACAAGTGTCATTGAACTACATAGCGTTTCTAAAAAATATGCTAAATCAACGCGATTTAGTTTGGAAGACATATCCTTCTCAATTAAGAAAGGTGAAAAACTTGGTGTTTTCGGGCCAAATGGTGCGGGCAAAACAACTTTAATGTCAATCCTTTGTCGCATTATTTCAGAAACAACTGGAGAAGTCACGTATAGCGACGGAAATAAAAACATTTCCAACAAGGCATTTTTACACACAATTGGATACGTTCCGCAGGACTTTTCTTTTTATCCTGAATTAAGTCCGTATCAAAACCTACGTTACTTCGGAACTTTATATGCTATTCCAAAAATCGAGCTAAATACAAGAATAGAAGAATTGTTATCTGTCCTTGGTTTACATCATGTAATGCATAAAAAAATTGAAACCTTTTCTGGAGGAATGAAACGGAGAGTCAACTTGGCTATTGGTATAATAAACAACCCTTCCATTTTATTCCTGGACGAACCAACTGTTGGTGTTGATGTGCAAAGCAAAAACGCCATCATGGCATACTTGGAAGAGCTGAATAAAAAAGGAACGACAATCATTTACACTTCGCACCATATGAATGAAGCAGAAGAGTTTTGTGACACTATCGTTCTCTTAGATCAAGGTAAACTAATTGTTCACGACGATTTGAAATCGTTAATTAAACAATATAACTCAACAGATTTACAAGCCTTGTTTTTACAATTAACGGGAATTGAATACAGAGACTGATGAGAAAACTATTTGCTAGCATACACAAAGAGTTTCTACTGCTTATCAACGATAAAGTGGGACTTCTTCTTATGTTTATGATGCCAATTCTTCTTGTTTTTATTATCACTATCGTTCAGGATAGTACATTTAAGCTTGTAAATGACAACAATATTGAAATCATTGTTGTCAACAAAGATAAAGGAGGATTAGGAGACAGTCTGTCGAATTTACTTGCCTCGTCAGGTGCGTTTAAAATTACTGATCGAAATAAACTGTCTCAAAAAAATATTGAAAAAACACTTTTGGGAGATGACAATTTATTGGCGCTTTGGATTCCTGAAAACTTCTCAAAGCAATTGACTGAAAAAGCAAAAAGTGTCAGTACAGAAATGCTAAGCGAATTCGAAATCATAGACAAGGCTTCTGAAGTTCCTCAAAATCCAACAAAGATTATATTGTATTATGACCCAATACTTCAAGATAATTTCAGAAATTCTATTTCAGGTTCTATTCGCTCTTTTTTAGGGGCTCTGGAAAATCGATTGATGATAGAACAACTATACGAAGAAATGGGCTTTGATGAAATACCTGAAAAAATGGAAGATAAATTCTTTTCGAATCAAGTACAAATTGATCAAATTTCTGCCAATTCATCAACAGGACAAGCAATTCCTAATTCAACACAGCACAACGTTCCGGCTTGGTCGATTTTCGCTATGTTTTTCATGGTGATTTCTTTGGGTAGCAATATTGTGAAAGAACGTTTAAGCGGAAGTTTTGTACGACTACAAACCATTCCTTCGAGTTTTTCATTGGTTTTGTTAAGTAAAATGTGCACTTATTTGTTTGTAGCCTTGCTCCAGTTAACGGTGATTTTCGCACTTGGTAAATTCGTTTTCCCATTGATTGGACTACCTACGCTGAGCTTACCATCCAACATTTTAGGATTATTTGTCATCTCAATTCTTTCCGCGTTTTCGGCAATTAGTTTTGCTATGTTAGTTGGGACGTATGCTAAAACCAATGAACAAGCGAACGGATTTGGAGCAATTACAATTATAATCTTGGCGGCAATTGGAGGAATTTGGGTTCCAACATTCGTAATGCCATCGTACATGCAAGTTATTGGAAACATCTCTCCATTACACTGGTGTCTCGAAGGATATTATACATTATTCCTTAAAGGAGGAGATTGGTATTTACTAGCTCCAACAATTTTGTTCCTAATATTGTTTATATTAGCATGTCAAATTTTGATATACAGCAAATTAAAAATTCAAAATTACATTTAAATGAGTCAAACTAGAGAAGAGTTAAGCCTAGAATTAAAAAAACACATCGTTGAATACCTTAACCTTTTGGATATTAAGCCGGAAGAGATAAATGATGATACACCATTGTTCGGTCCGGATTTAGGACTAGACTCGATTGACTCAGTTGAGTTAATCGTTCTTTTAGATAGAGAATATGGTGTAAAAATCAATAATCCTACTGAAGGTCGTACAATTTTGGTTGATGTAAATACAATTGTAGATTACATTCTAGCGAACAAAAAGTAATTCCTTCCAAATGGAGAGAGTATTTGTCACTGGAACTGGAGTTGTTTCTGCACTTGGAATTGGTGTAGAAAGTAGCATCGCTAAACTCAGAAATGGTGAAAGTGGAATCGGTTCCGCAAAACATTTCACGTCCAAATACACAAATACGTTACCATTTGGTGAAGTTGACTTGAGCAATGATCAATTAATTGATTTAACGCGATGTGCAGATGAAACAGGTGTAAGTCGCACTACTCTGCTCGCCTATTTAGCCGTTGGACAAGCAATTGATTCCTCGAAATTAACTATTGACGAATTAAAATCCATCCGAACTGGAATCATTTCTTCAACTACCGTTGGTGGAATGTGCCACACAGATGAATTGTATACGGACGCAAACCTTAAAGGTGAACCATCTGAATATGTTAGGTCATATGGACTAGGAGAACACACAACTCGACTAATCAAGAAATTTGAAATTGGTGGCTTTTCATCAACAATAAATACTGCATGTTCATCTTCTGCAAATGCCGTAATGTTAGGGGCCCGATTGATAAAATCCGGCCGTTTGGACAGAGTTATTGTTGGAGGATCTGATGCACTGGCAAAATTTGCGGTAAATGGATTTAATGCTTTGATGATCTTGTCTGAAAATCCATGTAAACCATTTGACAAAAACCGTGATGGCTTAACATTGGGAGAAGGAGCAGGATATTTAGTACTTGAAGCAGAAAGTGTATGTCAGAATAAAGAAAAGTTGGCAGAAGTTGTCGGCTATGGAAACGCAAACGACGCGTTTCACCCTTCCACTACCTCTGAAGAAGCATTTGGTCCTTGTTACGCTATGCAACGTGCTTTAGATTCATGCAAAATGAATCCAACACAAATTGATTACATTAATGCGCACGGAACTGGAACAGTTAACAATGATGAAACAGAATTGTTCGCTTTTCACAAAATATTTGGAGAAATTCCAGCTTTCAACTCCACGAAATCGTATACAGGACACACCTTGGCTGCATCAGGAGCAATTGAATCTATTTTCAGCATAGCGATGATGAATAATGGTGAATTGTACACCAATCTTCGTTGTTCAGAACCACTGGATACATTTGGAACTCCTCAAATTTTGGACTACAAAGCAGGTGTTGAAATCAATCACATTATGACCAATTCATTTGGTTTTGGAGGAAATTGTACATCAGTTATCTATTCTAAAATATAGTTTTATGTACATTACAGATCTTCGTTCCATATCGCCCCAAAAAACATATACAAATGAGTTCCTGAAAGGAGAATTGGTTCATCACGATGGAATAATTTTCAATGTGACAGAACCAGATTATATGGAATTAATACCGCGAGGCCTGCTTCGTAGAATGGGAAAAGCGGTTCGAATGGGAGTTGGAACTGGATTACCTTTAATTCAAAACAACAAAAATATAGATGGAATTTTGATGGGAACAGCGAATGGTGGACTAGAAAACTGCATCGATTTTCTCAATCAAATTGTTGAATACGACGAAGGTATGTTAACACCAACCAATTTTGTTCAAAGTACGCCGAATGCAATAGCAGGACAATTGGCTTTGATGGATCAAAATCGAGGTTACAACACAACGTATACAAATGGCGGTCACGCTTTCGAAAATACTCTTTTGGATGCATTGCTCTTGTTTGAAGAAGGGAATGCGAAAAAACTATTGATTGGAGGGATTGAAGAGATTTCGAATTACAATTACAACATCGATTTTTTAGCTGATCATTATAAAGAAGTTGCAGTTGGTAATTTTGATTTAATCGACTCACTCACCAAAGGATCTGTTTGTGGAGAAGGGTCAAACATGTTTATTGTCGAATCTGAAGCGAGCCAATACTACGCTAAAATTGAAGATGTAGAGCAATTGACCTTTCCAAAAGAAGAAGATATTGAATTGTGCGTTAAATCGATTTTAGAACGAAACAACATTCAACACAATGAGATTGACACGTTGATGTTGGGAATGAATGGCGATATCGATCATAACGTTTGGTACGAGCATGTTTCTGAACAACTGTTTCCTGATACAAATGTTTTAACGTTCAAACATTTGGTTGGAGAATACAGAACATGTACATCTTTTGCTGTTTGGTTATCTGCCCATATTTTGAATGGTGAACGATCTTTTATGTCATCCATCGAAAAACGCAAAATTGAGAACAAACCCATTCAACATATTTTAATTTATAATCATTTTGATGAAGTAAATCATAGCTTTATCTTACTCAAAAAATAAACTATGCCAATTTCAAAAAGCGATTTTAACTTTCTTATACAATTAGAAAAGAACAACAATAGAGATTGGTTTACTGAGAATAAGGAATTGTATCTTTCTTCTCACGAAAATATCATTTCGTTTGCCGATGAGGTATTAACTAAACTGAATCGACACGATGTAATAGAAACCTTAAACGGTAAGAAAAGTCTATTTCGTATATACAGAGACGTTCGCTTTTCAAAAGACAAATCACCTTATAAAACACATTGGGCCGGAGGTTATAAACGTGCGTCAAAAGAAAGAAGAGGTGGGTATTATTTTCAAATTGCACCGAATAACAATACGTTTATTGCAGGTGGATTTTGGGCCCCGAATAAGGAAGATTTACAACGCATTCGTGAAGAAATAGCTTTTGACGATCAAGAATTAAGAGAAATATTGATGGATAACACGTTTGTAAAAACGTTCAATACATTGCAGGGAGAACAATTGAAATCCGCTCCAAAAGGATTTGATAAAGATCATAAGGCAATTGATTTGCTCCGATTCAAACAATTTATTTTCACAAAAAACTTCTCAGACGAAGAAGTTTTAGCGCACAATTTTGCAGAAAAAGTTGACGAAACGTTTAAGGCTATGCGGCCATTTTTCGACTATATGAGTGACGTTTTAACGACTGATATAAATGGAGAGTCCATTTAAATTCAACAAAACGTATAATTTTTCTCAAATTACGGAGAGACCAATCGCATGAGCTCTGCGCAAACAATAGCGCCATATGTTCCAAGTGCATATCCCAGAACGGCTAAAATTGCGCCAACGCTTGCTAAGGAAGGATGAAAAGCTGCAGCTACAATTGGGGCTGAAGCCGCTCCTCCGATATTTGCTTTGGATCCAACTGCCAAAAAGAAAAGAGGCGCTTTGATGATCTTCGCAACCAAGAACATAAATCCTGCGTGAATAACCATCCAAATCATTCCAACTACAATCAATTGAGGTTCTTTTACAGCTTCTGCCAATTCCATTTTCATTCCAATTGTTGCAACAAGAATATAAATAAACACACTACCTATTTTAGAAGCTCCAGCACCTTCATATTTTCTCAACTTGGTAGTTGAAAGAAGTAATCCACCAGTTGTTGCGATAACGACCAACCACAAAAATGATGACGCAAATGGCGAATCTGGATAATGTTCCGTGAATATACCAGAGATAATTTCACCTCCAAAATGGGCAATCCCAACAACACCAAACGCAATTCCTACAATCATTAGGTAATCTGTTAACGTTGGTTGTTTAGCGATTGATTTTTCGTAATCTACTACTCTATTTTTTAAATCTTCAATAGCAGAACTATCCGCTTTCAACCAACGGTCGAATTTATCAGCACGAGCTGCTGCCCACAACAAAAATGCCATCCACATATTCGCTACAACAATATCGACAACAATCATTTTTCCATACAATTGTGGTGCATATGCATATGTTTCATACATGGCGTTTTGATTTGCACCACCACCGATCCAGCTTCCAGCAATTGTCGCCATACCTCTCCAAGCTGCTTCCGCCCCTTCTCCGCCAACAACAGTCGGATCAATCCAAGAATAAATTAGAATTGCAATTGGACCGCCAATGATAACACCAACAGTACCTGTAAGGAACATGATCAATGCTTTAGAACCTAGATTCATAATTGCTTTAAAATCGATTCCTAAAGTCATTAAAATCAATGCGGCTGGTAGTAAATAATCTCTAGCAACTACATATAAATTTGAATATTCTGCCGATATCAAACCTGTTAACACTAAAATCGCTGGCACAACATAGCAGAGCAACAAGGCTGGAATAATCATATAGAATTTACTCCAGAAGTTTGATTTTTTGTGAGCCGTGAAAAAGATAAAAGCAAGTACTAGCGCAAGCAATCCAAATACGATTTCGTCACGAACGATAACCGGTCGTTCACGGTGAACAATTTTAAATCCGATTTTGTCTTTTTTGCTTGTTTTAAAAACTTGAGCCTCTCCATTCTTATAACTCATTACGTCAAAACTCACTGTTTCATTCACATTACGTAGAATGAACGGAGATAAACTAGTCATGACCAATTTGTCTGTATTAATATGCGCAACGATTGAGTCAAAATCGGAAGGAATGTCCAGCAGCGCAAAATCTACAAAAACTGTTGTTTTCCCTTCAATTATTAATTCCTTTTGAACGCTTGCGTTAAAATAAGTAAATGTCCCAGCCTCCATTTTATCGACATTGGAACTGTCCACAAATTCCATTTTAATAGATTGTGCAAAGCCGAAACTAAAGCTAAAAAGGATAAAAAATAAACTGATAATGTTTTTCATGTCACTAGTATTAAATAAAAACAGCCCTCTTTTTGGGGAGGACTGTTCTAATATGTTTATTGTGGAGAATTATCTTACTCCGTGCATTAGTTTTTTAAACAAAGGATTCAATGCGATTGCAAGTAATCCTAATCCAACTGGCACTAAAGTAAAAATCATGAAGAAGAAAGTCAATGAATGTTCTTCTTGAATTTTCTCAATCATTCCACCCATTTTACCTGCCGTTTTATTCCCAATGGCAACTGCAACATACCAAATACCGAACATTAGAGCAATCATTCTTCCAGGAACCAGTTTACTTATATACGATAGAGCTACAGGTGACAGACATAATTCGCCTAGTGTATGGAATAAATATGCTACGACTAACCATATCATACTTACTTGAACTGCTTCTCCACCTTTTTGAATTCCCATTGCCCCGAATGCCAACGCAGCGAATCCTATTCCTAAAAGAATTAATCCAATACCATATTTACTTGCACCACTTGGATTGTATTTACTTTCCCACCATTTAGAAAACAAAGGGGCAAACATGATAATAAATAATGAGTTCAAAATACCAAACCATGATGCCGGAATTTCAACTTCCTTTCCTTTTTCTCTGACAATCGATCCTTTAATTTGTAAATCTTTACCAACTTTTGCTGTTTTAGATTTATCTAAGTATCTCAAATCTCCACCTTTATCAACATCGACAAGCAAAATAGAAGACGCCTCTTTAAACTTCTTTGGTTCACGAATTGTCACCTCACCTGGTATGAGAACATCATCAGCAGTCAGTTCAGTTGAGTTCGTTACGAAAGCCAATGTTTTAACTTCTTTTCCATCCTCACCAATAGAGGTTCTCTCTACCTGATTATATGCAACAACATATGCGCTTGATTTTAAGTTTCTATCAATTTTCCATATAACGATAATCCAAATCAACACGAATGAAAATCCAAGGAAAATATTCGATAATGGATATTTATTGAACGTTTGCTTAAACAGTTTGAAAAGCACCCAGGAAATAATTGCAATAGGCACAACAGTAATTATTATATCTGCTATATTGAAAAATGTTGCTCCAGAACCGGTCAATATACGCGTCGTATAATCTTTAGCAAATAAGGTCATTGAACCACCAGCTTGTTCAAAAGATGCCCAGAAAATGACTGTAAAAATAGCAAACAGTACAATCGCGATCATTCTATGCTTAGTAACTATTGGGTATCTCATAATACGAGAAACCAAAAGTGTTAAAAACACGACAACACCAGTTAAAATAAAGTAATTTGAAATATCTGTTTCACCAAACAATAAAATATTTGTTCCTCCAATTTTACTAAGTGGGTCATTAATTATCCATACTAATCCAATTGTTGCAGAAATAAAAATCATCACTTTATCCAACATCGTAAAAGGATTTAGACGATCACCTTCAAACTCCAATTTCGGAGTATTGTCTTCCGTTTTTTCAGGTTTCAATCCTATATCACCAAATATTTTTTGTGCAAAATAGAATTGTAACATTCCAAAAAACATGAAAATTCCTGCTAATCCAAAACCATAACTCCATCCAAGTGTTTCTCCTAAATAACCACAAAGCATGATACCTAAAAACGCTCCTGCATTCACACCCATGTAAAAAATAGTATAGGCTCCATCTTTTTTCTCAGGAGTATCTTTATACATTAATGAGATAATCGAAGTCATGTTTGGCTTAAAGAATCCATTTCCAATGATCAACAAAGCAATCCCGATGTATAAGAATATCGGATTCGATTCTATTGCCATTGCTCCGTGACCTATAGTCATAATTAGGGCTCCAAGAATAACTGCCCGTCTATACCCCATAAATCTATCGGCAATATACCCACCGAGAATTGGAGTTAAATAAACCATTGCCGTATATGTCCCATATAAAGCCAATGCATTTTCAGGAGACCAGTCCCAGCCTCCAAGACCCATTGCACTTACAAGGAACAACACCAACAACGCACGCATTCCATAATACGAAAATCGTTCCCACATTTCTGTAAAGAAAAGAACAAATAATCCTGATGGATGACCTAATACTGTTGACTTAAATATATCTGATTTCTCGTTTGACATGTTTATTTTTTTAATCTTGTTTGCAATTATACTAATTAATCTACTAAAATGGTTTCATCATCATTCACTATTTCATCTTCTCCTTCCTCATCGATACCATGCATCATTTTCTTTATAAGAGGAGAAGCGACTAGCAATAATACACCGACAACCAATCCAATAGAGAATAAGCTTTCAAATAACCCCGCATATGCGCCTTTTGCAGCTTCAATATCTAATTCGCCCGCTGAAGGAGGTAAACTTGCAATATTCGCCAATAACGATGCAATATATTCTGCTCCCGCAGTAGCTAGAAACCAAACTCCCATCATAAACCCAACAATTTTCCCTGGAGATAATTTAGTTACATAAGACAATCCAACTGGCGATAAGCAAAGTTCACCCCAAGTATGAAGTAAATAAGCAATAATTAACCAAACCATTGGAACTAAACCAGCTGCTGAGGAATTAATCCCGTATGCCAATGCTCCAAAACCAAAACCTACGAATAAAAGTGCTAATCCAAATTTAACTGCCGCATTTGGATTCAAATTCTTCTTACCTAACTTAACCCAGAACCACGCAAATATTGGTGCGAACATTACAATAAACATAGCATTTAAGCTTAAGAACCAAGCCGCTGGAACATTTGACCCACCAACATTTCTATCCATTGCTCTATCTGCAAATAAATTCATTGATGTATATGCTTGCTCAAATAAGGCCCAAAAGAACACTGAAAAGACGATCAATATTGTCAAGGCTATTAATCGATTTCTTTCAATACGAGTTGACTTCATTGCAGCATACCAGATGATGTAAATTAGAGAAATTGCACCTGTTGACATTAATAAAATTTCAACAACGCTGTGACGCTGCACCATTTGCCAAATAACAACTAATGATAGAATCGATAAAATATAAATAATGATTTCTGTAGATAATCCAAGGAATATTTTCTTAGACAATGCTGCAGGATTCTTTGGTTCTCCTTTCCCCATAAAGTACTTCTTTCCCCAAGTGAAAGTGATCAGACCTAAAATCATTCCTATACCAGCTGCTCCAAAACCATAACTCCAACCAACTGATTCTCCAAGATAACCACACAGAATTGTTGCAATCCAGGAACCTATATTGATACCCATATAAAAAATAGTGAATCCCGAATCCCTTCGCGTATCTCCTTTTTTGTACAATTCACCAACTATGGAAGAAATGTTTGCTTTCAAAAAGCCAACTCCTAAAATTATCAACGCCAACGAAAAATAGAATACTTGTAATGCTTGATTATCACGAACAATTGAACCATCAGCCATCATTGTAGCCGCATTCCCTTCATATGCCATTCCTATATGTCCAAGAACCAGTAAAATCGCTCCAAATGTTACGGCTTTTCTAAATCCCAAATATTTATCGGCCAAATAACCACCTAAAACAGGTAAAGCATACACCAAGGCAGCGTAACTTCCAACCAAAATACTTCCGTCGTCATCTGTAAATAAATGATACTTTACTAGATAAAATATCAACAGAGCTTTCATCCCATAAAAAGAGAATCTTTCCCACATCTCAGTGAAAAACAGGACGTAAAGCCCAACTGGATGTCCAAATAATGTCTTTTCAGGTACTAAACTTGAATTTTGACTCATATAGCATAGTTTTTTCGAGTTCGTGAATGTAACAAAAATTAACAAACTTAACGCACCACTCGTCACTTTTGAATCAAGAAAAATGCGTTAAAAAAATAATACGTGTTACTTCTGTTAAATCGAGTATTACCTGTACATAACTAAATCTTTAAAATTATGGCAGGAGGAAAAGAAACACCCAGACAAAAAATGATTGGTATGATGTACCTCGTTTTAACGGCTTTGTTGGCATTAAATGTCTCCAAGTCTATTTTAGATGCGTTTGTTGCTATTGAAGAAAATATGCAAGAGGCAAATCTAACCGAACTGTTCCGTGGAAATGAAAAACGATCGGAAATTGTAGAAACGAGTATCGACAATTCAAATCCACAACGTGCATTAAAGGCAAAACTTTATTTGGAAACAATTAAAGATATTGACGAAATGACAGCAAAACGCATCCACTTAATTGATCAACTAAAAATTCAATTGTTGACAGATTGTGGAGAAGACGTTTCAACTGTGGGACAAAAAACGTCGATTCTAATGGAAAAATTTAACTCTAAATCAGCGCAAATAAAACCAGTGCGAATGAATCTCGACAATGTTCAAGGAAAGGACAAATATGATGAAGCTATGCATTTGTTCATTGGAGAAGACATCAAAAAACCTGTTGGAAAAGGAATTGAATTGTGGAATTCTTATCTCGGTTTCAGAAAGGAATTGACTGAAAAGGTTGCGTCGTCTCAGCTAAGAATCGACAAAAATGGAAAAGCGTTTGTGGATAAAGCGTATTATTTCAAAGCCCCAAACATCACCAAATTTTCAGATCAAAAAGACTTAAATGACCAATTGAAAAGAGCGCTAAAGGCTTCCAATGTGCATAACGATGACGAAACAGTTCTACTGGATATATTCAGTTCTTTATCTAAAAATGAATATTCTACTGTTCATGATATCACGGATGTTCATTGGATAGGAAAAACGTTTGATCATGCGCCATCCGTGGCTGCAATTGCATCATTGTCTTCACTGCAAAAAGATATATTATCAGCCCGCGCAAAAGCCATTACGCTTATCAGAAACAGAATGGGAGTTGGGGAATACTCCTTCAATAAAATTATTCCATTAGCGTATGGACCTGAAGTTGTGAATGCAAATGAAGAATTTACTGTTGAAGTCTTGATGGCTGCATTTGATTCTGATAAGCAACCGGAAGTAATTTATAACGGAGCGACGATTTCTGATGTTCACGACGGAAAAGGTTATTTAAAGCTTCAAGCGCAAGGTTCAACCATGGATTTAAACGGAACAATTTCCATTCGCAATAAGTCAGGCATAAAAAAAACAATGGAATGGAATAAAACAGTTCATGTAATGAAACCATCCGGCTCTATTGAAATTCCGGGTTATAATTTACTATACCGAACGTACAATAACATTGTTGACCCCACAGCGTCTGGATTTCCTGAAACCGTTTTGACGGGAAGTGGTGTTTCAATAACCAAATCAAATGGAATGTACATCGTACGACCAACAGGAAATGGTAGAGAAGCAACATTAATTGTTTCTGGAAAAACAAAAGATGGTAAAATCGTTCAATTAAAACGTGTTAATTACAAAGTCAGCAATTTGCCTAAACCTACATTATATTGGGGAGGCTCTGCCCCAGGAGAACCTGTTAGCATTCACAACACTTCACTGATTGCTAAATATGGTCCAGAAATTCCCTTGAATGTAAAATTTGACATTTTAAGTTGGGAGGTTCAGATTTCGGGAGCAGCGCCACAAAAAGGCACAGGAAACAGTATTGCTAGTTTAAAGAACTTCTTGAGAGCAGCTCCAAAAGGAAGCTTAGTAAGTATATTCACAAGAGTTCAAACACCTGAAAGATTAATAATGAACGTTTCGGGAGCTTACAGAATCTAACCAAAAAAAGAAAAACGGGTCGGAATAACAACTATTTCGGCTCGTTTTATACATTTGTATGAAGAACATTAAGAATCTATGAAATTCAACATCTCTCTTTTATTTCTACTTGCTTTTGCGGTTAGTTCGTGCGTTCAAAATGACACAAATACGGAAAAGGATCAAGATAAATCTGAAGCAATAACTGTCGATAGTCACTCGTATTCCAATCACCACGAGATAAGCACCAAACATTTACATTTAGAATTAGATGTGAATTTTGAAAACCAAACGATTTATGGTGTAGCAAGACATGAAATGAATTCTCACAATGCGGAAAACGCAATTTTTGACATCAAAGAATTGAAAATTGTAAAGGTAACTATTGGAAAAGGGAATGAAGTTGCTACGGATTATGTTATTGGAAAACATGACGAATTACTTGGATCTTCTTTATCCGTCAAAATTCAACCAGACACTAAATACATTAATATTTATTACCAAACAACAGAGAATTCTGAAGCATTGGATTGGTTGAGTCCTGAACAAACTTCTGGAAAAGCACATCCATTTTTATACACGCAAGGTCAAGCTATATTAACGCGAACATGGATTCCTCTCCAAGATACTCCAATGAATCGAATCACGTATTCCGCTGATGTTACTGTTCCAAAAGGATTGATGGCAGTGATGAGCGCTTCAAATCCAACAGAAAAAAACTTATCGGGAAAATATTCCTTCACGATGGAACAAAAGATTCCTTCCTATTTAATTGCGTTGGCGGTTGGGAATTTGACTTACACAAAATTAGGATCAATTTGTGGTGTTTATTCAGAACCTGAATTAGCGGGAGATTGTGCTTACGAGTTTTCAGATTTACCCAAAATGATTACTACTGCGGAAAAAATTTACGGAAAGTACCAATGGGGCAAATACGATATCGTAATGCTTCCGTATTCATTTCCTTTTGGTGGAATGGAAAATCCACGTTTGACATTTGCCAATCCGACTTTATTGGCTGGAGATAAGAGTTTAGTTTCTGTTGTTGCGCATGAGTTAGCACATTCTTGGTCAGGAAACCTTGTAACAAATGCAACTTGGAATGACTTCTGGTTGAATGAAGGCTTTACGGTTTACTTTGAAAACCGCATCATGGAGAAAATCGAAGGAAAAGAAAACGCGAACATCCTAGCGCTGATTGAGTACCAAGATTTATTAGCTGCGTTAAACGATATTGAAAATAGCGATCATCCAGAGGACACAGAATTGAAATTGCAATTGGAGCACAGAAATCCCGATGACGGAATGACGGACATTGCTTATGTTAAAGGAGCGTTTTTCTTGAGAACGATTGAAAAAGCTGTTGGAAGGAAAAAACTTGATCAATTTTTAAATCGTTATTTCAAAGAGCATGCATTCCAATCGATCACAACTGAAGTATTTGTTGCAGATTTGAAAAATAATTTATTGACGCCAAACAAAATTGATTTTGATGTTGAGGAATGGATATATCAACCTGGCCTTCCAGATAACCATGTTCGTATAGAATCCAAAAAACTGGATGACATGACAAAATTGGCCGAACGTATCAATTCTGGTGAAGATGTTTTTGTCGGTAAGCTGAAAAAATTAACACGTGCCGATTTTATTACGCAAGAATGGCAAACATTCGTGAGAGGCTTGAATGATAAAGTCACTCCTGAAACGATGAAAAAGTTGGATGATCAATTTGAATTTAGCGCAAATTCAAATCCTGGTATTAAATCTGATTGGTACAAATTAGCTGTTAGAAACGGATACGATGCAGCGAAACCAGAAATGGAAAAATACCTCATCAAAATTGGACGAAGATGGTACATCGAAGGGATTTACGAAGCTTTAATGAATTCTAAGAATCCAGCTGACCAAGCATTTGCAAAAGCAACATTCGAGAAAGCTAAAAGCGGATATCATGCTGTTACTCGAAATACGATTGCAGGCATTGTTGCCTCGACAAGCTCGGCAACCAAGTAAACATCATTTAAACTCTTAGGGAATCAAAAAAAGCACGAATCAAATCCGTGCTTTTTTTATACATATATTTTCTAAATTGGTAATCGAGCGTGTTGAGATTACGCCATTGACCCTAACTTCTCTTCCAAAATAGCAATCTTCGCTAATGCATCTGCTTCTTTTTGCTTTTCAATAGCAACAACTTGTTCTGGTGCACCGGTTACAAATTTTTCGTTTTTCAATTTGCCTTGAACGCTTTTTAAGAATCCTTTCGTGTAGTTCAACTCTTCTTCCATCTTCTCTTTCTCTGCTTCCAAATCGATTGAATCTCCAAATGGCACAAAGAATTCGTTTCCATTCACAATGAAAGAATTTGAGTTTTCAATTTTATCCGTTGTATACTCAAGTTGAGAAAGATTACCCATCTTCACTATCACGCAATCAAAATCTGTGTTGACTTCTTTGTTCTTACGAACGAACAACTCCATTTTAATTTTCGTTGCAATGTTGTTTTTCTTTCTAATGTTACGAATGTTCGTAATTACTTCTTCAGCAATTGAAAAATCTGAAAGTATAACTTCATTCGAAGTTTGAATTACCGGCCATTCTGCAACTATAACGTCATCACCCGCTTGTCTTTCGCGAATCAAGTGCCACAATTCTTCGGCAACGAATGGCGTAAAAGGCTGCAACAGTTTCAGTAATTTCTCAAAGAAATCCAAGGTCGTTTCCAAAGTCTTTTTATCAATTGGATGCTGGTAACCCGGTTTAATCATTTCCAAATACCACGAACAGAAATCATCCCATACCAATTTGTATGTCGCCATTAATGCTTCTGAAATCTTGAATTTATCAAACAGTTCGTTGATGTTTTGAAGTTCCTTATTCAGCTTCGCTCCGAACCAATCGATTGCCATCTTAGACGAAGCAGGTTGTACCAAATCGTTATTTACAGTCCAAGAGTCAACCAAACGGAAGGCATTCCAGATTTTGTTGGTAAAATTTCTTCCTTGCTCACACTGTGAACTATCAAAAGGCAAATCATTTCCTGCTGGTGATGAAATCAAAATTCCAACACGCACTCCGTCTGCTCCGTATTTGTTAATCAATTCGATTGGATCTGGAGAATTACCCAATGATTTAGACATTTTACGTCCTAATTTATCTCGTACAATCCCCGTATAGTAAACATTCTTAAATGGAATATCTCCCATGTACTCATATCCAGCAATAATCATTCTCGCTACCCAGAAAAACATAATTTCCGGAGCCGTTACTAAATCATTTGTTGGATAGTAATACTTAATCTCTTCGTTGTTTGGTTGTGTCAATCCGTTAAAAACAGAAATTGGCCAAACCCAACTCGAGAACCATGTATCCAACACGTCTTCATCTTGTTTTAATTCAGCCGCAGAAATAGCTCTCCCCGCTTTTGCCGTAGCAGCTGGAATTGCTTCTTCAATTGTTTTCGCAACAACGAAGTCTTCTTCTCCTTCACCATAAAACCAAGCTGGAATTTGATGTCCCCACCACAATTGGCGAGAAATACACCAATCCTTCACATTCTCCATCCAGTGACGGTAAGTGTTTTTGAATTTATCGGGGTGAAATTGAATATTACCATTCATAACGTTCTCCAAAGCTGGAGTCGCCAATTCTTTCATATCAACGAACCATTGCAAAGACAATTTTGGTTCAATCACCGAATTTGTTCGTTCAGAGTATCCCACTTTATTGATGTGGTCTTCCGTTTTAATCAAATATCCTTTGTCGTGTAATTCTTTCTCAATTGCCTTACGCGCCTCAAATCGATCCATTCCCTCGTAATGCATTCCGTTTGCATTCAAGGTTCCGTTATCGTTCAAAATATCGATTGTTTCAAGATCGTATTTCTTTCCCAATTCATAATCGTTTACATCGTGAGCAGGAGTAATTTTCAAACAACCTGTTCCAAATTCCATATCCACGTAATCGTCAAAAATGATAGGAATTTCACGTCCTACTATTGGAACAATCGCTTTCTTATCCTTCAAATTAGCGTAACGAATATCGTTTGGATTCACACAAATTGCTGAATCTCCCAAAATTGTCTCTGGACGAGTTGTCGCAATTGTCAACCATTTATCATCTGTTCCAGCAATTTTATAGCGAACGTAAAATAGTTTAGAATTTACTTCTTTGTGCAATACTTCTTCATCCGAAAGCGCAGTCAATGCCTCTGGATCCCAGTTCACCATTCGCACTCCACGGTATATTTTTCCTTTGTTGTATAAATCAATAAAAATATTGATAACCGATTCTGAATACTCAGGATCCATCGTAAAACTGGTTCTATCCCAATCACAAGATGCTCCTAACTTCTTTAATTGTTCTAAAATAATTCCACCGTGTTTGTCTTTCCATTCAAAAGCATGTGCTAAAAATTCGTCACGTGTTAAATCCGACTTTTTAATTCCTTCCGCCCTTAATTTCTGAACCACTTTTGCTTCTGTCGCGATAGATGCGTGATCTGTTCCTGGAACCCAACACGCATTTTTCCCTAACATTCGTGCACGACGAACCAAAACGTCTTGAATTGTATTGTTCAACATGTGTCCCATGTGTAGAACTCCAGTTACGTTTGGAGGTGGAATAACGACCGTATACGCTTCTCTTTCGTCAGGAACAGAGTGGAAATATCCTTTCTCCATCCAATGTTGGTACCATTTTTCTTCTGCAATTTGAGGCTCGTATGTCTTCGGTGTCTCCATGTGATATAAATATTTCCTGCAAAATTAACGCTTTTGGGCAGTTATACTTCATTCTTTCTGCGCTTTTTAATGAGAATTGAAGGAATAATTAACTTTGTTCACAAATCAAAACGAATTCATCATGCAAAAAATCATTCCAATTCTACTCGCAGTTATCTCCTTTACTTCTTGTATGAAAGGAAAATCTGTAGATGTTGTGATACACAATGCTAAAGTTCACGTGATGGATGACAAAAATTCAATTTTTGAAGCAATTGCGTTTAAAGATGGCGAAATAGTTGAAGTCGGGCCTGAGCGTCAAATTTTGAATCGGTATAGCGCTGATGAGTATATTGATGCTCAGAAAAGAGACGTGTATCCAGGATTTACAGATGCCCACGGACACATTATGTCATACGCGAAGCAATCGTTGAGTGTGAATTTAGTTGGATGCCGTTCTTACGATGAAATGTTGGTTTTGATAGAGAAATACCAATCAAAAAATAACAGCAAATTTATTGTTGGACGAGGATGGGATCAATCGCTTTGGAAGGACCAAAAAATGCCGGACAACAAACGTTTAAGTGAACTCTTTCCTAACATTCCTGTTTGTTTGTTTCGAATTGACGGCCATGCTTTATTGGCAAACGATTACCTCATTCAAAAATCGAAGGTTGTTGAAAAAGTAAAAGCAGATGCAGAATTAAATCAAGGTGGATATTTCATCATGAATGAAACTGATGAATTCACTGGAATTATGGTTGACAATGCAATGAATCCAATTTTAGAACTAATTCCTGATTTCCCAGAAAATAAAATGAGTGAAAAGATTCTAGAAATTCAATCGGAATTGTACGGTTATGGAATTACAGGTGTTCACGAAGCTGGTTTAGAGAATAGTGAATTAAAATTGTTGGAAAAATTAATTGCCAAAAATGAACTGCATTTAAACATCTATGCAATGTTGTTGCCTACAGAGGAGAACATTGCATTTGCAAAAAAGAATGGTGTTTACACAAATAAAAATTTACTGATCCGAAGTATCAAAGTATATGGTGATGGAGCACTTGGCTCTCGTGGGGCGTTTCTCAAAGAAGCGTACAGCGATCATTCGGGACATCATGGATATTTAACAACCTCTTTCAAGCGCATGTCGGAAATAGCCGATTTGTGTCATAGTATAGGATATCAAATGAATACTCATGCTATCGGAGACTCCACAAATCGTATTCTATTGGAGTTGTACCAGAAGGTATTTAATAAAAATCCAGATCACCGCTGGAGAATTGAACATGCGCAAATTGTAGATCCGTTGGATTTTAATTTATTCGCGAAAGCCGGTGTTTTCCCAAGTGTTCAACCAACGCACGCCGTTTCCGATCAACGTTGGGCAGTATCTCGCATTGGAGAAAAGAGAATGATTGGTGCGTATGCGTATAAATCTTTATTAGATCAATTTGGAATGATAGCGATTGGAACAGATTTTCCAGTTGAATCGACTGACCCTTTCCTAACCATTCACGCCGCTGTTCAACGAAAAAATGCCGATAACTTTCCTGCTTTGGGATTTTTACCGAAAGAGCAAATCACTATCGAAGATTGCATCAAAGGAATGACAATCTGGGCTGCATTTGCTTCGTTCCAAGAAAACCAACTTGGCACTTTGGAAAAGGGAAAAGATGCGACTTTGGTGATTTTTGACCGACCCGTAGAAAGCACTGGAGTTTACACGCCGAATTTTGCGCACACAACCTTTATAAAAGGCAAAAAGGTCTACTCTGTTGAGTAGACCTTTGCATATTAAACTTATTCATATCTAAAACCAGAAAAGATTATGAATCGTGTTTAAAATGATGGACACGAGATTGTTTTAAACGTACTCGGTTTGTCCTTGCAATTAAGATTTAGGCCCAATGAAACTTCGTGTGAACCACCCGAAACTCCGTTGTTTAATTTCGATACTGTTACATCATAACTGTATCCTATTTTAAATTTCCCTGTGTTTACACCAAATGATAAAATAAATGCATCTCTATTTCTATACCATGCACCAACATTAAATACACCATACTTTACATATGTACCGATACTGATCTCTTGGAAACCATTTTGGTATTGGTAAATAACGTTAGGCATAATCGATGCTGAATTGTCGTATTTAGATTTTGATCCTAATTTAATCTCTGCTCCCATGTGTCCTGTAAAACGCATTGGTAATTTTGATTCACCAACAATCATTGATTCGTTTGGCATGTTCAAGTGGTTTGCAGCAACTCCAAAAAAGAAGTGTTTGCTGTAACCAACCAATCCTGCAGAAGCATCAAAGAAATAACGACTTCCTCCTCTAGGAACGTCGCCAGTGTTATAAATAAATCCTCTTCTTGGATCAATCATATCTCCAAAAGTCAATTTGTCCCAATTCAAATACTTGTTTGTCATTGCTGCTTTTGCACCAAACAACATAGAGAATTTACGGTTCACTTTAAGGTGATACGAATAAATCAATCCTAAACTTGACGTGAAAATTGTTCCTTGTCCTTGCTGGTCGTGCGTAGCGATAACGCCAATTCCACCAGAAATTGTTTTGAAATATTGGTCGTATGAAACACTATAGGTTACATAGTTCCCAGTTAAACTTGGCCATTCGTTTCTGTAGTTAGCAGCAAAGCGTGGACAACCATGTGAACCCGCGAAAGCTGGATTCAAGTACAATGGATTTGCGTAGAACTGTGTGAACTGCGGATCTTGTGCAGAGGCGTTAAACGACATCCAACCAAATACTATCAATAAATAAAATTGTTTTGCTTTCATAATCCTCCTCTTTTATCTTCCTCTGCCAAATCGACTTTGTTTCCCTACAATTTTCAATGTCACTTGATGCGACAAGCTTCTTTCTCCTGTCATTACACTTTTCGAATAATCTGCGTTGTAATACATTGAAAAGTTTTTAAATCTCACACCTACAGTCGCCGATGGGTTTCGTGTTGAAGAGTACGACGCTCCAATTAGAAACCACTTTAATCGTGCGTTGGCACCCACCCAAAGTTCTGATAGTTGACCTTGGTTCTGATAAACAACGTATGGCGACAAACTCATCTTTTTATTTCTTGATACCCAATCTGTTCCTGCACTAGCAATAATATTGTAATCTGATCTACGAGGAGATTCAGTTGTGTTTGAATACATGTTGTCTTTATGTCTAAACACATTGTCTATTTGCACTCCTGCAAAAAACCATTCCGTGTTAACCATTACGCCAGCACCAAAATCTTTATACCATAAATTCTGTCCAATTGGAGTAGAACCATCAGCATAATAATCTTCAACTACTCCTCTTTCAAGTTCCAATTGATTCGCTCCATCCATTTTAGAATGATTTAAACTTTTATTTCCCATTTTAAAACGGAAAGACGGTTCCAAGGAAACGGTATTCGAAAGGGAGATTTTTGGTGAATAAGTGATTGCCATATCAGCAACATGAATTCCTCCATTCTTATACCTGTCTCTTATACACATCTGACGCTGCCGACGATCTACTCTGTGTAG
>OLID01000078.1_pt1 | contig 65548 bp, 67 predicted proteins | sample 1609361 | NCBI WGS metagenome assembly OLID01 (sample SAMN05416778, study PRJEB24817) | seawater metagenome | isolation source: Sea water | place: Canada:Atlantic | collected 2013-07
GAGATATCAAACGGTAATCAAACGGTTAACAAAGAGATATCAAACGGTAATCAAATATCTGATGAAATGGTGTACATTGATGACTTTACTGGTCTGCAAAAAGAGTTGCTATTATATTTAAAAACCAAGGTTATTAATGTTCAAAATAAAGTGACATCTGTGACTACTGTTAATGATATAATTCAGTCCATAGGTGGTGACTCAGGCCTTATAAAACAAGCGATATATAGATGTAAAAATAAAAATGTATTGTCTATTGAAAAAAGGAAAGATGGGAGAGGTGGGTGGTGTCAATACAGATTGGCCAAACGGTTAAATTTTGATTCTAAAATCGGTGATCAAACGGTTATCAATCATCAAAATCAATCACCACTATATAATAATAATAATTATCATTATTATAAAAATAACGACTCTAAGAAAAATCCTGATTTAAGCGTTGTGTCTGGAGCTAGTAGTGATTCATTAAATGAAAAACCAAATAATATTGAACCGCCAGCAATTGAAAACGATCCTTGGTTAAAAGTCGATTACTCTGATTTAGAACCTGCATTTAAAAAAATGCACATTACTCAATTACGCAAAGTTGAAGACTTGACCCCTGAATTAGTTCAAGAGTCCATTAATCATTTTGTATGGATGTTAAATAATGACGCTGAACGTAAATCTAAATTTAGTCCTGAGAAAAATCCAATACAAGGTTTAATTGGTTCGCTGAAAAAAGGTAATCCATGGGTAGAGCCAGGTTACATTGATCCAAAAGTTAAAGCCTTTGATGATTTAAATGCATTTAAACGTAAACGCTTAGAAGAAATACGCAAACGAAAAGAAGAAGCTTTTAATTTGGATTTTGAAATATGGCTGGAAGAAACAGATAGCAAAGTTATTGCTGAAATTGAAAGTAAGCAAGGCGTAAAAGGTAAAACAATGAATGACAGTCGTTACCGAGGAATGATGAAAGACTATTTTAAAAACAATGTTTATCAGGCAGACAAGTAGGGTAGGGCGGTATGATGAAAAATAGTTTAATCTCGCCTGAATCTGAAAATAGTGTCATTGGTGCATTACTGTTAGATAATGCCAGTTATGACAAAGTATCTGATTTATTATCAGCGAATGATTTTCATGCCACTTCAAACCAGGTCATTTTTAGAGAAATAACTAAATTTGCCTTAGATGGTGATTCGTTTGATGTCGTCACACTGGAACAATCTTTACGTGATTCTGGTAATATTGATCGGGCAGGGGGGTTAAGTAATCTCGCTAACATTGTTAAGAACACCCCAACGTCTGCTAATATTTATTCATATGCAAAAATTGTGCAAAGAAAAGCTAAGCTAAGACGTTTACAACAAGCATTACGAGAATCTAACGAATTACTTTCAACTAACCAAGATCAAAACAGCGATGAATTATTAGATACCATTGAACAGAAAATACTTGCCATAAAAGATGAATCTACCAATGAACAAAGCGATATTTGTTATGCCAGCGAGGTTTTATACGATGTTGTCGATCATCTGGATAAGATAACAGAAAATAAAAGCGGTATTACAGGCATTCCAACAGGCTACATTGATCTTGATAAGAAGTTGTCGGGTATGCACGAGGCTGAGCTGATAATCGTCGCAGGGCGACCCTCTATGGGGAAAACCACCTTTGCTTTGAATATCCTTGAAAATGTATTAATGGATACGGATAAGAGTGCTTTATTTTTCAGTTTAGAAATGCCTAAAAAAGACATCATGTTAAAAATCTGTTCTTCGCATTCAAAAGTACATTTTGAGAAGCTACGAGCCAAAGGCTTAGATGATGATGACTGGTCAAAATTTACAGTATCAATGGCGACGCTAAAAAACTCAAAGTTAGGCATAGTAGACACACCAAGCTTAACCCCGATGCAAGTGAAACATCGAGCCAGAAAATTTAAGCGTGAGAATCCAGACTTAGGCATAATTGTGGTGGATTATTTACAGTTAATGCGTGTACCTGGTTATGAGAATAATCGCACTCAAGAAGTCTCTGAAATATCTCGTTCATTAAAATCATTAGCCAAAGAATTAAATATACCTGTAATTGCTATATCTCAGTTGAATAGGGCGGTTGATGATCGACGGGATAAGCGACCATTAATGTCAGATTTACGTGAATCTGGGGCAATTGAGCAAGATGCGGATGTGATTATGTTTGTTTATCGTAATGAGGTATATGAACCACTTAATAACGAATCAAAAGGTAAAGCTGAAGTTATCATTAGTAAGCAACGTAATGGGCCAATTGGTTCAATTGATTTAGTCTTTAAAGGCGAGATATCACGTTTTGAGAGTATGATGTTAAATCAATATACAAATTTTCTCAAAGATTAACCTAATTAATCAATTTAATTAACGTTTCTTTTTTGGTCAGAAAAAAATATAACCACTAAGATGGTTAGTATTAAGAAAAGGTTAAAAAAACTAAATATTATTAATGACTCATCTACTATAAATAAACAAAAAATTGTAAGAATTGAACAAGCACCAAATTGCATAGTTGTTAGTATACTGCTTGCTGTACCAATGTTCGATTTAATTTCAGATAAACTGTAACTGCAAAAATTGGGAAATAAAAGACCAGTTGATAGTTCAATGATCGACATTGGAATAAGAAAAAATAAATATGAATCGTGTTTGATAATGGTTGCTAGCATAAGAAGGGTGATACCTAAAGAAATAAAAATCACACCAAGACGATTTGAATCTCTGACAGTCGCACGCTTTAGTAAAATAAAATTTAAGATTGTTCCAATTAGATATGCCGAACCGTAAATTAATTGGATATGACCTATTTCAATATAATTCAAGCTATACAGTTCTTTGTAAATAATTGGGCTGACGATAACATACGACATATATAACCCATAAATAATGCTACTGATATATGCGCCAACTCGAAAAGATTTTACTTTAAAAGTTTCTCGAAATATTTCAATTAAATTTGTATCTGAAGTTTTTTTATTTTCAATCGTCTCAGGTATGAAAAACAAATAAAGCAAAAATGCTAAAACACCAAGAATGATAATTGCGATAAAGATAAACTTGTAAGATGTTGCATAAGTAATGTATGCACCAATTACAGGTGAAAAAGTGGGAATACAGGCCCAAGCTAAGGTGGCGACAGTGAATGCCATTGCCAAGAATTTACCTTGAAATACATCAGTTAATAATGTCATTGCAATAACCGTAGCAAAAGCTGCACAAAATCCAGTTACGAAACGAAAAGCGATAAAAGTATAAATATCAGTCGAAAAAATAATTAATGTTGTGAACACGCAGTAAATAAATAACAGCACCAGTGTTATGATTTTTCTACCAAATTTATCAGATAAATAACCAACTATAATAGGAGATAAAGCCATGCCGAATAAGTATGAGCTTAAAGTCATCTGTATGTAAGAAACATCTATACCCATATCTATAGCCATAAGATTAAAAACAGGCATATACATGTCGATTGCTGATTCTGATACAACTGCTAATAAACATATAAGTGCAAGAATCAGTGATTTATTAACGTTTTTTGATGAATTTCCCAGCATAATTAACTACTTTTAGAGTAATACAGCATTAATTTTGTATATATGTCTAAAAATATAGCATTTACTGAAGAGGTTTACCCAACTTATTACCATAGTCTTACAGTTGACCAGGATTTATATTCAAAGAAAAATAAATACCACGAAATTAGGTTTTTCAGGAATGATGCTTATGGTGTTGTTTATACAAGTGATAATATTGTTCAGACCACTGAGAAAGATGAATTTGTATACCACGAAATGTCTGCACATGTTTCGATGCAAACTCATGGAAATGTAAAGACGGTATTGATCATCGGTGGTGGCGGTGGTGGGTGCTTGCGTGAAATATTAAAATACAACTCTGTTGAAAAAGTGGTTGTATGTGAAATTGATCAAGATGTTTATTATGGTTTTCAAACATACCTAGATTATTCTGATGGTGCTTTTACTGATAAAAGAACACATTTGTTATTTTCTTGTGGATCTAGCTTTGTAGAGAATTGCACTGATAAATATGATCTAATTATTTGTGATGCGCCCGATCCAGTAGGGTGTGGCGCAAGTTTATTTAGTGATGTATTTTATAAAAATTGCAGCAAGCTGCTCAATATTAATGGGATAATAACCGGTCAGATTGGTGTTCCATTCTTCCAGTTAGATAATGCTGTTCGAGCTAATAATTTTCTTTCTGCTATCTTTAGTAATGTTAAATTTTACAACGCAGCTGTACCTATTTTCTGTGGTGGCACGATGCTTTTTTATATGGCATCAAACGAACAGGTTAGTTTGGCAGAGCACACATCAGAGCCACCAGGCTTAAAGTATTTTAATTCAGAAATATATAGGGCCACTTTTGCCTTGCCTAACTATATTAGAGCAGGGTTAAGTACATGAGAAAAATAACCACATTCTTACTTGTATTAGTTATATCTTCACAATTAATTTACGCTAAACAAGTGGTAAATATGATGGGTTGGACAGGTTATTTGACCTATACACCTGACCTGATTAAAAAGAAACAGGAGATAGAGGCTGGTTGTAATGTAGAGATAAGTTTCGATAATTATGATTCATATGATCAAATGATAAAAATGGTTGAAGGAAACCAAAAATATGACATTTCAATTGTATCAGATACTTTTTATGCATCAATCAGCAAGCAACTTACCTATAAAGGGAGTGACTTAGGATTAAAGGCCAGCCAAACTTACAATCCAGTCATTAAAGAACATTACCTAAAAAAATACCCTGCTAATGTAGGTATTTTTCAGCTTGCATTATCTGGGTTTGTCTATAACCCAAAATATATTGAAGAAGGAAATATATCATTTCAGTCAATCATAGAAGTTTCAAAGGAAGAAGATGTTATTTTTTTAGATGATCCAATTGAGATAGCAAATATCATTCAAAATACCTATTATCCCGATGAATCATTACCGATTGGTGATAAGCAGATAATTAGGAATATTAACCAGTTCGAAAGTGAAGTAATAGGGAAAAATATATATTTTTCTGATTTGCACACACCGCTTGATTTTTCAAATAAATTTGCCGCCCATTTTATTTGGTCTGGTGAAGGGTTGTTAATTATTAAGGAAGCTAAAAAAACAAAAGATGAAGATTTGAAATATAGCTCCACACCAGCGCTTGACTATATATCTATGGATGTGCTTAGTGTTTTAAATGACAAAAAAAGCACTGCTTGTGTTGCTCAAGCTTTGTTATCTAAACTCTATTTAGACGAAATGGCAAAAAGTTATTATTATTTCAGTCCATATATTGATAGTGTGATTAAAAACGAGGGTGAAGAGTATGAAAAATTACAACAAAAATTCATCAAAGTTTTACATCATGCAAGTGAAGGAACATGGCTAGATAATATCGTTGCTACGAATGATGAGCTTGTCTATGGCAGATGGCAAGAAATTAGAGGCCAAATAAACTATCAAAGACCAACTGATGATAAAAAAGAATAAATTCGTCAATAAAATATATTCGGAGAGTGGGTTAAAATGGGAGTTTTTTTTTACGACATTCGTAACTTTCTTCATATATGCGATACTGATCTTTATTGTTCTGTATATTGAGTTTGATAAAAAAATACAAAAGGCGGCAATAAAATCTAGTCATGAAGAATTAGTCTCAGAAAATATTGCGTTTCAAAGTCAGTTAGCAACAAATATTTCTATGTTTATAAATGATCCGAGATTTCTTGATTATATTAAAGCTGGCTCAGCGACAAGGTTAAAATATTCCGGCGATGTTACCGAGGTATTCCTTAATTCCATTAAACCATATAAAAACGTAATAGCCGGAGTTGAAATATATCAAAATCAAGAGACGGGTATACGTCAGTTTAGCCACCCAAAAAACAAACTTGTTAAAAAAATCCTGGGTACATCTGATTATTACTTCAGTATTCCTTTGTCATATATGAATGATCAATATAACCCTAATAGCCAATATGTTGGCTACGTGAATATATATATTAATAAGAATCAATATATTGATTTTCTTGTCCAGCATTATGGTAGCTTGGAAAAATGTAATGCACCAGAAAGAGAAAAATATGATGAGTGTGTTTCTATTAATGGATTTGGTTCGAAATTTGGCATATTTGAAATAGAGTTACATAAACATTTTTATATACGGTCATTGGTTTCATATCCAGCTGAAACAGAATTGTTATATAAATATTTTTTAACAGGCCTTATTATTTTCATGGTTCTATTCTTGGTGTTTTATATCTGGCTTGCATCTATGTTGACGAAGCGAGTATTTACGCCATTAAGTAATCTAAAAAAGTTATTAACTAGTAAAGAAATATCAACGGCTGCGCTTAATAATGGATTAGAAGAAATTACTGTCGCGCATGCTAGCGTTGCTGCTTTAAAGGGAACACTTGAAGATCGTAAGAATGATTTTATTAATTTTCGAAAGGTTGTGCTAAAACAAGTTTATACAGATATACATGAAGTAAAAAATTATTTCACTTCAGTTATCAGTTTGTCAGAGAACATAACACAAGGAGAAGGATCTGAGTTGAGGTTAATTAAGTCTGCAGAAAGGAGGGTGTATGATTTACTCAAAAAATATCGCAACTTTAGCTTAAATGAAATAACGCAATTAAGGGAAAAACCTCAACTTACATCAATTAAACCATTATTTAGGCGTATTGATGATAAAATTCAAGAGTATGTAGTTGGTAGTAAGTTAGTTAATCTAAATTCTAAAAAAATAGAAATTAATAGTTATATATCCATTCCTGAAAACTACAATAACCATCTGCTTTTAGTATCAAGAAATAATGTTATTACTATGTTAGATATATTGTATAGTAATGCAGCACAAAGCGATTGTATTGGACTAAAATCCATTACGATCAGTGCTTACATAGATAACTATTGCTTTATATTAAAAGTCACTGATAACGGTGTTGGTTTTGATTCGGAGCGCATAGATCAATATTTCGCAGGGCATACATCAAAAGAATTAGGATCTGGTATTGGGTTATCCAGGTGTCAAGAAATCATTCAGCCAGCTTCAGGAGAAATAAAACTAGAATCAAATGAGCCAGGTGAGAATGTAACGGTATCAATCGAAATCCCAATTTTAAAGCCAACCTTTTTTGATTTATCATTTTTCTTAATTAAAGCATTAAATTTTAATTCAGTAATTATATATACAGATCGAGAAGGATATTATTCTGGTAATGGTAATGGCATTATTTTGAAAAAAATATTTAATAAGCAAAAAAAATTCAAAAATTACTTATTTACCTATTATTTTGATCTGACAACGTTAGTAATTATTGATTCAGATAAGATTGATTTATCTTTATTGGAAGAAATCAAAGAGAATAAAAAAATCATTAATGAAAATGTTTATATATTATCGGATAATGAGGATATCCCTCGTGATTTTACAATATTTAGGAAACGGTACTTTGAAGGGTGATTATGAATTTATTTAATAGATCAAAAATTGTTATTCTTGATAATAATCTTGAATATGCAGAATCTTTAGTGGGTAAGCTAAAATTTGCTTTTCCAGATTGTAGCTTCAAAATATTTACTCGTGCGCGAGATTTATTTGATAGCGCGGCAACATATTTAAATATTTCTGATGTGGTTGATAGCGTAGAAGATATATATAACAATGTGATAGATGATTATGAACAATATGGTACTCTTCATCAGCAGCTTTTAGATTGTGAGCCAACACTTTTTGTACTCGACTTTAATTTGGGTGAAGCAAGCTCACAAAATGGTATTGGTATATCAAGAATGCTTAAAAAGCATAAAGCGAATTCATATACTATTTTACTTACAAATTTTGCTAATCATCAAACAGGTTGCGACGCTCAAAACCGAAAGCATATAGATGGATTTGTGGCAAAAGACACTATTCTTGATCAAACAGAGGTAATGCTGAGTCGAGATGATATATTTCAAGATATTGCTTTTCATATCCAGCACGCTAGGAATAATATTTCCTATGAAAGGATTAATGAATTCAATAACATCCAATCAAAAGCAAATGCATTAACCAAACGTTTTATTTCTGGATTAAGCATTAAGTCATATTACTATATTGATTCTATTGGATCTTGTTATGCTAAATCAGATGCACAGAATTTCATATTTAAGGTACAAGAGCGACAAATATATGAAGAATTGAAAGAAAAATACAACACTGAATGTATTTTATTTAATGCCGAATATTCTGATATTGGTAATCATTACTGTTGTGATGTAATTTATAGTAATAACGAGTTTGTTGCTGGTTTTAAGGATATCACATGAGTCTTTATGAAAATAGTTGGAAGCTTTATAAAGCAGCTACAGAAAATTTAGATTTTGATTACAAGTATTATTTAGATTTTAGTCGCCATTACAAAACATTAGACTTGTGTGCTGGTTTTGGGAGAGTCTCAAATTATCTAGTTGAACATGGTGTTGATGTTACTGCAGTTGAGCTTGAAGACGAATTTATACCTTTCCTAAAACTTAATAAAGATAAAATACAACATGCTAATATCCTTGATCTTACAGGTGACAATCAGTTTGATCGAGTTATTTCGCCATACAATAGCTTTTGCTTGTTTACTGGTAGTTCAGTAGATAAATTTTTTGATATGCTTTCTAAAGTACTTAGACCAGATGGTTTAGCAAGCATCAGCTATTATCACCAAAAGCATTGGTATCACTTAGATGAAGGTGAATGGAATTTTATTTTAGATGGTGAGGAATTTACTTATACATTCGACTTTTCTAAGGATAAATCAGACTCGTTTTGGTTAGACCGGTTTAAGTTATTATCTTCAGGGGAAGTGATCGAGCACAAATATCCAATATCAATATACGATGACTTTTCAGAGTTAGACATATATTGTAATAAATATGGTCTAGTCATGACTGAAATCGTGAAGCATAATTATACTTTAGAGCCAGGCTGGTACGATATTATAATTAGAAAGATATGAAAACCGTAAAAGATAGAGTTATTTTCGCGCGCAAACAGACGCGTTTATCACAAAAGAATTTTTGTAAAACAGATAATCGTAAAGCAAAAATTGGCGAGGCAACTCTAAAGGTGGTTGAGTTAGGTTCAGACCTATCAGATAACATCTGTAACAAGTTAGTTAATCGCTTAGAAGAGCTTGGATATAAAGTTAGTAAGGAGTGGATTCTTACTGGCGTTGGTGAACTGCCACGTAAAATATCAGATATTTATGAACGAACATCAAATGAAGCAATTTCTGAACGATTAGAGTTTATTATCAATTTTGGACAGCTAACTGAAAAAGATTATGTACTTGATTACACACCACCAACAGTACAGGCTTGGAGAGCAGGGAAAAGAGGGGGGATCAGTAAGGAATATGCTGATAAGCTCGCAAATATGCTCGCTGAGTCAAAGAGAATTTATTTTGACTCTAGTTGGTTATTGTATGGAATAGGTGCTGCACCGACAACTAATAAAGATATTTATCTGTCTAATTCTGAGTATGTTTGTGCATGTTCAGACTCTATTAATAATAAATTACAATAAAAATATAATTCATAATTAATTTATATAAACAAGTAACTGCAAACGATTTATGCAATTACAAATCATACTAAATAAAATATATATTTTTTATTTAAGATAATTATTGACACATATAAATCATACTGTAAAATAAACATATCTTATAAACGGTATGATTTAAGAATGGCTAAAGCATCACTAAGAAAACCCGTTAATGTCGATGAAGACTTGCACTACACACTAAGAAAACTTGTTTTTGATTTAGATGGTGTGTCGATCGGGGATGAAGTCAGCAGGAGATTAAGGCAATCATTTATCAAAGATGGAATTGATATATTGTCACCACCAAAAAGCAAAAAAAAAAGTAATTTAATAACGATTAATAGTTAGCTAGAAATCCAATATAAAAAATAATGGAGATTAAAATATGCACATCTCTAGGGGTGAATTATGTCAACAGAAAGGTAAAAAAACCGTAATAAGATTAATGCTATTTATAACATTTTTTTTCGGAATAGATAGTTTGGCGTTTTATGCGCCGGCTAATTTTTATCCCAATACTGCGATTAAATTTGGATTGATTTTAGAGGCTATTGAAATTGATAAAAAATGTAATGAGTTGTCGCCAGAAGAGTGGACGGAATGTTTAAACCAAAACAATTACGACGAAATAATTAATAAATTACAAAAATTAAAATAAATAAAAAATTAAAGTTTCATCAATAAATAAACAAACAAGGAGAATAAAATGGGATCGAATCCATTACTAACAATCGTACAAAGCATTATTGATTATGTCCAGGGGCCGACAGGAAAAGCGATTGCGTTAATTGCCATCATTTCGTGCGGCTTAACCCTAATTTTTGGTGGCGACAGAACTAAGACAAAGATAGCTGCAGCTTCAATAATTGGTGGTGTGGTATTGGTCTTTTCTGCAACTTGGATCGGTGAGCAGTTCCTCGGAATAAGCTAATGACTAAGTCAGCAGAAGAAGCACCACTCAACTATGCGCCAATTTATGGCGCATTAGTCAGACCAGCATTGTATATGGGTATATCGATTGAATATTATCCAATTGCTTTAATGGTTGTGTGCATTTTCTATATCGGTTTTAACCCGATATACGGCCTGATTAGCTGCTTGCCTGTTTATCTGTTTGGATATTTTGTATGCAAATATGATCCAGATGGGTTTAGAGTTTTAATTGCTTATGTTCAGGTTCTATTAGATGAGGGTCGAATCAAAAAAGTTGCTGGTGCAATCACCTACGATCCGTTTTAAGTGATCGACAGTTTTATTAAGTTTATATAAAAATAGAGGGTAGGGTATGTTAGATAAAAATATTATGTTTGTGCGAAAGGCGCAAAAGAAGATCTCACAACGCTTACCAAAAATGCATTTTGTCGCACCAAATGTAATTCGTACTAGCGCAAATGTTCTCTTTCAAGTTATTAAAGTGAATGGTGTACACATCAGCACATCATCAACTGACAATATCAATGAAAAAGATAACGAATGGCATAGTATTGTCACTTCTTTAGATGATGAATTTCCAATTTGGGCCACAATGATCAGGCGAAAAGTTAGCTCTGATTTTAATGTCAGTAACTATAGTGAATTTACACATGAATTTTCAGAAAAATACCGTAATAAATATAAGAATGCACAGCTGTATAGAAATGAGTATTACTTAACTGTTTACTATACCGGTATGACTGGTCTGGTGAAAAATATCAGCAGTATTTTTTCGAAAAAAAATGACGCAATATTTCAAACTAAGATATCTGAAGCAGTCGGGCGATTAACTTCAAAAGTAGAAGAAATCGTTACCAGGCTCGGCTCGCAGAAAAAAGATGAAGCTTTTTCAGAAAATTCATCGATTCGTGATGAGGTAACATCGGATCATTTCAATGCGCGTGTTTTAGATCAAAGAGAATGTGAGACATCAGAGATCATGTCGTTTCTAGGTACATTTGTAAATGGCTTGGAATCGCTCAGCTATAAATATCCAACTGAGCCAATGTTCGGCTATCGTGATACTCAAATACCTGAGCCTGGGTTTTCAAAATTTCCATACGGCAATATCGGCGAGTTTTTGGGACAGAATGAGCCGGCTTTTGGTGATAAGCGATATTTTGCTTTTAAGCATACCGATGGTTCGAAAAAAATCGGTAATATCTTGTCAATCAAAAAATATGGATCTGGCACAACACCAATTACTTTTCATCAGTTGATGGCTTTAGATTGCGAGTTTATGTACACCGTTTCATTTGCGCCAATGGAAACAAAAAAAGCGGAACAAGAAACACGTAAAAAACTAGCAAAAATGAAAAATGCTAAAGACAAGGCCAAGTCACAACAAGCAGCGATTGAAATGCTTGAAGATGATATCGCATCAGAGCGTGTGTTGCTCGGTAGCTCGCATTGCTCGCTAATGGTGTTAGCAGACAACAAAGAAGAACTAAATAGTCATACTAACCAGGTCATTAAGCTTTATGGCCAGAATGATTTTCGCGCGTTTCCCGAAGAAATTAACCATATTTCTACATTTTGGGCGCAATTTCCTGGCAACACCAAATACATTAAACGTGAACGTCTATTAACATCAGATGTATTTTGCCATTTTTTTCCACTGCATAATTTCCCGACTGGCCACACACATCAGACGCACTTAGGCGAAGGATTGTGTTTAGTTGATACTCCGTCCAAAACACCCATGTTCTTCAATTATCATGAACCAGAAAAGGGCGCATCTAAAAACGATAAATGTCCAGGATCAGGTGTCTTGGTAGGTGGTAATAAATCAGGTAAAACTACGTTGCTCTTGGCGATGGATGCTTTAGCTGAAAAATATAATCAAAAGACTTACTTTTTTGATCGAGATGGCGGTGGCGCAATATACATGTGGGCCACAGGTAATAAGTATTATGAATTTGATCAAGATAACATTAGAAATATTAATCTTAATGTCTTTTCATTACCAGATACGCGCGTCAATCGTGCTTTCATCGCGAATTGGTTATGCGGTATTTCGAGGGATGAAGACGAAAGTAGTGTTCCTTCTGATGTTAAAGAATTATTCACTGAAGTAGTGAATTATGCTTATACGCTTGATTTAGAACAACGTTCATTATCCAATGTATTAAATTCGTATGTTGGGCCAGATTTTAAACGCTGGTCAAACTTGCGTTTATGGCTGAGAGGTGATGACTATCGAGATGATGGCGCATTCGCTGAATATTTTGATAATGATATTGATGAGTTAGATTTCGATTCGCAAATGAAAATTGGCTTTGACATGACACACGTTCTTGGTAAAGGCGATATGCGTTTAGGATCAGCATTATTATCATATAATTTCCATCGAATTTTGACGCAAAAAAGAGAGCCAGGGCAACCAATTTGTATCATCCTTGATGAGGGTTGGTTTATGTTGCGAGACCCTTGGATTGCTAACATGCTTGAAGAATTAATCCCAACAATCCGTAAAGAAAACATTTATATCATTGTGGCCACTCAGTCACCTGAGACCGTCTTAGCATCACCTGTTGCAGATCAGTTTTTAGCAAATATTGCATTTTCTATTTTCTTCGCTAATTCAAAAGCAGATTCCAAAGTCTATGAAAAATATAATATTGATGTTGCTGAGTTTCAAACAATTAAAACTACGCCTAGGGCAAAACGCCACTTTATTTTTAAGCAAGGGCATGAATCAGCTGTTTGTAAATTGGATCTTTCAGGCTTTAACCGTGAGTTGGCGGTGCTTTCAACTAATACGGATTCGAAAGAAGTTGCTAGGCGAATCCGCAAAAAGCACGGTCTTAATCCAAAACCAGAATTATGGTTAGAATCATTCTATGAAGAATTAGGGGTATCGAAATGAAAAAGAAATTAATTGCTTTGGCTTTAGTTGGAGCTATATCTATTTCAAATACTTCTCAGGCGCAATGGGCGGTATCAGATGGTGGTGTCACTGCAAACGGCATCATCCAAATCACTTATGCAATTCAACAAATGATGCAGTTGAAAGAACAATATGAAGAAATTATGCAACAGGTGCAACTTGCACAAAATCAAGTTGAAAAAGCCCAAACTCAGATCGAAAATATCACCGGCAGCTATGGTATGGGTCTACTAGGGAATTCTGCTTCTGATCTGCTGGATCGCCAATGGATGGGCAACGATTGGGAGCAAACGCTAAAAGGTATATCAGGTGGCAATAACCAGCGTTATCAAGAACTACGCAATGCGTATATTGAGCAACACCAAACAGTTGATGCTAGCGAGTTTCGACGTATGCGTAGTGAAGAAGCCACCAGCGTCTATAAAGAGAAAGCCGAGACAAATCAGGCCGTCGCTGCTGTCGCTGAACAGCAATATGCCAAAGTAAATGACTATATAGATAAGTTACACGAGCTTGGTAATTCGATCGAAAGTCCTACCAATGAGAACACCAAATCAGCCACTGATTTAAATACCAGAATGGTTCAGGAATTGGGTTACATCATGTCGGAAATGCTTCGGATGCAATCAACAGCCATGAGGCTGCAAACGGCTACCCAAGCACAAAATATTCAAGCACAAAGTTCACAAGCTAAATTTTTTAATTAAGGAGTAATTGAATGAAAAAAATAAAATGGTTAGTGATGGTCATATTATCAGGTCTATTTTTTACGCTAGCAGGGTGTGCACATCAAGATCTGAAAACACCTTGTCCAGACTTTGGGGAAGACTGTAATCAAGTGCCAATAAATTCATGGAATTATCAAAAATAAAAATTAAGGCGAGATAATGAAATTACATCGACTATTAGGGTTAACCTTATTTTCAAGCTGTATCGCACTTACTGGATGTGGTAATGAGCAAAATAAAGGGCAGCATGAACAAAAAGTAACTGAAGCAAAAGCATCTGACCCGATCACTAAAGGATCAAAAGTTAATATACAGCATATTGATCAGAAGCCTAACGAAGCAGTTGTTTCTAAGTTAACACAAATGAAATACAAACAAATTAATGGATTTCTTGTCGCTGCTCATGCGTATAAGAATATGGGCGTTAATTATTATGAATGTTCAAAAATTGAAGCTGAAAAAGACACCATGAATGAGTGGGATAAAATGATTGCTTCCCAAAAAACTTCGACTTGTCAGCCGCTGATGGAAGCCGGTATCGCATATCTGAAATCACAAGGTTATAACGTTACGCTCGCAGATATATCCGATTCACGGGTAGTGACACATTTTAGGGATGTCACAAACCAGGCTTATCACAACAGAATGGCAGCCAAAAAAGCTTATTATGACCAAATTATTAGAGCAAAAACACCAGAAGAAAAACAAAGAATACAAGCAGAATACGACCAAGTTATTAACGAAAATAGTTAAGAGATGTTATGTCTAGTCCAGTAGAATTTATCGCAGATTTTTTCTCAAATTTTGAGGCAATTCTTGATACCTTTGTTTATAACGGCTATCAGGCATTAGCCGATTTGCTTATGCCGGTTGTTGGCTCAGTTGTCTTATTGGCAGTGATCTTCTTAGGTTATCGTACCATGTATGGCTTTGGCAAAATGACAGTTAAAGAATACATTAAATTTGTGGTATTAGTCGGTGTTATTTATACATTTTTCTTCCAGTGGGGAAATTTCTCGTACTATGTAGTTAATTTTTTCTATTACTTAATTGATCTAGCTGCATCAGCCTTGATGCAAGTTTCACCTTCACAAATCTCTGGGGCATCAACATTAAATGAAGCGATGCAAAATAGTTTGAGTTTGATTGACTATGTTGGGAGAGGGATCTTTGCTGAAGCAGGATGGAGTAATCTGGCTTATTTTTTCTACGGTGCAATCGTTTATTTAACTGGCGTAATAATGATTGCCGCAATTATGCTCGAAATTGTATTGGCTAAAATGATTATGGCCATTACTTTTGTTTTGATCCCATTGATTGCGCCGTGTTTATTGTTTGAAAAAACAAAACAAATTTTTGATCGTTGGTTGGGAACATTGGTCGCTTTTTCTTTACTAATTATTATGATTTCTGCAGTAATGGGGTTATTTTTAACGCTCGTCTATAACTTATTACCTGTTATAAATATTTCTCAAGATATCCCTGCTGATTTTTATGACGGCTTGGCGCAAAGAATTACACCGTTATTTATCGTCATGATCATCTGTATTTTTCTCACATTCAAAATTCACCAAGTAGCGATGAATATTGGCGGTGGCATTTCGCCTGGATCAGCCAGCGGTATGGCTGCGGCTGGTGCTGGTGCAGTGGTTGGCTATATGGGTATGTCTAAAGCAATGACAGCAATGGGCTTGAGAGGTGTTGGTCGTGTTGCTGGTGGCACAAGAAGTTTAGCTGGGATGAATGGGCAGGCCGCTTCAGGTGTTGGCTCACAAGCAGGTCGAGCAGCACAAAGCCAAGTAAATAAAATTCGTTCTTAATAGGAGTAAACATGTTCAAGAAAAATAACAAACAAGGTGATCAAGTAAAGCAAGCTAAAGTTGCTAAGACTAAACCTGAAAAGGCAAAACCATTCAAAACCAGGTTAGAAGAATATTACAAGTTCTCGAATGCCTGGGGTGCAGATATTCTTGATTCAATGGTGACACAAAAAAATCGTTATAAGCGTTTATTTATCGGCACACTTGGATTTGCTTTCTTGCTGCTATTAACAATTATGATGATGATGCCCTTGCGCGAAATTGTACCAGTTGGAATTTACACAGATAAGAACGGTAACACTTATGTAAACACACATGATTTCCAGCACAAATTTACGCATACGAAGCAAGAAATCAGAGGCGAAATATTTCGCTATATCAAAATGTTTGAGGGTTATGAAGCTGGTAGCTTCAGAATGTCTACAAATTATGTACAGGCAATGTCAGCACCTAATATTTTTGCCAAATATGCTAAACAAATTGGCGAACAAAATAGCTATGTTGATCACCTTGGAAAAGATGGCTACAGAAAAGTTACGGTTGAATCAATTAATTTCCTAAATTCAGAGAAAGCGCGTGGCGTAATCGACCCAAAAAATACAGCCATTGTAACCTATACCGTAACAACCGGTATGTATGGCCAGAAGCCAAATGACCCATTGAAATTCCGCGCATTAATCAATTGGGAATATGAAGGTTTACCCAAATCGAGAGAAGAACAATTCTTAAACTACGACGGATTTACCGTAACCGGTTTAGATGTCACACCAGTAAACTATGATGGAGCTAAGCAAAAATGAAAAAATCAATCAAATTAAGTGCAATTTCAACGTTAATGGCAATATCAATATTTGCTGTTGCAGAGAATAAACCCATTGAATTGGCCACAACGCCTTACATTTCCAATGTGGCTTATGAACAAAGTAATGTTGTACCCATCACAGGTACACCAATGACAACCACTAATATTATCTTTGGTAAGGATGAAACGGTTGTGGGTGCATCGACAGGAGATTTGACATCTTGGGAAGTGTCGCAAGCAGATATTCCGAATATTTTATTTGTGAAGCCAACTCGCGTGGGATCGAACACAAACTTAACGGTTTATACAAATAAACACCGTTATTTCTTTCATATTATGTCGAAAGATCCAAAGGACAGCACACCTACTTACGCCGTCATTTTTGAGTATCCACAAGAAGAAATGGCCAAGATCAATGCCAAGCAAAAATGGTTGAAAGGGCAGAATGATGCAAATCTAAGCAAGCCGATGCAACCCAAAGATTATAACTATGATTATACCTTTAATGGCAGTCGTTCAATCATGCCGGTTAATGTTTTCGATGATGGTACATTCACTTATTTTACCTTTCTGCCTAATACACCACAGCCGGCAATATTTGCCGTAGATAATGCCGAGGGCAATGAAACAGTCGTTAATATCCGTCGTTTATCTAATTTTACTACCCCAATGGGTGAGAGGGGTAATGTCGTAAAAGTTTTACGTGTTGCGCCCCAATTCACTTTAAGATTGGGAAAAAACAAAGTGGCCAGTATCTTTAACAAGCCATCAATCGCCAAGATTGAAGCAACTGACTCGTAGGAGAAGGCAATGTCTGATAAGAGCAAACAAGATGATCTTCAAGATGAAAAAGATGACATTCTGGATTCATCCGAGGAAGATGTATCAGCATCAGTAGGCAATAAAAAATCTGAACCAGGACAGCAAAAGAAAAAAATCGTTATGGCTGTAGCCTTGGTTATTGGTGTTGTGATTGTTGCACAAGTTATGTTTTCAGGTGGTAATAATAAAAGAGGTGATGATAAGCCAGAAAGAGAAAGCGTGGTACAAGATGATACAGATGTTAGTGGGATATTAAGTAATGTTGAGAGAAAACTAAACACTAAAGATAAGCCTGTTATTCAGCAGGCATCAGAACAAAAACCAGAACAAAAACCAGAACAAAAACAAAAAGAAGAAATGGCACAACTGTTTGATGACAGAGCTGCCAAACAAGCTGCAGCTGAGCGTAAAATGCGTATGAATGCACCAAGTACGGTTGGTATCAAGCATAATAGATTGCCTGATGAGCAGCGTTCACATATGCGTGATATTAAGCAAGCCGAAAGTGGCATCGCTGGTGATACGCCATATTCTGATTTCACAGAAAATCAACCAGTTAATGTGACAGTCGCTAAAGCCACTAAAATGCCACACCCTTGTTGGACAGTAGCCAAAGGCGAGTTTTTATGGGGCGCATTATCCGTTGCTATCAGAACGGATACACCAGGTATGATTGAGGCTTACTTGGCTTTACCAGCATATTCCTATAAATGTGATAATGTCCTGATGCCAGCCGGTACACGTTTGACTGGCCAGTTTAGTGTTAAATCTGGAAACGGAATGGCCACAGAAGTGATTTATGCGGTTTGGAATGAGGCAACATTACCAGATGGTACGCGAGTTACACTTAATTCAGGTATTACCGATGGCTTGGGTCGATCTGGTATTGCGGCCAGTGATGTGGATCGTCATTTTTGGCAGATGTTTGGTACATCAGCGTTGTTATCAATTATTGGTGCTACCGCATCGAATGTTGGCACACAATCTTTCTATCCAACGGCACAATCGCAATATCAAGCTGGCATAACACAGTCTTTTGCAGATACATCGCAAAAAGTCTTGGATCGTAACAGTAACATCAACCCAACTTTGTATTTAGACCAGGGAACAGAAATGAATGTATTTCTAAATCGTGACCTAGATTTTTACGGCGTTTATCACGGTGGGGGAGCGTAACGATGACAGTACAGGCACTTAGGAGTGTAACAATGGCAGATGGCGTACAATATATTGATTTCACCAAAGCTGGGCAAGGTGCAGTCCTAAAACCATTGCGTGAACATTTAACCGATCCGTTGGTATCTGAAATTCTCATTAATCAGCCTGGCCAAGTATATATTGAAAAACACGGCGAGTTTACTGAACATAAAATACCGGAAGTGACTAACCGTATGCTGGTGGATTTATTTAGAACGGTTATGGTTCATAATAAGCAGTCTAACAAGAACTTGTTTTATGGTTCGTTAGAAGACGGATCAAGGATTACCTTGGTTGCACCACCTGTTTCAATTTATCCTACTGTTTCAATTAGGCGTAAAGTGGTACGTTTAATGACATTGAATGATTACCACAATCAGAAGTTTTTTAATCAAATTCAAACGCTATCCAATTTAGATGATGAATTATCTTTGTTAGAACCAAAAGACTTAAAGTTAATCGAGCTATATCAATCTGGCAATCAAGAATATTTTATCCAAGAGGCGATTAAAGCGAAAAAAAACATTGTCATTTCAGGTGGTACATCTTCAGGTAAGACCACATTTTTAAATGCATGTCTGCAGGAGATCCCATCAGACGAACGTATTATCAGTATTGAAGACACGCGCGAGCTAGAAGTCACTCAAGATAACTATGTTTCATTAAAAACCACCTCAGAGAAAGATGGGGGTGAAGAACTAAAAATGCAGGATCTAGTTAAAGCGTGTTTACGTTTAAGACCAGACCGAATTGTGATGGGTGAGATACGTGGTCAAGAGATCATTGATTTCATTACGGCTTGTTCAACCGGTCATGATGGTTCTATTACTACGATTCACGCTAATAATCCTATTCATGCATTCCAGCGTATGGCTGGAATGTACAAGCAATCAGGTGGTGTAATGACAGACGAAGACATTATGAGAGAGTTGAAATCAGTTATTGATGTCGTGATTCAAATTGGTAAAACACCACAGGGCCGTAAAGCCAGGGCCATTTATTATAAATATGCCGATGTAGATTTAAGGAAAGTTGAGCATGTTGCGTAACTTAATTGGCTTTATCTGCGTTTTGATGCTTGACCAGGCGTATGCTATAGATCAACACATTTTAGGGCCAGCCACTTATCAGAATTTACCCCAAAACGAATTAATGGAGTTGGCCAATGACCCAACGTTTCAACAAGAAATGATGTTAAGGGCTAACTTCATTCAATTGGATCAACAATATCAATCATGTCAGCAAGCCAAAATGCCAGTGATTCCATTTAGTTATACGCTTAATAATTCAGAAACCAAAATGATACTGCAGGGAGAGTGCGTTTACTTTAAACGCAAAGAAATGGATTACTTGTCTTATATGGTTTGCTATAACCCAAAATCTGCGGAATGTGTGCGTAAGTTGAATGGCATTCTACCTAGCATTATTGATTACAATCAGCGTGTTCTTCAAGGTCAACCAGCCAAACAATCGACGATCAATTTGTAAGGACAATTAAATGTTAAAGCGAATATTTTTAATCAGTATTTTAGTTGTCGCTACAAATTCGTATGCCATTATTCCTGTCACTATACCACCTACAGTCGCACAAACCCAACGTAAAGTTAACTGCATTTTAACTATAATAAAAGCTATTGAACAGTCTGAATCAGAAGCTGAGAAGTTCTGCAAATCACTTGAATCAAATAACAATGCGTATAAACAATGCTTTGATAACAAATATTCAGAGCTATATAAATTAAAAATTACGGCTTTAAAACAAGACAGCACATTTGATCAGTGTCAGAGTTAAATTAATTCAGGACGGCAACAATGAGTATCATCAAAAATATTAAAGCGGTATATACAGAAACACCTTGGTGGATATGGGTTGTGATTCTGTTATCAGCGCTATTGATTTGTGAAGCTTTGGTTTATGTGGCCACAATTGAATTAAACCTACCGTATTACCCTTTTCCATATTCATATGTTGAGCTAATTGCGATAATTCGTGCAGGGGCAGGGTGGGCGATATTCGTTCCTTTTATATTAATTTTATGCTTAATTATAGGTGGCGTATTAACTTTTCAAAGAAGCAAGATCGGGCATGTCCTACTCGTCTTTCCAATCGGGATATTAATAGGATCTGTTCTAGGTAATTTAATGTTTACCATCTTTGGTGATGCGGCTTTATCATTGTCACCGTTTTATGTATTTCACATGTACCATGCTTATGGCCAGGATGGTTATCTGCTTGCTTGTTATGCTTCAGGTTTTCTATTTGGACTAGGTATTGTTTATAGCTATTTAATTAAGAATGTTTGGTTGAGTGCGTATAATGTTCATGGTGAGTCTAGGTTTGCTACCTTGTTTGATTTATTTCTTTGGAAAATGCTCTGGCAGGGTAAAGAGGGGATATTTTTAGGGCGTTATTTCGGACTTAAAATATTTTCACGCGGATTTGAACATTTAGCGATATTTGTACCATCTGGTGGCGGTAAGTCTTCCACCATTGCTATTCCAAACATTATGCTATGGAAAGGCTCATCGATTAACAATGATATGAGTCATGAGTTATATGAGTCCACAGCGAAATATTTGCGTCAACAAAAAGGCGCAAAAGTATTTTGTTTCTCTCCATCAATACGCAAAACCCATCGCTGGAACTTATTTGAATATGCAATAACGCTACCTGATGCAGAGCGGTATAGTGAACTTCAGCGCGTATGCGAATACATTATACCCGCACCTAAAGAAAGTGGCGCAAAAGGCCAAGAATGGGCCAAATATGCCAGACGTGTTATTACTGGTTTAACGGCATATTTAATTCATGAAAATGGTTATGTCACTTTGGGGGATTTAGCCGAACTTGTCTGCAGAGGTGACTTTGAGAATTTTATCAGAAAAGAAGCCAGACGGATTGGGGAAGTTGTACCACAGTTTGGCGTTAATCTGAATGCGTATTTTAGTATTGTAGCCGAAGAAACTCGAAGTGGGATCAAATTTAACGTTGACGCTTACTTAGACTTGTTTTTAGACCCGATTGTTCGGGCAGCTACTTCAGCTAGTGATTTCCGTTTAAGTGATTTACGCAAAGATAATATCCATGTTTTTGTCGGTATTCCTGATTCTGAACAGTCACGTTTAGCACCCTTGCTTACTATGTTTTGGGAAGAGGTTGGCGCAACCTTTATGCGTAAAAAATATGATGAAAAAACGGATCAGCCTATCTTTTTGAATGTCGATGAAAAAGGGAATATGAATCGATTGGATAAGCTACGTAAAAATGTGAACGCATTTAGAAAATATGGAGTCAGAGTGGCATGGTATTTTCAATATAAAGATCAAGCCGGTGATAACTATTCTGAAAAAGAAATGAAAGCATTTACAAACAGTAAAACCAAACTGATTTATACGCAATCTGATCCAGCTGACGCGGAATGGGCATCAAAGCTTTTTGGCCAACGAACCAAACGCTATTTTACCCGGACACGCAAAACATTATTTGGCTCAGGTGGTTATTCTGAACAAGTTGCTAAAAAGCCACTGATTTCAGCGGATCAAATTAGCCGGTTAGATGATGGATCTGCACTGATTTCAATTGATGGTAAATATGGCGTTAAAGGCAAGAAAGCACCTTATTATAAAGATTCAAGTTTCAAACATCTTAGAAGCTATAAAACAGTATTCGAATCAGATAGATCAATCCCAACCCAAGAGCCTATGATGCCAAAGGTATTTCATGCTGATGGTGGAGCTGCAGAGCTAGATGATATGTGCGAAGAGGCGATTGCGAGACGCGAAAAAGCAAAACAAGAATCTAAATCAGAAATTGCCACCACCATTAAACAATTGTTATCAGATGTTCAGCAGTCCAAAAAAACAGATAAGGCAAATGAAGATCAAGAAGTTGCTGCGCCAGGTGAGGATAAACCCATAACAGGATCTGCAGATGAAAAAGATAGCAAAACAGATACAGAGCCAAAACCAGCTAGCGAACCAACCAAAGAAGAAGATATGTAATGCAATATACTGATGAGCAGCAAGCGGTAATTGAACACAAAGAAGGCCATGCGATTGCTAAAGCAGTGGCTGGTTCAGGTAAAACTGCCGTGATGGTGGGGCGCATTATTCATTTGCTTAAACTGGGCGTTGATCCTAAGAAAATATTAGTATTAATGTTTAATAACACAGCCAGAAATGATTTTTATCGCCGCTTAAAAAAAGAGATGGTCTTACAGAAAGTTGATCATGTTTCTGATCGCATCCCTGAAGTTAGAACGATCTCAAGTTTAGCGCTCAGAACGATCGAGCTACTTCAAGACAGTGAAGTTCTACCAGTTTATGACATCATGTTTGATGATGCTAAAATTCAAAATCGCCTGGTGCGCGATGCCTTAAGGAAATCACAAGTTGAACCTTCAGCGGCAAATGTTGATTACTTGAAAGCGATTATCAGTTGGATCAAATCGCGTTGCGATGATGAAATTAATTACCACGGTGAAACCAATTGTGAAGAAGTGGTCATGTTTCTGAATTTTGAAAAAATCAGACATGAACAAAAATTACGTTTCTTTGATGATTGGGCCTATGACACCGTTAACTTAATTAAAGAAGATCCAGAAATTATTTACGATGTTTTATCTTCAAGATATCAGCACATTATCATTGATGAGTTCCAGGACGTGAATAATGCTCAAATGCAGATCATTGATGTGTATATCAACCCTAAAACATCATTAATGGTGGTCGGAGATCCACAGCAATCTATCTATGGTTTTAGGGGGAGTGATCCTAGAATTATGCTTGAATACTTCCCTGATAAGTATAAGCCAACCAGTTATAATCTATCAAAAACATTCAGGTTTGGGCCGCGTTCATCAAAAGCGGCCAATAATCTCATTTCGTATAATCAATTGCGTTTTGATTTAGATTGTCACTCTGCAGCTGGTACACCAGACACAAAAATATTCACACTCGATCAAGATGAATATCGGCCAGCTGAGTTAATTAAACACTATTGTCCAGACGATGATTATCAATCTATTGCAGTGTTATGTCGTGAAAAATGGCATTGGCTGCAGACAGAAATTGAATGTTTAAAACATGGCATTCCATATTATTTGCCATCCAAAGAATCACCATCATTTCTAGCACAACCGGCGGTGAAATCATTATTAGGGTATTTACGATTAGCTGATGAAGCTGAATTGTTTAAAAAATTGCCTGATAGTGAGCGTTTTAGTGTTATGGCCAGTATGATAGGTATTCCATCTTTATCCATTTTGTTGGCCTGTAAAAAACAAATCATAGATAGACTTAAGGATAATCCAGACAGTTATAATATCTTTCCTGATACAGCTGAAATGTTAATGAACAGCCAGCTGGACAATGAGCAAGTAAAGAAACAACTTTATGCCCTAGAAAGACGTGAGACTGTATTTGATATGAGTCTTGGGCTAAATGGTGATAAAGGTAATGCCGTTAGAGCTTTAAAAGCAATTAGTAGTCCGAAAAGATTAAACTATGTTCGTTATTTTGAGTCTACTGCAGTTAGAGTTAAAGATGCAGATTATCGTACCTTGATGATCAACGGCTTAATTGAGTTAGCTGAACATGTGCAAGATCAGTACCCAACGATTAACGGCTTTCTTGGTTATCTGGATCAACTACATGAGAATTATCAAAATCGCACCATAGAAGATCGTCAGACTTGCCTAACTATTATCACAATGCATCAGTCAAAAGGTCTGCAGTATGATCATATTATTATTCCTGAACTCCATGCAGAAACGATGCCAGCACAAAATGAAAAGGGTGTTGATGATATAGAAGGGGAGCGTAGGCTATTTTATGTGGCGATAACCAGGGCGCGTAAAACTTTACATTTAGTTCAAGGGAATGATCCATCTGTGTTTATTAATGAATGCTTTGAAAAGTGTGTAAACCAGGAACAAGAGGAAGACACTGAATGAAAAAGTTAAAGCAGCTTTTATGTGCAGCTGGATTAGGTTTTTCTTTTTCGTTATCAGCACACCAGCTTGACACATTAAGCCAGCTTTCAGTTAAAGACTTCACTGACTATCAGATATCTGAAATAAGCTACCAAGTGACCGATGAAGTTGACATGTTGAGCCGTTCATTTGTTGAGGGGATGGCCAGTCGTGATGGGGTGGTTTACGTCAGTTCTGGTGGCTTCGGTTATTCATATATAACAGCTTACGCCTTAGACCAAAGTAAAAGTTTATATACCTATTTTTTAGGCTCTAATGCATTCGGTGAAGGGATTACATTTTACCATAACCATCTTTATCAGATGAATTATCATAGCCAAGCAGTAGATGTATATGATTATGCCTTGCAGAAAAAGCAAACCATTACCTTTCCAATAGAGGGATGGGGGTTAACCCACAATAGCCATAGCTTTATATCCACGGATGGATCTAACCAGGTTTATTTTATTTCCCCTGAAACGCACAAGATAACCAAGTCTATTAAGTTGTTTTTTCCTGGTACACAGCGTCAAATTTCACATTTAAATGACCTGACTTATGTTAATGGCCAGTTGTACATTAACATTTTTGGCACAAGCTTGATTCTAGTTATTGATGCACAAGATGGAGAGATTAAAGGACTGCTCAATTTAGAAACGTTGAGCAAGCAACAAGGAAATTTGCCACCAAATTGCACCATGAATGGCATTACTTATGTCAAAGATAAGAATGTTTTTGTTATCGGTGGGAAATGCTGGAAAAAAAGATATGTCATTTCAATTAATCAACAAGGAGACAATAAATGAAGAAAATAACTATAGCCAAGCTATCAGCAATAACGCTATCCGTAGCGATATTAGGTGGGTGTGCTACTTACTATGATTTAATCACACCAGATGTAGAGCCTTACAGTGTAAACGTTACTGGCCAAACTTATAATTCTATTGAACCAGGTACAGTAAAATTAGTCTACGCATCACAACCGAACCCTGATGCACCATGTAAAAAATATAATATGATCGGGCAAATCAAAGTCTTGTCTGCAGACAAGCTTGGCCATCAAATATCAGCTGCACAAATGGCCATGTACTTCCAGCAAGCTGCAGCAAAATATGGTGCGGATGCGGTTATCAATATTACACCAGGTGGTGGCGGTTTTAGCTCAAATGAAACCGGTTACGCTATTAAGTGTCAAAATTGATAAGGAATACAGATGAGAAATAAATTATTATCCAGTGTTCTTTTTTTATTAGTTAGCAATATATTTGCTGCTGATATCGTAGCACCTGACCCAAAGATCCTGACAGGTGATGATTTAGCTTCTACAGCTTTATGGAGAGGATTGCATCACAATAATGATTCTTTGAGAAAATCGATGAATGATAATATCAAGGCTTATGCTGCTGCATATATCCCTGAAATTTATAGTAAGAGCAATCAGAACGAAGTTAGGCTTTCACAGTACACAGGAGATATTATTAACGTAATAGCTGATCAAGTTAATGCGGTACAAGATAGTAACCAAATTTTTATTATCGAAAAAGAAATTTCAGTCGGTGAATACAATCTTAACACTGGTACGTTTAGCGCAACTGTTCCATTAGTTATTTATCTTCCAACCAATTATGCACTTACCAGTTTAGTGCATACTCTTGATATAAAGTATCAAAATAAAATTACTTTAAAATTAGACGGCCAAGAGGATGATGATAACAAATACCTCAAGAAAAATTTACGCATGCCTAAATCAGAAGCATTAAAGTATATTGATAAATACCCCAATAGAACTATATGCGTTGAGTACATTGTAAAAGATATTCAGGTTAATGAGCCAGAACGAAAAGGTATTTTCGGCGCAACTGATTTTATCTTTGCTGCGGACATAATTAATTACAGTTTTACCAGAGGGCCTTGCGCCTAAATTTCAAAAAAATGAATTATACAATTCAAATTTATAACTAGATTTTATGCTTTGCTGCTGTATCGTAAAGACATAGATTAAAATATAACCAAGGGGTAACCATAATGAAAATTAAAAACAAACTAATTATGACTGGTCTTTTATCTGCAGTATCAATGTCTTTATTTGGGGCGATGCTCCTGAACTCCCACCACGATGCAATCTGACTATTTTATACTCATCATATTGCTGATTTGTCCAAAATCTTTAGTTTGGCCCAACTTTATATCCATTACTATCCTGTTCAAAATAATGCCATGACCCTTTTTTACCAGAATCCCGGCCCTGGTTTAAGTAACGTTAATTTTCAAAAATACTATAATTTTCTACATTCCAATAGTTTCCAATTTTATGAATCTGTCCTTGAACTGTTACACCTTCAATTTCGTAATGGATTTTAAAGTTGATGTTATCATTAGTGGCATCCCATGTTTCGATATCAAGAACAGGTAAACCGTTAATATGTGCATTGGGATCTAAAAATTCTACTGGTTGATTGTATTTATTAACTGTTATATTGGTACCAAGATTTGCATTACTTTTAATTTTAAGTGGTTTGCGACCTGGTGTCTCAGGATGTAGGTAATATTGTAATTGAGGATTATCAATGATTAATTTTATTACCACTCCTGTGTTATTTACGGCCTGAGCATGATGGTTTTTTGAGAACGGGTATGATCTAACAACATATCTTTCAACTTTCCTCGTACCCTGACCTATTATAAACGCAATTAAATACCTTTTATCATTATTTACCAAGGTGTAAGTAGGGAAAGAATCATAATTATAATAAGCATTAGGAGGGCCTAAGTATCCCTTTATCTCGCTGCTAGTCATTGAATAAATATCATTTGAGGTAACAAAAGAATATACCATTTCCGCACGTTCTTGGTTATCAGCTGCAGCCCACCTTTCAACACTAAAAGATTCTGATCCAAATGATCTAAGCATGGTTTCATGCCAGGTATAAAACATAAAAAAAGTCGTAGATACAATAATTAATGCAGCAAAAAAAATGATGGTTCTATTTTTCACGTATTGGCTCAAAACTAGGCATGATCTTGATCTAGGCTCACATTATTTTCATTCTTTCTGGCTTTCTTTCTATAAAAGAAATAGGCAAGTATTAAAGGGGAAATTGGAAATAATGATATTACCATCACATAAATACTGAAATCAAAAATAATGCTTATAGACTGAGGGTAAGTAACGTAATACAGATGATAATACATATCAATATTAAAAATAATCTCGATCAATAACCAAGAGAAAAACATTTTCATTATGTTAGGTTTGAATGTAAATGAGAATATTAACAAAACAATATAGGCCCAAAAATATATGTATTCTGCACCTTCCAAAGTTTTCACTAAATATGAAGGGATAAGAAATATCAAAGTATAAAATAGTGCATATATAAATGAAAATATCATGGTTTTACCACCACCAATATTGGAGACTTCTGTTTGGCAATCATGTCAACTAAGCTGTTTGTAAGTCCATCCCCCCATAATCCGCCTCCAACATCGATACAGCCTGCAGATCCTGGAATACCGCCCCCATGTAGGAAAAAATTATTACGGCCAAATGTTTTGGTTTGTATTCTTGGGTGTAGCCGAATCCTAAAGTCACCCCAATCTGCTAGATGGAATACTGTTCTTGCAATATCATACAACGGATTTGGATCACTCAGCTCATGTGGATAAATATAATATTCACCAACTGGTAAAGGCCCTTCAAATGACTTTTTTTGGCAAGCTAAAGAGGGGTTATTTTTACATGAGCCTCTTCCTGATGTGGCAAATAGTAATAAATCAAGTCCACCATCAGATGCAATTAATCGGCCTGTTTTAATATTAAAAACAATCTTCATACTGTACCCATTATTTTATTTCTTATAGGAAATAAATTCATTTTGAATATCCTTATATAGCTGATTCACCCATATTGGTTGTGATGAATTGACTTTTAATCGCTTCACTCTTGGATCATCAGGCGCAATAATGACTTTAATATTTTTAACACCAATCTTATTTGTTAGTACAAATAGTTCTTCTATCGCTTCATCACCCATCGCCAGACAGCCAACCGACATATCTTTACCATGAATCATAATATTAGAACCTGGTGCACCATCTCTGCCATCTTCTTTAGCATGTTGCATATCAAATTTATTTGGGTAGTTAAGCTTCATAGATAAATGGAATGCGCTATTTGGATTAAGCCATTCTATTTTATAGATCCCTTCTGGCACTTGATTATCGCCCTCTCGCAATTTTGGCCCTGACTCACCACTAGCAGCTAAAACATCATAGGTTTTAATATAGGTGACCTGGTTATTTTCTTCTGCCCATAATTCAAGGGTTTTTTCTTGTTTAGTGGCCAACAATATAATCTTTTCTGGTGGGTAATGCACTCTTGCTTTATTAAACGCTGGAATCAGTCGTTTTAGTGCTTCTTTTTGATACTGCTTTACTGCTTGTTCTGTTGTGCGCGTACCGACAATTTTAAGGTAATAAGGAAACCAAATGCCACGACCGTATTTGTAAAATACACCAGTTAAAATAACTGCAACTACAATAATAATGACGAAAAATAATTTATTCATTATTGCCTATTAACCTTTACAATCGTTAGCCAGCATTTGTTGTATTAACATTACCTGTTACATTCGATAAGTTACACTCATGTTGGTATTGTTGAAATTTTAAAGACAAATGAATTGTCCCCATTCCTTTTGTAGCGTTTTCTCTTTGATCGCCTTGATTAGTGCTCATTCTTACAATGATTCCATTCGTAAAAAGGCTTTTAGAAGTTACTCTGCCTTTACCTGTAGAGCCAACTCGATCAATTTGGATTAACTCTAATTCTTCGATGGTATCTTTATTATTCATAACATTAAAAGCTAACGCTTTTACACTATGGTACATTGGCAAATCAAACCAAACTGATGTATCTAATGCTGCGTGTGAATGATCCGCACCACCAAAATTACTATTATGAGGTTGTATAAAATCGATGCCCCAGTCATACACTAGGGAATGATCTTCACTTGCTGGAGAAGATGTAAAACTATTCCGACCAGCAACTTGTTCTGATCCAGCATTTTGAGTGATAACGCCTTGGTGCTTAGATTTTATTTTCATGTAAATTGGCATAAAAACCCTTAATTTATAATATTTTGGTATTGTTGTTATTTTATACTATATTTTCTTAGCTAGAAACCTAGTCTGCACTAACCATAATTAATCACATTCATCCAATGTTTGTGAAACAGTAATTTTAATGTGAAAGCTCTAAAGCCCTTTTATTATATGGTTCAGAAGGCAACAAAAAGTCGCTTGCTGTCTATTTACTAACGTATTCCTACTAGACACCTAGAGCGGAAGCTAGGCAAGCTAGTTGCTGCCAGATCTAAACCGTAAATTTTACCACGAATGGGGTCGCTACCCCGTGATATGCAGTCAGATTGCATCGTGGCGAGAGTTCCGGAACACATGACCTAGAATGGCCAATAAAACTACCAGAGACCCCTAAAGACTACACAAGTCATCTTTGGCAGAAAAAAAAGGGTATCAGACAATATAATTCCATTTAGACATTAATTTTGAAGAAACCGCACCAAATAACCAGGATATTGGTTGGACCTCCATAATGGTTAGTAGTTGAATATGATAATTATTATATAACAATACAAAAAATATATAATTTCAGCTAGCTCCTATCAATAAACACCTATTAATCATATCCCATATCATTAAAAATGCTGGTTATTAAACTTGTACTTGAGTAGAGCTAGCTTTCAAAAACACTATAATTTTCGGTTAAACTAAATATTTTGGACAAATCAGCAAAATATTGTGCGATATATATTCAGATTGCATTGTGGTGTGAGTTCCAGATCACTGACCAATATTGATGAAATATTTGCACTAGCTATTAATACCTTGATAAACTTGGCTTGTTTAAAAATTAACTAAGTAAATAATGGTAGCACAACGCAAACCCTGGATATGCATAAAGGATCAAATAAAAATATTGCAAAATAGAGGGATGAGCATCACTGATCCAGATAAAGCGGAGCGATATCTTAGAAATATTAACTACTATCGTCTAAGTGGTTACTGGCATGCCTTTAGAAAATCAGAAAATCGCGTATTCAGTGAGCAATTTGTAGATGGTACATGTTTTTCAAATATTGTTGATTTATATTATTTTGATAAAAGATTACGCCTAACATTACTGGATGCTATTGAAAGAATTGAAATTGCTATCCGCACTAACCTTTGTCACTTGCTTGGTGAGTATGATCCCATTGCTCATTTAGATACCAAATATTTAAACAGTGTGTATGCTAACCAAATACTTAAATCGGGTAAGACAAGATACCAAGAATGGCAACAGAACCATACGAAACAAATTAATAGAAGAAAAACACGATCTACATTTATCCAGCATAATATTAAAAAATATGGTGATGAACTTTCAGTATGGGTAGCCTGTGAAGCTTGGGATTTTGGTTTGTTATCGCATATGTTTAAGATGTTAAAACCAGAAGATAAAACCAAGATTTCCTTAAGTTATAATATTGCAAGTGGTGTGGTTCTTGAAAGTTGGATACATACAATTAATGATATTCGTAATATTTGTTCTCACCATGACAGGCTATGGAATAACAAAATGAAAATTCGGCCTAAATATCATCCACTATTATCGCATTTACATCAATTTAAAGATAATCATGATGAATTTAATTTTTATTTATCAAGAGTATTTACAGTGATCATCATTATAAATGAATTTATCAAAGCAATTAATCCTACATCAAAATGGGTAGCCAGGATAAATAGTTTAATTAATGATTTTCCAAGCCATGATAATGGTAGGGTTAACTTAATTGAAATGGGTGTGCCTGATAATTGGCAGGAATACATTTAGAATAAAGGCCCCTACTCTATCAAAGATAGACAGGGGGCGTATCACCGATAAATGTAGCCAAATATTGCTATATTGTAAACTACTTATTATTAAATAAAGTAAAATATGTTGAAAAAATTTAACCTGAATATTTACGATAAAATGCATATTTGGCTCACAGTAAAGATTGTGGACAAATCGGCAATATATCGATCAATACTCGATTGTCAGCAGGAAATAAAAGTAAACTCATCCTAATTAATCTCAATTAAACAACGTAAGTACTGGAAATATTAGGATTAGTGACCGCATAACTAATTATGGATATTTGAGCCATCAGGAAGTCAAATATTAAAGATACCACTTCTTTAGTTATATTTTGAAACACATTCTGACTATTTGTCCACGATTCTTAGTTCTAGGCCAAATTTGAGATACTTGAAACGTGATTCAAACAAATTATAAATAGGGTTAATATGAGCAGGTTTAATAGCAATCAATATGAAGATGGTACATATAAAAGTATTCAAATTGATACACAAGATTCAACTCATAAAAAAATTAATGCTAGATGATCAGTCGTGCAATTAAGGAAATTGAACTCTAGGCCAAGAAAAATTCTAAATTTTTTGACGCCGCAGAAATTCCATGTCAAGATAAAATTACGTTTGCTAGTTTAATCCGCCAAACTACTCATAAACATGAATCATTTTTCCTAGAACAAAGGTTTTAATTTGGACATTCAAAAAGAAAAAATACATACTAGAAATATAATTGCAGATGGGTTTCGTCGAAATGATGGCCTATATGAGTTAGAAGCCAGTATATCGGACTGTAAGCATTACGAATTTCATAATGACTATATTGGTAAAGTTAAACCTGGGCAATTTTTCCATAATATGAAAATTCAAATGGTATTAGATGCGTCACTAACCATTATTGATATAAAAGCAGAAACATTGGCTTCGCCTTTCGAAATGTGTCCAAAAATTACTTCAAATTATAAAAAATTAAAAGGTATAAAAATTGATTTTGGATGGCCAAGAAGTGTAAGAAATATTGTTGGCAAGACAAAAGGATGTACTCATATAACAGAGTTATTACTCTATATAGGAACAGTAGCAATACAAACAATTTATGGAGATAAACAAAATCATGTCAGCAAAAAAAGTAAATTTGGTAAAGGATTAATCAACTCTTGTCATGCATGGGCTGAAAGCTCGCCAGTGACTAAAAAATATTTTCCTGAATACTGGCTTGCAGCAAGCACTGAGGATAAATCAGCGAACTCCTAACATATTGACATCAATTCGTTAAAGTTGTTGCATTTCTTTCCGACTAGTTACTTTAAATAATCGATAAAATATTACTACGAATTTTTAACAAACTATCTACCAATATTTCATAATCCTTTCGATTAATACCATCAATGGCTTCTTCTAAAACTTCGTTTCCCAAGCTACGCAAGACACCTAATAATGGTTTAACTCTATTTGTTAAATAAATGAGCTTTACACGTCTATCAGCTGGATCATTACGTCGTTCAACCCAATTGTTCTTTACTAATCGATCAATCATTCTTGTCATAGAAATAGGTTGAACATCTAGGAGATTAGTTAAATCAGTTTGACGAATACCATTATGGTGTTTTAAATGAAGCAAGACAAGCCATTGCGCTCTCGTTAAACCTAATTCACTGGCTTTGCTGTCAAATTTTTTACGCAACAAGCGTGTAATATCCTGTATAATGAATCCTAAGCTTTCTTCATTGTCTTCAGACATACTTTCTCTATTTATTGTGTTTTTGGTTACGCTTATTAAATTTAAGTATACTGAATCATATACTGAATAACGATAGTTACTGGAATTTCACCTTTAATCATCTTATCTCCAGATATTAATATTAAAAACAAACTGGTAGCCTTGACAGTTCATATCAAATGTTACTAAATTGACTTAAATATATTATAAGCATGGCTTAATATAAGCAAAGGCAATAATGACTAGCATATCCGAAAAATCATTTTGGTCACAACCACGAACTCTTGTTGCCTATGCGTTAAGCTTATTAGCATTAGCTGAAATTGTAGATTTAACGATTGTAGCAGTTGCTGTTCCTCAGATTATGGGGTCAATTGGCGCTGATATTGACAGTATCGCCTTGGTTACAACAAGCTATATAGTTGCTGCTGCCGTCTGTATTTTATTGTCAGGTCTAGTGATTCGGAAATTTGGTATGCGAAAAGTTACCATTATTTCTGCTATTGTATTTTGTGTTTCATCCATCCTCTGCGGGACATCTACTTCGCTATTTGAGATGGTATTATTTAGGATCATTCAAGGCATTGGTGGGGCATTTCTCCCCGCAATTGCTCAAGCCTATATTGCACAAAAATTTAAAAATAAAGAACAACAAATCATGATGACTATTTTTAGCTTGATCGTGGTCATGGGTCCAATAATTGGACCCATACTCGGCGGCGCACTATGTGAAAACATGACGTGGCGCTGGATCTTTTATGTAAATGTTCCAATTTGTATTATTGCGTTATTAATCATCTGGGTTTGGATGGAAAAAGATCATGTAAAAGACACTAAGATTGATTATATAAGTTTCTTATTGATGGCGTTTGGTATCGGTCTTTTAGAATATGTTATCGATGAAGGAAACAGTGACAATTGGTTCGAATCTTTTTCTATTATTATTACCTTCTTCAGCTCACTAATCTTATTAGGCTTTTTTATTTGGCGAGGAATATTGGGGCAATCTATTGTTAAACTTTCATTGTTTAAGAATTATAATTTTGTCTTATCCTGTTTTACCATGTTTGTTTTTATCACATTCGCAACAGGCTCTTTGGCTTACTTTCCAACAATGTTACAACAAAGCTATAATTATCCTGTAGATTTAGCTGGTTATATTACAGCACCTAGAGGAATAACTGCTATCTGTACAGCATTGATTATGCCAAGAATTATCCCACTTATTGGGGCAAGAATGGTCATTTTTTTTGGCATGATTCTTTTTTCGGCTGGATGTTTTTTACTATCAAGTTATGGACCTGCTGTTAGTAAAGGGTTGGTCATATTTTCCATGATTTTACAAGGTATTGGTATGATGTCATTTTTTGCACCCATTATGAGTATTGCTTATGTAGGTATTGCAGATGAAGATAGCAGCGATGCTTCTGGCATCTTCAATTTTTTTAGAAATTTTGGAAGCTCGGTAGGAACTTCATTAGCAGCCACCATCATCTCACATCAATCACAAGTTAATTATCATGGTCTAGGTGGTCACATCTCTCCGTATGCTAGAGGGTTTGAATGGTGGTCGCAGGATCTATCTGGCTTTTCAGATCAACATATAATCGCCATAGCTAATCAAGAACTCATCAAACAATCATCATTTATTAGCTACCTTGATTCATACCATCTTTTTGCCATTGGCATGCTCTGTATACTGTGGGTTCCCTTATTAATGAAAAGATCAAAGAAAAAAGCAACCACCACCCCTAAACATCATTAATGATTGAGACAAGGACAAGAAATGAAAATAAATAAAAAATTTATCATTGGGTTTACCATCGTAATAGTGGTGGCTAGCAGTATCTTTGGGTACTACATTTACACTTCGCTTTTTCCTGAAACGGATGATGCCTATATAAACGCTCACACTATTGATATTGCCCCAAGAATAGAAGGTTTTATCAAAAGCATTAATGTTGAAAATAACCAGTATGTCCATGAAGGTGATTTATTATTAGAAATTGATCCAGCCGACTATCAGTTACAACTGGCCGAAGCAAAACAAAATTACTTGATTGCTAAACAAAAGTTGAATAATGCCGCACAACAAATTACAACCGCAGAAACAAATGTTCGAAAGACTACCTCTGATTACGAATTTGCGCAGCAAATGGCTGAACGGTATCAACACTTATTTGAAAACAAAGCAGGATCTATGCAAGACATGCAGAAATATGACAATCAAAAAGACACAGCATTTGAAGCGTTAGAGCAAGCGAAGATTTCACTTGAGAATAGCAATACCCAATATCAAATTGCTCAATCTGAAATTGAAATAGCCAAAACTAAAATAGATAATTCTAAACTGAATTTATCTTATACTAAAATTTATGCTGCAGTTGATGGCTTTATTGGTAACCTAAATTTACAACGTGGACAACTTGTATCAGCTGGACAGAAACTTTTTGTCTTAGTTGATGACCATAAGTGGTGGGTGGATGTCAATTTGAAAGAGACACAACTTAGTCGTATTAAACCAGGTCAGCCCGCTAAAATTGAATTGGATATGTATTCTCATACCTTCCACGGCACAGTAGAAAGTATCAGCCCTGCAAGCGGTACAAGCTTTTCTCTATTACCCGCTCAAAATGCTTCAGGGAACTGGGTCAAGGTTACACAACGATTCACCGTAAGAGTAAAGGTGGAAGATGATCCTAAATACCCACTCCGAATCGGTGCCAGTGCTGTTGTTTCCATCAATACATTAGACAGTTAATAGGGATAGATCATGGGTAAAATTCACCTATTACAAATTATCAATAAAAAAATATTATACCTATCCATTAGCTTCATTCCGTTTATCACTGGTTGCGGCCTCTTTGGTCCAGAGTACAAAAAACCAGGAATTGACTCGCCAACTGCCTGGAATAGTCACAGCAGGCAAACAGAAACGACTCAAACCTATATGCCAGACTTTGCTTGGTGGGAACAATTTAATGATCCTCAGTTAAATAAGCTAATTACAGACGCCTTGGAGAATAATAATAATATTCAAATCGCTATAGGTAATATTCTTCAGGCTAAGGCATCTTTACGTAAAGTAAATTATTCTTGGCTACCTACTGCCAATGTAAATGGTTTAGTTAGCGTTGGACAGGTTTTTGGCACTAATTTCACCAACAAAAGTGGTAACCCTCAATTAAATAGTTTAGGTCAAAATAGCTCGCAAGGTTTCTATAGTTACGGTGGTGGCTTTATGCCAAGCTATTCTGTCAACATTATGAAACAATTAAAATCTGGTGATATTGCGAAGCTTAATGTTTCATTACAAGAGCAAGCAAAAAATGCTGTTCGGCTAACCATTATTGGTCAGGTTGCTGGTAGTTATTTTGAACTTTTGGGTACACAAAAACAACTTAAGTTACAAGAGCAAACTATTAAAGATGCTGAAACATTAAAAAAATATGCCCTAGTCCAATATGAAGCAGGAAAAGTATCTGAACTGAATATCATTGGACTAGAACAATTTATTGCCACATTAAAAGAACAAATACCTAATCTTAAGCAGAATATTACGCAATATCAAAATACATTACGTTTATTAACCAATCATAATCCAGGGAAAATAATTACGCACAATCATTTTGATCAGATTGAAACTGACCAAATCATTCCAATAAACCTACCCTCAGAAATTTTAAAGGCTCGCCCTGATATCGCGGTTTCAGAACATCAATTACAAATTAGTAATACCAAAATAGGTTTGGCAACCTCCTCATATTTTCCTTCTATTTCTTTAACAGGTTTATTAGGTGGTGCATCAACTCAATTAACCAATTTATTCTCTATGGGTATGGGTGTATGGATGGCAGGTTTACAAGCAGGCATGCCAGTATTTGATATGACCATTTCAGCAGAAAGGGATGAAGCCAAAGCCGAATATTACTCTAATTATTACCGCTACATTGAAACAGTCCGAAATGCTTTTATGGAAACAGATAATGCCTTATCTCAAAATAAAAATATTAATATGAGTTATCTTCAGCAAAAACAGGCATTATTAAAAGCAAATCAGCAGCTTCAACTCGCTGAGATGCAATATGAATATGGTGCAATAAGCTATAATGACGCATTAGCTTTCAAATTAAATGCGGATTACATGACGGTTAATTTGAACAAATCGAAAATGAATCAAATGGACAGTATTGTTAATTTATATCTAGTCTTTGGTGGTGGTTATAATATTAATAATTCCGATATACCAAAACAGTTTGGTGATGACCATGATATATAAAAAATATTAAGGCTGGTCTTATATCTTAATATTTATGGCAAGTTAACTGTATGTTGGCATAAAATCATACTAGATTTTAAAAGGTTAATCAGTTATTGACCTTTTGTTTCTAAGTTAGATGGGTAAATCATGGTCTAGAACTAAGGGTTGTTGGCAAATAGACAGAATGGTTATCAAAATATAACCATAACTGACTGAACTCCTTAAATTTAATAGCAAAATCTATGAAATAGGATGCGTCCATAATCAATATTATGCGATTAGAAAATTGTATTTTCTATACTTATTATATTAAAAGAGCTACATTATCTAATATAAATGTGATCGTATAATAATTTATGGCTAAAAACTACTTAATTGAGCGTTACGTTGAGCACCTGACTTCTCAGGATAAATCACAGTCCACGATTATAAGCTATCGTTCAGATTTGTATTTATTTGCAAAGTGGTTTGAACAAGTCAACCATGAGGAATTGAAAGCACATACCATTACACCAACAGACTTAAGAGCCTATAAACAGTATTTAATTGATTACCCATTTAAGCCCATGACCATTAATCGCAAAATATCAGTCATTAATTTATTTGTCATTTGGTTATTAGATACAGATCGAATCAAATCACGTATTCCACTACCTAAGTTAGTTAAGCTAACCCAAACTGCTCCTAAGTGGCTGGATAAAAATCAACAACACTTTATGCTACGTCATTTAGAAAAACATGGTAATGAGCGAGACCTAGCTATCGTTAGACTTCTATTAAATACTGGCTTGCGTGTTAATGAGCTAATTTCTTTGCAATGGAGCGATGTATCACTATCAACAAAAAAAGGAATGATTCACATCCGTTACAGTAAAGCAGCCCGCTATCGAGATATACCGCTAAATAAGGATGCTCGATTTGCTTTAACTGCATTAGGGTATAGCTCTAAATCTAAATCATCTGAACCAATTTTTGAAGGTCAAAAAGCCAGGCTTGATGTACGAGGTGTTCAATTGTTATTAAAGCGTCGATTCAAGCATACTGACTTAGACTTTATTTCACCCCATATATTACGCCATACATTTTGTAAAAACTTAATGAATGCAGGTGTAAGTTTAGAGAAAGTCGCTTTATTAGCAGGTCATGAAAGTCTTGATACTACTAAAGTTTATTGTCAACCTTCATTTAATGATCTAACCGAATCAGTTGAGCGAATTGGAGAGCAAGAGTAAATGAGCCAATTTCATATTTTACATTACCACGAAATCGAGAAATTTAAACAACCACCACGCTTCTCCAAAGATGAACGTATGAAAGTCTTTGTTCTCGATCTTCAGATTAATAATCTGCTAAAAGGTCTAAAACGATCTGATGAAAATAAAGTAGGTTTTTTATTGCAACTGGGGTATTACAAGACCACAAACAAGTTCTTTAGAGCTGAATATTTTAAGTCGGCTGATATTTATTATGTTAGCCAATTACTCAATGTAAATGTTAGTCCAAAATCAATGAAATTGAATTATAAAGACAGGACGCGTACTGAACATACCAAGAAGGTATTAGATTGTTTAGGGCATGAACCTTATTTACATTATGAGGACTTAATTGAAGAGAATGTGGTTGAGATGGTGGAAAAGCAACAGCATCCAAAACAAATTATGTTCTCGATTATTGATTTATTACGAGAAAAAAGAATATCAATACCCAGTTATGATTATTTTTGTAAAGTATTAACGGATCATTTCAGGGACTTTGAAAAGTCATTATTAGATAAGCTGGAAAGTTTATTATCAGGACAACAATGCCAAGCATTTGATGACTTGTTAGATGAAGGTAAACCATTTGAACATTCTTTACTAACAAAACTCAAAACAATTAATCAATCGGTTCAGCCTGTGAATATCAAAGTATCAATTCAGTATTTTTTGATTCTTAAACGACTTTACCAAGAACTCAAAGATGTTATTGATCAATTGGGCATTTCAACAGAAGCCATTAACTTTTATGCTGGTTGGGTTAAAAAGGCGCAAACCAGAACACAAATACAAGAAATCATGAATGAGAACAGACAGCGCTTGTATTTGTTATCATTCATTATTTTCCAGCACCGTCACTATGAAGATACGCTGCTGGATATACATCAGAAATGTGTTGGTCAGTATATTAAACAGATTGAAAAGGAAGTTGACCAAACAAAACTACAAGATGCGGATGAAAAAGATAGTTTAGGCGAATCAGTTATAAATGGTTATCAATCTAAAGCGGAAACCATTAAGAATGCACGCCAGGTCATCCATGAGCCATCTATCGAAAATGATAAGAAAATTGATATCCTAAAATTTATTATTCCTGAGACCCAAACAAAACAAGAAACAGAATCAGATCAAGCAGTTGAACAACTTCAAGAAGAATTATCAGATGCAATTAAACAAGCCAAACGCTTTAATATAATGCTTGCAAATGCAAGCAAATTACATCAGCGAGTAGCTGATATTGTCAAACACTTAAGCTTTACCTCAAATGATCCTGTATTAGAAAAAGCCATTGTTTATTACCAAACACAAAGTAAAGTTACAAAAAATGCGCCAACTGATCATCTGAGTAAAGAGGAGTATGAGGCAGTATTCAATAATGGTAAATTTGAAATACAGCTTTATAAAAGTATTTTATTTACCCATATTTATGAGGGGATTAGATCAGGATCAATAAGCTTAATTCATTCCTACAAATATTTACCTATCGAAAGTTATATGTTAGATGAGGAAAATTGGCATTTGCATCGTGATCATATCCTGCAACGGTTAGGATTAGAGAAATTTGCGGATATAGAGGCATTACTAACCAAATTAAAGCAACAACTTGATCCTACTTACCTTAGAGTGAATGAAAATATTCTCAAACGAGAAAATAATTATGTTCGATTTACCAATGGTAAAGGAAAATTCATTATTAATACCCCGCCAATTGAAAAGCCAGATTATCAAGGTTTAGCTAAGCTATTTAGCGAGCATGAGAATATTCCAATTCTTAATATTATTAGACGTATGGATCTCTACACTAATATCTCATCCTCTTTTCGTCACTATAAAGTTAGAAATAATCTGATAAAACCCTCGAGGGAGATTTTCTATGCAGGTTTATTTGCATTAGCAAGCAATATGGGAGCCTACCAATTATCCAATACATCCATAGGGATTAATTATGATAAATTAGCCCATGCCATTACTTGGTACTTCACCTTGGATAATCTATATGAAATTAATGAAATGATATTAGATTTCATGCAAAAACTAGAGGTAACCAATCTATTTAAGAAAGAGAAAAATTTACTTCACTCATCAAGCGATGCGAAAAAACGCATTGTTACTGCTGAATCATTAAATGCTAATTATTCATATAAATATTTTGGTCAAGGCAAAGGTTCAAACGTCTATATGTTTGTTGATGAACGAGGCTTCTTTTTTTATTCCAATGTCTTTAGTAGTGCTGAAAGAGACGCGGCTTATGTTATAGATGGTCTCATGCACAGCAATAGTATCAAGGTTGACATACATTCAACCGATACCCATGGTTACAGTGAAATGGTGTTTGCTTTAAGCCACCTACTGGGTATTACATTTGCACCACGGATAGCTAATATACAAGAGCAGGTATTATCTTATTTTGATTATCCTGAAAGTCTTCTGGAAAATACCAATTTTCGAATCATACCAACACACCCAATCAATCTAAGCTCTATAAAAAAGCATTGGGAATTGATATTAAGACTATTAGCTAGCATCAAAACAAAGAACTTCAAAGCTTCTACAATTTTGAAGCGTTTATCAACTTATACTAAGCAACACGCTTTGCAGCAAGCTATAAAAGAATTTGGAAAGATAATTAAGTCTATTTTTATTCTTGAATATATTGATAACGTTACCTTGCGCCAAGATATAGAAAAGCAACTCAACAAGGGCGAGCTAGCTAACCGTTTCTCAGGGGTTGTTTCATTTGCAAATAACCAAGAAATTACTCAAGTACATCGAGAAGACCAAGAAATATCAGCCATGTGTAAGCTCATAGTACAAAACATGATTATCGCCTGGAACTATATTGAATTGACCAAAATAATTATGCGATCACAATCAAAAGAAGAAAGAGATAAATTAATTAAAAATATAAAGGAACTATCTATTATCTCATGGCAGCATATCAATATGTTTGGGCTATATGACTTCAGCTCACTTGAAGCTGGAAATGACTCGGAATTTGATCTTGATCAGATATTGGCTTTTCAGGCATAATTTAAACTATGATTAAATATAGAACAACATTTTGCCGATTTGTCCACAATCTTTAGTTTAACCCATATTTAGTCGTAATTTCCCACCAGTATAATTTATCGTTTATGTCGGAATTTGGTTTTATATTTCTCTAGGTGTGTGGCTTGTGGTGATACCTTATCATATGCTTTTGATGCAAAATGATTTTGCTCCAAGTCTGCAGTTATTTTTGATGTTCCTGGTACTAAATTCTGAGAGATTAGTCTTTCCATAGGCTTATAGTTAACATGGTGTGTACCGGCGATACTCGCTTGAATATAAGCTTGTTTACTCATATTTCTCCATTGAATATTATAACCATACTGCTTGGCCAGTGATGTAATAAATAGTCGGTTTGCACGCCCATTGCCCTCTCTGAATGGATGGGCCGCATTAATCTCATTAAAATATTCAGATAATTTATGACTCAGATCACCACGATTCAATTCATGTAAATTTTCCTGGTTCAACCTTTTAAATAGCTTGCTAAGCTCTGGCTCTATTCGGTGCGGCATGGCAAATAAGGTACTACCTTTTGATATATCAATGCTGCGAACTGATCCAGCCCACGGATAGATGTCACCAAATAAATGCTTGTGGATCTGCTTCAGGTGATCTAAATCAAACTTACCTTTAGGTGCTGGCTGTATATAACGTTTACTTACAACTTTCTTTTCTAATTCAGCTAACTGTTTAGTATTTTTTATATTGAGAGAATTGATAAGGGTTTGAGTACCAGGATAAAGATAAGGATCTTGCGCCAAAAATTAAGCCACTTGTTTCGCTTGTTGGAGATCTGCAGCAATTGCATCGTCTATTGAGCAACCATCATTTTCTAAATCGGCCAACTCATCAATGTCAGATTGTGTGATAGTAACATTCTCTAAAAAATTAGCCGCAAGTGCTTCAATACTTTCTTCACTCAAATGGCGAATAGTTAAGTTTTGTTGCTGGCAATATTCAATAAAAGACATCTGGCTTTCCTGTTGCGATTTATAGATATAATTATACCACAAAACACCCTCAAATGCAGCAAGACAAGGTTTTTGTTAGCGTGACCGGCCTTTATTTTTCTTCGGTGCGCCAGGTGTGTATTTAGGTTTTTTCTCAAGCTCGGCTAAGTAATTTTCAAGGTCTTTATATGCCTGGCTATTCTCAATTCTTTGGGCCATTTCTTGGCGAGTTAATTTCGGTTTAACTTCTGCAGCTGGCTGCTCGGCCATACGCTTAGCATAACGGCCATAATCAAGCTCAACCCTATCTAAGACTTTCATATCTTTAGCAAAAGCTTTCGCTTTAGGATCTTGCATAACGATATAGGCATACTCCTGGCCCTTTTCCATGAATGTCTTTCTGGTTTCCGCATCGATGCGCCCTATCTCTGTATTTTTAAAGCCAAGTAAAGCGCGGCGTTCTGCACGTAAGTAATTACGCACCTTTTTCAAAGGTGTATGATCTAATTGCTTAATTTGGCCAATCTTGGTGATTTGATCCAGACGGTGTTTCCAGTTCTTATCGTACTCAGGAATAGCAACGCCCAAGTCTTTTCGTAGCCCATCCACCCCTTTCACTTGCAAGATATCATTCCAATCTGTTTTTTGTTTGTTGGCCAACATTTGTGGTGTTTTAATAATGGGTTGCAAACCAGCATCCTTTAAGGCTTTGATCGCCTTATTAAAGGCCACCTCAGACTTAGCATTTTTACCATCGTTGTCTTTTAATATGATGAGCTCTTTTGGCTGGTGTGCTTTCAGTGCTTCAGCTGAATTTGATAAGTTTGATACAGATAATGACGTTAAGACCGTTGATTTTGGATCTGCTAAACCAGCACTTGCGCCTGTTTCACCACCCTCGGCAACATAGACTCGGCCATTTGTGCCATTCTGGATAACACCCAAATTGCCTTTTAAATGCCCTTTAGTAACTTTAGGGTTATCCATGAAACTGACTTTATCATAAGTCTTACTGTCCAGGTAAGTACGTTGAATAGCCGTAATATCATGATTTTTATCTTTTATGGCCAAGACCATTGCCGGTAATTTATTGGTGCGTTCTATACGCTGGCCAGCTTCGTTATAATCCACCCATTTCGTACCCACTGGCCAGTAACGCATCTCCATGTTATCAGCTGTATGGATGTTTCTATTCTCCCATAAATAACGCTCAGCTACGGTATCAGCAATCGGTTTTGTACCCATCCAAATAGATTGAGCCGCTTCAATCTTATTGCGGATTTCCTGGGCCGCTCTTGCTTTGCGTTTGTTATCTGCTTCAGGATCAGTTTTAAATACAAATTTGCTCTCAGTTGTTTTTGCTTCAGCTTCACTTAAACCGGCTAAATGTGCGCCTTGTTCAAGTGCTTCAACATAGGATGAGCCAGGTAGACGATGGCGTATTGCTTCAATAGGATCTCCCCCTTTTTCTTCTGAGAAGCTAAACCACATGCCTTGTTTAGCGCCCTGCAGTGTCACCACCAGGCCATTTTCCCATCGCATTTCTCTTGAGCTTTGTTTTTTAGGCTCACCAAATATCTGCGGATAGACATGTTCGGCTTGCTGGATCAATCGATCACGGATTTTGTTATGATCCCATTGCTGGATCTGGCGTTCTTCAACTTGTGGTTGAGTCGTAGCCTGGTTCACTTCAGGTTTAACCACTTGCTGCATTTGTAGTTGACGTGTTTTGGCCAATGCATTTTCAAATTGTTCCGCATGCTTGACTAGTTTTGAGTGTTGTATAGACTCAAAATTAAGATACGGCTTATATGTTTCACTTGAAGCCAAAATACTAGCAGCAAGGACATTACGTTGCCTTGATAACGCAAAAGCCTTTTGCTTATCAGCCTGATTCTGCTTCACGCTTACCCACTCAGCTGCAGCTTGACGACTTAACGCTTGATAATCTTTAACACGTTGATATAAGCCACGTTCATCATCAGATAAACTTAGCTCAAATACCTCACGGCGATATGCTTGTGCATTCATATAAAAGGATTTGCCATCAATATCTAGGTGTTGTACGCCTTGGTAAATTGCACCTTTAGCATATTGATCTTGAATACTAGCGGCCCATTCATTTTTGGTAAATCCGGTTTTCTCCTGGTACTGTTTCAAATCATCAATAACCTCATAAGATTGCGACTGTTTATGAATACGTTGCCAATCAAATTTTTCCACTTGATCGCTAACAAAAACATAGTTTGATCTATCTTCAGATAAGTATTGCGACAGATTAAATGCGGCGGCATTACGCGCCATCGTGTGCTTATACGCCGTGTCTTTTAGTTCTGCAGATACGCTTTGACCTGATTTTTCTTTCATACGAATAGCCGCCCATGCTTGGGCCGCTTCACGCGATGTTAAATCATAATCTACAGCAGCATCAAACACACCACGCTTTTCCTCTGGCAATTTGCTTGCCTGCAGCTGATAGCCATAACGCTTACCTTGCAGCCAAATTTTAGCCGAGTCACATTCATACATCTTAATGTAAAAAGCATGCTTACCGTAACGCTGAATAATTTGATAGGCAGCTGCACCATCTTTTTCACCACCATCAGCATACTGTTTCACTCGGTCTTGCGCTTCAAGACGTTCTTCATGCAGGGCAACGTGGCGATTAAAGCGATCCATTTTTAGACCTGGGAATGTTTCATCGATTTTCTCCGGATTAGCGCGATACCATTGTTCCAATAATGGATAACTGTTATTAACGTCATAGGCTAACTCATGGCGTTCGGCCATCAGCTTAAACATATCACTTCTTTGTGACTTAAACTCTTCAGTCATGTGTTCATCGGTCAGCTGTGCCTTATCAGATAAACCATGCTGTTTTCTTAACGCTTTTTCTAATGCCTGTACTTCGGCATATTGCTGAGCCGCTTTACGACACACGGATTGATAATCTTGAACCGCATCGAACATTTCAACTTGTCCAGCTGGAAGATTAGCACGGATGTATCGAATTGCTTCGGGTCTGGCTGTCGTGGCCACCCCTCTCCATAACATACCCTCATCACGCGCAATGCCAGCATACCCTTTAAAATCTTGATTAAGTTTAAAGGCAATTTGTTCACGTTCTCGCTCTGGTGTATCAGGATGAATGTAAGCACGAATATCTAATCTGCGCTGATATCGCTCTGCTTGTTTTTCAATATTGGTCACAACTCTTTCATAAGCAGCTGCATACGGATATTGCACAGATAAAACAGTCTGGTAGGCTTCTTTGTCTTGATAGATTTGATAGGCAATTTCTTCAGACTGTTTGAAGTATTGGTTAGCTATCAACTGATATTTTTGTAAATGCTTTGGTAAATTATCTTTGTTCTGTCCATCTGATTCTTGCCCAAAATGCTCAGATTTAGATTTATCTAAATAACGCCAGGCATCTTTGTAATTAGATGTAAACTTCTCTACCACTGCTAGTCGTTGACGATAGCCTTCAATGTGTTGCTTCTTCGCAAATGTGACATGTTGAGCATTATATACATTGACTGACTTCCACAAATCACGCGATGAAACAAAGCGACTATAATCATTGCTAGAGCTGATTTCAGTGGCGAGTTGGCGTTTAACATATGGGTTGGTTGCCTGTTCAAATTTTCTGACCGTTGCTTCATGAATGAATGACTCTGCCCACGTTTTTAATTGGTCAGAGTCGATGCGATTATAGCGCAACGCATGGTCGTAATCATGACCATCTGTATAAAGATGGTATGCGGCTTCATTACGTTGATAAAACGCATCTTCAATTGGCTTGTAAGCAACTTTTGCTTCATCATTTTCATACCATTTATCACCGTACTGCTTCTTGAATGCAAGATACTTTTCATTAACTGAGCCATGTAGATCAGCGAAGTCAGCTACTTTTTTGGCTTGTAAATTAATACGCTGTTGCTCAATTGCTTTGTACTGGAAAGCTGTTTTAGCCTGGTCAGCTTGATACTGCGTGTAATTAAATAAATAGTTCCAGGTGTCCTTAACCTTGGTGCTAACACCTTTGATTTTTTGGGCAGCATGTTGTGCAAGTAACTCTGGATCTTCGCCACGTCTAATAGCAAACTGCATCGGATAGTCCAGCACACTGTCACGTAAACTGACGCTGGCCAATCCACGTTTAAGTTGGTGAATATCATTAAATGATTCCTGGTTAGCATAAATGTGCAAATTGTCACGATGACGCGATAAGGCGACATAGGTTAAGTGACGATCCCAACCATGACCTGACAAGTAGGCAAGCGTATTATTAACGGTAACGCCTTGTGATTTATGAACGGTTAGCGCATAACCATAATCGAAGTTTGAATATAAGTTACGATCAAAAATAACCTGTTGGCCACCATCCAGTGTCGCCTTAATGATACCATCTTCGATTTCATTAATAGTTGCTAATTGACCATTTTTAACATTTAATTCACGGCTGTTTTTCAAGAAAACGATACGCTCACCTGGTGCAAATTCTTTAGTAACTGATTTGCCAGAAATAGTGACTTGGTGTGCAGTTGATTCACCTAAATTAGCATTTTCAGATAAATAATGTCGTGCGTGTTGATTCAGTTGATCGACATCTGATTGCTGGTGAGCAAGAATAATGGTCTGTGATAAATCATTCTGATATTGTACCCATTGAGAAAATAGCTGTTTATTAATTTCATCTTTACCCGATAGCACAAGACGATTTTTCTGAATATAAAAATCTACTGCATCACCTACCTTACCTTGAGATAAGCCACGTATAACTTTTCGTTCATCCGCGTTACGTTGGCGGCGAATAACATCAAGCATAGCGAAACCGCAACGCTCTAGTATCGCTCTAAATGGTGAGCCTTTTTCTACTGGTTGTAATTGTTCAGGATCACCAGCTAAGACAAGTTTATAGTTAAACTGACGTGACATATTCATCAACTGATACATGTCATTTAAACCAATCATACCAGCTTCATCAACTACCAATACCGAGCCATGATTAGGTAAATAATTAAGTTTAGATCCACCCTGCTTATACAAGTATAATAGTGTCGCTAAGGTCTTAGATTCGATACCAGCTTCTTGTTCAAGTCCAGCTGCAGCCTTACCAGAAATAGCCGTACCATAAACCTGATAACCTAACTCACTATATAAGGCATTTACTGATTTCAGTGTGTATGTTTTTCCTGTACCAGCAAGACCAACTAGCGCAGAAATATTTCCAGAATGAGCAATATGTTGTAGCGCGTCTGCTTGCTCATCTTTCAAGGTATAGCGTTCAGAGATAGCCTTAATGTATCTTTTATGAATAACAAAGTCACGTTGGCCATGCATCGATGCGGCAATATCACCGATACTATTTTCTTTCTCGTAGTTTGCTTTAGTGGTATAGCGAATGCGACCAGATTCTCCATAACCAAGCTGTATAATTTGATTAGAATTAAGTACCGCACGTAACACATCATGATAGTCATTTTCATTTTCTGAATAAGCGGTTTGTTTAAATACAAGCTTGGTAATATCACGTTCATCAAACACAGCATAGTTGTTTTCTAGCGTTTGAATAATTAAATCAGGTTGATCAAATACAGCTTCTGCATTCGCAGTTTTGATCTGCTCATTGTATTCAGACACATCATAAAATTGACTATTTTCTCGTACTCGACCCTCATGAACAGTAGGAATAATATTAATTGGATCTACCTTTAAATCAATATTATTATTTTCAAAATAAGCATTCTGAAAGGTTTCCCATTTACGATTTAACTGATCAGGTACAGCAAAGTTTCCATATGTACTAGCCAGCACTTGTGGAGCCATATTGCGTTCTTTTTTGCGTGAGAATTCTACACCATGAAGCTGGCGCATCGTAATCATAACATGTGCGTGTGGATTACCATCATCTTTATTATGAATGCAAACATCAGCAGCAACACCAAAAGCATCAACATAGTTTTCCTTTATAAACTGATTAACCAAATCAACTTGACTGTTATGGCTTAGTTCTTTTGGTAATGCAATTTTGAGTTCCATTGCAAGCTGTGCGCTGTCACGTCTGTTATGGCTATTTTCGATATGCTCAACAGCATTCCAAATGGATTCTCTATTATGATATGGATGTGATTCTTTGGTGTATTTATCGTTATAGGCAGTATCTGGCAATAGAATATTTTTATAAACGCAATCGCCTTTATTTGAGTAATCAAACGTTTCTCCAGTGCGTTCGCAATGAAGTTTTTCATTTGCTCTGTAAGCAGCTGCACTTAGCGCATTGTGACCGCCGCTTCGCGAAATGAACCGCGCGTTTATATATTGTATTGCCATAACGATATTAATTATAAGCAATAGCTTTGACGTAGTCAATGCATATTGCGCCTTTAGAAAAGGCGCTTGATTATTTTACTTCGATAATAGTAGATCGTAATATATGCATATGCTATAATATATCTAGGTTTTACTATTTGTTTAAAATGCTATGGATAGTTTGGAAAAATTAAAGAAATTAGAATTTCGCCTTTTTCAACTTAACAATCGCATCAAGTCTACTAAGCAAAATCATCGTTTTAATGATACAAAAATTAAACGATCATTTGGTAAGGTGTTCATTATTGCTGGTGCTGGTAACTATTTAGATATTGAAAATATGCTTGACCATGAAGTTATTCAACTGGGCGCATTAGTGGTTGCAACTAAATGTCATGAAATGAGAATGGCTGCTGTATTAGGCGCGCTTTTTTTGGCCTGTTCAAATTGCAAAGAAAAGGAATATTTCAACGAATGTGAAAAATTAGGGTCTGAATTTCATGAAGGTAATAAAAAATTATCTTATCCATTTACTATTTTAATGGGTATCAGTATACAAGCTAGAAAATTATTAGACTCGATTGGTCAGTTTGAACGATTAACAACTTTAGGCGATCAGCTTTTTACTGATCATAAATTGAAAAAAATGCGTAGATATCAAATGTATTTGTCCAAAAAAAATGATAAATTATCCTTGAGTGATTTAACTAAAAACACATAAGGATAAAACATGTCTGATACAAAAAAACTCCAACAGCTTTTAGAGCAAAAGAATAAACTTGAAGAGCAAATCAAAGAAGCCACACAAAAAAGACTTAATGACGTTGCGACAATATTAGAAAAACATGGCTTACATCGATGGGCCAATAATGCACTTAATAATTTATTCAAGCATGCGGCTAACCAGGGAGAAAATGAATATAAAAAAGCACCATCTAAAAAACCAGTAGAACAAAATACACAACAATCTATCGATAACCAGCAAGTTGATTACCAACAAAATGGTTAGTCGTAAATTATAGGAGTAGCGCAAATGAGCACCGACACAATTGAAGCAAATCCGAATCATGTTTCTGATTATGATATTCAAGCACTAAAAGATAAACTAACCAATCTACAACGTGCGAAAGAACATCAGAAATTAACCAGTGAAATAAATGATATTGTTTACAAACAAAATATTCATGCTGGAAACTCTACCATGAATGTTGGTGATACTGACCAGATTCTTGCTTCTAATTATAATGAAAATAGAGGATTTGTCACCAGGGCATTTGATCGTTTTATTGCGATGCTCTCCCCTGCTCCCATGAGTGGATATATTATCTCATTAGTAATAATCCTATCTGTATATAGTGCCTTTCATTCTCATCTATTTAATTCTATAGGTGGTCATGATATTTCAAAATACATGCCATATTTTGGATATACTGCATTAATATCGGCAGCGATAATTGTTTTTAGATCGAGCGCGAGAGGTTTGTTTTTAGCTATGCTGACATTCCTATTTGGATTAATCGGTGCGCTCTCTACAGAATCGGGCCAAACATTTTTAAGCTTTGAACATGTTGTCTTTCAAATCGCATTAGCTATAGGCGGATTAAGTCTACTAAGAGGGGCATTGAATATAGATGCGCCAAGAAATAACGCCCAATAATATATGATTATCTTTCCCGGTATCTAGTGGATTTTTAGCTGCGCTAAACCGCAGAATAAAATCGGGATAGTTTTAATTTAGTTACTTAGTTAACTGATATATTTAAATGTAATTTCATTAAAAGTATCACGATTTTATTTCCGCTAATCCCACATACTCATTAGAATTTAGCATCAAAGATGCAATAACAAGCTGCGCCACTTCCCTTATTTTATTTGGGAGTGGCTTCGCGTTTTTATAGCTTTTAGAAAAATGAAAATGCGTATAATATTTGCGATTTTAATAGATGAATAAATATTCCGACTACTAAGATTATAGCAAACGGAATAACCAGCCTTATATCGAAAACATAAGGTGAGTATTCTCTTGATTTTTTAATTGTTTGTAAAAAGATTGAGATCAAACCACCAACTCCAATGCCAAAAATAATCGATTCAAATATTCCAAATTTTAACATGCTCCATGCATTCTCAAGCAATTTTACATTTTCTTTTTCTTCGTCAGTTGGAAAATAAATATATTTAATTTTTAGATCGAAATTGTATATGTAAACCGATCTATCATATGTAAACAAAGCAAAAATTAATATAATTGATATGATACTAAATAATACAATTTTTACATTAGATATCGCCTTCTCCTCTCTATGATGTTCTCTATTAAGAGAGATTTTAACAGCTGAATACATGCAGTACCCTGCTACTAATAAAATGATTAAATATGCCAATAAAATCATGCCACTTCTCCATGTGTTGTTAATTTTTTTGTTATAATTTTTACGTCATCTTAGCTTAAATAAAAACTTCATATAACCGCTACAAAAAATATTTTAACTTTTTTAAATGAGCCGCATAAGCCGCTAAAACAAATTATTTTTTATTAATAGCGTATGTTGTTTTTATTATAGCTTTGCATTGGTAACTGAATTTTGAAAGCATCTATCTTGTTCTCTTTTAAAAATCTAATCGCATGATCTATTGAATTGAAATTGATTGAAAGGCCGTATGTTTTCTCAACATCATCACTGTATTCACCTTCATATGTTTTTAAAAAAATGTTTGTATGCAAAATATCAATTCTAAAACGCTTTTTATTAATGATAGATTTGAACTCATCAATATTAATACTAATTATTCCTGTGTTGTCGATAGGCTTGAAAATAACATTAGGCTCTAAACCTAAAAATAAACTGATCTCAGCAATACTATTTAGTGTTAAATTGGCACTTCCATTCAGAATAGAACTCAATTTATTAGGTGATATCCCCATTTCACGGCATGTCTCATTAAACCCTAGTTTGTTCATCTCCATGTGCTTTTGTAAATGACAAGCAATGCGATTTTGCATTGACCTAACATATTCATTTATTTGTCCTGCATGGCCCTCTGAGCCAAATTCATTAGTCTTTATTTTCTTATCAGACATGTTAGAAACTCCAATATTTTAATTTAATTTTATTCACACCTTTTAAAGAAACACTGACACCATGAATTACAACATGAGTTTATTCTGGCGTATATTCATACGGCCGATCCCATCGGCCAATATTAATATCGACATAATAAGCAACGTTATAATAATCTGTCATAGGGTCACTCTCATTATAATAATCCACGCTAAATAATATCTGTCTGGCCAGCATTAAAAATGCCTTACACTTGCCAGTAAAATCTTCTTCGATTGTATTTTTACACACATCAATATAACCGTTCTTAACTAGATTATGCTGTCTGCATTCTTCCCTATGCTTATTTTGCTCTGCTAAAGATTTATTATAGTCATTAATAAAATCAAGCTGGCCAGACCGCACATTCAAAACAATTGTTGTATGCTGGCGAATCGCTAACGTACACTTAACACCATATTTTTGTGAAAGTGCTTTGATTTTTGGGGCAATGATTTTTTTATCTTCTTGAGTAAAGCTTGGCATATTTCGATCTCCGTTTAAGGTTTAAACAACAGGTCGGCCATTCCGTTCCTGTTACCTATATTTTAACATATCTAAGTAACTACTACAATATATTGTAGTAGTATTTTAGCGCTATTTTTTGCCTTTAAAAGTGCCGTTCAATGATAATGTTTTGGCGTGATGCTCAAATAAACCCGAATATATTTCATCACTGTTTTTGATGTTTCTAACGATAATTAACTTAAACTCTTTTAACGTGCTCTCTTTGGTGCATGCAAAATCAGCCAGGTCAAAATAAACCTTTTTGGCCTGTAGTCCAGCAACCTTTCTGACAACCCTTTCAAAAAGAGAAATTAACTCGCGTTTCTCTTTACTGGTACAATTAACGCTATCAATTTTATCAATGGTTAACTTTTCGTATTGTTTACTCATTACAACCACCTATCAAGCTATTTTTTTGATTTCAGAAAATGAGGATGCTGGCCAGTAGCCTGGGTAAACTTCCAATAAATCAAAGGCGTTATACTGATGTTTAAAGCCCTCTCTTAATCTATTCATTGCTGACATAGGGTCACAAAAAGTTAATGTCACTTTAGAGCCTTTAAGCTCAACCTTACTAACACATAGCAGCGGTTCAAACTCGCCAACAGTGATAGCATCGCCTGGCTTAATTGATGAAACTTTTATTATCTTGAAAGACATATTCTGATCTCCGTTTAAGGTTAAAAAAATACAGGTCGGACTATTCCGTTCCTGTAATAATATTTTAGCATAAATAGCTAAACACTACAATATATTGTAGTGGTAAATGTTATCTTTATAGGGTACATTAGACTTTTATTTTCTCTAGTGCTTCAAGCGCGCACCGTGTAGAGAATTTTGCATTTCCTGTTAGCTTGCGAACCCAAGCTTCGCTATAGCGTGAAAATTTAAAAGCGTGACTGCTGAGTATTTTTCTTGCTTCTTCCGATGGGATTTCATCAAAAATAAATTTGATTCTCATTTCTTCACCATCAAAAACCACTTTAAAACCATCTTTTTGAATCTCTGAATCTTCTTGTTTTGCATTTGCTAACGACTCTAAACGCTTTTCTAATCTTCTTATTTCAACCGTACTAGGCGCATAAGGCTTTAGTCTGCCGTATGGCGCAAAAGCATAAAAGCCAGCGCGTTGGATTAATTCTTTTGCAGCATCCTCATGAGTCTCGCTTAAAGCCTTTGCTGCCTGTTTAAAAGCTTCTTTTTCATCTTGTAGCTTCTTGAAAGCCTGGGTATAGTGTTTTTTATATAATCTATTTACTTCTTTCATATGCTCATTGTTAGCTTTTAAACTATCAATTTTAGTTTGAATCTTCTGGGCTGCTTCTGGGTCAAAAGATGATATGCCACCTGTGCCAACTGCTGCCGCTTTGCGCTCGTAATGGTCGGCTTTATCATCTAATTTAAAAGACTTCTCAAATGTGTTACTAACTTTTTTTAAATGGCTTCTGTGGCGGCTTTCTGAATGATGACCTACTAGAATCGGCTGGCCGAATGGAATAACACCCGATAATTTTCTTGCTTCACTGTAAGTCGCTTGCGATTCTTTTCTAACTGCTTTGGCTTTTTCTGCTAGACGTTCTTTCTTAGCTGCGATACGTGCTTCATATTCATTCATATTTTGATCTCCGTTCAAGGTTAAAGTAACAGGTCGGCCATTCCGTTCCTGTAATATTATTATAACAAAATTAGCACATCACTACAATATATTGTAGTGTTAAATGTTATCTTTTTATAGTAACACTATATAGCTTGCTTTTTCTTTGTTGCGATCATCATATTTTTAATAATTGTGTTATATAAATCACCGCCTTTAATTTGATTAATCAGATGCTTTTCAGGTTGGTTATACAGATCATGTAAATATGATACTTCTATATTATCCAGGTTATTTCTTTTCAGGTCATAACACACGGTATAACAGCTATACTTACTTTCTATAAGTATAACACCTTGATAGTTTGGATGATGACATTCAAAAGTTATCGCACTTTTATCATTAGTTAAATAAAGCATGAAATGCTTATTTTTATTGATCTGGCAGCATAATTCGAATAAGTTTATTTTATTCATTTCGATAGCCCTTACTTATGATCAGGATTATTTAATTCTCTTATATCATTTATGAGCCTATTTACTCGCTTGTGCAATTGTTTGTATTTCCTAATTGTGTTTTTACTCATACTCTGGATTTCTGCTTTCTCAATCGCGTTCTTCAGATCAGAATAAACAAACATAGAACCTTGTTCAGCCTTGATTAAATCCACTGATAAATTACTGGCCTGGTTTGCATTCATAGACATAATAAATAACTCCGTTTTAGGTTGAAAAACAAGTCGGATAATTCCGTTCTTGTTGATAAGTATTATAACAAAATTAGCGCAACACTACAATATATTGTAGTGTTATATGTTATCTTTTTAGGATAACTTTTAACTATATTTCATTGCTTTTATGATGTTATCTTTATATAATAACATCAGCTAAGATATTTAGCTGTTAACCTACAACGGAGCTTTAGAATATGTCACGAGTCGATACAAATATCAAAATTATTAGGTTCATTCAATCCAATGTTAATTTAAAAGAATATTCTGGTTTTGGTGGATTACACAAAATCATGACTAAAGATCAACACCAGGAGCTAAAGAACATTTTAGGCCCTGATGTATATAAAAATGTAATGGCCAGCTGTAAGACTGCCTATTACACACATAAAGATATTATCAGTTTTATTTATCAGTCTTTAGTAAAAATGGGTTTTACTGGTGGCAAGCTACTAGAGCCAGCCTGCGGACACGGTGCTTTTATCTTTAATATGCCAAGCAACTTAATCGAAAACTGTATTATCCACGCAGTTGAATTGGATAGATTAAGCGCAAGAATTACAAAAGCAATTTGCCCTTATGCTAAAATACTAAATCACGGTTTTGAAGCCACTAAATTTAAAGCTAATACTTTTGATGCAATAGTCGGTAATCCCCCATATGGTAGCCAGACATTAATTGATAGCCAATTTTCAGATATAAACGGTATGGCCCTGCATCATTTTTTCACGGCTAAAAGTGTGCATCTTTTGAAAGATAAAGGTGTTATGGCGTTCGTATTACCTCAATACTGCTTTGATAATCTACATGATCACCCTCGTCATATTATGGCGCAGCATGGCTCATTAATTGCTGCTTTTAGATTACCAGACAACATGTTTGATAATGCAAAAGTAACAATCGATATTGTTTTTTATACCAAACAAAAACTTAACAATATTGCATTTACAGAAGTTAAAAACATTCAAGTTAAAGGCCATAAATTAAGAATGAATGAATATTACGTTAATCATCCTGAAAACATCCTGGGGGAGCTTGATACTTGCAATATGTACGGCCAACGTATCGGCTTAACTGTAAAATCAAGTGATGATAAAGAAACCATTTTTAAGCAGCTGTCACAAAAAATTGATGGTCTGCCTGTATGTATCGACAACAAGAAAAATACAACTGATTTTGATGTGTTCGCAAGCATTGACCAGGCGTTAGAAAAGCTTAAACAAAAACAAGCAACGCAAAATGAATTACAAGCCAAACTAACCGATTTTGAAATCGAAAAAATTATTTTCTTAAAACAGGCCCTACTTGAACAAGAAAAAAGCTTTAGAGAGCTACAAAATCAAATCAAAACAACCATTAATCAAATTTAATTAGGAGATGGAAACATGTTAAGCAAAATTATATTTAATCGACCTGCTCTAAACAATCGCCCTGGCAATGCATCCAGGAGAGCAATTCGGCTCAAAAATGATAACAATAAAACCATTCAAGTCGGTGATTTACACTTGGATTACAACCGCGCTAAAGATAATAAAAATCTATTTGATAAATTATCTGCAGATGGAATTATTCAGTGCCGTGAGTTCTTCAATGTTTATAATCAAACTCGCAGATGCATGCCAAGTGCCAGCAATGCCACTTTCAACGCGCAAACGATTTACTGGGATGAAAATTTCGCCCATCTTCTTTACGAGGTGGCTGAACTGGCCCAATGCAATGGGATTGATTTTTTACCCAAAGAGGTCATGTTTGAGTCTTTACTTTCCAAGCTTCAGCAACTTGAAAAGAAATTAGACTTGAGCGAGATATACAAAAAATATGATTTTAATTCCACATATAAAAGGCCGCTCTTACCCATCAGCTTTGACCAAAAAAAGGCCCTGCTGCAGTCATTTTTGGCGCTCGATGAGGATAAAGATCATTTGATAATGTTATTTAATGATCATATTCATGATCAATTTAACATGGGTAAAACCTTTACATATAACATGCTGGAAGAAATCATACGCCAAGGAAGCGATTCAAGTGAATACAGGGGGTTAAAATCGTATGTTTTAAGTGCTTGTATTGATGTTATGGATAGCTACGGTGTAAACGCTTGTGAAGAACATTCTCCAGGTATGATTTTTTACTACTGGTACAATGTTCGACTTGAGAAGTTTAATGGCCATCAAGCTGTTAAGCGCTTTGTTGCCGAATTTGAGCCAGCCGAGGAATATATGGATCAAGTCTATTTGGCTCTAACAGACATTATTAGTAAGCCTATACTGCCAAATCACGTTTTTTTGAAATAGAGCCAATGCAACATAAAACCCTGATTGGTTAATACTTAATCTATTGTACATTTTATTAATTTTAGTCTATAAATAAAGTAGCTTAACTAAAAATCTCAAGGTAATTAAATGTCTGATTCTCTTTCTAAAACTGACTTGGTTAATTGTTTAGTTGAAAACTGCAAAGCTTATAGCTCCAAAACAGATGCTAAAAAAGCAATTGATGCGGTGCTTGGCTGTATAGAGAAAAACTTATCGGAAGGTAAAGACATTAATATCATTGGTTTTGGGAAATGGGAGCTTAGAAATAGAAAATCAAGACAGGGCCGGAATCCCCAAACTGGACAAGTGGTACAAATAGCAGCATCAAAGACTATTGGGTTCAAACCGTCATCTAACATCAAGAAACTAATTAATAGCTAATCTGATTTTCACAAAAAAACACTACCTATATCTATATCGAATCCCAAATAAACTAGCTTTTCATTGTCATTATTTGTTCAGACAGTGTAAACAAAGTGCTAACATACTGGCCAAGGTAATGCAAACATTCTGCAAACAATGTACTGTGCTGTTAAATACATCCGAGACGGTAAGCTCACCCAAAGTTTTTTTTACAAATCAAAAATCTCAACTACCGATCAAGTTACGAAATGGCATGGTTTATATGCCCTGGGGAAGATATAAAGGTGAGCCTGGTGGTTTGCCTTTATGCCCTATCATCCCTAAGTACATTATCAATAAAGGTTTATATGATGGGTATTTTCCAAAGCCTGTGAAAGTGCTTGTGGCTGAATATGGAATAATGGTTAATCGTAGATATGATTGGGTGACCCTGTTTCATCAATCTTGCTTAATGGGTCTTGTTCTGAAAGATGAATATCTCGATTATAGGGCCTATTTAGTTGGTGAGCGCTACAACTACCGCAATGCATCCATGTTAATGCCAATAAGCTTTTATGATATAAATGCTGCAGATTAATATCTATTATTTGCTTATAAATTATTTAGATTAAATTCGATTTGCTCCTCGTCTGGTAATGAGTAAATCACTGTTGTATCAATAGAACTATGGCCCATCAATCCCTGCAGGCTGACAATATCATGATTGCTTGTTGAGTAATAGTTTTTACCAAAGGTGTGGCGCAAGGTGTGTGGTGATATATTTAATCGATCAATTTTTGAGCGTGTGGCTAAATTATTCACCATTTTTTGAATGGATCTAACTGATAGTCGCTGCTTGCGCTCAGATAAAAAAAGTGGATCTGCTTCGTTAAAACAATCTGGTGCATATTTCTCTCTATAAACCATGTAATCATCTAAGATTTTTCTGAGGCGGCCACTTAGTATTACTTCACGTTCTTTGTTACCTTTGCCATGAATAATTAATTTGCCAGACCTTGCATTGACTAGCACATCACCCACATTGAGATCAACCACCTCCCCTACTCTTAGGCCAGCATTTAGCATTAAATATAAAATAGTGGTGTTGCGATCTTTAATGGTTCGCTTTGTGTCTGCAGCTAACTGTAAGATTAAGTTAATTTCACGCTGAACCATTCCTTTTGGGGCAGTCACTGGCTTTTGTCGTTTCAATAACTTTATATTCCTACTAAGATCATTTTTAATTAGGCCCATATCGAATAACCAACCCATAAAATGACGAATCACATGTAAGTGACGATTAATGGTTGTGACGCGCATTTTCAAACGGTGATACAAATCATCTTTAAATAACTTAATATGGGACTCATTCACCTTGAATAAATCCACCTCTAAAAACGCAATTAGCTTCCGAATACTGGCCAGATAATTTTTAATGGTGTTTTTTGAATAGTCAGATTGATACAAATACATTTGATACCGATCAATTAAATCCGCATAATGATTTTTATCCACAACTGGAAAACTTAATAAATCACTCATAATTGTTTATACGCCATGTAGGTATAGCCACTAATTTCTGACATTTAATTGTAACTGACATTTAACTTTGGCCTGTTTCTGACATTTAAGAATGGCACGATTTATATGCAACTTTCTATGAGGTTCTGGATAATCTCTTCTGCTTTTTTAAAAGCTGACTCTTTATCAACTTTTATCTCAACTCCTATGATTTTCTCAACAACTTCAACAAGGTTTTCAGCGTGTATATTTAATTCAATAGCCCCAGAGACATTTTCATCATTATCTTTACAATACACTATTCCTCTAAAGTATTCAGGCTCCCCTCCATGCCGCCACTGGTCACACTTATAGGTCAATATTCTTGCCGGCTCAAATGGTTTTATTGGTTTCCAATAAAATTGGTTTGCATCTCTATTATTATCTGTATGCCGAATTGGATATATTGGTGGTATTGTATTTATTTCTAGAGCTTTGAGCCCCATATTCATAGACACTCTATCTTGTAGGGTTTTCATTAAAATTGTAGAACCTAGCATTTGTGTGGCTTGAACAGTCCATTTTCCTTGTGGTGGTTTTGGTGGACTGGGCAATATAGGTAATTCAATATCCGTATTCCCACTTTCTGTATTTTCTTCAGGCATTATCAATAAATCACCTTTAGCAATTATATTTACCAAAACATCTTTCCCTGGATAAGTACCTATATTTCTAACGTCGAAACAAAACTCGAGGCCAAAAGTATTCTTATTTAAATTATTGTCTAGGTTAGCTAGTATTGTTTTACAACCTTCTATCCATTCTGGATATTCTTCCTGTTTATATTTTTGGATTTTATCTTCTGGTGCTGAATGATAAACTTTTCCTGCATGTAGGATATTTCTATATGCAGATCCAATAATTCTTTTTTCAAGAACATTTTTCTCCCTATCAAAATCTGATTCCATAGGAAAGTGAATTTTTAACCTATTGATCAAGTCATTAATTTCATCAGTGGATAGTGGTAAATACTCCACATGCTGATGAACTATTTTTGCAATTTCATTTTTATTTTTATCGATGCATACGATAGATGGTTTAAGCTTAGTGTCTTTAAGCTTGTTAATTTCTTTGAGAAGTTTATTATTCTCTTTTTCAAGCTCTGAAGATTCAGGTTCTAATAACCATTCATCAGGGATTTGGTCAAATTTCACATCAACAGTCTTAGCTGATACCATTGGTCCAGTATCATTAGTAAGGATTCTAATTTCGCTTTCTGGGAAATCATTTTTGTACGAACAAATTGTGCCAATAATTTGATCATCTTTTTCGTTATAGTCCAGCATACCTGCCTGACTTGGGTCAGGCCTATATTTTGGTAAAAGCATTAACTTAACCAATTGGCTATCATTTTTTATTATTTTATCACCATTAATAATAATATCTTTTATATCAGCAGATGTTGATTTTGCTCGTTTTTGAATTCTTCCTCGAGCTGAATCTTTTAATGTATCTATTTCTCTCTGTACAGCTCTACATATTATCAAATTTATTTCTGAAAAATCTGACCATTGTGACCAATCAAGTTGCGTCAAAGACTTACATTGTATAAATATATTTGTATCTACAAACAAATATATGGAACCCTTACTCATTACCATTTCCTTGTAAATTCATCCACTACATGCTCATCTGTAAAATTAAGGTATATAGATGTAGTTGTTAGCCTATCGTGACCTAGTATTTTTTGTACTGTTGCTAATGATATGCCTTTTTGTAAAGCGAGCGTTGCAAAAGTATGTCTTAATATATGTGGTGTAATGGTTTGAGATATTTGAGCTTTGTTTGCAACATTTTTAACAATCTTTTGTACTTGTCTAGCACCAACTGGCCATTTATCATGAATAGCAAAATAATGTTCAAGAAGTGTTTGAACTCTTTTTGACATGGGGACAACTCGTTTCTTAGTCTTCTTGCCATGTGGTCCACCTTTACCATTTACTCTAATGGATTTTTGTTGCCACATAATATTTTGTGGTGTGAGACTACATAATTCTGAAACTCTTAGTCCTGTATCAACCAAAGTCCAAATAATTAATTTTTCCTGGGCAGTTTCACAAACCTGACATATCTTATCTGCTTCTTCTGCTCTAAGAGGCTCTCTAATAAATTGATAAGCCATTTTTAATACCACCTTGCAATAAGTTCGCTTTGTACTAAATTTAACGATAATAGTTCGCTTTACATGGATTTAACCATGATCATCAAAAACAGTCTACCAAATACCATTTTTACTGACATGTTGGGCAATCATGTTTTTATTTATGAGAGCAATCAAATTTATGGTAGTTCGCAATATTATGCGGAAGGCGAACTTGGAAATAGATTTTTAGAATGGCTATAAAATCAGCATTAGAAAAATATGCTATCATAAAACCCTATCTTGATGATGTATCCTCAATTGTATCGATAAGCAAAAATAATGGGATATCATTAAGGACATTAAATCGCTGGATCAATGGATATCGAAATAATGGACTAGATGGTATCGTACCAAAAAACAACCTCCCCAGGAAAAAGAAAATAGATGAAGAAGTAAAACAGTTAATCCAAGGGCTTTGGCTAAAAGGGGAATGCAAATCAATAGCCTCTCTCCATAGGCAACTGAAAAATTATTGTGAGATTAAAAAAATTAATCTTCCAAGTTACTCCGTAACAAGAGATATCGTTAAACAAATACCAAAACCATTAAAATATTTAGCTTCTGAAGGCACTAAAAAATATCAGGAAAAATATGACATCATTTATATTAGAGAAGCTGAAAGATCAAACCATATCTGGCAAGCTGACCATACAATGTTGGATATTATTATAACAGGTCCAAAAGGAAAGCTAATTAGGCCGTGGCTGACTGTTATTCAGGATGATTTTAGTAGAGGAGTTCCTGGTTATTACCTAAGTATTTCCGCACCAAGCTCACAAAATACTGCTTTAGCACTTAAGCAAGCAATATGGCGCAAATCTGAATCTAACTGGATTATTTTCGGAATACCTGAAATTTTATATACCGATCATGGCTGCGATTTTACCTCTTCGCATATTGAAGAGGCATGTGCCGCACTCAAAATTCAGCTCATTTATTCAACTGTTGGAAAGCCCCAAGGACGAGGTAAGATTGAGAGGCTCTTTTTAACCATTAATCAGAAAGTGTTATGTGATCTTAAAGGTTATACAAAAACAAAGAAGAAAAATAAAAATCAAAAAACCATGACATTTGAAGAGTTAGATTTAAGGTTGAAGCATTTTTTCTTAAATGAATATAACAATGTTGAACACTCTGTAACGAAAGAAATACCAAATGAAAAATGGCGTTCAGAATCTTTTATCCCCAATATTACAAGTTCACTTGAGGAGCTAGACATACTTCTTCTGATGGCTAATAAACCAAGATTAGTGCAAAGAGATGGAATAAGTTTCATGGGCTTTCGTTATATGAACATTACTCTTTGTGGATATGTTGGTGAAAGCGTCATCATAAAATATGATCCAAGAGACTTAGCTGAAATCAGGGTTTACCACAATAATAAGTATATTTGTACCGCTGTTTCCCAAGACCTTGAATCGCATCAAATTAGCGCACAAGACATTATTAAGGCTAGAAATAAAAAACGTAAAGAATTAAATAAACTCATAAAGTCTAAGACTTCAATTATTGACAGTATTACCAAGCCTAGAAATACGATTGATAATTCCATCTCTATTGAAATAAAAGAAAGCGCTTGTACTGAAAAAACAAAAATAAAGCTAAAAAAATATGAAAATGAATAGTAGCAATGAGTTTCTTGTAACCAAAGAGCACAAAAGATTTGTCGAGTTTTGTAACGCTTGTTACGAATATGAATATATTGGCATTTGCCATGGTTATCCAGGTATAGGTAAAACCATGTCTGCCACTAAATATTCGAGACAAGATGAGATATCTGAAATCAAAATAATAGGTGGGTCAGCTGAAGATAACCTACATGTACCCAGTGATCTTGCGGATGTTAAAACCACCTTGTTTACACCTACTCCAGGTAAAACAGTGACTTCCAATTTTAACTTATTATCTACTAATATAATACGAACAAATCGTGTCATTATTAGTGCTAGAGAAAAAATTAATCCAATTGTAAACCCTCCTAATTGCCCATTGTTTGAGATTCGTGAATCTGCTGAGATTATTCACCCACAAAATGAATGTTGTGAAATAATAATTGTTGATGAAGCTGAGCGTTTGACTTATGCAGGTGTCGAGATGGTTAGAGATTTTTATGACCGTGATCAGATGGTAAAAGCAATCATCTTTATCGGGATGCCTGGACTTGAAAAACGAATGTCCAGATACCCACAGCTTTATTCCAGAGTTGGTTTTGTACATGAATATAAGGCAATGTCTAAAGATGAAATGATTTTTATTCTTGAGCGCTATTGGCAAAACTTAGACTCAAAGCTAAATCTAGACGATTTTGCAGATCACGAAGCTATGACGGAAGTGATTAAAATCGTGAATGGTAATTTCAGGTTACTGAATAGACTTTTCACTCAAATATCAAGGATAATGAAATTAAATAACCTATCGCATATCACCAAAGAAGTGATTGAGGCATCAAGAGAATGTTTATTAATTGGGACTAATTAATCGTGCCATTCTTAAATGTCAGAAACAGGACAAAATTAAATGTCAGTTACACTTAATTAAATCAAAATCAATGATAACTTTTATTATTTTTTTACATTTAGTTAAATCAAATTAGTTGCCTTACAAAATTATAAATTTAAAATTTATAATTTAAGATTTATAATAAATATGTATTTAATTATATTTAACATATTTATCGCTTTTATGCGGTATATGTTAAAATATATGTGCTGTTTTCTTGACGTAATTCATAGTAGTTCCCATACTTAAATAAAATAACTAAATATCTTTATATATGGGACACTTAAGACTATCACAAGTTTCAGAAATAACGGGTGTAAAAAGACACGCTTTAACGGCTCGACTAAAAAACTTATTTACAAATGATGCTCTTGAGAGGACATCAGGAAATCATATTTTACTTAAACCGGAGCAAACAAGAAAAATAATACAAAATGAACTTATTTACTCTCAGGGTAAAGTAATTTATATCGGTAATCTTAAAGGGGGTGTTGGAAAAACAACTATCTCATATTTATTGGCTGATTCCTTATCTTCGCTTGGATTAAAAGTATGTGCAATAGATCTAGATGTTCAAGCAAATTTAACTTCACAATTTGCCAGCATCCAGGCGGAACAGCCAGTCTTTGTTGATGTCATATCGGAAGATTTAAAAGTTGAAGAAGTAATTCTAAATGTAAAAAATAATTTAGATATCATCCCATCTTCCTTAAGAAATTCATTAATTCAGAAAGTATTATCAATGCAGACACCTAAACATCATTTGAGTTGGTTTAACAGTCTATGTCTAGATAAACTTAGATCTAACTATGATATCATTATCGTAGATACACCGCCCAGTCTGACAACCTTAAATTCAGTATTCTGCCTATGTTTAAATAATAGTGATAGTATTGTTGTCCCTGTAAACCCTGAGGAATTTTCAATTATGGGTGTCCAGATGTTCCTTGAAGATGTTAACGATATTAGAAACTCGTATAACGTAGAGAACGAAACCCAAGTGTTAATTATGATGAATAAATTCTTTCAAAACCAAAAAACCAACCTTGAAGTTCTAGTTAAAATGGGATCTATATATGGAGAAAATTTTTGTGATTCTATTATAAAAGATAGTGCAAGGCTAAGAGAAGCAATGAATGAAAAAGTACCCATCTCTGACTTAAAAAGGGGGAAAGAGATATATGAAACCATAAACCAAATGCTTACTGCGCTTAAAATAATTAAGGTTGCAGAATAACATGACTTTAAAACTTAGTGAGCTTTTAGATAAGGCTAAAAAGAAAGGTATTAATGCACAAGACAAGCCACCTACTTCTAAAAACCTATCACACAAACCTTGGTATACGGAGTCTGTATTAAACGAATCAAACATTAATCCTGTAAATAGACTTGATATCCAAACGGTTAACAAAGAGATATCAAACGGTAATCAAACGGTTAACAAAGAGATAT
>OLID01000081.1_pt1 | contig 64748 bp, 56 predicted proteins | sample 1609361 | NCBI WGS metagenome assembly OLID01 (sample SAMN05416778, study PRJEB24817) | seawater metagenome | isolation source: Sea water | place: Canada:Atlantic | collected 2013-07
ATGAAAATTAATCAAAATATCTCGGGACTAAAACCTTCTGCAACCCTTTTAATTAACGAAAAGGTTAAAGAGCTTAGAATAAAAGGAGAAGAGATAACTCATTTTGGATTTGGACAATCTCCTTTTCCCATTCACCAATCTATTGTTGAAGAGTTAAAAAACAATGCTACTAATAATCATTACTTACCTGTAAACGGTCTAGTAGAATTAAGACAACAGGTATCTGTATTCCTTAAAAATAACCAAGGCATACATAGAGCATCAGATTTAATTTTTATTGGCCCCGGAAGTAAAGAGTTGTTGTATCAATCTATTCTACTATTTGAAGGAGAGTTTTTAATTCCAAAAGGAAGCTGGGTAAGTTATATACCACAAATAAAATCTAAAGGAGGAAGCTATAGTATTCTAGAAACAACACTAGAAGACAACTTTAAACTTACTGCAAGCTGTTTAGAGGCCTATTTAATCCAACATCAAGAAAAAGAGCATATACTTGTTTTAAACTCACCAAACAATCCTACAGGAGCTGTTTATTCAGACATAGAATATAAATCTTTAGCAGCTGTTTGTAGAAAGCACAGAGTACTTGTTTTTTCTGATGAGATTTATTCTCAAATAAACTTCACAAATGAGTATTCGTCTAGTATTTCTAAGTATTATTCTGAAGGAACCATAGTTTTTGGAGGGCTAAGCAAGGTCTTTTCTGCTGGAGGATACCGTTTAGGTTTTATGTCTTTGCCACAAGAGCTAGAGCATCTATCTATTGTTTATAGTTCGTTATTTAGTGAAACATTTAGTTGTGTTTCTTCACCAGTGCAATTTGCTGCTGTAAAAGCATATCAATATTCTAGAGAACTACAAGACTATGTTGCTACATCTGCTGCTATTTTAGACGGAATCTCTTCCTACGTGTTCACAGAACTTTCTAAGAATAATATTCAGTGTACAACTCCTCAAGGGTCATTTTATATGATGATAGGCTTTGAGAACTTTAAAGAGAAAATTAGGTCATTAGAACTACACACTAGCACCAACCTTTCTCATTATTTTCTAGAAAATTATGGAGTTGCTCTATTGCCAGGATCTGATTTTGGATTTGAATCTAATGAGTTATTCTTTAGATTGGCTTTTGTAGATTTTGATGGAGAAAAAGTAATGAAAGCATATCTAAAAGAAAAACATATAGATGAGCTGTTTATAAAAGAAAATTGTCTGAGTATTTATAAAGGAATTCAACAACTGGTTAAATGTACGAAAGAAGACTTTTAAAACTCTTTTAGTTTAAAGGTTTTCATAAATTCACCATAGGTAAAGTACTGTATCCAATCTCCTAGATTGATATATGTACTAGAGCTGTTTAACTCAATTTCTAACGGAAGATGTCTATGTCCAAAGATAAAGAAGTCATAGTGTTTTTCTGTAAGTTTTTTTCTGCAGTAAAGGGCTAACCATTCTTTTTCTTCACCTAAAAACTGCGCATCTTCATCACCAGAAATTAATTTATTTTTTACTGAGAAATAGTGTCCTAATTTTACACCTATGTCTGGATGAAGCCACCTAAAGAGCCACTTAAAAAAGGGAAAAGTAAATACCTTCTTCATGCGTTTATACCCATAATCTCCTGGTCCTAATCCATCTCCATGACCAATTAAAAACAACTTTCCGTTAATATCAAATTCTTGAGGTTCATGAAATACTGGAATGTTTAATTCTTTTTGAAAGTAATCTCGCATCCATAAATCATGATTTCCTACAAAGAAATAAATATCAATACCTGCGTCTTTTAGTTCAGCAAGTTTTCCTAAGACTCTTACAAATCCTTTAGGTACTACTGTCTTATATTCAAACCAAAAATCAAACAAATCTCCTAATAAAAAGACAGTTCCTGCATCTTCTTTGATAGCATCTAGCCAAGCAACAAATTTTTTTTCACGAGGTAAGCTAGCCTCAGGTGTTGGAGCCCCCAAATGTTGGTCGGAAGCAAAGTATATTTTTTTATTTTCTGAAGTAATAATAGTCGTCATCAATTACAAAGTAACACTATTCTATGCTAGCATCCAATTCTAACACTTTTTGAAGCATGGCATCATCTTTTTGAATACTTCTATAAAAACCTTCGTCACCAAAAATCTCTCTAGCAATGGTAGCTTTTATATAAGAACGAATTTTCTCTTTTGTTTTAAAAGAAGCATTATTTATGGTATTTATTGTTGACACATAAGATTGAAATACAGTGTCATCTTTATCAAAACTTTCTAGAAACAGGTCTAAAGGCCAATTTTTAGAGAGTTCTTTTCTGTTTTCATCTACATAATCAAAAGAGAAATTAGAGATGCTTCTAAAGTAAAAATTACTTAAATACCCAGTTGTGTCTATGCCTACAAAAACATCGGGGATAATTCCACCACCACCATAAACCACTTTACCAGCGGGTGTTTCATAACGCAAAGAATCTGTAACTTGTATGCTATCTTTGTATAGCAACTCACCACTTAAAATTCTTTCTTGATAGTCTTTATAGTAATTTATATCACCATTTTTCGCATACGGCTTTTGAATAGATCTACCCGTTGGAGTATAATATCTAGCAGTTGTTAAACGAACAGCAGAACCATCTCCCAATCCCATTTCTACTTGTACTAATCCTTTCCCAAAAGAACGTCTTCCTATGATGGTTCCTTTGTCATTGTCTTGCAAAGCACCTGCTACAATTTCTGATGCAGAAGCAGAGTTTTCGTCTATTAAAACATATAGTTTTCCTTTTTCAAAAGCGCCATCTTTTGTTGCAAAATACTCTTCAATTTGTCCTTTATTATTTTTGGTAAATACAATAAGGGCATCGTCTTCTAAAAACTCATCTACAATGCTATTTGCTATGTCTATAAATCCACCGCCATTTCCTCTTAAATCAAGCACTAGATCATCCATCCCTAGGTTGGTAAGCTTTGTTAAGGCTGTTGTAAATTCACGGTAGGTGTTTCTTGCAAATCTATCTAATTTTATATAGCCGATATGATCGTTAATCATATAAGAAAGGTCTACACTTTTAATATTTACATCGCCCCTAGTTACACGAAGGTTAAATAATGAATCGTTGGTTTTTCTATAGACTTGTAAAGTTACATCTGTACCTGAAGTTCCTTTAAGAAATAAAGGAATATCGTTTGCGCTTAAATTTTTTCCAGACAGTGTATCTTTGTCAGCTATAAGTATTCTGTCACCAGCTTTAATTCCAGCTTTTATACTTGGGCCACCTTTAATGGGCTCTATCACCGTGACAGAATCATTAATTAGTCTAAATTGAATTCCAACACCCACAAATTTTCCTTGCATTCTATCTTGTATGTCTTGTAGATCTTCTTTAGGAATATAAGCAGAATGAGGATCTAATTTGCCAATCATTTCAGAAATAGCGCTGTCTAATAAATTAGTTGTGTTTATGGTGTCTACATAGTTTTGATCTATATAATCCATTAAACGTCTAATTTTTGCTTCGTTTTTAGTGTTAGAATTTAAAGAAAAACCAGCGTTGTTTCCATTAATAAAGACACCAATTAAGATACCAAAAACAGTTGCTAATGAAAGGTAAATAGGGAAGTTGTTCTTAGTCATTTACGGGTAAATATTGAGTTTCTACTCCTGCCTTTTCTAAAAAGTTAATTCCTGAGGTATCTTTATAATCTTTAGAATATACCACGCGTTTAATTCCTGCTTGATGTATGAGCTTACTACATTGTTGGCAAGGTGATAAGGTAATGTATAAAGTTGCTCCAGCGGCAGATTGTGTAGACGACGCTACTTTTAAAATAGCATTGGCTTCTGCATGAAGCACTTCCCATTTTGTAATCCCGCTATCTTCTTCACAACAGTTGTCAAAACCAGAAGGAGTTCCGTTAAAACCATCTGAGATAATCATACGGTTTTTTACAATGAGCGCACCTACCTGTTTTCGTTTACAGTGAGATAGTTTTGCCCACTCTAGCGCCATTTTTAAATAGGCGATGTCGTATTTATGTTGTTTAGAATTCATGGAAGTTAAAAGTAATGACATTTAAAAAATGAGAGCGTTAATTATTTACCAAAATATTCTGTTTATCATCATAGGAATTGAAATTCCAATTACAATGGCAGAAGTTACTAGAACCCAATCTCTTTTAACAACTCTAAAGAAATTTTGCAAGAACATTCCAAGAAATAAAACACTAAAAACAATTATTATTTGTGCTGCTTCTATTCCTAAAGCAAACTCTAACAAAGGTAAAATTTTATCATCTTCTTTTCCTATGAGTATCCTAAAATAATTTGAAAAGCCTAGGCCATGAATTAGCCCAAAAAATAAAGCAAAGAAGAACGTAATTTTCTCTTTTCCAGCAACAGTGTTTGAGGCTCTTAGAATATTAAAAACTCCGGTAATACAGATGGTTACAGGGATTAGAAACTCTACAATATTTAATGGTACATTTATAAGGTCGTAAGCGGCTAATGCTAATGTAAGGCTATGACCTATGGTAAAAAATGTAATGAGCCATACTACTTTTTTCCATTGATTAAAGTTAAATACAACAGCCAATACAATTAGAAATAAAACATGGTCATAAGCTAAAATATCTAACACATGATGAAGACCTAATTTAAAATACAATACTAAATCATCCATTTCATTATTTTTTAATAATTCAAAGATATAAAACAGACTTCACATATAAATAATTTAAAAAAACGAAAGTTTTTGATCAGTAATAAATAAATCATGAGTGATATTTATACTAAATGCCTATATTAGATAGAGAGTTAAATTCACAAAACATAAACTATAAAAAATGAAAAATTTTATTACAAAGTGGTATCCTATTATTTTAGCATTCATGTGTTTACTATATTCGGTAGGATATGGGATCATGGGAATGACAGAAGAGGCTCAATACTCAGCGCATTGGCCAGGCACAATATTATTGTTTGCAATAGCAATTAGACAAAGAAGAACAACATGAACATAGGATTTTTTATAGTAGGAGCAATTATATTTGCAACATATATGGGATTAACCATATGGAACATCATCTATTCAACCCGCAAACAAAAAGAAGAGAACTACCCAAGTAAAAATTCGAAAAAATAAAAGGGGAAGTATCCTAATAAAGAGAAGAGCTTTACGAGCCTTATCATTGAAATCTTTTCCAAAAAAAAAGTTGATTAAAATTTAATCAACTTTTTTAAAGGTTTTCTATTTGAAGTTACTTCAATTTTGAAGACATTTCTGGTTTTAATTCAGCAGTTTCAACAATAATACCCCATTGTTCTATTGATGCGTTAAATGCAGCTTGATCATTACGATGACTTCTCCAGCCAAACATTTTGTTGTATTCTTCAATATAATTAACATCAGGGTTTTTAAACGCACCTTTTCCTTCTGCATGACTGTTATATCCTTCTACTTCCATCACTTGATATGCTTGCCCACCGCTTTCCAGCATAAACACTCCACTAGCTCCAGTATAACCAAGAGATTTTTGAAGCTTTACATTATTTCCCCAAAATCTAAAGAAATCAGATGATTTATCTCTCTTTAGGTTATAGGTGGTCATTTTAATAAACCTAGCTGGAGGCATATCGTTATTCCAATTTTGACCAGCACCTTTCATTCTCCACCATCTTACATTTCCATCATTTCCTTCTGTATAAGGCATCACATTTTTTATCCAATATGCTAATTCTGCAGAATCTTCAGTATCAAATGCAGCAGCACTTCTATTGCCCATCACTCTCATATATTTCCCTTGATCAGAACCAGTGATAATTTGATAGGTAGCAAATGAGGTTTCTTTAGTGTTGTTGTATTTCTGAGTTTTTTTAGCCACAGCTGCTTCAAATTCTGTATTCATTCCTTTTTTAGCAGACCATTTATTTGTTTGCCAATACTCTCTGTTGGGGTTTGTCTGGGAGATTGCAAATAATGGAACTAAAAATAATAGTAGTAATTTTTTCATTTTTAATAGGTTTTAAAATTAATTGTTATTGTAGTATTGATTCGTTCTATCTGATTGAAAATAATTTACCATTTTCCAACCATCACTCTAGTGGAACTTCTTATTAATTGAACATTACCATCCATCTCTTTCACATACTCATTCCATGCTTTTTTTGCAGCGGGATTAGATTCTCTGTATAGACCAACATTCATTGCTGTTTTAAAATCATTTACACCTAATAGAACATAATGTGTTTCTCCTAAAGGACTTCTTCCTAAATTAAACTGACCAAGAGTTACTCTTCTGTCATCTGGATTGTGTTTAGAATTATACTTTTTAAACCCTTTTGCAAATGTTGAAGCATCATTTATTTTTAGCCAAAGTAAATTTTGAACAGGGTGTGTTCCTGGAACTCCAAATGAATGAACACTTCTACCTGCAGCAGCAGAGAACCCTTTGGTATATTGTCCTAATTTAGCCAAGTATAAATCCCAGCTAGGATTTTCTCCCTGAGAATACTGGTTTCCCATGCCATCATAGGTTCCTGCAAACACTAATTCATGGCTAGAGCTTAAACTACTATCGTGAAAATGATTTTCGAATAAATAAACAGATACTCCATCAGCTTTAGAGTTTTCAGCACTAAAATAGTCGTTGGTTAATTTAGAGACTATCTCTACATCTTCTGCCTCTACATTAAAACTATAGGATGTCCAATAATACTCTTGAGCTTTTATGTTTAATGTTGTTAAAATAAAAAGCGTAAAAAATAAAATAAATTTTTTCATTTTGAATAGGTTTTTAAAATTAAGGAACTCAAAGCTACAAAAATATTAATTGCTAAACAAAACTAATATTATTAAGAATGAAATCTAATCTGATGATTAGTTTTAGCTTCTCTATTAATTTATTTTTTTGATTAAATGACATTTGAACAGATCCTTCAGTCCATAGATCGTGTATTTTAATATTTTTAATTTTTCTGTATTCTTTTCTGAAAAAATTTAAATATATTTGAAAAAAGACTGGTTTACCAATCTGGTAAACCAAAAAACAAAACATTAATGTTTAGTAAATTTATTCGTTCTCTATTTTTTATTTTTATCAATATTAACTTATTATTGTCGCAAGAATTAAATGTTAAAGTATATAATATACTAGAATTTAATAATGCCATTAAAAACTTAGTAGAAGGAACTACAATTGTCTTAAATAATGGAGAATGGAGTAATGTTAAACTGAATATAGATGGGTTTGGAACTAAAGAAAAGCCAATAGTTGTAAAAGCTGAAACACCTGGAAAAGTTTTAGTTACAGGTGATTCTAAAATGACCATTTCTGGAAATTATATAATAGTTTCTGGGTTATGGTTTAAAGATGGTAATCCAACTTCAAAATCTATAATCTCTTTTAGAGGTAAATCTAAACAAGTTGCAAATAACAGTAGATTAACCAATACTACAATTTCTTATTATAATCCTATTGATAAAAGCTTAAAATCTCATTGGGTAGATTTATGGGGAAAAAATAACAGAGTAGACCATAATAACTTTACTGGTAAAACAAATGACGGAACAACTCTGGTAGTTTGGCTCAAAGGAAAAGAATCTGAAGATAATAATCATAAAATAGATTATAATTTATTTGGTAAGAGACCAGAATTAGGAAAAAATGGAGGTGAAACTATTAGAATTGGTACAAGTGTAAATTCAATGAAGTCATCTAGAACAATTGTTGAGAAAAACACATTTAAAAACTGCGATGGTGAAATAGAAATTATATCTAATAAATCTGCCAATAATATTTATAGAGATAATTTATTTCTTGAAAGTAAAGGTTCTTTAGTCTTGAGGCATGGTAATAATACTTTGGTGGAAAGAAATGTTTTTTTAGGCAATAATGTTAAAAGTACAGGAGGTATTAGAATTATTAATGAGAATCATATTATTAGAAATAATTTAATGATTGGTATTCAAGGTTCTGATTTTAGAGCCCCAATAGTTTTAATGAATGGCGTTAAGAATTCACCTTTAAATAGATATCATCAAGTAAAGAATGTAAATATTCAAAACAACACACTTATTAATTGTAGTGAAATAGTTTTTGGCGCAGGAAAGGATGAAGAAAGAACATTGCCGCCTCTAAATTCTTTATTTGCAAATAATTTAATTACAAATACTAATGGTAATAATATAGCAAAATTTGATGATGATGTTTCAAGTATTAGTTTTAAAAATAACATTGTAGATACAAATTCAAAAATAGATGTTGCTCTTTTTACAAAAGAAAAAATAGATTGGATTTTACTAAGATCATTACCAATGCCAAGTATTAAAAACAGTAATTTAATTTCTAACTATAAGGATGATAAAAGCCCCTCTTTAGACATTGTGAAATCTGAAAGAGAATCTAATATTGTTGGTGCGTTTAATTTAGGAAACAAAAAAATTCCAAAAGCATTAACGATGAGAACAGGCACAAGTTGGGTTCCTGATATAATTGAACCTGTTAAAGTTATTAAACCAAAAGTTGTAGAAGTAGAACCCGGAGTTGGTACTATTGAAAAAGCACTGCAAAAAGTAAATGAATTAACTAGATTACAATTAAAAGAAGGTATTTATTTTGTAAATAAAACCTTAAAAATTAAAGGAGATGTAACAATCGTTGGTAGTGAAAATACGATTATTAAAGCAGAAGATAAATTGCCTAAAGCTTTAAATTATTTTATTAGAGTTAGAGAAGAGTCTTCAGTAACTTTAAAGAACATAACTTTTGATGGTGACAATGATACTCAAGTAAAATATGCAGTTGTTTCTCCAGATAAAGAAACTGGTAAATTATATAATTTATTTATTGAGAACTGTAAATTTAAGAATTTCAGAAATAAACAAGGAGGTAGTATTTTTAAGGCATATAAAGGTTCATTAGCAGATACTATAAGTATAAAAAACTCTTATTTTGAAGATAGTTATAGAGGATTAAATCTTTCTTATGAAAAAAACAACATTGGAAAATACAATGCAAATGTAATTTTAATTCATAATTCTGTTTTTGAAAATATCCAAGAACATGCTATTAACTATACAAAATCAGGATATCTAACAAATATTGGAAAAGGTAAGTTAATTATAACCAATTCTATTTTTAGCAAGGTTGCAAATTTTGAAAAAGGGAATGCAGTTAGAACTAAAAACATACCTAACGTTCTCATAAAAAACTCTGTTTTCCAAAACAGTTATAATATTTTAAAACCTATTAATATAGGAGGTTCAGATTCTAGAATAGAAAACTGTCTTCTAAGTACAAATGGTAGTGTTAAAAATAGTAAAGGAATTATCCAAAAGAATATTTTTTATAAGAGTCCGAAATGGAAAGACAAGAAAAACTATGTGCCAAGTAATAAATCTATACTTTTAAAGGAGAACAATCAAGTAAATACAATTGGGTTAATTCAACCATTAACAAACTAAATATGAGAAAAATATCACTATTAATTTTTATTGCTACTATCATCTTGAGTGCGTGTGTTAATAAAGGTAAAAAAGAAGATCAAAAAATCATTAATGTGAACAATGTAATTCCTTTTTTTCAACATTGGAATTTAATTTTAGGAGATGGTTCAAATATAGGTCAAGCAACTGATTTTGAGAACAAAGATTTCTTTTATGCAACTAATGAAAATAATGAAGATTGGGTAGTATTTAAAACACCTAATGCAGGAAATACTCATGGCACTAGTAACAATACTAGAACAGAGTTGGCACAATTAAAAAAGTGGATGCCAATGACAGATGCTAAAATGAACGCGACTCTTAAAGTAACGAATGTTTCAACTACAGGAGATGCACGTGTTGCAGCAACTTATTCTGTAGTAGTTGGTCAGATTCATAGTGCAGATGGACATGAAAACGAACCATTAAAAATATATTATAAAAAATTTCCAGGACATACCAAAGGCTCAGTTTTTTGGAATTATGAAATAAATACAGCGGGTGATGATAACTCTGGAAGATGGGATTTTTCTACTCCAATTTGGGGTTATGATTTTTCAGTTGTTGGAACAGGTGAAAATACTTATCCAGCCGAACCAAAAGATGGTATTGCTTTAGGTGAAGAGTTTAGTTATGAAGTAGAAGTAAAAGATGGAATGATGTCTCTTAAATTTACAAGTGACAGACACGAAACAAAAACATTTACTAAAAACCTTATTAATTCAGAATACACTAAGCGTTCAGATATGCCTAAACAAGTAGAAGATTTATTTGTACCAATTGGTCAAGATGGTGTAGAGCGAGAAAAAGCATACACAGGTCAAGGTCTTTTCTTTAAATTAGGTTGTTACAATCAAACAAACGGTAAAGATCCTAAAGTAAATAGAGTTTGGTGTTCTGGAGCAGAAACACATGGAGGAGATGTTAAAAAACAATATGCAGACGGTAACTATGCAGAAGTTTGGTTTAAATCGGCCAATATAGAGATTAGTCCAGACGCTTATTCTAATGCAGGTTATTTTGCAGCTAATGATGGTTTAAGTAAAAAAACAGTGTATCCAAGTGAAGTAATTCCATTTATGGATAAGTTTAAAATGTTAATGGGTGATGGTACTAATGTTGATAATCTAGTAGATTTTGAAAATAAAGATTTTTTTTATACAGAAATTGATGGAACAAGACGTTGGGTTGTTTATAAAACACCAAATTCTGGTGTTACTTCTAAAAATTCTAGCAATACAAGAACAGAATTACACGAAAAAAGAGAATGGACTCCAGAAGAAGGAGGTAAATTAACAGGTATTTGTAAAGTAATGCAAGTTTCAGTTTCTGGTGATGCAAGAGTTGCAGCTTCTTATTCAACTGTAGTTGGTCAAATTCATAGTGGAGAAGGTCATGAAAATGAGCCCATAAAAATATTTTACAAAAAGTTTCCAGGACAAACAAAAGGTTCTATTTTTTGGAATTATGAAATAAATACTGCGGGTGATGATAATTCTGTCAGATGGGATTATTCTAGAGCTATTTGGGGGCATGATATGTCAGTAGTTGGAAAAACAAAAACCGATTTTCCTGATGAACCTGAGGATGGAATAGAATTAGGTGAAGAATTCAGTTATGAAATAAATGTTTATAAAGGTATTATGCATCTAACTTTTAAAAGTGAAGGACATAAAACTAGAACTTTCACCAAAAACTTAATCAAATCTGAATATGTTAATAAATCAGATATTCCAGAGCAAGTTAAAAATTTATTTGTGCCTATTGGTCAAGATGGAACTGAAAGAGCAATTGCATATAGCGGAGAATTAAATTATTTTAAACAAGGAGCTTATAATCAAACCAATGGTAAGGCTCCAGAAAAAAATATGGTTTGGTCTGCTGGTGCAGAAACGTACGGAGGTGATATTACAAAACAATATGCAAATGGTTGTTATACAGAAGTATGGTTTAGAAATTCAACTGTTGGATCTGGGACACCCCAAAAATAAAAAGCAAACCCAAATTAGTAGTCAGAATTTTAAATTTAAATAAGAGATATATTATATGAAAAGATTTAGCGAAAAATACGTTATAACAAAAGATCTGAAATGGGAAGAACTTGGTGGAGGTGTATCAAGAAAATTTTTAGGGTACGATAACCAAATAATGATGGTGCAAGTTAAATTTGATAAAGGAGCATTAGGTGCGCCACACCATCATTTTCATACACAAGCTACCTATTGTGTTTCAGGTAAGTTTGAATTTGAAATCGATGGAGATAAGAAAATTATTGAAGCTGGTGATGGAGTCTATATTGAGCCTAATTTGTTACACAGTGCAATATGTCTAGAAGAAGGAATGCTAATTGATACCTTTAGTCCGGTAAGAGAAGACTTCTTAAGCGGAGATGAGGTGTCATATTTTGGAAAAAAATAATCTAAAAATAAATAGAGTATTAGAGGCAAACTAAACTTTATTTTAATAAAATTTCACGAAACCGTTGTAATTAACATAATTTTATATATATTTGGTTATCCAATCTGGTAAACCACTTTGGATAACCAAAAAAATTATATAAAAGTAATTTGAATTAATTTTAAAAAAGAATAGATGTAAAATATAAATTTATGTCTATTCTATTTAAAATGCTCTTATATGATTAATCAAAAACCTTTTAAACATAAAATAATATTATGAAATTAAAATTTAAGGTAACATTAATTATGTTAATGTTAATGAGTGTTAGTTTATATGCTCAAGAATCCTTCACCGTAAACGGTGTTGTAACTTCAAGTGAAGATAGTGAACCATTACCAGGAGTAACAGTCAGAGTTTTAAACACAACAAGGGGTGTAAATACTGATTTAGACGGAAAATATTCTTTACAAGTTGCAAATGGAGATGTTTTAGAGTATTCTTATTTAGGATATGCTTCTCAACAAATTACAATTACTAACCAAAGAACACTAAATGTAAGTCTAGTTCAAGACAATAGTATTCTAGATGAGATTGTTGTTGTAGGGTATGGTTCCCAAAGGAAATCCCATTTAACAGGAGCAATTTCTAAAGTTAAAAATGAAAAATTAGATCAAATTGCTGTTTCTAGAGTAGATGATGCTCTTGTAGGACAAGTTTCGGGAGTTCAAATATCTGCTACCGAAGGAGAAGCTGGTTCTGATCCTACAATTAGGGTTAGAGGTATTGGTTCTATAACAGGAGAGTTAAGCCCACTAATTGTGGTTGATGGTTTAGCGGTAGATAATGACTACTTAGGTGCATTAGATATGAATAATATAGAATCTTTTGAAGTTTTAAAAGATGCTGCTTCTACAGCTATATATGGGTCTAGGGGTGCTAGAGGTGTTATTTTAATAACCACTAAACAAGGTAAAGAAGGAAAAACAAAATTCAGTTTTAATTCTTACACTGGTTTTAAAACTGCAAGACAGAGTGATGCTTATTATTCTACTGTAGCTGAAAGTGCGGAGAGAGAATTAGCTGCTACTGGTAGTATTTCTGATAAAACAGCATACAAGCAGTTATTAGGTGTTGATACAAACTGGCAAGAAATTATTTTTGATGGTGGAATAATAACTAACCGTTCATTTAGTGCAAGAGGAGGAAGCGATAAGAATAAGTTTAGCGCTTCTCTTAATTATACGCATGATGAAGGAGTTTTACTAACGGACGATTTTAAAAAATACAATATTAAATTAAAATTAGATACTAAGGTAAGTGATAAATTTACTTATGGAGCTAGTATTACGCCTACATTTACTGATAGAAGACGTTTTGATGGTTCTGCCCATGATATTTTAAGACAACCATCATGGTTGCCATTATATTTAGATGAAAACACCATTCAATTTGTAAATAGATTTAGAGATGGAGGTAAATATGCAAATGCTCAAATAGGTGATTATGCAATTCAACGTATGTTCGATGATTATGATTTGATAGCAGGAATGCCAGATAGCGATTCGCCTGATTCTTTGGGAGGAACAAGTATAACAGGTACAGACATTAGTAATACATCTAATACCAACCCTGCAGCTAAAGTATTAGAAAGAGATAGAACCGATGAGAAATTTAAAATATTTGGTTCTATGTATGGTAAATACAAAATAACCGATAATTTAACTTTTAGATCTTCTTTTGGTGGAGATTATCAAAGTTCTAAATTTAGAAGATGGCAAGGTGTTGAGGCAGATAGAAGAGGAGCTTCAAGAGCATCTTTAACGCTATCTAATGTAAATAGAACTCACTTAGTTACAGAAAACTACTTCACTTACGATAATACTTTTGGCAAGCATGAGTTAGCTGCAGTAGTGGGTATGGGAGCAGAAAGTTGGGAAACCAATGTTAATGGATCTTTTGGTGCTGGTTATTCATCAGATTTATTACAAACAATGTCAGCTGCAGACCCTTTAACGGTTACTGCTAATTCTCAAAATTACAAAGAAACTTTAATGTCGTTTTTTGGAAGGTTAAATTATGCATTTGATGATGCAAAATATTTAGCATCAGTAAGTTTAAGAACAGATGGGTCTTCAGTTTTTGGACCAAATAATAAATATGGTTTTTTCCCTGCAGCTTCTGTTGGATGGAATATTCATAAAGAAAACTTTTTAGAAGATATAGATGCTATTAATACTTTAAAATTTAGAGTAAGTTATGGTATTACTGGAAATAAAGATTTAAGAACATTTCCTAGAAACAATCAAATAGAAAGTTATCCTTATTTAGCACTATTAGAGACAAGTACAGCTATTTTTAATGGATCAGCTATAACGGGTATTAATCCGATTAATATATCTAATCCAGATTTAAGGTGGGAGAAATCAATAGAGTTTAACCCAGGTGTAGATTTTGGATTATTTAATAATGTTCTAACTGGTTCTGTTGATTATTATATTAAAACAAGTAAAGATTTAATTATAGATAACCCAATTTCTACAACAACTGGTTTTGCCAGTTCATTAATTAATATTGGTGAATTAGAAAATAAAGGGATAGAATTAGAATTAAGATCAAGAAATATAAATCAAGAAAATTTTAAATGGTCATCTACTTTTATCTCATCTCATAATAAAAATACATTAATTGATTTTGCAGATTCAAACGGACAAATTCAAAATGTAGACTCTAAAAGAGCAGCAGAATGGATTAACCAAGTAGGCAATCCTATTTCTTCTTTCTATGGTTGGGTTGTAGATACCGAAATTCCACTTGAGTATTTGAGTAATCCCTACCATCCTATTGGAGCTCAAGCACAAGATGTGTATGTTAGAGATTTAAATGGAGATGGGTTAATTGATGATGATGATAAAACTATTCTAGGGAGTCCATATCCAGATTTAGTGTGGAGTTTTGCAAATGATTTTAAAATAGGTGATGTAGATTTTAGTTTTATGTTCCAAGGAAGTCATGGAGCAGAAGTTAGAAATATGGGAGACCAATATATTTTCAACCATTTTAATTCTGCTCAAGATTTTATTTCTTCTACTCCAAATCAAGAATTTATAAAACAAAAAATATTTACAAACAGTATCATTCAAGATGCATCATACATTGCATTAAGAAATGTAAATATTGGTTATAATTTCAAAGAAGACTTATTAGGCAGAGTTGGTTTAACTAAAGGGAGAATTTATTTGTCTGGGCAAAACCTTATGTATTTAACGGCAGACAATTATACAGGTTTTAACCCTGAGTCTATTAATACAACTAAACCTGGTACATACGGTTATCAAAGAGCAGGTTCTCCTGTTTTTAGTACGGTGTCATTAGGTGTAAACATAGAATTTTAATAAAAAATAGTAAGACAATGAAAACTAAATTAAACATACTATTATTAGGAATTACAATAACATTTTTTATCTCCTGTGATAATGAATTTTTAGAGCCAGTACCAGATTCAGTTTTATCTAGTGCTAATTATTATACAACACCAGAAGAAGTAGAAACAGCAGTAGTAAATATATATGATGCTATACAAGGTGTAAATTCAACTAGTACAAATGATAATCATGGTATTATGTATGAATTTTACTTAACAGAAATGCGAAGTGATAATACAAGAACAAAAAGTCAAGAAGGAGAAGCAGCCCAATTTGAATTTTATACTATAGAAGCAACTAATGGAATTGTTGCAGATTACTATGCAAGTTTTTATAATATTATATATAGATCTAATGTTGTTTTAGAAAACTTATCAGCTGCAGGAAACGATGCATCAAAATTTGAAGCAGAAGCAAAATTTACAAGAGCATATGCATATTTTAACCTAGTTAGATTATATGGAGATATTCCTTTAATAGATAGAGTAATCACTCCAGAAGAGAAAGATATAGCATACACCAGAGAGGCTACTTCAATTATTTATCAGTTAATAGAAGACGATTTAAAAACTGCGGTTGCCGGATTAGATGATGGTAGTAAATTTAGAGCTTCCAAGGCAGCTGCCGAAACCTTATTAGCTAAAGTTTATTTAACATTAAACAGATATGGAGAAGCACAATCTTTATTAGAATCAGTAATGAATTCATCGAGAGGGTTTTCATTAGAGAGTAATTTTAAAGATGTTTTTTATAATGAGGGAAATAATGAGATAATTTTTGCTATAGGTTATTTAGGTGATTCAGAAGATAGTCAAAATTTCTCTGCGGAATGGTTAAACGCTGTAGGTAGAACTTCAGGTGTTAACTATGTAACTAATGACGGAAAAGCTGCGTTAGATGCTTTTGGAGGTGATAGAACTATGTACTCTTATAGACAAGATATCACGCAAGCAACACAGAATCAAGTTGTAAAATATTTGCCAGATGGAGATACTAATTTAGGTATTTCACCAACATCAAGTGATCCTACTAAGGCTGGTAATGATTGGATTGTATTGAGATATGCAGATGTTTTATTAATGCATGCTGAAGCAATTTTATCTGGAGGGCAATCTACTACAAGTACTAATGCATTAGCCTCATTTCAAGAAGTAAGAAATAGAGCAGGTTTAACAACATTAGTAACAGAAATTACTAAAGAAGATTTATTAAATGAAAGAAGAGTTGAGTTGGCTTTCGAAAATCACAGACTATTTGATCTAATACGTATGGGAGAGGCAGCTACAGTTTTAGGAGCTTTTTCTAGTGCAAATAGTTTAAGTTTTTCGTCAACTGATTTATTATTACCTATTCCACAAAGAGAAATAGGATTAAGTAATAGTCTGTTAACTCAAAATCCAGGATATTAATATTATTTAAAATGAATAAAATGAAAAATCTAAATTTATTATTTTCAAACAAGATTTTCTCTAATTTAAAAATCTTACTAATAATTGTATTAACTCTTAATTTGGCTTCTTGTGAAGAGAACGAATTGCCAGAAATAGGTTCGATAGCTGATGCAACTCCACCTAGTGCACTTTTTTCTGCAAAACAAGGAGAAGGAGCTGCAGACGAATGGAAAATGTATAGTTTTTCTAATCAATCTTCAAGTGCCACAAGTTATTCTTGGAGTTTTGGAAATGGAGAATCTTCAACAGATTTCGAACCATCCATCACTTACCCTGGCGAAGGAACATTTACTGTTACTCTTTCGGCTAGAGATAACTTGGGTGAAGAAAGTGTTTATTCAGAAACGGTTGAAGTCGTTGAGCCTCCAGCACCTATAACTCCAGACCCAACTTTAGTGAATGTAGTTTTTGATAAGCTTCCAAAATCATCAGGTTCAGATTGTACTTGTTCTGGTTGGATTAATAAAAGTTTGGGAGATCAAGGAGAATCTAGTTCAGGTAATGGTTCAGATGTTCTTAAGTTTGATAATAACGAACCAGACCATATCTACCAAGAGTTTGAAGTTGTTCCAAATGCAGATTATACAATAGAAATAATCACGCAATTTAAAAGTTTAGAAAATAACACACCTCCAATGGATAGTATGTTAGAAACAAGAGTTTTGGCTGGTTCAGGTTATACAAGCGGGTATTCACCAACTTATTATACTGAAACTACAGATTTCCCTCAAGATGGTTTTGGTTATGCATCTGTATCGCAAGTTGAAGATACTGCAAATAACCTTTTAGTTGAAGTAAGATCTAATCCTAATGATGATAGTTACCTCACCACAACCTATACATTTAACGCAGGTAATAATGATAGTGTAGCATTATTTATGAGAGGTATTGGAGGAAATACATCAGGAAATTTTAATTATAACAGTGGTGACGAAGAAATAAGATTAGATTCTGTTACTATAACTGCAAATTAATTTTTGCAAAAAAACTTTAAGTAGATCCTTAAAATATTTTAATTGAAAGCTTAAATATAGGGATTTGATTATATTTTATCAGAGGAATATTATAGTTTAGAAGTATCTCATTAATTTGATTAATTTAAACTTTGTTTTTATATATTTATAGAACAAAATTTGGTTAACCAATTAGATAAAAAATTACATTAATGAAATTAGAAGTACTTACAATAAACGAAAATCAAAAAGTTCAAAATTTAATAATAAGAGGTATAAGGGATTTTATCAATTATAAAAATTTAGAACCAGGTGACAAGTTACCTTCAGAAAGAATGCTATCTGAAAAGTTTGAAGTAAGTAGAAGTAATGTAAGAGAAGCAATACAAAAATTGGAGTTTTATGGGTTATTAAAGTCTAGACCTCAAAGTGGAACTTTTGTTGCTAATATAGGTGTTACTGCTCTTAATGGTATGATAGAAGATATTTTACGATTAGATGAACCAGATTTTAAATCGTTAGTAGAAACTAGAATTTTATTAGAATTAAAAACAACCAGTTTAGCTGCAACAAGAAGAACAGATGAAGATTTAGAGCAAATTAAAGATGCTTTAGAAGCTTATAAAAATAAAGTTTTAAATGGTGAAGATGCTGTTCAAGAAGATTTATTATTTCATTTGGCCATAGCAAAAGCAAGTCATAACAGTACAATGAATACTTTTATGTTAATAATAACTCCAGAAATTATTACAAATTTTGAAAAATATCATGTTTGCGATAAAGGGCTAGCTCAAGAAGGTATAAAAGAGCATCAAGAAATTTACGAAGCAATTTTAAATCAAGACCCTAAGTTGGCTAAACAAAAAATGAAAGATCATTTTAATGTATTATATCAATTTTGTTATAGCATATAACTCTTTAACTTAAAAATCTAACTTATAAAATATTACTTTTTTTAGTGAACAATATGTGGTTCGCGATGGAATCTTTTATTTAAAAATTAAATAATAATGAAATTAAAAGGACTTAGATGGTGGGTAATTACATTAATATTTATTGCCACAGTTATAAATTATATTGACAGAACAGCTTTTGCTTTATTATGGCCAGAAATGGGTGAAGATTTAGGAATGGATAATTCTGATTATGCACTTATGCTAAATATCTTTATGCTAACATATGCTGCAAGTAAATTTTTATCAGGAAGATTATATGACAAGATTGGTACTAGAATAGGATTTGTATTATCAATTATTGTTTGGTCTGCAGCTGCTGCGTTTCACGCTGTAGCAAGAGGAGTTGCTACATTGTCAATAGCTCGTGGTTTATTGGGTCTTGGAGAAGCAGGTCTGTGGCCTGGGGCAGTTAAAAGTAATGGAGAGTGGTTTCCGGTTAAACAAAGAGCATTAGCACAAGGTATTTTTAATTCAGGCGCTTCAATTGGAAATGTAATTGCTCCAGTAGTAATCGTGTATTTATATTCTCAATTTGGATGGAAATCTACCTATGTTATTTTAGGTGTAGTTGGATTGCTTTGGGTTATTCCTTGGTTAATCATAAACAAATCTAATCCAAAAGATCATCCCTGGATTACTAATGAAGAAAGAAATATGCTGCTTAATGATAGAATAGAGAATAATAATGTTGTAGATGAAAATGCTAAAAGTTTATCTGTAGCAAAAATATTGAGTTTTAAACAACCTTGGGGAGTTTTATTATGTAGATTTTTTATAGAACCAATTTGGTGGTTCTTTGCTGGTTGGATGCCAATTTATTTAAATTCAAAATTTGGATTAAGTATCGAGGAAATAGGTAAAACAATGTGGATTTCTTATTTGATGGCAGCAGCAGGAAGTATTCTAGGAGGTATATTTACAGAAGCAACAATTAAACGCAGATCTACAGATTATGGTAGAAAAGCTAGTATAATTTTAGGTAGTTTATTAATAATCATAGGTTTTGTTTCTATAATTTTATTTGTAAATGATACCAATTATATGACTTTTATCTACCTGGCAGGTCTAGCGCTTTTTGGATTCCAGTTTGCTATTGGTAATATTCAAACATTATCAAGTGATTTATTTAGAGGCCCTTCAGTAGGAACTTTAGCGGGTTTAGCTGGTACAGTTGCAGCTTTTTCAGTTATGATTATGAATTGGTTTATTGGAAGAATTACTGAAGGAGGTTCATATACCCCTGCATTAATTACTATTACAGCTTCTGTAGTACTTGCAGTATTATCTATTTTATTTTTAATTCGAAAAGTAGAACTGGTAATAAAAAAATTAGATTAAAAAAGAAAATAGTATAATTTATTAAAATATAATATATAACATGAGTAAATCAAACGGAAAAATTGCCATTATTACAGGAGCAACAGGAGGTATAGGATTTTCAGTTGCACAAAGATTAGGTAGAGATGGTTTTAGAGTAATACTTAACGGTATTCATGATGATGAGGGGGCAAAAAGAGTGGAAGAATTAAAAGCAGAAGGAATTACTGCAGAATATATTGGTTTTGACGTAACTAAAGAAGATGCAGTTACTTCTAACATCCAAGAAATAGGAAATAAATACGGTAAAATTGATGTATTGGTTAACAATGCAGGTGGTTTGGGAGGCAGATCTAGGTTTGAAGAAATGACCACAGAATTTTACAGATTTGTAATGGCATTAAATCTTGATTCAGTCTTTTTTGCTTCAAGAGCTGCAATTCCTTTTCTTAAAAAAGGAGATAATGCAACAATCATAAATTATACATCAAATGCAGGGTGGAATGCAGGAGGACCAGGTGCAGGTATTTATGGCACTTCTAAAGCTGGAGTTCATACAATTACAAGAGCATTAGCAAAAGATTTAGCAGAATATGGTATTAGAGTAAATGCAGTTTCACCAGGAACGATAGATACACCATTTCACGCACAAATTAAATCAACAAAACCAGAAGTTTTTGCTTCTTGGGCTAACAACATTATGTTGGGTAGATTAGGTAAACCAGAGGATGTAGCAGGTGTAGTCTCTTTTTTAGCTAGTAAAGATGCTGCATTTTTAACTGCAGAAACTATTCAAGTTGGTGGTGGTCAAGCTTTAGGTATATAAAAACATTAAAAATGAAAAAAGTAGTAACTTTTGGGGAAATTATGTTAAGATTAGCTCCACAAGGATTTCTAAGATTTTCTCAAGCAAACAATTTTGATGTTGTCTATGGAGGAGGAGAATCTAACGTTGCAGTTTCATTAGCAAATTATGGAGTTCCTGTAGATTTTGTAACACGTTTACCAAAGAATGATATTGGTGAATGTGCTATGCTGGAAATGCGTAAACGTGGAGTTGGAGTTGACAAAATTATTTACGGTGGAGATCGATTAGGAATTTACTTTCTAGAAACAGGAGCTGTAAGTAGAGGTAGTAAAGTCGTTTATGATAGAGCACATTCTGCAATTTCAGAAATAAAACCAGGAATGGTAGATTGGAAAGCAGTATTTAGAGATGTGTCATGGTTTCATTGGACAGGCATTACGCCAGCAATCTCTCAAGGTGCAGCAGATGTTTGTTTAGAAGCTGTTAAAGTTGCTAGTGAAATGGGCGTAACTATTTCTACAGACTTAAATTATAGAGCAAAATTATGGACTTTTTGTGATGAAAAAAACAGAGAGAAAATAATGACAGAAATCACATCGTATTGTGATATTATTTTAGGAAACGAAGAAGATGCAGAAAAGCATTTCGGAATTCATCCAGAAGGTTTAGATGTACATAAACATGGACATGATTTAAAAGCTGAGGCTTTTTTATCAGTATGTAAACAAATGATGGAGAAATTTCCAAGAGCTAAAAAAGTAATTACAACTTTAAGAGGTTCTATTTCAGCATCTCATAATACATGGGCTGGAGTTTTATATGATGGTAAAAAAATGTATGAAACTAGACAATATCAAATCACTGATATTGTAGACAGAGTAGGCGGGGGAGATTCTTTCATGGGAGGATTAATCTATGGATTATTAAAATATCCAGAAAATGATCAAAATGCATTAGATTTTGCAGTTGCTGCCTCTTGTTTAAAACATACCATTAAAGGTGACGCTAACTTAGTAACAGTTGCAGAAGTTGAAAAACTAATGGATGGAGATGCATCTGGTAGAGTAGCAAGATAAAAGTAAGAATAATAAGTTGAGATTTGTTTTTTTTAACTATTTACTGAGTTGAATTTAGTATTTGGCTCAGTAAATTTATTTAATAAATAAAATTATGGCACAATTTACAAGAATAGAAGTAGCTAGCGTTATGGAGCAAACAGGTTTAATTCCGTTGTTTTTTAATAGCGATGTAGATATAGCTAAAAAAATATTAAAAGCTTGCTATGATGGAGGTGCAAGATTATTAGAATTTACAGCGAGAGGAGATTTTGCTGCAGAAATTTTTTCAGAACTCTCCAAATATGCAATAACTAAATTGCCAGGAATGATTATGGGCGTAGGATCTGTAACAGACGCAGCAGCAGCATCTTTATATATGCAATTAGGAGCAAATTTTATAGTAACTCCTGTTTTAAGAGAAGATATTGCTCTAGTTTGCAACAGACGTAAAGTTTTATGGTCACCTGGTTGTGGATCTTTAACTGAAATTGCTAGAGCCGAAGAATTAGGTTGTGAAATTGTAAAACTATTTCCTGGCGGAATTTATGGACCTAACTTTGTAAAAGGAATAAAAGGTCCTCAACCTTGGACTTCTATTATGCCAACAGGAGGTGTAGCACCAACTAAAGAAAATTTAGAAGCTTGGTTTAATGCAGGTGTAACTTGTGTTGGGATGGGTTCTAAACTCATTGCTAAAGAAGCTGATGAAACCTATAATTTCGTAAAAATTGAAAATAAAACGAAAGAAGCACTTCAAATTATAAAATTTTTAAGAAGATAAAATGAAAGCCATTGTAATAGTTTACATTTTATTATTTTCTTTAGAAAATTTCGCACAAGTTACTTTAGATGCAAATGGAGCAGGAAATACTTATGAAGAAATTACTGCAGTTTTAGCCCCGGGACACGATCCAGTAGAAGAACCAGATTGTAACCACACATCTTTTGGAAGACATATAGATGAGGTTTTTGATACTGATTTAAATACAAATGTATTTCGATTTTTTATGCATGTTACTCCAGACAATGACAGATGTATAAATACAGATAGACAGCGAAATGAGATAAAATCCTATGATAAATCTCCAGATAATTTATTAGGAGTAGAGGGTGAAGAGGTAGTTTATAAATGGAAATTTAAACTTGATGAGAACCTTCAGGTTTCATCAAGTTTTACACATGTTCATCAATTAAAATCTGTTGGCGGTAATTTAGAAAGTATGCCAATGTACACGCTTACTTTGAGAAAAAGCAATCCTGATAGATTAGAATTGCGTTATGCAGAAACTGATTCCCAAATAACACTTACACAAACAGATTTAGCGCCTTTAAAAGGAGTTTGGTTAGAAGTTGAAGAAACTATAATCTATGGCACTTCAGGAGCTTATTCAATTGAAATAAAAAAAGTTTCAGATGATTCCGTATTGTTTGATTACACCAATAATTCAATTATTAATTGGAGAACAGGTGCAGATTTTGTTAGACCAAAATGGGGTATTTATAGAAGTTTAAATTCTAGTCAAGATTTAAGAGATGAAGAAGTTTTATTTGCAAATTTTAGTGTTCAAGAACTAAATAACTTGTCTATAAATGAAGAAAATAAAGAAGTTTCTCCTATAAAAGTATATCCAAACCCTACTAATAGCATTCTAAAAATTAAAGAAAATACTTATAATACTTACGATGCTATTAAAATTATTAATCAACTTGGGCAAACTATTTTTATAAATAAAGAAAGAAAAAGTAGTGTAGATATTTCAAAATTTACAAAAGGAATTTACACCATTATATTTTCAAAAAATAACACTAAAATAGCTGCTAAAAAGTTTATTGTATATTAAAATTAAAGAGATAAACTTTATTTTGTTATTTTTTAAATGAATAATAAATCAATTTATTATATGATTTTTAGCGTAATTGCTTTTGCAATTATGAATGCTGTTGTCAAATACTTATCTTCATTTAGTGTTTATCAAATTGTTTTTTTTAGATCTATTGGTACTTTAGCTTTTACAATTCCGTTAATTATAACATATAAAATTCCAGTTTTAGGAACACATAAAAAATTACTTTTATTAAGAGGTTTTTTAGGAGTAATTTCCCTAATATTTTTTTTTCAATCTTTAAAATATTTATCAGTAGGCACAGCTGTTTCGTTAAGATACACTTCGCCAATTTTTGCAACTGTTTTTGCATTAATATTTTTAAAAGAAAATATAAAACCAATTCAATGGTTGTTTTTTTTAATTGCTTTTATAGGGGTTCTTATTATAAAAGGGTTCGGAAACGATATTAATTATTTAGGATTAATTTTTGTTATTTTTTCATCAATTTCTTTGGGATTAGTTCTTGTAATTATTAGAAAAATAGGAAAAAGAGAACATCCATTAGTCATTATCAACTATTTTATGGTCATGGCATTCTTTTTTGGAGGTTTTATGTCTATATATAATTGGAAAAACCCAAACGTAAATCAATGGTTACTATTATTAAGCCTGGGTCTATTTGGTTATATAGGTCAATTATATATGACAAAAGCATTTCAAGCTAACGAAACAAACCTTGTTGCTCCTTTAAAATATTTAGAAATTGTTTTTACAATCATTATTGGAGTATTTTGGTTTCAAGAAATTTATAATTTATATACTGTTTTAGGTATAATATTAATTTTAGTTGGTTTAATCTATAATTTGGTTTTGAAAAAAACAGAATAAAGTACAAATAATTAAAGACACTCAGGATTCCCAGGGTTATTCATCGTCTCACAAAGACTGCCCCTAGAAGGAAAGTCATATTTTTTAGACAAGGGGTTTGTGATTAATAAGTGTTAGGTCTGATTTTTTTGGGTTTTTCAGAGAGAGGTGCCAGAACCGTAATAGGTTAATTATATGTTGCTAGTAAAACGAGCTGAAATAAATTAAAACTAAATAGATTGTATTACGGCAATGGTTGGCAAATAGTTGGCAATATTGTTGATAAAAAAACCTCACCGTATTGAAAATCAACATGATGAGGTTTTAATAAGTACTCGAGGCGGGAATCGAACCCGCACTTCCGAAAAAACTGGATTTTGAATCCAGCGCGTCTACCAGTTCCGCCACTCGAGCATTATTTAGGACTTCTGAGTCGTCTAAGCTTTTCTTTGCCAATCCCAGATTTCCAATATTTTTCTCGTTCTCTAGCATCAGTTCTAGTATTTACTTGTTCAGAAAATAATAAAACGAAAGCACGATATGGGTTGGTTGTTTTTTGCTCTTATCCATTTTTAAAATAAATTTTATCGTTTAATAATCTTATTAAATTGATAAAACAATCGCTCAATTAAACGTAAATCTTCAGTAATAATTTCTGCTGTTCCTCGCATTTCTTGTTTAAATACAATCTCTTTATTATATGATGTAATTAACTTTTTTGGTAAAGAAACATCAATGGTATAAAACCCTTCTTTATTTGAAATTTCAGAAATGCTGTTTACTTTCCCTTTTAAAATACCAAATTCATAATCTGGATAATTTTGAAGTTTGATATTTACTATTTGTCCTATTTTAACTTTCCCTAAATTTTGAGCAGGAGTTTTTAATTTAGCAATAAAAGAAGAATTCTTGCTTGGAATGATTGTAAAAACTAAATCGCCATTGTTTACAGTCTGGTTTTGACTCCAATAATTTAAAAAAGAAACCTCACCATTTATTTTAGAACTTAACACATATTGCATTTCCCAGTCTTTGATACTTTTTTTTACTAGATTAAATGACTGAATTACATTTTTAAGTAATGTCACCTCTTCTCTAATACGAGATATTTCTGTTCCTTTAGATGTTTTGTTGCTATTAGAAATAGATTCCCTTAATTGAGAAATAGCAGCAATTATATTTTTATAATTTCGTTCTGCCTGTAAATATTCTAATTGTTTGGTTTCATATTCTTTTTCGGAAATAACTCCTTTATCAAACAATGATTTATTTCTTTCTAAATCTTTTTGTTTGAATTGTAATTCTCTTTGATTCAATGCTTTTTGGGATTGTAAATTATTCAAACGTCTTTTTAATTCTGAACTTGTAATTTTATTTGCAATAGCTTCATTAGAAAATGGATTTAGTTCTTTATTTAAAATATATTTGATGTAATTATTCTCAAAAAGAGAAAAGCTAGCTTCAATATCTCCTAAAAATAAAATTGGAAGTTGATCTATTGGAAAAATAAATGACTTTTTTTGAACCTTAATTGTATCTATAATTGATTTCAAAAAAAACACATCCGTAAAATTAGCAGTATTTTCTATAATCGCTAAAGGCTGGTTCTCAAGAACATTTTGAATGTCTTTCACAAATAACGTATCAATCTTTCCTGTAGTTCTTGCATATTCTTTTTGTGGAGGAATTTCGGTAGTTATAATAGCATTAGCATTAATAATATCTGGATACTTTACAAACCAAGATAAGAGTAAAAGCATTCCTATTAAAACTAAAAAAAGCGTGTTTCCCCAACGAATCATCCAATTAGGTACTTTGGTAAGAATCTCTTGTACTTCTTCACTACGAAGTTCTATTTGGTCTATATGTTCATTTTTTACTTTTCCCATCTGTCTTTCAGACATCTTCCCAAAGGGAAGAATAATTTGTAATCGTTTTTTAGCTTCCTAATTCTAATTGATTCTTTACTAAATGATAGTAATTCCCTTTTTGTTTTACGAGTTCTTTGTGATTTCCAACTTCAACTACTTTACCTTTATCTAAAACAACAATTTGATGTGCATTTTTAACGGTGCTTAATCGATGCGCAATCACTACCACAGTTTTATTTTCAAAAAAAGTATTTAGTTTTTCCATAATTACTTTTTCATTATTAGCATCTAATGCAGAAGTTGCTTCGTCAAAAAATAAGTAATTAGGGTTTTTATAGACTGCTCTTGCAATTAATAATCGTTGTTTTTGCCCTGTACTTAAACCAACACCTTCCATACCAATTTTAGTGTTATAGGATAAAGGTAAACTTTCAATAAACTCTTGAATATTGGCAACATCTACTGCATGAGTCAACTTTTTCTTATCAACATAATCTTCTCCAACAGCAATATTATTAGCAATCGTATCACTAAAGATATACCCTTCTTGCATCACAACGCCACATTGGTCTCTCCAAGTTTTCTGCGAAATAGTATTTAAATTATAATTACCTAATTTTATTTCTCCTAAATTGGGTTCGTAAAATTTTAATAGCAATTTCATTAAAGTTGTTTTTCCACTTCCGCTTACACCTACAATTGCTGTTATTTTATTTGTAGGAATCTCTAAATCTAATTCTTTTAAAACCAATTGATCTGAACCAATATATCTAAATGAAACTTTGTGTAAGTTTAGGTTTGAATTTGTAGGAATTTCTGAAATACGTTCTTCATTTTGTGGTTCTTCATCTTCTTTCTCATGAATTTCAGACAAACGTTCCAAAGATATCCTAGCGTCTTGTAGTTCTCTTACAAAACCTATTAATTGCCCAATTGGAGAATTTAGTTGTCCAACAATATAGGTAATGGCTAACATCATTCCTAGAGTTATATTCCCATCAATAACTAATTTTGCAGATAAAACAGTTATCAAAATATTTTTAAGCTCATTAATAAAGCCAGAACCTACATTTTGATATTGTTCTAAAGCTAATCCTTCCATAGAAATTTTAAACAAGCGAGCTTGTAAATATTCCCAAGACCAACGTTTTTGTTTTTCTGCATTGTGCAATTTAATTTCTTGCATTCCATTGATTAACTCAATTACTTTTGACTGCTCTTGGCTTACTTGAGAAAATCGTTTGTAATCTAAATCTCTACGTTTTTTTAAGAAGATGGTTATCCATAAAAAATAGAAAATACTTCCTATTAAAAAGATGGCAAAGATTTGCCAATTGTAGTAGGCAAGTACAAAGCTAAATACAATTAGATTCACCATAGAAAACAACACGTTTAATGAAGAAGTCGTTAAAATTCTTTCGATACGTTTATGATCGTTGATGCGTTGTAAAATATCCCCAGTCATTCTAGTATCAAAAAAAGCAATAGGTAGATTCATTAGTTTGATAAAGAAATCAGAAACTAAAGAAATATTAATGCGAGTACTTAGGTGCAATAATATCCAACCCCTAACAACTTCTATTGCAGTTTTCCCTAGAAATAATGCTAACTGAGCAAAAAGAATTAGGTATATAAAATGAATGTCTTGATTATTAATACCAACATCTACAATACTCTGCGTTAAAAACGGAAAAATAAGCTGTAGTAGACTTCCTGCTAATAAACCAATAATTAACTGAATAAGAAACTTTTTATAGGTAAAAAGGTATTTAAACAAAAAAGAAAAACCTAATGATTTTTCTGCTCCCTTTCCTTCGGAAAGGGTTGGGGATAGGAAAAATTTTGGTGTTGGTTCTAAAAGTAAAACAACACCTTCTTCTGTATTTTCATTAGCATTGTTTCCTATCCAATGTTTTATAAAGTCTGCTTCATTATATTTTAATAAGCCATGTGCTGGGTCGCTAACAAAAAATGTTGCAGACTTTTTTTGATTTCTTCCCTTTGGGAAGACGGAAGATGGGCATTTATAAAGAACTACATAATGGTTTTTATTCCAATGTAAAATACATGGTAAAGGAGCTTCTAATAATTTTTCTAAAGATATCTTAACCCCTAAACTTCTAAAACCTAATTTTTCAGCAGCTTCACTTAACCCTAATAAACTACTGCCTGCTCTTGTTGTTTCTGTGATTTTTCTTAATTCCTGAATAGAAATTACTTTACCAAAATTTTTGGCAATTATTTTTAAACAAGTAGGACCACAGTCTTTAAAGTCTGCTTGTTTGTAGTGCGTAAAATTACCTTTAAACATTAAGTTTTTTATTTGAATCTTGCTATTAATTTTTATTATATTGCAGTATAAATAAATTTAGAAAAATGAATTTTCATAAAAAAATAATTTTAATTTTATTATTTACAACCAGTATTGTCTTTTCACAAAAACAATTGAAATATAATTTTTCAATTGATAAAAATACTAAAGAATTAGTAATCGCTAAGATAAAAAGTGATTTAGGGAATCTAAGTTACATAAAAAAAAATAGAACTTTCTGGGTAGAAAAAACTGATAACTACGAATATAGAGTTTCAATAAAAAAAAGAAAAATTAACATTTTTTATAAAGGAGATGATATCTTAGTTGAAAAAAAGATAAAATCACTATACAGTAAAATAAAAAAAATTAATTAAAGTTTTTACTTATAAGTTGTAATAAATTTAAATCTAATTTTATTTTGTAAGATAATTTTAAATTAACACTATTGTGAGATAGAATAATTTTATTGTTTTTTTCTATCTTATAAGTGTTGAATTTATATTCATTTAATAAATTATCTACAAGCTTTAATTCCTTTAGTGCAATTAAATTTTCCTTATTAATAGGATTTAATAGAATAATTTCTGATTTATTATCATCTATTCGAATTATTTTTTTAATTTCTATTTTTTTATTGTAAAAAGGAATATAAAACATTATTATGTTGCACATTAATAGTATTCCCAAAATAAATAATCCTCTATATATTATTTTTTTATAGTTAATTGATTCTTCCATTACATATTTAATTGATTTTGGACTAGATTATAGTAGTAGCTTTTCTTATTATTTATTAAGTAATTATGATTTCCTTCTTCTATGATTTTACCTTTATCTAATACTAATAAGTTATCCGCATTTCTTACAGTACTTAGTCTATGAGCTATAATCAATACAGTTTTACCTTTAAAAAAAGAATGTAACTTGTCTGTTATTTCTTGCTCATTTTTAGAATCTAAAGCAGAAGTAGCTTCATCGAAAAGAATAAATTTAGGGTTCTTATAAACGGCTCTTGCAATTAATATTCTTTGTTTTTGTCCAGTACTTAAATTTAACCCTTCATTACCTATTTTTGTTTTGATGCCAAGGGATAGACTTTCAATGACCTCTTCTAAATTTGAAATATAAATAGCTTTATCTACTAATTCTTTATTATAATCTTTTTCTAAAATAATATTATTTAATATGCTATCATTAAACACGTAACCTTCTTGCATTACAACACCACAGTTATCTCTCCAAAATTTAAAATCGATATTCTTTAAATTATTTTCACCTATTGAAATGCTTCCAGAATAATTACTATAAAATTTAAGTAGTATTTTTAAAATAGTAGTCTTTCCTGAACCACTTGAACCTACAATTGCAGTCGTTTTGTTAGCTGGAATAGATAAATTAATTTGTTTTAATACCTTGTTTGATTTTCCAGAGTATTTAAAATTTAAATTCTTTATATTAATATCTTGCTTAAAAAAGTTATCTTCATGGGGTATAAAACCAGCTTCTTCTTTTTTCTTATTATGTATTTCATATATTCTATCTAGACTAATTTTTGTGTCTTGAATTTTATTAAAAGCGACAACTAATCTTTGTAATGGAGAATTAGTTTGTCCTATAATGTATGATATTGATAATAAAATTCCTATTGAAATATCGCCATTAATAACAAAATATGAGGTAGAAGCAATAATTGTTATTTTTTTAATTTCATTTATAAAAGAGGCGCCGTCTAACTGAAATTGTTCAATTTTTAGAATGGAAGTTAGAACATTGTATACAGATTTCTTAGTTTTTTCCCATTCTTTTCTTTTATTTTTCTCTGCATTATTAAGCTTTAACTCCTGCATCCCATTTATTATTTCAATAATAGATGAGTTTTCCTTACCTCTAGCAGAAAACCTTTTATAATCAAGCCTTTTTCTCATCTTGAAAAAAGAAAAAACCCAAATAAAATAGAAAATTGTAAAAGAAATGAAAATTAAAAAAACAGTTGGGTTATATATGAATAATATTATACTATATAATATAAGTGAAAAAACAGAAAAGACAGCTGTTAAAGCTCCAGACAGGAGTAAATCTTCAATATTTTCATGGTCTTCTATTCTTTCAATCAAATCACCAGTAAGTTTTGAATCAAAATACGAAATAGGTAATTGAGATAATTGCTTAATAAATGTAGAGACTAATGATATATTTATTTTCATACTTAAAAATATCAACACCCATTCTCTAATTACATCTGATACCTTAGATGTTATATATATAAAAATATACGAAATTGAAAGTAATGTTAAAAGTTCAAAACTTTTATCTTTTATTGCATCATCAACAATTGCTTGAATTATAAAAGGAAAACTAAATTCTAAAGTACTAAATATTAAAATTAAAAGAATTAACCAATAAAATAACTTTTTATTAGTATAAATATATTTCCCGACTAGTGTAGAAAATTTATTCCAAGAACTAATCTCTTTATCTTGGTTTCTTTTTGACTTTAAAAAAAAATCCTTATTTGGTTTTAAAAATAATACTATTCCTTTTTGATTATTGTTCTTCGCGCCAATCCAATTGTTTAAGAAATCTTTAATTTTGTATTTGGATTTTCCAAGTTCAGGGTCAGATATATACACATAATTTTTTGTGGCTTTATAGAGTACAACAAAATGATTTTGATTCCAATGTAGGATAACTGGATATAATTTAAGAGAAGAAAATAACTCTTGTTTGTTTAGTTTTCTAGCTTCTACATCAAAATCTAATTTTTCTGAAGCTTTTATTAATCCTGTTAATGAAGAACCTTCTCTTGTAGTTTCTGATAATTCTCTTAAATAATCTACAGATGTAAATTTTCCATAGTATTTTGAAATTATTTTCAAACAACTTGGACCACAATCTTTACTTTCGGTTTGAATATATTCTGGAAAATATTTTAACCTATTTGTTATGTTTTTTAGTGATTTTAGCATAATCTAAATAGTATTTTAATTTTAAAGAAATTAAATAGCTTCCTTTTGAATTAAAGGTTGAATTAAAATTTCTGAAATAGTTTAAATCTAAAATATTTGATTCTTTTGATATTGTTTTTTGAAAGTTTAAGCTTAAAGATCTTCCTCTTTTAAAATTCCACAAATAAGAGAAATCTAAATTTAAAAGATTGAAATTGATATTTTCTTGATTAAAATTATTTGTATCATTATTTAATGATACGTTACCATTAGTGTTCAAATTATATAGGTTCTGATAATCAACAATATCGTAATAATGTCTAAGCCTTAAAGATGTAGACATTTTATTATTAATCAGAAATGAAAAGTTAAGATTTGTTTCTATACTATTTCTAACTCTAGAAATTAAAGATATTGTATTTGTATCATTTATAAACTGAGTACCACTGTCATTATAATACACACCTAACTCAAAAGGTGTATAATAAAATGATTGACCAAAGGTAAAACGATAATTATTATTAACTCTAAGGCTAAGATTGTAATCTAGTTCTAAATCATACTTAAAAGGTTTCTCAATATAATTATATAAATATAAAGATGTATTAAATGAGAGGTCTTTACTTGTATTAGACGCAATCTCAAAATAGGGCGTCCAGAAAGGAGATAAATTAATAAAACGATTGGCTACTCTTGGTTCAAAAAAGTCTCTTTTTTCAGTATATTCTATTCCTAAAGTAATATCCCAATTGTTTATTAATGAAAAAGCGGAATAAAAATCAAAATCTAATAATTCTTTTTTGTTTAAGGTTTGAAAGTTTTGCTTTTCAATGTCTAGGTTTATACTAACTTCATTAAAAATCCAGAAAGGTTTATATATATTATATTGAGTTTCTAATCCATAAGTTATTCTATTATTTCTTCTTAAAAAACCAAATTGATTAGGATTAAAATTTTCATCTAAATGCTGAAAATATAAAGAAGATATAAAGTTTCCACCAATTTTATTTAGCTCAACTTTATGAGCAAAACCTCTCTGCTTACTAAATGATACAGCCTCATCAATTTTTAACTCATAGTTTTGTTCTTTGGTTTTAAAAGAAGCAATTAGATTTGTATAGTTAAAACCTTTGTTATTTCCTTCACGTATTACCGAGTTACTTACCAAAGTAATAGAAGAGTTGTTTTGTAAGTTTTTATCAATAGCAATTGAAGTATAATTTGTTAATGGATTTGAGATTACTTTTTCATCATTCTCAAGTACTGCTTTTTCTCTTCCTTCAACCCCATTTAGTAAACCTATATTCCATCCATTTTTAAGTTTTGAAGTAATCTTAAGTAAGCTTATTATTGGAGAACTCTCTGGGTTTTCTTTTACACCATCATAATCAAAGTCGTCAAAATAAACGGGTTCATCACCTATTCTTCTTGTATAAAAATAATCACTTTTATTAAATAATTCTGTGCCTTCTGTAAAGAAGTTTCTATTTTCATCGAATTTAACTTCAAAAGCTGATAAATTAAGAACATCATCATCGAAAGTAGTTTGTGAAAAATCTGGTACTAATGAAACATCAAAAGTAAATTGATTGTTTAATATATATTTAACATCCAATCCAGCGTTATAATTCCATTCTTTAGTATTAAAAGACTTATTACTATCATATACTGTTGAAACAAAAGGGAAAAATTTTAAATTTGTAGGTGACTTTATGTTTTCAATCCCTGAAAGTTCTGTAAATTGATTTAAAAATCCATTAACTTTTGGGTTTATAGGTTTCAACCAGGATTGTTCATTTAAATAGTTTAAGTATTGAACAAAATTAACTTTAAAATTTAATTCTTTTTTATTTATAAACCTTAAAGTATTAAAAGGTATTGCAAATTCAATAACCCAGTATTCAGGATTTATCTTTACTGAACTGTCCCATATACCATCCCATTCTCGATAAGAGGAACTCCTACCATACTTTGTGTCAACTTGTACACCAGACGAGGTAACTACAAAGGCAAACCCTTCAGAAGCATTTCCAATAGGGTCAATATAAAATCCAAAATAATCAGAATTTCCGACTTTATCTCTTGTAGACAAGGTATTGTTAATGTTTTTAGATTTCACATGTACTTTAGCAGATATATATATATTAATATTATCGTAGCATATTGATATATCTGTTTTTAATTTTGACGTTTTCCCAAATACAGGTGAACGATTAATAAAATTATAGCTTTTAAAATTTAAATTTGGTTCGTTTAGAATTCCATCAATAGAAAAAGACTCACATCTATTAGCTTCCATGTTTTGGGAATGTAAATTTTGAAATACTGATAAAATTATAATAAATAAATAAATGCGCATTTAATTTTGTTTTTTCCTTCTGTCTTTAAATCCTTTACTGTTTTTAACTTTTAAACTTCCTCCTCCAATAACTGAATTCGTATTTAATGTATCATATACTTTTAAGCCTAAAAAAGCTGACAATTCTAATTTACTCACAATATTTCTATTTTTAACTTTTTATTTCTTTTACAGCTTGGACACTTTACACAATTAGTTTTACATTTTTTAACATCAAAAGATTCAAGTTTATTATTGTCTACTGATTTTACTTTTAAGAATATGTCTAATTGTATATTTTTCATAGTTTAAAAATTAGCACCTCTACATAGAGGTGCTAACTAAAAGATAATTATTCAAATGTTTGAACTTTGATATCTTTCTCTTTGTCTCCAGCTTTTTTCTTCTTTTTTACTAATTCAGCTCCGCCGCCTACGACAGAATCAGTATTTAAAGAATCAAAAGATTTTACACCTAAAAAGGTGTTTAATTGTGATTTACTCATAATGTTTATTTTAAATAGTTAAACTTATTGAAAAGACTCTTGCTTAATATCAAGCTTTTTCTTCTTTTTTCCTCCTTTTTCTTTTTCTTTATCAACGGTAACAGCGTTACCACCAATGACAGAATCAGTATTCAAGGCATCAAAAGATTTTACACCTAAAAAGGTATTCAATTCTAATTTACTCATAATAAATGATTTTAAATGATTAATAAATAATTATATAATAATTGCGCAGATTATTCAATTTTAAGATTGTTGGATAGTTTGTTTCTTCTTACCTCTATCCTTTTTTTTATCTTTATGATGTTTTACACTTGCCCCTCCTAAAACAGTGTCTGTATTTAATGTATCAAAAGATTTTACACCTAAAAAGGTATTCAATTGTGATTTACTCATAATATTTTATTTAGTTTTTTTATTGTTCACAAAGTTTTACTTTGACTTTTTTCTTAATCTCTCCGTTTTTATCTTTGTCTTTGACTTTTCTTTTGCAATCTCCCCCTAAAATATTATCTGTGTTTAAATAGTCGAAAGACTTTACACCCAAAAAGGTATTTAACTGTGATTTACTCATGTTCTTTTGTTTTTATATTAGTATTTTTAATTAATAGCACACCTTCATTCTCATAAATTAATTCTACGATTCTCAAGCCTGCTCCTTGAGGCCATTCTAAAAATAAACTATTTAGTAAATTAGAAATAAGAAACTCTTCAGAAGTATTAATTTTATTTATAAGAAATTCAATATCTTTATGATAAATAGTTTCAGTTTTTTTTCCTTTTGTAAAAAACTTTATTTTTTTGTTATCTGAAGATATGTAATACAGTATTTGAAATGGACTATCTAATTTTATAATAGAATCCATATTTAAATCTACTTTTTCGTTTTTTTGAGGTTTTAAAGAGATTGCATATCCTAAATTACTTTTTAAAGAATATTGAAAATCTTTAATAGATAATTCAATTAACTCTGAAATAGTTAAGTCTTTAATTTCATCACCGACACTTGTTAGGACAGTTTCTAAAATATCATTTTTTAATAAGTCTTTTTTAAGATCTATTATTGGAATATCTTTATCTTCTTTTCCTTTTTTACTTTCTTTAGTAATATACTCTTTATGTATTTCACTAAAAACTTTTGATACTAAATCATCCTTTCTCGGTCTGTTTAACCATACAGAAAGTCCCACAGATAATTCATCGCTCTTACCGATATGATGAAAATTCCAAGGCATAAAAAATAGACCTCCAGCTCCGAAAGTCATTTCGTGTTTTACATGGGGTAAAAATTTATCAATTCTTTTGTCATTACTTTTTCCTCCTAATTTTTTAAATTCATCAGTATCCCATATATACATAGTTTTTTCTCCTGGTCCTAAATGAAAATGCATAACATTTTCTCCAGGATTGTCTGTATGTATTCCTAAGGGAGTCCAACCATAATTACCAATAAAAATAGTAAAATCCACACCATGAACAGGGTACCCTACATTTTCAAGCAAAGGCTTTAGATAATTTAATATATTTACAGACAGCTCTTTAACATAGCTCTCCCCATGATTTAAAATTATTCCAAATTTTTGAAAAGCAAAAATTCTTTTAGACCAAGATTCAATACTTTCATTTTCTTTTGGCTTATTTTCAAAAATAATTTTATTATAATCCTCTCGTTGTGTATTTTCAATATATACCCGAAATGGGTATTCGTCTTTTCTTAAATTTTTAATAACTTGTAAAACACCGTTATTGAGTTCTTTATAATTATTAAAAACATTATTGTAAAAATATGGCTGTGTCATATTTTTTGTATCTTCAAGAAAACAATTCCACCATTCATCAGAGAATGGTTTTGTTTTAATTAAAGTGTCGTTTAAAATTTCCATAATAATATAATTTAGAATTAAGCGTATATTTTTTATACTTTAAGCTCTACAAAAAAAGTCAAGAAATTTATCTAAAACAAACAAAGTAAATCCGTATTTATAAATATCAACTTGAAATTTATAAATATCAACAAGTTAAAAATACACTTAACACTTTAATAAACAAGGTTTTATGTGGCTCATCGAAATAAAATAAGAAAAAACTATATTTGTATGTCTATTATAAAAGAATCTAGTGAAAAAGATCAAAAATCTATACCATTTTAATGAAAGGTATTGTTTAAGAACACCTCTTTTACCTCTAAATAACCTTATAAGGTTATTAGATGATATAAAAATTAATGAAGACTCTCTTAAACAACAATGGTATAACCCAATGCTAAAAGAAGCTGTTTTTTTAGCATCACCTTACTTATACTCAGAACTCGAACTGCTTTTTAAAAATAAAATAGTTAACCTTAACAAAACAGAAAAATTAAAGCAAAGTTTATTAAAATACATTATTAGAGCCTCTACACGTTGTACACCTTTTGGCTTGTTTGCAGGTGTGAGTATTGGAAATTTCTCTAACGCTACAAAGATCGTATTAGATGACGTTTTCAACTATGAGCGTAAAACAAGATTAGATATGAATTGTTTGGTTTCTCTAATTGATTATTTTGAAAAAGATAAATCTGTTAGAAATCAATTACTGTACTATCCAAATAACACTTTATATTCTATTGCAAATCAATACCGTTATGTAGAATACAAAATTCAAAATAATGAAAGGCAATATTCTCTAGAGGCTATTGAAAAATCTCCATACATCGATGTTGTGTTTGAGAATGCCAAAGCTGGAAAATTAATCCATGAATTAGCTAGTATTTTAGTAAGTGAAGAAATTTCAAAAGAAGAAGCTACAGAATTTATTAATGAATTAATCAATAATCAAATATTAGTAAGTGAATTACAGCCGTCTGTTGTTGGGGAAGAACCTTTTGATACATTAATAGATACTTTGAAATCAGTAAAAAATATTACAGAATTTAAAAGTCTGATTTTATTAAAAAAGAATATTTCTTCCCTTGATGAAAAGGTAAATAACCTAGAAAACAAGTATACTTCTATTTATAAATGTTTAGATAATATAAAGGTTGATTATAACAAAAAGTACCTATTACAAACAGATTTATTTGTTAAAACGAAACAAAGTAACCTTAACACAAAATATGTATATACTATTTTAAAAACCTTGCCTATATTATGTAAGATTAATTCACATAAAACGAAACATAAAAACCTAGAACAGTTTAAAAAGAAATTTATTGAGCGTTATGAAACTAGAGAGATTCCTTTAACACAGGCATTAGATATTGAAACTGGGATAGGCTATATTCAAAACAATGCGGTTTCAGATACTGTTCCTTTTTTAAATGATATTACACCCAAAATATTGAAACCTCGGTTTGAGGTCAAATCAAATAACCCAGCCCAAAACATATTACATAAAAAGCTATTAGATGTTTTATCTTCTAGCCAACAACAAATCGAACTTACAGATAACGACTTTTCAAATATTGAAATAAATTGGGCAAATTACCCTAATACGTTTTCTTCACTTATAGAACTTACAACTATAAAAAAAGAAGATTATATTATTATCAATTCGATAGGAGGAACAAATGCATCAAATTTATTGGCACGTTTCTGTTATGGAAACAAAGAATTAAATAATGTTGTTAAAGATATTTGTAATTTAGAAGAAGAATTGTCTAATGATAAAGTTTTAGCAGAAATTGTTCATCTTCCTGAAGCAAGAGCTGGGAATATCCTTCAAAGGCCACATTTAAGGTCATATGAAATTCCTTATTTAGCAAAATCAAACCTACCTAAAAAGAGTCAAATAAGTATTAATGATATATTAGTCTCCGTTAGAAATAATCAAGTTATTCTAAAATCTAAATCCTTAAACAAAGAAATATCTCCAAGGTTAACAAATGCACATAATTATTCATATAAAAGCCTTCCTATTTATCACTTTCTATGTGATATGCAATCTCAAAATAAAATAAATAATATAGGTTTCTCTTGGGGATTTTTAAATGATGATTATCCTTTTTTACCTAGAGTGATTTATAAAAATATAATTCTTTCAAAAGCTAGATGGACTATCTCAATAGAAGAAGTTAAAAAAATGTTAGATAATTACAATGATAATATTATGTTAATGACTGTAGTTGTTGAATGGAGAAAAAGTAAAAACCTTCCAAAATTAGTACAATTAAAAGAAGGCGATAATATGATGTTTATTAATTTAGAAAATATAACAACAGTTAGGATGTTACTACAAAATATTAAAATGAAAAAAAAGTTTATTTTGGAAGAGTTTTTGATGGAAGAAACATCTTTAGTCAAAAAAGATGAGAAACGATTTACTAACCAATTTGTATTCTCATTTTATAAGAAAAATTAAATATCATCATAATTGAAAAGGCCTTTTATTACAGGAGAAGAATGGATATACTACAAAATTTATTGTGGTAATAGAACCTCGGATGTTCTACTTACTGAAATAATAAAACCTTTAACCGAGAGTTTAATAGAGAAAGAAATAATTGATAAATGGTTTTTTATAAGATATGCAGACCCAGAAAATCATATAAGAGTTAGATTTCACTGCTCCGATGTATCAAGACTTGGCGAAGTTATTCAAGTTTTTAAAGAAAATGTTAGATTTTATATCGAATCTAATTTAGTGTGGAAGATTCAAACTGACACCTATCACCGAGAGTTTGAAAGGTATGGTATAAACAATATTATTAATTCCGAAGAACTATTCTTTTATGACAGCGCCTCATGTGTGAGAGCGTTGATTCTTATAGATGATGATGAAGTTTTATTTTTTTATGTAATAAGAAATATAGATAGTTTATTTTCTTTATTTCAAGTAAGCATAGAAGAAAAAATAATAATATCTAAAAAGAACAGAGATAGATTTAAAAAAGAATTTAATGCAGATAAAAATTTAAGTAAACAATTAAATAAGAAATATCAAGGACTAAGAATGAAATTTGAACAGTTTATGTTGCCAAATTTAAATAGTGTTTATAAACCTTTAGTTGATATTTTAAACTTTAAAGAAAGAAAAATGAAGCCTACTGTAAAAAGAATTATGAATAAAGAAAATGTAGATGATAAACTGTTGTCGAGTTATATACATATGATGGTTAATCGTTTCTTTAGAGATAAACAACGTTTACATGAATTGGTTTGTTATGATTTTTTATATCGCTATTACAATTCTGTTAATGCAAAAAAAAATGAAACATTTTGAAATATAAATACTATTCAATAATTCTTTTTTTCTGTTTTCCTTTATTAATAATTGGGCAAAATAATGAAGTTATAGGATACACCCAGTTAGAGAATCTTTATAAAAATTCGGAGAATGACTCTTTGAAAAGTGTTTATGCTAAAAGGTATTTAACGAAGGCAAAAAAGAATAGTGATGTTATTAAAATAGCAGATGGTTATAAATTGTTAGCCTTGCTTTACTACCCAGAACCTTTAGCAGTTAAATATAGTGACAGTATTATACAATTAACTAAAGATACTCAAAATAAAAAATATCCTGCACTTGGTTATAATATTAAAGGTGCTATTTTTTATGAATTAGGTAATTATAAGAAAGCTTTAGATGAATATTTAATAGGAATAAATTATGCAAAAAAGAATAATAATGAATCTCAATATTTGACTTTGAAATTTAATATTGGACTCCTTAAAAATACTATTGGAGAACGAGAAGAAGCTCAACAAGTATTTAAAGAGTATTTAAGTTTTATTGAAAATACTAACAAAAAAAACGATGAAAATTATTCCAGAGGTCTTTATGCTTTAGCCGACTCCTACACATATTCAAAAGAATCTAATTTAGCTGAGGCATATATTAAAAAAGGAATTAATTATTCTTTAAAACAAGGGCATACATTGTATTATTACTCTTTTATTTTTAAATCTGGGATAAATAATTACTTTAAACAAGAATATAATCAAGCTATTGATAGTTTGGAAAAAGCAAAAACATTTTTTATTAAAGAAGAAAATGAGAAAACAAGATTTGCATTATGTAATTATTATATAGGTAGGTCTCTTATTGGTTTGAAGCAAAATGAAAAGAGTATTGTCTATTTTAAAAAAGTAGATTCTATTTTAAAAATTACCTTAGATATTACACCAGAGTTGATAGATGTTTATAAGTATTTAATCGAAGATGCTAAAGATAATAAAAATGTACAGGGTCAATTACAGTATATAAATAATCTAATAAAGTTTGACAGTATTTTAGATAATAATTATAAATATTTAAAGAAAACGATAGCAAAAAAATATGATACTCCCGAATTAATTCAAGAAAAAGAAAAACTTATATCACAACTTAATAAAAAAGAACAAAGATTAAATACATGGGTTTTAGTTCTTATAATTAGTTTAATAGGCACTTTAATTATTTTAAATTTTTATATTAGAAGAAATATTTTAAATAAAAAGAAGTATAATGAATTAATACTCCAACTTAAATTTAAAACTAAAAAATCTGATGAAAGGGAATTGGTAGAAGTTACTACTACTACTACTACTACTACTACAGGTATTCCTAAGAATATTGTCGAGGATATTTTATTAAGTTTAAATAAGTTTGAAAACTCAAATAAATTTGTTCTTAAAAAATATACATTAAACTCACTTGCAAAAGAGATACATACTAATAGTTCTTATTTATCAAAAGTTATTAATGCAACTAAAAAAATTAGCTTTGCTAATTATTTAAATAATTTAAGAATTGATTATGCTATAGGTAAATTATCGAAAGATAAACAATTCAGATCATATACAATAAAGGCAATAGCAGAAAGTTCTGGTTTTAATACAGCTCAATCTTTTACTAATGCTTTCTATAAAAAAACTGGAATTTACCCTTCATATTTTATTAAAAGAATTGATGTTGAAAAAAAGAACATAATAATCTAACTATTAGCTGCCTATGCATATTTTTACTTGTTGATATTTATAAATATCAACAAGTAAAAATAGAAATTACGATTTGTAAATAATATATTTGGCTTTGATATTAATTAAAAAACATACATTATGAAAAAAAAGGAAAATCAAAAACTAAGTATCAAGAAATTCCAAATTTCAAAAATTAATAATCCTCAATACATCGTAGGTGGTAATGGTGACGATGACCGTCCAAAAACTAGACCTACAATGGATAATGAGGATGAAATTTAATTTTTTATTAATTATTATAAAAAGTATTAGAGATTAATCTCTAATACTTTTTGTATTTTTATGACATGGCAAAAAAGATATTTTTATTATTAACAATCATAGCAATGCTCCAGTGTAAAAACAAGGAAGGTAATTATATTCAAAATAAACTTATTGAAAGACCTATCGTTGATACGCTATACAATAAAATAATAGAAGACCCATATAGATATATGGAAAATGTAGAGGATACTGTTGTTTTAGATTGGTATAAAAAACAAACTCTTTATGCTAAAAATAAAATATCGAAAATAAAAAATAGAGAAAAAATTATAGAGCTTCAAAACTCTCTTAATGAAAAAAATAAAGAAGAAACTTCTCGCTTGAAGATAACAAATAATAACAAATTCTTTTATCTAAAGAGAAATAATAATCAAGACATAAGACAATTGTATTTTCGTGATGGCTTTAGTGGAGAAGAACACTTTCTATTTAATCCAGACGATTTTAAAAAAGGATCTGTAATAAGTTACTTTGCTCCTAATTGGAATGGCTCAAATGTTGCTATTGCAATTACAAAAAATGATGTAGAAATAGGAGACATTATTATTTTTGATGTTGTAAATAATAAATTGAATAAGAAAGTAATTAAAAACTGCTGGCCATCAGCTTTGGGCGGTATAAGATGGCTTCCTAATAATTCTGGTTTCACATATGAATATATCCCTTTTATTGATAAAAAAGAAAAAAACTATTTATTAAACATTGAAACTCGATTGCACACTCTAGGTCAAGATATTACAAGCGATATAAATCTATTTTCTAAAAATAACAATTTAGAAATAGATATAAAAGAAGAAGACTTTCCAGAAGTATCTTTTAAAGATGAAAAAAGTAAATATATGTTTGGTAGTGTTTCTGGTGCTAGTTATTATGCAGACTATTATTATTCGGCTATTAAAAGTATTAAGAATAAAAAGATAGTTTGGAAACCTTTATTTAAAAAGGAAGATTTAATTAAACGATTTTATATAGATGGTGATGACATTATTTATTTATCTGCGAAAAGTGCTAAAAACTTTAGAATATGTAAGACTTCATTAATTAATCCTGATTTTGAAAATCCTGAAATTCTAGTTTTAGAAGATAAATTATCTGTTATAACAGATTTAACATTAACCAATAGAGGATTATTTTTTGTTAAAACAAAAAATGGGATTGAGGCAAAATTATATCAGTTGAATAGTGAAAAAGAGATTGCAGGTGTTAGCCTCCCAAAAAAAGCGGGTAACATAAACGTATCTTCTAAAGGAAGTTCTTATGCTGATTTGTGGATTGAAATTAAAGGTTGGGTCTCTGAAAAAGAGCGATATGTTTTTAATTATGATGAAAACGAATTTGTTGAACAACAAATTGTAAAAAAGAATGGATACAAAGAATTGTTATCTGACGTTGTTATTGAAGAGTTAGATGTTACTTCTCATGATGGTGTTAAAGTTCCGTTATCTATAATATACAAAAAAGGAGTAAAATTGAATGGAGATAACCGAGTTCTAATGCGAGGATATGGAGCCTTAGGGTTTTCATTAAAACCTGCTTTAAATAGTTATTTATTACATTGGGTTAATGAGGGAGGAATTTATGTTGTTGCTCATGTAAGAGGAGGAGGAGAAAAAGGAAATTCTTGGCATAAAGACGGCTCTAAGTTAACAAAACCTAATTCATGGAAAGATTTTATAGCATGCGCAGAATACTTAATTAGTAAGAACTATACGTCTCCAAAAAGAATTGCAATATCTTCTGCTAGCGCAGGAGGTATACTAATTGGTAGAGCAATAACTGAAAGACCAGATTTATTTGCAGCTGCTATTGTACGGGTTGGTGTTTTTAACACTTTACGGTCAGAATTTGCACCTAATGGAAAAAACTTAGCAAAGGACTTTGGGTCAATAAAAGACTCTTTAGGATTCAAAGGACTTTTAGAAATGGATGCTTACTATCATGTTAAAAAAGAAGAAAAATACCCCGCTGTTTATCTCACAGGAGGCATTAATGATTCTAGAGTTGTTATATGGCAACCTGGTAAATTTGCAGCGAAACTTCAAAAAGCAAATGTTTCTAATAATCCAATACTTTTTAATGTAGACTTTGAAGGAGGTCATGGGTTTGATGCGACTAAAAATAAAAAGAATGAACAATTAGCTGATATTTTATCTTTTGCTTTGTGGCAAACAGAGCATCCAGATTATCAATTAAAAAAATAATTTTTATTTTCTATAAAAATGATCTTTAATACATTAAACATCTGAAATACATCTCAAATGATTTACACCGAGTCAAGAGCTAGAGTTATACCTAGGTATCAAAATAACGTTAACTGATTTGAATGAACTCTTTTATTCTTTTTCCGCTCCTTGATCTTCAATATATGCTTTTACAGCTTCCTTTTTTGAATATTGATAAACAGTATTAGCATACAAGTAATTACAACTTTTTAATATTTTCTTTAAAATGTTTTCATAATACTTTCACATAAATAAAAAATCTGAGATGTAAATCTCAGATTTTCCTTTGTGTACTCGAGGCGGGAATCGAACCCGCACTTCCGAAAAAACTGGATTTTGAATCCAGCGCGTCTACCAGTTCCGCCACTCGAGCATTATTTAGGACTTCTGAGTCGTCTAAGCTTTTCTTTGCCAATCCCAGATTTCCAATATTTTTCTCGTTCTCTAGCATCAGTTCTAGTATTTACTTGTTCAGAAAATAATAAAACGAAAGCACGATATGGGTTGGTTGTTTTTTCATAGCCTTTATTGTGCCTAGCAATACGACTTTCCAAACCAGAGGTTAAACCTACGTAAATATAACTACGATTCAAACTAGAAATCGCATATACCCAGAACATATTTTAATTTTTTAATAATTTCCATAATTAATTATGGTTTTTAATTCCGCCCTGTCTGCCGACAGGCAGGCACTAGAGCAATAGTATTAGTTTGCAAATCTAAAAAATATTTTATGATTGTGGGATTTAATATCAAAAACTCGTCAAATAATTTTACTTTTGTTTTATACATCAAAAACTAACCTAATAAACACACAACTAAATGTCTAAAAACGAATTATCTCCAAAGCTCTTTGCTTGTTCGCAAAGTATGGTACTAGCTGAAAAAATTGCAAAAGAATATGGAGTGCCTCTGGGAAAAGTAAAAACAACACATTTTAGTGATGGAGAATTTCAGCCTGCTTTTGAAGAATCTGTAAGAGGAAGAAGAGTTTTTATTATTGGGTCTACATTTCCAACTGCAGATAATTTAATGGAGATGTTATTGATGTTAGATGCAGCAAAAAGAGCTTCTGCAAGACATATTACCGCAGTAATGCCGTATTTTGGATGGGCTCGTCAAGACAGAAAAGACCAGCCAAGAGTTGCTATTGGAGCTAAATTAGTGGCAAACTTATTACAAGCAGGAGGAGCCACTAGAATTATGACCATGGATTTACATGCAGATCAGATACAAGGATTCTTTGAAAAACCAGTAGATCATTTATATGCCTCTACTATTTTTATGTCGTATATCAATGATTTAAAATTAGATAATTTAACAATTGCATCACCAGATATGGGAGGTTCTAAAAGAGCGTATGCTTATTCCAAATATCTGATGTCTGATGTTGTTATCTGTTACAAGCAGCGAAAGAAAGCCAATGTTATTGGCCATATGGAATTAATAGGAGATGTAACAGGAAAGAATGTTATTCTAGTAGATGATATGATAGATACGGGAGGAACTCTTGCTAGAGCAGCCAATTTAATGATGGATAGAGGTGCCATAAGTGTAAGGGCAATTTGTACGCATCCAATCTTGTCTGGAGATGCGTATGATAAGATTCAAAACTCTAAATTAACAGAGCTAATTGTGTCTGATACCATTCCATTAAAGAGGAAGATTTCTAAAATAAAAGTTGTAACTTGCGCGCCCTTATTCGCTGATGTTATGAAGAAAGTTCAGCACAATACATCGATAAGTGACCAATTTTTAATGTAGCTTCGGCTACGCTCAGCCACCAAAAAGGTTGTTGACAAAAACAAGTAATAATAATTAATAAAAAGTAATGAAATCAATTACAATCAAAGGATCAAAAAGAGAAAGCGTAGGTAAAGTAGCAACAAAAGCCTTACGTAATGCTGGTATGGTTCCTTGCGTTATATACGGAGGAGATAAATCAGTTCATTTTTCTGCAGAAGAAAAATTATTTAAGAAATTGGTATATACACCAAATGTATATACTGCAATGATTGAACTAGACGGGCAGAAAATTTCGGCTATCTTACAAGATATCCAATTTCATCCAGTAACAGACAGAATCTTACACATAGATTTCTATCAGTTATTTGATGGTAAAGAAGTAGCGATGAATATTCCAGTAAAATTAACAGGAACATCTCCAGGAGTTTTAAATGGAGGTTCTTTACGTTTTACAAATCGTAAATTAAAAATTAAAGCAATACCATCTAAATTACCAGATTATGTTACTGCTGATATTTCAGAATTAAAAATAGGAAGTAAATTATTTGTTACTCAAATTTTTAATGATGACTATACATTTATGCATCCAGACAATACGGTAGTTGTTCAGGTTAGAACTTCACGTAATGCAGTAGATGATGAAGTAGCAGAGGATGCTGAAGTTGCAGAAGAAGCAACAGAAGCTGCAGCTGAATAATCTAAACTTATTTCAAGTATAGATTGGTACAAGAGTATAAAATTTAGAAAAGCGTTACACGTGTGTAGCGCTTTTTTTATTTTCTTATTTTTACAAGATGAATATCTTAAAATTCTTTTTTAATAAACAATTAGAAACTAAACAAGAGGTGATGAAAAAATTTTTAATTGTTGGTCTTGGAAATATTGGTGATGCCTATGCAAACACACGACATAATATTGGGTTTCAAGTTTTAGATGCACTTGCTAAAGATCAAGATAGTAGGTTTGAAACAGAAAAACTAGGAGATATTAGTAGATTTAGACACAAAGGAAGAACCTTCATTTTAGTAAAACCCAGCACTTATATGAACTTAAGTGGAAAGGCAGTAAAATATTGGATGACTCAAGAGAAAATTCTGGCAGAAAATATTTGTATTGTAACTGATGATGTGCATATTGATTTTGGATCTATAAGAATAAAAACATCAGGAAGTGCCGGAGGTCATAATGGTTTAAAAGACATTCAAGAAAAACTAAACACACAGCAATACAATCGCTTTCGTTTTGGTGTTGGAGGAAATTATTCTAAAGGACGTCAGGCAGACTTTGTTCTGGGCCAATGGACTAAAGAAGAAGAAAGTAAACTTATTGAAAGAATTCCTATAGCAACAAACGCCATCTTGTCTTTTGGCACAGATGGTATTAACAATACTATGAATAAGTTTAATGGAAAATAATTAATAATTTTTATTTTCTTTCTAGACTCAAATTCATATTAATTGAAGATGTAATATCACCAATAGTTTCTTCAACTTGTTGGCTAAGCGTAACCGAGGTTTCATTAAAAACTGTAACGTTAAAAGTACCTGCTAATAATGTATCACCTAGAGCCATAAAGGTAATAGTATCGTCTACAGCATTAACGGAGTAAGACCCTGAGTCACTAAATACTATAATTTCAGTATCTGTTATAGGGGCTGTTCCTACAGGAGTAACGGTTGAAACAACTCTATACTGGCCACTTGCAGAATAAGTTCCATCAGTATTGAAGATAACATCTACCTGAAAAGTATCCCCAACAATGGCAGTATTAGATATGGTAACGGCAACTCCGGCAACTTCAGCAGTAGTTTCTATATCTATATTTAAAACAGCAATGTCATAGTCTCCTGCCAAACTTTCATTAGACAAGATAAAGGCTGGCTCAGTAGAATTGTCTGAACAACTTAGTATTGTTGTAGCGATAAGTGTGAATAAAATAAATTTAAGTGTTTTCATAAAGTTTTTTTTAAATATAATTGTTAAATAAGCATCTCACAAATAGATGCTGTTTTTTATTCATTTTCATTGGCAAACCATTCTGCAAAAGAGGTTTCTGTCTCTTGGAGTTTTATGGAAAATAATTGAATGTTTTTGGGAAGTCTACTCTGTATTCTTTCTGCAAAATCAATTACCATCATTTCGCTAGTAGGTTGGTAATCTACTAAAATAACATGATGACCTCTATCACTTAGTAATTTAGCCAATTCTACATGTGGTGTGTTTTTATTAAAAACAGTAGCATGATCAAATTGATCTACAATTTCTTCTTTCACAATTTTTTTTAAATCAGTAAAGTCAATCACCATACCAAATTTCACATGAGAACTGTCATCAATTGGTGTTCCTGACACAGTTACAGAGAGCTTATAACTATGACCGTGTACATTTCTACACTTTCCATCATAGCCATATAAGGCATGACCGGTTTCAAAATTAAATTGTTTGGTGATTCTAATTGTACTCATAGAAAATATTTTCTCCAAAATTACTCCTTTTCAACCAAGGGTAAAAACTTTATTCTAAATTTCACTAGTAAAGGCATTCCTCTGGCAATCATCCATAGTGAAAAAGTAAACCAAACGCCTAGTAGTTTATAATTATAAGCATCAAAAATTAGTAATGAGGGTATAAACACTAGAAGTGTAGAGAGTAGTAATAGATTTCTTAAGAATGCTGTATATCCCATTCCTTTAAACATTCCATCAAAAATAAAGGTAATGGCACAGATGGGCTGCATGACTAAGATGATCCAAAAAATATCATAAAAACTAAGAAGAACAGCGGTGTCTTGTATAAAAATTTCTCCTATAAAATTATAAAACAGAAAACCAATTCCTGCAAGAAAAACCCCAGTACAAAGACCATAAATAATTAATTTCTTCCCCAATTTTAGTAATGTGCCATATTCTTTAGCGCCCAATAAACGCCCAGAAAGAATATTTCCAGCACTAGAATACCCATCTATAAAGAAGGCTCCAAACAACCACAATTGAATTCCAATTCCGTAAGCTGCTAGGGCATCTGTTCCATAACTGGTGGCTTTATAAACTGCAAAAATTAACGCAGCATTTAATGCAATAGTTCTTAAAAATAAATCAAAAACCATTTTTATGAGTCTTGGAATTTCTTTGTTAAACGGTAGCACAAACTTTAAACTTATGGATGTTTTTTTAAGAAGGAAATACCCTGCCAAGATGGCCATTACTATTTGAGAGATAACACTAGCATAGGCTGCTCCTTTAACATTCATAGCAGGAATCCATCCTTCTACTCCATAGACAAGAATCCAGTCAAAGAGAACATTTAAAACAGCTCCTGAGATGGCAATAAGCATTGGGTAAAGTGTGTTTTGAAGCCCTCTAAAAGTTCCGAAAATAGTAAAAACAAACAGCGTAAATGGCAATCCAATGATTCGTATTTTATAATAGTCTACAGCATATACTAATATGCGTTGTTCTGCACCATATATTTTAAAAATATATTCAGCAAAAGGGTAGGTGAGTGAAATTACTAGAATACTTAGACTTACTATAATTAAAATCGCTTGCGCGGGTAATGTTTTTAATTCCTCTAGTTTATGAGCTCCTAAATAGGTTGAAATAATAGATGAAACCGCACTTCTAGTTTGGGCAAAGACCCATATTAACATCGATAAAAAAGACCCGACAATGGCAATAGCACCAAGACTTTCTTTTGCATTAAAATCTATATTACCAATAATAGCGGTATCAGTTATAGAGATAAGGGGTTCTGCTATACCAGCAATTAAAGCAGGAATTGCAAGTTGATGAATTCGTTTAAAACTAATGTCTGTTTTCAAAAGAGAAAAAATATTCAAAGACAAAGTTACAATTTGACATTGGAAGAAATTTAGATCATTCAAAAAAATGTACCTTTGTTTTAGAATTGTAAATTCTACAATGCTAACCTAATTTCTAAGAAATATGAATCATATTTTAGTCCCTATCGGTTCCAAAGAAAACGCGTCTAACACATTGCAATATGCGATAGATTTTGCTAAAGAGATAGGTGCTAAAGTCTTTGTTTTTAGAGCGTATAAGGTGCTTTCTAAAGCAGGAACATTTATTAATATTAATGATATTTTAGAAAGGGAAACCAACTTATACATACAGACAATGATTAGTTCTGTAGACACCAAAGGAGTAGATGTTAAAATGATTTCTGCAAAGGGAGGCACAGTAGAAAGTATTAATTCAGTTCATGAAGAATTAGGAATAGATTTAATTGTGGTTGGGCCAAGAAGTAACTCTATAAAAGAAGAGGTTTTTTTAGGAAGTACATCAGGAAGTATTGTAAAGCAAACAGAAATACCTGTTTTAATTGTTCCTGAACATTATAAGTTTAGTCCATTTAAAGTAGCCTTAACAGCTTTTAAGTCAGGAATTTTAGAGCAACAAGATGTCTTAACTCCATTGCAAGAAATTAAAAGCCTTTTTAAAACTAAAATAAACTTGTTGTTGGTTAAAACGCCCGAATATAAAGAAGAAGATTTAGTAGTAGATGCATCATTAAAAGCACTTCAAAACACATTCTCTACCTCAGAAAATGTAACTACCTTTCAAGGAGTCTTAGAACATTTTCAATCTAATAATCCAGATTTATTATGTGTTTTTAGACGTAAAAAAGGGTTTTTTCAGAAACTCTGGGAAAAAAACACGGTACTTAAATCTGAATTTCACTGTTCTATTCCTTTGTTAATCTTAAGTGGAAGACAATAATTATATTGGGGCATTAGCTCAGTTGGCTAGAGCGCTACGCTGGCAGTGTAGAGGTCATCGGTTCGAATCCGATATGCTCCACTTTGTAACACCCCAACTAATTAACAATAATTAATTAGTTGGGGTGTTTTTAGTTTTTTCAATGAAAAAAACTAACTTTTTAAAATCTTAATATCTTTTATTAATCTAGAAATTTCATCATCATCAGTACCATCATAAATACCACGTATTTGTTTCTTAGTATCAATTAAAATAAAATTAGGAGTATGTATAAAATCTTGAAGACCTCCATCTCCTTGCTCAACTACAGCAAAATAGCTTTTTCTTGCTAACTCATAAATATGTTTTTTAGATCCTGTTGTAATGTTCCATTTAGAATCATTTACTTCTTTTTCAATAGCATATTTTTTAAGAACTTGAACATTATCAATGTCAGGAGTTACAGACATAGATAATAACATTATATCATCATTACTAATAAATTCATCTTGTATTTTAACCATATTGTTAGTCATAATAGGACAGATACTAGGGCAACTAGTAAAAAAAAAGTCAACTACATAAATTTTATTTTCATAATCCTTATTAGTTATATTAATACCATTTTGATTAGTTAAACTAAAATCTGCCACAGTATGATTTTGACTTATATTTCTCATACTTTTATCGACCAATTTTAGTTTAAAATCTACAGGATTATAAACAGGTAGTTGTTTTTTACCATCTTCGCTACATGAAAATAAACCAAGAGTTAAAATCAATACAAAAATTAAACGATTCTTATACATTTTTAGAATTTGAATTATTTGCTATAAATTCTTTTGCTTCTGAAATTTCAGGTCGTGAGCTATTAATATTTTCACTTAGTTTAATCAATTTTTCGAAATAATAAGCAGTTAATTTTGTGTCATTAAGTTGTTGGGCAGCTTTAGCAGCTCCATAAATACCGTTAAACCTGGAAGGGTGTCCTTTTAAATTTAATTTGTATGCTTTAAGAGCATCTTCTGGTCTGTTTAATGCCAAATATAGATCTGCTAATAATTCATCAGCAGGAATAATTTCACCCGGAGTAACAGCTGCTTTAGAAGTTTCGCTTTCTAAATTTGAAGCTAATTTCATGTATTCAATTGCTTTATCAGCATTTCCTTTTGAATATTCTATCCATCCTTTAATAGCTTCTATTTGAATTGTAACTTGTCCTGATTCATAAATATTTTCAGCTTCATTTAACCGATCTCTTAAAGAAATCAAAATTTTTAATTCCTTTTGTGCTGCTAAAGAATTTCCTGTATTTGTAAAGCCTAATGCTCTTGAAAAATGTAATATTGCTTTAGGCCATGTTGCTTTATCCCAATCTAAATTTGTGTTAGGTAATTCAAGTTTAGTAGCTAATTCCCAATTTTTATTTTCAACAGCTAACCTTGCTGGTATTGCAATTAGCGCATATGCTGACGCAAAATGATCTTTAGGGAAAACTTCTTTAATTTCTTTTACTTTATCCATTTCCAACTTTGCTTTAGCGTTATCTCCTAATTGAAGATATGCATATACTAGATAGTCTATAGCATGTATTTCACTTACCCAACTCGCATTTGGGTTGACTGACTCGGCATAGCAAACTGCAGAGTTTGCAGAGTCTATATTAGATTTGATTGATTCGTCCCAAAGTCCTAAACGTGTGAATATGTGTGACGGCATATGTTGAGCATGAGCAGATGCTGGAGCAATAACCGAATATTGGCGTGCAGTTTTAAGAGCTAAATTAGCAAGTTCTGGTGAATCGTAGTTGTGTATTATATAATGTGCAATTCCTGGATGATTAGGATTTGTTTTGAATAGATTTTCTAATATTTTACCTGATTCTTTTTGTTTACTATATGTCTTATCATTTAAATCAGCTGTAGCAAGTATCGCTAAAGAATAAAAAACAGCAGTTTCAACATCACCAGGATATTTGACATATAATTCTTTCATCTTACTTTCATACTTTAGTTTTCTGGTTTGCGTGTCTAAAGTTTGCCAATCTTTGAAGTAAATACTAACAGCATCTATATAATCTTTCTCGCGATCATTATTTGGAGCTAATGTCTGTGCAACTTTAAGTAATGCTTCCCCTCTTTTTAGTGATTCTGGATTTTGTTTAAGCGATAAAGGATGATTTAAAATACTCATAGCTGTTCCCCAATAGGCCATTAGACATTCTGAATCTTGGTCTAAAATACTAACAAATGCTTTTTCAGCTTCTGCATATTCGAATGAGTGAATTAAAGATAAACCTAAGTTAAAAGTTTCACGAAGGTCATACCTACATGATAATGAAAAGCTAACCTCACCAAAATTTGGATCTCCACACAACAATAAATCACCCCTTTTTAAGTCTAAATCAGCAAAAGTTTGTATTGATGTTGATTTTTTACTTTCACAAGATGAAAAGCATAATAATATACTAAGCACCAATAATATTTTATTAATAAGAGTCATAATTTTTGAATTTTAAAACAAATATTTTATCCGAATTTGATTATAAATCTATGAAAATAAATATTAATTAAAAAAATGATTTCAATTACTGTTTTTTATTGAAGTTAAATACATTGTTATTGTGAATTATTGTTTAGTGAAATATTTAGATATAGCTGTAAATCATACTAAAACAGACGTAATTATAATTTGAATGTTTGTAAATATTTTTCTGCATTTAGTAAACTTATTTAAAACTGATTCAATTTACTTCAATTAACGATAGAGCTTATTAATACTAAATTGTGTTGATTTTATTTAGTAAATTGAGGTTTTAAAGGGATTGATAAAAAGTAGAAATAGAGTTGTTATAGTCCGATATGCTCCATTTATAAAGTTTAAAACCAAAAAGTAAACTTTTATTTATTTTACTACCGACTTATGTGTACTAGATATGTGCTAAATTTAAATTAGTTATTTTTGTTATATCCCCATTATATAATTTGTTTATTAATAAAAACTTATTTATGAGAGGTGTTACTTTTTTTTCGTGTTTTCTTTTATTTTTAAATAGTTCTTTTTCTCAAAATAATTTTGATGTCAATATAGAAGGACTAGCAGTTGGTGATTCTATAAGAATTATTTTACAAAAAGGTGTAGAAAGTCAATTTCAAGAATGGGCACTAAATGAGAATGATAGCCCAGTAACTGTAAGTTTTGATTTAAGTGAAGGTCAATGGGCATTATTCTTGGATGGAACAGGATATTATTATCCCTCATCCCAATTGATTAATGTTCCGGACGATACAAGCGCCACTTATACACTAACCCAAGCAACAGGCGAAGATTACAGTTATACCTGGCAAGATGATGACAGTTATGTTGGTCATGCTACTCAGGTTTATATCAATGAACCAACAGAGATTATTGTTTTAAATGACACAGTTCCTGTTCCGGATGATTATTCATCTATAAAATTAAGAAACGAATATGGGGTTGTATTATCTGATGAAGAGGAATCTTGGTCTACTGATGATAGCTACAGATTATATAAAATGTTTGAATCACTTCCCTTTAACCCCTTTGGCGAAGGTAATGAGGTTAATTTTGAGACTGGAGAAAATGTTACAGGGATTTTCACTTTATCAAATGATATTTTAGACAGAGATTTAGAATTATCTACTGTAGACAATATTAAGATAGCAAGAGTTGGAAAAGACGCTTTTACCTATGCATCACCCCAAATTGTAACTGTAGACGGAATAAAAGGGAAGTTTTATTCAAAAAGATTATATAAAGCAATTGTTAATTTTATTACTGACTTTGGGTCAAATAACGAAATGGTCAATTGGATTGCGCAAGAGAGTTTTGGAGTAAGGTTTATGTTGCCTAACCAAGAGACAGAGGATTTAATGGGCGAAGATTCTTCAAATTTTCAAGAATTTTTTAATGAAGAGAAGATGGAGATATTAGCAATGTTTGAAGAGCTACCAGATGGTTTTCATAAACAGCAAGGGCTTCAATATTTAGTCAGAAGAATTAATGGTCAAGACAATCCGCAATATCCCGATGCAGCAGCTATAGCATGGACTTCTTTTAATACAATAGAGTGGATGAGTAAGGCATTTACAGGTGAAATTAATGATGTAAGAAGGTTAATATTACATGAGAAAGCTCACTTTTTATGGGCATATGCTTTTGATCAAGAATTAAAAGATGATTGGACAGAAGTTGGTGGATGGTTTGAAGATCCATCATCAGCATCAGGATGGTCTACATCGCAAACAACAGCTTTTGTTTCTCCGTATGCACATCTTTTAAATCCAAATGAAGATATGGCAGAATCCATTGCTTTCTACCTTACCAATCCAGATGCTCTTTTAACAGTTTCTGTTCAAAAGTATGAGTTTATAAGAGATAGAATAATGCACGGTACTAGATACGTGGCAATGATCCCAGAAGAGTTAACATTTACGGTATATAACTTGTTCCCAGATTATGTATTTCCAGGGAAGGTAACCAAAATGGAGATTGATGTTACTGGTGCGCCAGAGGAAGACAAACAAGTAACTATAAGAGCAACTTTAAATTCTATAGATCCTAATCTAGACGGTGCAGCTAGTGGTTATATTCGTTTATCATCTACATCTGGAACAATTCATGATATAGGGATGAGTACTGAGAACGGTCAAGCACTAGATTCTATATTAGTTGGAACTACAACTTTCTCTAAACTTGAGAAGAGTGGTTATTGGAATTTAACCTCTTTTAATATCTCTGATGAGGTAGGAAATCAACGTTATGAAAATACATCTACTATTGGATGGAAATTATATTTAGAAAACCCATTAGAGGATATCTTACCACCATCATGGAATTATGATTTAACAATGGAGGTACAGGAAGGTTATTTTGACTCTAATTATGATACTCAACCAAGTGATGAAGAAAACGGGGTTTTAATGCAGGCTATAAAATATGCTTATACAGTGTATGACAATAGCCCAATGAATAGAACAATTACAAGGATTATTCATCCAACTTTAGATGACCCTGAGGCAGAGGTATATGAAAAACAAATTCAAGGAAATCCTTCAAATTGGGGTACACCTGAGTGGGAAGAAGATTACAATAGCAATAAAATATTTGAACAGTACCTTGCTATACCTGAATGGTTTCCGTCTGGATATTATGCAGTTTCTGCGATTAACATGGCCGATTCTGGAGGAAATTACTCTAACACGTATTTTGTAAATGATACCACAGATTATCACATACCGGAGAGTAGGAGACTTAAAGAATTTAAAGATGTTAGAGATAGTATTTATGTAGAAACATTATATCCTGATTATTTAAGACCAGAATTAGATTTAAACAACATTACAATTCTAGCGGAGCCTACCAATCCCGTAGCTCCAAATGGTGAGACTAGAGTAGATATTACTATGATAGCAAGAGATTTATCTGATTATGAAGGTCATGAATCTGGTGTTGCTTCTGTTGGATTTGTATTAAGAGATCCTTTAGGAAGAGATCATAGTTTTCAAACAGGTAATTCAACAATGAATCATCCAGAATTAGATTTATATGACTTCAACCCCGATTTAAATTCTAATTGGGCTGTTTATCACTTTGATTTAGTTCTCCCAGCCGGCTCAGCACCTGGAGTATGGGGTATGGCCTCAGCTGACATTAGGGATAGAGCAGGAAATATTAAACGTTATTCTTTTGTGGAATTAGTAAGGTTTGATATTATTGAATCTGATGTAGAGCTTGATGAAGCTCTCGCTGCAGAAATCTTGAGCGACTATGTGAATGCTTCAAATGTAGAGAATATTTCAGCCTCAATAAGTTGTTCTCCTTGTGAAGGGTTAAATTACATTTATACAATTTATAGCTTAACAGGAGGTGCTGTAGTTCAAGGAACTGGAGTTTTTGAAGCAGATAGTATTAATTTAAATGAGATTAACACTTCTGGAGTTTTAGATGGGAATATTATGTTTACTGTTCAAGTTACAGACACTGAAGATCAACTAATAGCAACAATAAGTACAGAATATATAAAAGATACTTTCTACCCTGCCTCGTATTATTCAAGTTCAAATATTCAAGACGATGGCACCAGCAACTTAGATGATATTATTATTGATGTGGTTGTTGAAGAGCAAGATATTGGAGGCTCCTATGATGTAACTATAGAAAATACTTCTGATTCTTTAGATCGAATTTCTGATATATATCTAGAAGGTTATATAGATGAAAGTAGTTTCAATCTAGAAGGAATAGATTTTGCTTCTTTAGAAGATGGTTATTTTACAATTGAATTAATTGTTACTGATTTAGTAGGAAATATAGGTGACCCTCAAATAACTTATTATCTCAAAGAAAATGGTATTATTTATTTTTATGGTACTAGTCTTGGAATTTCCTCAAATGATTTATTTCAAAACGAGATTAAATTATATCCAAACCCAACACAAAACATATGGTATATAAATGCTTCTAAGATAATTACATCTGCTGATATATATGATCTTCAAGGAAGGCTAGTGATTTCAATGACCCCAAACTCAAAAACAATTCAACTTAGATCACAAGAGTTGAGTTCTGGAATATATATTGGGTTAATCAACAAAAATTTTATAATTCGCCTTATCAAAGAATAATAGATTCTAGAGTAGAAAGAAATAATATTAAATTATATAAAAACCCAAATTAGGATGTAAAGGTCTCTTTTGGGTTTTTAGTGTTTTGTTAATAAAGCATCAACAATTATATTAAGTTAGTTTAAAACTCACAAAAAATGAAAAAAATTCTCTTCTTAGCATGTATCTTAAAATGTGGTTTTCTCTTTTCACAATCATTATCAATAACTCCACCAGAGAATTATTCTCAAGAACCTTTTGGAGCAGTTGCTACAGGAATTGATAAAAAAGAAATTCTAGCTGTTATTGACCAATTTATGTTGGCAGTAAATACAAAAGACAAAAGTATTTTTGATGCAATACTCTATAAAGGAATTAATAGAATTGTTACAAATATTGACAAAGACGGCTCCGGGTCATCTGTTGTCATAGACAATGATCAATCTATTTCATTGAGAATGAATCCAAAAACTTCAGAACAATTTAGAGAACGATATTGGGATGCAAAGGTACTAACAGATGGGTTTATTGCTTCTGTTTGGGCTCCTTATGACTTCTATTTAAATGGTTCTTTTTCACACTGCGGTGTAGATTTATTTTATTTAGTAAAAACAGATAAAGTATGGAAAATTGCTCATTTTGGGTACACCAGAAATAAAAACTGCAACTAGTCTTTATTATAAAATGAGACTATGAATAAGAGAGTGTTTTGGGTTCTTTAAAAGGAATTTCTGGGTTGTATATTTCTTGTAAAAGAAGTTTTATTTGTTCCATGAATTCCTGTAGTTTTTCATCTGTTATGCTATAATCAGGATTTTTTACTTTTGAAGAGAAGTTAATCTTTAAAAGACCTCCTTTTAAATTTTTAAAAGAAATAATCCCAGCCTCTAAAGAGGGTTCTGTTTTCAAAGAATTATTCTGAGAATACAAGAAGGCATACAATAAAATTTGAATTGCTTTGCTATATTTAACTGTCTGTATTTCTTCAAAATTTAGCACTTTTAAATCGGCTGCATTTACCTTTCCGGTTTTGTAATCGATAATTCTTGTAACTCCATCAAACTCATCAATTCTATCTACGATCCCTTTAATTTTAATTGGAAAATCTATTCCAGGAACAGTAAAAAACGTCTCTAAGGCTAGTTCTGTTGCTAAAATTTTTACTTGATGCCCTTCTTTTAAAACCTTTTTTTCTAGAGAGAGAAAACGTTTTACAAACTGCTTAGAAACTTCAAATGCCAATCTGTTTTTCCCTGTGGTAATATCTCCATTTTTAAAGTGTTTTATAAAATATTTTGCAACCAATTTTTTGTATTCTTTCATCATGATATCTAGATGATCTGTGCTTAAAAATAGATTGATATATGGTTTGTATAATTCTTCTAAAGTGTCATGAATAACTGTACCCATTGTATTTGCGGCAATAGTTTCTTCTACTAAATCTAACTCGCTAATTCGTAAAATTTTCTGTTTGTAAAAGGCAATCGGATTGTATAGATAATTGGTTATTGCAGATGGAGATATTCCTTTTATAGCCAATTCTCTTAATTTTTCTATGACTTGTTTATTTTTACTTATCTCTTTTTGTTCTTTTGCTTCAGTTAGTACTTTTGGGGCAATACGTTTTGAGGTTAAACCAGTTCTCATTAATTCTAATTGAGAGATAAATCTGCTCTTTTCTCCACTTCCAAAAGAATCATTCTCTGTATTGTAGAGTAAAAAAATATTTTTCGCTCTTTGCAATAACCGGAAGAAGTGATACGAATAAATAGCATCTTTTTCTCTGTAAGTAGGCAATCCAAATTCTACCTTTATATCAAACGGAATAAATGAATTTTGAGTGCTACTAGAAGGAATTATATTTTCATTGACAGAGGTAATAATTACATTTTCAAAATCTAAGACTCTAGTTTCTAACATCCCCATTAATTGCAGACCATTTAATGGTTCTCCTTGAAACGATAGTTTTTCATTGGCAATAATTTGTCTGTAAAATTGATAGAGGGTTTTTATATTTTGAAAATAATTTTTTGAATTATTTAAATTTAGTAATTGAGTAAATGCATTGTAAAAACGGTATAAATACTCTTTTTCTAAAACAGAAACATGATCTTTTGCATTCTCAAGTAAGTTTAAAATTCTAGAAATAAATTCATTTACAGAAATAATTGGTTTAAAAATAGCTAAAATTACAGCGCTACTTTCTTCTTCTAATGGTGCCAAATAGGAACTGATAGTTGGCAAGTCTATGAAAGAAGTGTTTTCTTTAGATATAATTTCCTGAATAGATACAAGTACTTCTTGAGCTTCTTTACCAACTAATTGAAAAATAACAGAATTTTTAAATAACCGAGTTACATCTTTATGATAAAATTCATTTGCTGCAGTTCTTTGCAGGGTATCTTGTGTGATAAATAATTGAAAAATGGCTGAAATTAATTGAGATGTTGGTACGTTTTGTAAGGGATACCCCATAGTTATGTTAATAGCATCTACGTTTTCTGGAATAGAATTTAAAGCAACAGATAGTAAAGATTCATCTCCTAATACCAAGGCAGTGTTTTGATGATTAGAGAAGCCTTTTAATATTTCTCCTGCATATTTTAATTGAGAGATGTTCTTTGTGGCTCCAATAATTTCAATATTTTTTTCTGCTAGAAAATGATTGCTAATTTGTTTTAATGTGTTTTTTTCGTAGTATTTCCATTTTGTTTTATATTTTCTTATAAAACTTCCAGCACTATAATTGCTCTCAAAAAAAGTGCGGTCTATATCCCAATAAACCTCTGATTGTTCATTTTCTAAAAAAGCTTCAAATAAAAACTCTTCAGCTTTGTTTAAAGCATTAAACCCTATAAAGAAGAATTTTTTATGAGGATGCTTGTTTATAAATGCAGCAGTTTTTGTTGTTGCTTCTCTGTACATTAATCCTTGGTACCCTATTTTTTTATCTAATAAAAATGAGTAGAATTTAGTATAGTAAATTCCAAGGCGTTCCATGAAAATAAGATGGTCTTTCATGAGTCTAGTTTCTTTAAACTCACCTTTTACAGACCATTTTTTTAATCGTTGAACATCTCTTAGGTAGGCAAAAATTGCCTGGTGGTTAATAAGATACTGATCTATTTCATTAAAATCTTGAAGTACTACAAAAGCCCAAGAAGAAAAAACATCAAAAGAATCTGGATGCTCCTCTACCTCACAATAAATAGTATAAAAATGAAATAATAACTGAATTGCATCTGCTTTAGATATTTCAGAAATTTGTCCAATAAAAGATTCAATCGTTAAAATTTCTGGCAAAAACCCTTCAACTATCTTATTTTTGAATGTATCTTTTACAAAAACACCGGCTCTTTGTGAGGGTAAGACAAAAACACAATCTTCAAATGAAGAGTGTTTTAAAAGAATATCGTCTATAGTTTCGGAAATAAAAGTTTGCATTAATAAAAAGTACTTTGTGAAAACAATGTACAAAATACTATTGCTAAATTTATAGTATTATTTAAAAATTAATTTCATGCAAAATGAATTAAACATCGTTGCAATTCAGGCCAAGCTAACCTGGGAAAACCCTGCTGTAAACCTTTTGTTCTTTGAACAAAAGATTGCTCAGTTAAACTCAGATACAGATTTAATAGTGTTGCCTGAAATGTTTTCAACAGGCTTTACCATGCAGCCTGCTTCTATTGCCCAAACCATGAAGGGCTCTTCCGTTCTATGGATGATAGCTACCGCAAGAGCAAACAACTTGGCAATTGTAGGAAGTATTGTAGTTCAAGAAAATAATCAGTACTTTAATAGAGCTATTTTTGTTCATCCTAATGGGCTTATTGATACCTATGACAAAAGACACCTGTTTAGTTTGGCAGGAGAAGACATCTTATATACTTCAGGCAGTAAACGGTTGATTGTACACTTTAAAGGATGGAGAATTTGTCCTTTGATTTGTTATGATCTTCGTTTTCCAGTATGGTCTAGAAATACCAATAATTATGATCTATTATTATTTATGGCTAACTGGCCAATAGCTAGAATTGATGCTTGGGATACTTTATTGAAAGCCAGAGCAATTGAAAACATGAGCTATTGTATTGGTGTAAATAGAATAGGGGAAGATGCAAACGGTTACCAATACAATGGTCATACAACTGCTTATGATTTCTTAGGGAAAGAAATTGCAAGAACTACCGAAGGAAAAGAAGATCTATTACAATGTGTAATTTCTAAGACATTACAAGAAGAAACAAGAAAAAAACTATCATTTTTAAATGATAAAGATTCATTTAAAATTCAATAAAAACAGCTTTCAAAAGAAATGTTGAAAGCTGTTTTTAGTTATATTGGATTCATCCATTTAAAATGAAATTTTGTGTCTGGAATTACAATTCGTTCCGAAATTTTGTACATTCTATCCGGTAACTTTAAGAGATAATCTCTTGCTTTTTCAGCTTCTGCGGTAAGGCCAGTTATTTTTTCTATCTCCCAAGCAGAATTTAATTTCCTTACTATATCTATATAATCAAACCCGGTATACACACCTATTCTTTGTGCTACTGTAGAAAAATCATTAAACAAGCTACCTTTAGCACCAAAAGATTCTCTTAAGTGAAGAGCAGGCATAACAATTTTATATTTCATCATATGCTGAAAAGCCAACATCATTTCACTTGGGTCTATAGCAAAAATTTGTTTTACAAACTCTGTGTAAGCTATATGATGTCGCATTTCGTCACCAGCAATAATTTTAGACATTTTAGCCAAGGCTTTATGTCCTTTTTTCTTTGCAATTCTAGCAACATTATTGTGAGAAATATAAGTTGCTAATTCTTGAAAGCTGGTATAAATAAAATTTTTATACGGATCTGTAGCTGTACCAAGATCGAAGCCATCAGAAATTAAATGCTGAGTAGTAATTTCAACTTCTCGCATATTAACTCTGCCAGATAAATACAAATATTTATTTAAGGTATCTCCATGTCTGTTTTCTTCTGCAGTCCAATTTCTAATCCATTTTGCCCAACCATTATCTGGATGTTGTGTAACTCCGTCTAGATCTAACAACCAAGATTCATAAGTTGGAAGAGCTTCTTCAGTAATGGTGTCTCCAACTAAAACAACCCAAAAGTCATCATCTAATTCTTTAGAGATTTCTTGTATTTCTTTTATTTCTTCAATGAAATTATCTTTTTGAGAGTTTGGTAAAAAATCTGTTGGTTGCCATATTTTTTCTGCCGGAATTAAAAAACTATCAATAAAAGAGTCGATGTTTTTTTCAAGTGTTTTCATCACTTCTTTTCGAATATTTTGTAAGCTCATTGTTATTTTATGCTAGACACTATTGTTGCTTCTACTTTTTGTAGTAGTTCATCAACAGGTAGTGAATCTATTTTTAGTGGTTTATGTGTGTCAATTGTAATTCTATTAAACATTCCTAGTGGGAATTTCCCATACTTGAACACTTTCCAAGAATTATTAATTGTAATAGGAACTATATATGCCTCTGGATTGTATTTTACTAGCATTTTTAAACCATTAAAAGAAAACTTTTTGGGTTTCCCTGTAACGCTTCTGGTTCCTTCAGGAAATATTGCAGCAGACCATTTGTTGTCATGAACTCGTTGTCCAAATTTTTTCAACTCTGTTAATGCCTGTTTAGGATCTCTTCTATTAATTAATGCCGCCCCACCATGTCTAAGATTAATAGAAACACTTGGAATTCCTTTTCCTAATTCTATTTTAGAAACAAATTTAGTATGGTATTTTCGCAGATACCAAATCATTGGCGTAATGTCAAACAATCCTTGATGATTTGCCACAAAAATGATGCTTGTGTTTTTTGGAATAGGGTAGGTTTCTGTAAAACGAACAGTAGTTCCAATAATGAGTAATGATTTTGTTAGTATCCAATTGAGGATATCTACCATATTTTTATGAGATTGGTATCCAATTTTTAGGCCTATCCATTGTAATGGATGAAAAACCAAAAGGCATAAAAAAAAGAACAATGCAAAAATTGAAGAAAAAAAGTAACTAATTATTTTCATTTAGTGATGGTTGGTAGTGTTTGATAAATAATGAAAATTTAAACGATGGGCCATTGATTCCAAGGAATTCTTGATAAGATGAAAAGAAGTCCAATCCCATAAAAAATTACAAATGTTTTAAATTTTGCAGCATCTTCTGTTTTCTTTTTATGTTTAGACCAACCAATGGTTATAAAAACAATGGCTAAAATCATCATAATTGGGTGTTCTACTGCTAGGAGTCTAGTTGCTGTATCTCCCATTACATCACTTGCGTTTGTTTTTAATGCGTTATAGTATGGGCTAGAAAAATACCATCCTACACCAATGAGGATTTGAATATGTGAAAAAATTAAGGTAAATAATCCTAAACGAAGATCTTTATCTGAAAACTTTCTATTTTTAATCAGACCAATAAGAGCATTTACAACTGTTGCTATTAAAATAACAAGAACAAGATATGCCCAGTAAGAATGAATAGTTTTCATCATAACTTTAAAGTTTAAAAGGGTTAAAAGTACTAAATTTTACTCATAAAAAAACCATCTTCGATTTAGAATCAAAGATGGTTTTTCAAATTTATTATAAAACTTCTTAGAAGTTATATCTTACTGTAAAGTTCCAAGTAGTTCCAAAACCAAAGAAGGCTTTGTTATTTGTATTGATACCTCGGTAACTATCATCTCCTGGCTCTACAAAATTGTTAGTCAGTGATTCAGAAATATATTCAGTATTTCCAACATTATTGACGTTTAGTCTTAATTTTAAATCAGAATTATCTCTGAAATCAAATTTGTAAGACATTCCTACATCACCTAAAAAGTAACTAGGTAATTGAAGAGATCCTTCATTATCTACACTATCAAAATCTGCAGTGTTAATATCTGCATATAATTTTGCAGCATAACGATGACTATAGTCAATTTTAAAGTTGTCTGTAACTTCCCAATCAAAACCTAATCTTGCAGTAGTTTGAGCTGAGTTACCAACTTTAACACCGTCTAAATATAAATCTACAGTACCAACAGCTTGAAGATCCTGATCAAAAGCAGTTCCAGATACGTTTCCTGCATATTCCCAATCTCCTACAGATGCCATACCAACAAATCTAAAGTTGTCACTAATTTCATAAGTAAAATCTAATTCAACTCCAGTATGTAATTGTTTTATTCCTTGAAGATCAGCAGTTCCTCTAATATCACCATCTCTATACCCAACAGACTTAAATCTATCTTTCCATTCAGTTCTATATACATTTAAATTTGCTTTAAACTTTTCAGAAGTATATCCATAACCTAATTCAAAACCAGCTACTTTTTCGTTTCTTGGGTTTGAGTTAACAACGTTTTGGTTGTTTAAGAAAACAGCATCTATAAAAGGTTGTTTAGAGTAATCTCCCATATTTACAAAAACATTGTGGTTTTCATCAATATTCCAGTTTACACCACCTTTAACATTTCCTCCTACAAAATTTTCCCATCCAGTTTCTCTTTCCGGATCAGAATCTAAATAATTAAAATGGTCTATTCTTTTAAATCCTTGTTGAGAAATACCTACCTGTACAAAAGCAGAAATATCATCTGAAACATATTCTAATTGACTAAACGCACCTGCCCAACGAACTTTACCGTCATTGTTATAAGCAATTTTTTGTTCATCTTCTGTACTTCTGAAAACATTCCATTGTTGTGCTAAATCAGAACTATATTCTGTAGAT
>OLID01000083.1_pt1 | contig 63834 bp, 51 predicted proteins | sample 1609361 | NCBI WGS metagenome assembly OLID01 (sample SAMN05416778, study PRJEB24817) | seawater metagenome | isolation source: Sea water | place: Canada:Atlantic | collected 2013-07
GAGATTTCTGCCTGTCTCGTGGGCTCGGAGATGTGTATAAGAGACAGGCGCGATATTGGTTCCTATGTGCAGGCCGCGCAGCAACACCTGGCGGAGCATCTGACATTGCCCACCGGCTATTCGCTGACCTGGTCCGGGCAGTATGAATACATGGAGCGGGCCAAGGAGCGACTGACACTGGTAATACCGTTGACCCTACTGATAATCGCCTTCCTGCTCTACATGGCGTTCCGGGGGTTAGGGGAAGTCTTGATCATCATGGCAACGCTGCCCATGGCCATTGCCGGCAGCAGCTGGCTACTGTGGTGGCTGGCGTTTGACCTGTCGGTCGCCGTCGCAGGGGGGTTTATCGCCCTGGCCGGTGTGGCGGTGGAAATCGGTGTCATTATGCTGATCTATCTGAACCAGTACAGTACACGCTACCTGGCTGAGGCGCGTGAACAGGGCGGCGCGACTGTGGAGGGCTTGCGTGATGCAATTGCCAAGGGCGCACTGCAACGGCTACGTCCGGTGGTCATGACCGTCGCGGCCATCACAGTAGGGTTACTGCCCATCATGCAGGGGCACGGCACCGGCGGTGAAATCATGCAGCGCATAGCGACACCGATGGTGGGCGGCATGATCAGCACACTGGTGCTGACATTACTGGTATTGCCAGCGGTTTTTTTCCTGTGGCAGAGGTGGGTACTTAGAGCGCAACTACGGGGGTGAAGCGAGTTTGCAGACAAGGGCAAGTTGAGACCGAAATTCATCTGACGTGCAAACCTTAAAACTCTCTAGTTTCAGAATCTATATCCAATCAGCGTCGGTTTGCAGCGCGAAGACCGCTGGCTGGATGCGCTGCCTAGCCTTAGCCAGATCATAATTAGTAGTCCTGCAGCGCTACTGTCCGCACGCTGCATGGAAACACGGCGTGCGGTAAGTGCCACCGGTAATCCGCCTGCTAACAGATGCTGATGGCAACGCCGGAGAGACGACAGGTTATCCTGTGCGCCCGGCGTTAACGATTCGGTAAAAATAAACCAGGGACTTAATCCAGCAAACACTTGTGACCGGCGATTGGCGAATATTTTGACCCACTCTCGAACGGGCAAGATAGTTGAAGCTGGATACACAGTCTAAGAAAAAGCTGAAATTTAAAGGTACACGAAATGCGAGATTGGATCACCGCGACGCCAACATCGCATAATTTAAGTCTGGAGAGTAATGAGATTATAAATGCCGTTACCTAACCGCGTGAGAAAAAGTCCCGCACTGACAATTACAAAACGGAGAGCTGCCGACCAGACAACGCCACAAAGCCATTGTTTTTCATAATAAAATTGGCGCACCCGGAGAGATGGATTCGCAATCCGCATTGGCGGATTACTCACCCCTAGCGGGGCGCCCTGACGGGCGTCCAAAACGCAGTGCGTTTTGTCGAACTGGGGAGTTCTCACTAACCAAAGTCCACAAACAAAAAAGGCCCGCATAAAGCGGACCTTTTGTTGTTTGGCGCACCCGGAGAGATGCGAACTCCCGACCAAGTGGTTCGAAGCCCCTACTGTAAGCTCTAGATGATTGTTTTTATTAACTTTAATAGTGCGTCCGTTGCGTGATTTTGCACTATAAAGCACAACAATGCCCAACCAAACCCACAAAAGTCCCGCACGGTTTGTTTAACAAATAGGCTAAAGATCACGTGTAATTCTTTGCCTGGGCCGCCAAATCGAAGGCCACTTGCCTGCCCTAAATCCGGGGGAGAAGCGGATCCAAGGACGCGAACGTAGAGCTTTTAGATGGCCGCTCGCCATCAATGATTGGGTCCGTACCTGTCACGATAAAAAAGCGTTTAACCGCAGGCTCGATGTGCCGCAGAAGATGCCATGGGTTTTAGACGAACAAAGGGAAAGGAAATTTGGTGGATTTCAGCATATCTAAGTCAACGATTGACCCTGCGATGAACGCGGTGATAGAGTCAGATTAGTAATCCCGACGAGCCCGTACTGTGTACCCAAAAGTTGTTCTTGCATTGATGCTGGTCCTGAATTACTCGATGGCATTCGGAGCCGTTGAGGCAGCCGCCATGCCAGACGAACAGCATCCCTTTGGCAAGACAATTCATCACGATCATCACCACTCGCATGCCGATGAACACGGTCACGATCACAACAACCCCGCGCCCGCGGGCCAGGATGGCGCAGCACAACACGAAGCCGCTGGCGACGTACACGATCATCAGCACAAACACGGTATAAACATCCAATTGAACATGGATATACCCGGTTTATTGGCTCTGGACTTTTTCAGGGTTGACTCTCCGCCAGTCACCTGGTATCGGCTCAATCACAATTCATTGAGTTACGCCCCCGCAGTTCCTCCGCCCAATCCCCTGTAGTCTCGGGCTTTATGCCCGTTCGTATCGTTTTTTTGAGTCCGATCCAGGACTGCTGACCTTGATGGCAGCAGTGTGTATCGATCTACGATATCCGACTGTCAGGTTGTTTCAACATGAAAAATTATTTTTGCCACTCCCGCCTTTTCATCAGGCTGGCCGTGGTCTCAATCTTGGTGCTTTTTACATTTGCAGGATTTCCGGCTGACGTGCTGGCGCACGGCGTCACCGAAGGTGATAAAGGGTTTATTCAGGAAAGTAGCGGGGTCATGATATTTCCGTTTATTTACCTGGGTGCAAAACATATGGTCACAGGCTACGACCACCTGCTGTTTTTAGTCGGTGTTATCTTTTTCCTTTACCGATTCAAAGATGTTGCAGTCTACGTCAGCCTTTTTGCGCTGGGTCACACCATAACCCTGCTGTTTGGCACACTGATGCAGATAAGCATTAACGCTTATCTGATTGATGCCATTATTGGTTTTTCCATCGTCTACAAAGCCCTCGACAATCTGGGTGCCTTCCAGCGCTGGTTCGGCGTGCAGCCCGACACGCGCATTGCAACCATGATTTTTGGCCTGTTTCACGGCTTCGGGCTGGCCACCAAAATTCTCGACTACCAGATTTCACCTGATGGACTGGTGACGAATCTGATTGCCTTTAATGTCGGCGTTGAAATCGGTCAGCTGCTGGCGCTGAGCGTCATCCTGATTGGCATGGGGTTCTGGCGCCGCTCCACCGGGTTTAGCCGCCAGGCCTACACCGCGCAAGTTGTGCTGATGACCGCCGGCTTCCTGCTGACGGGTTATCAACTCACCGGATACTTCGTTGCCTGACATCCATCAACCATTTTTGAAACAGGAACTCAATCATGCACATAACCAATAAGCCAGCAGAGGCAGATCTGCCCTCGACGCTGCAACTTCTCAAATCGACCGTCATTGCAGCTATCGCCGCCTTGCTGCTATTGCTCATTATTGTGATGCCCGCTGAATACGGCGTAGATCCCACAGGGCTTGGCAACATCACAGGTCTTACGCGAATGGGCGAGACCAAAATGGCGCTGGCCGATGAGGCCGCCGCGGAAGAACGGGCACTGGCGTCTGCCATAAATCAACCGCTGACAGAGCCCGATGTCGAGTCTGCCGAAACTCAGGAGCCCAACTCACCGGCACCCGCTTCCGCACGCGCAGACGTCGCACAATCGCCAACGCCAACGCCAGTTGATTCCGCTATTCGCAGCGATGAAATGCAAGTGTCACTGGCACCGGGTGTTGGCAGAGAAATCAAGGTGACCATGGCACAGGGAAAGACTGTTGAGTACAGCTGGGAATCCGAGGGCGGCATTGCCAACTTTGATGTTCATGGTGACTCGGCGCCACTGGAGATTGATTACCACAACTACAGTCGGGGTGCCGAACAAAGCAGTAGCGGCATACTTGAGGCAGCCTTTGATGGCAATCATGGCTGGTTCTGGCGTAACCGGACCGATAGCCCGATTGTGGTAACCATACAGACGCGCGGCGAATACACCGACATATTTCTTCTTGAATAAGGAGCCGTTTATGCGCGCTCAAAAGATTGTAATGGCCAGCGCGGTCTCAACAGCACTGCTATTGATCTCTGCCCTGTCACTCGCTGCGGAAGAGATAACGCTCGAGCAGGCAATTATCAACACCATCACTCAAAATCCGGATTTGCAGGCTTTTGGCTACGAATTGCGGGCACAGGATGGTGTGATTTTACAAGCCGCACTGTCACCAAAACCTGAGCTCACGGTTACCGTGGAAGATGTACTTGGAACAGGCGTGGCGCAGGGACTGTCGGGTGCACAAACCACCGCAAGCATCAGTTGGGTACTTGAAGGCCAGCTGCGCCAGCGGCGAATAGACGCTGCACGCACAGGATCACTGGTGCTGGCCAGCGAAGCGGAAGTGATGCGCCTGGATGCTGCCGCCCAGACAGCACGTTATTACACACAGGCGCTGGCGCATCAAGCCAGGCTACAACTGGCGGCACAGTCTATTACGCTGGCAGAAGATACTGTGACCACAATCAGCCAACGGGTTGCTGCCGGCACCTCGCCCCGATCCGATCTGGCCAGAGCACGGGCAGAGTTGTCCATGCGAGAGCTGATGCAGGAAGACCTGAATCATGAGCTGGTCGGGTTTTATCACCGTATCGCAGCACAATGGGGAGCGCTGGAGCCGGATTTCAGCCACGTCGGGGGCGATCTTACCAATCTTCCTGCCGTTGAGCCGTATCCTTCTCTGGAAGCACGAATTGAGCAGAACCCGGATCTGACGCGCTTCCTGTCAGAGCAACGCTTGCATGAAAGCACCCTGTTACTGGAGCAGGCCAGGCGCAACTCGCTGTGGCGTTTTAATGCCGGTGTGCGCCGGATCGAGAGTAGCTCTGATGTGGGTTTTGTTGCCGGTGTGACCATTCCCCTGAATCGCGGCAATCAGAACCAGGGCCGCATCGAAGAGGCGCGTGTCAGGTTGGAGCAAGCTTCCGTCAACCAGGAGGCTGAACGCATTCGAATGAAACTGTCACTGTTTCTGTTTTATCAGGAGCTGGAACACAGCCTGCATATTGTTGAGTCCTTGCGCAGCGATGTCATTCCTGAATACGAACTGGCCTTGTCCGAGGTGAGGCGAGCATATGAGCTAGGCAGTTCCAGCTACATGGAGTGGCTGCAGGTCCAGAATGATTTGCTGGCAGCGCGAGAGCAACTGCTTGAAGCCAGTGTGCTCGCCCATCAAAACATGATTGAAATTGAACGATTGACCGGTGTGCGCGTAGCGCAGAGCGCATCTGAACAGTGAGGCTGAGCATGTATCCAATAAATTATTTTTTCGTAAACCTGTGCCAAGCTCGGGCAATCTACCGCATTGCTCCTTTGCTTTTATTCATGACGCTGTCTTCCTGTGGGGAGTCCGCAAATACCGGGGCTACAACACCCGATGCGGAGAACGCAGTCACCGATGAGCGCGGGCCAAACAACGGCATCCTGCTGCGCGACGGTGAGTTTGTGCTGGAGCTGGCCATTTTCGAAACCGGCGTACCGCCTGAATATCGGGCGTGGGCAACCGTCAACGATCAACCTGTGGACCCAGAGGATCTGGACCTGAATGTCCAGCTTACCCGCCTGGGCGGTGTCGTGGATGACATTGACTTTGTGCCAACCGGGGATGCCCTGCGTGGTGATATGGTGATTTACGAGCCTCACTCGTTCAGTGTCTCGGTCGCGGCCTCGTACAATGGCAACACGCATAGTTGGTCCTATGACAGCTTTGAGGGGCGCACGAGGATAGAGCCGGCTGTCGCTGAAGCCCTGGGCATTGAAACTGACATTGCGGGGCCTGCGGTTATCGAGGAGACGATCCCGGTTTACGGTCGTATTGTGGCAAATTCAGATGGTGTCAGTAACGTCACCGCTAGATTTGACGGAAAAATTGAAACGGTGGCTGTTGCATTGGGAGATTACGTCAATGCGGGAGACACGCTCGCCACCATCGAAAGCAATCAGAGCCTCACATCTTCCGAACTGCTCGCCCCGATAAGCGGCCTCATTACTGCAAGAAACGCGTCGGGAGGGGAATCAACGGCCGGGAGAGTGCTGTTCACCATCACCGATACATCGACCGTCTGGGCCGATCTTGCGGTTTTTCCTTCTGACTTGCCACGCATTAGTGTCGGGCAAGGTGTATACATCAACACACCGCTTACTGATACGTCGATTACCGGCACAATTGCCAGAATCCTGCCAGAGACAGCGTCAAACCAGGCAGTGACAGCACGTGTTGTGCTGAATAATCCGGACGGTGTGCTGCGGGCCGGAACCTGGGTTCAGGCAGAGATAAAAATCGCCGAGCACGCGGTCCCGTTGGCCGTCAGACGCGAAGGGCTGCAGGCATTTCGCGATTTTACCGTCGTTTACGCACAGATTGGCGACCAATATGAGGTCCGCATGCTGGACCTTGGACGCCAGTCAGCGGAATGGGTCGAAGTGCTGGGTGGACTGGATCCGGGGACGCGTTACGTCACCGAGAACAGCTACATCCTGAAAGCTGATGTCGAAAAAGACGGTGCATCGCACGACCACTAGGGAGCCATCATGCTTGAATCAATTGTTAATTTTTCGTTGGCCCGACGTGGTTTGATACTGGTTCTGACCATGATGTTGATCGGCCTGGGAATATGGAATTTCAATCGGCTGCCAATCGACGCCGTGCCGGATATCACCAACGTACAGGTCGCGGTGAACACCGCGGCTCCCGGCTACACACCACTGGAAGTTGAGCAGCGTATTACCTTTGCGCTGGAAAACGCCATGAGTGGTATGCCGGGCCTGTCCTATACAAGGTCGGTCTCCCGTTACGGCTTGTCTCAGGTGACTGCAGTCTTTGAAGACGGCACTGATATATATTTTGCCCGACAACAGGTCAGTGAACGAATCTCGGCGGCGCGTAGTGATTTACCGGAAGGACTTGAGCCGGAGATGGGTCCTATCGCAACCGGGCTCGGTGAAATCTTCATGTTCACAGTGGATGCCGAGCCTGGCGCAGCCAACGCCGATGGCACGCCGGTCACCCCCACCGACCTGCGCAGTGTCCACGACTGGATCATCAGGCCTCAGCTGCTCCGCGTGCCCGGTGTGGTAGAAGTCAACCCCATCGGTGGTTTCAGAAAAGAGATACTCGTGGCGCCTGACCCCGCGAAGCTGCTTGCTTACGGTGTAAGCAGCGCTGACCTGTTTGACGCCCTGCAGCGTGACAATCGCAACCAGGGGGTGGGCTTTATCGAAAATAATGGCTCACAGCTGCTGATGCGGGTCCCCGGCCAGGCGGAAAGCCTGGATGACTTGCGTAATGTAGTCGTTACCCAGCGAAACAGTGTCCCCATTCGGGTAGGTGACGTTGCCACCGTATCCGTCGGACAAGAGCTGCGCTCAGGGGCGGCGACCCAGGACGGACGTGAAGTGGTCATGAGCACGGTGTTTATGCTTGTTGGTGAAAACAGCCGGGAAGTGGCCAACAACACGGCGATGCGTCTGCAGGAGATTCAACCCAGTCTGCCCCCCGGCATAACTGCCACAGCCGTTTATGACCGGACCACTCTGGTCGACAAAACGCTGCAGACCGTGCAGAAAAATCTGCTGGAAGGCGCACTGCTGGTAATCGCGGTGCTGTTCCTGTTGCTTGGCAATATACGCGCCGCCATATTGACCGCAGCCGTCATTCCCATCGCCATGTTGATGACCATTACCGGCATGGTGCAAACCCGCGTCAGCGCGAATTTAATGAGCCTGGGGGCACTGGACTTTGGACTGATCATCGATGGCAGCGTCATCATTGTCGAGAACTGCCTGCGCCGACTCAGCGAAGCCAGCACGCAGGGCAAACTGGAGCTGAAGCGCCGGCTTGAGGTGGTCTCGGCTGCGACACGGGAAGTTATACGCCCTGCTCTGTTTGGCGTGTTTATTATTACTGCTGTCTATATCCCCATTTTCGCGCTGGAAGGCGTAGAAGGGAAAATGTTCCACCCCATGGCAATCACCGTTGTGATAGCACTGCTCAGTGGCATGTTGCTCAGTATTACCTTTGTGCCAGCATGCGTAGCCATGCTGTTCACCAAGCCTGTAAGAGAAAAGAAAAACCCGATTATGTCCGTTGCACATTACCTTTACCAGCCTGCGCTGAAAGCTGCCCTGCATCTGCGCTGGGTAGTCGTGGTACTGGCCGTTGCACTGGTCGGTGTCTGTGCGGCATTGACCATGCGCATGGGCACAGAGTTTATCCCGAACCTGGACGAGGGCGATATTGCCATGCATGCACTACGCATACCCGGCACTTCTCTTGAACAGGCGGTTGCTTTGCAGTTTAAACTGGAAGAAGAAATCCGGAAAATGCCGGAAGTACGTCGCGTGTTCTCTAAAATTGGTACCGGTGAGGTGGCAACCGACCCGATGCCCCCAAGCGTGGCGGACACCTTTATTATCCTGAAAGAACGCGACCAATGGCCTGATCCATTAAAGCCAAAAACACAGGTAGTGACAGAACTTGAAACGATTGTGACGCCTATTCCAGGCAATCGTTACGAGTTCCTGCAACCCATTCAGATGCGCTTTAACGAACTGCTGGCTGGCGTTAGAAGCGAGCTTGCCATCCAGGTCTTTGGTGACGATTTTGATCAGCTGATTGCGCTAGGCACTGATATCGAAGCGCTTATGGCTGAAGTACCCGGTGTTGCCGATCTTGCGCTTGAGCAAACCACAGGACTGCCGGTAATGACCCTGCAGCCACGACGGGAGACCATGGCACGCCTTGGCCTGAGCATCACGGAATTACAGGACACACTGGCGATGGCGTTTGGCGGCGCAGTGGCGGGTCAGTTTTACGAGGGAGATCAACGCTCAGATATTGTGGTGCGTTTGGCTGAAGATCGGCGCAGTAATCCCGACAGCTATCAACATCTGCCTGTCATGCTGCCCGATGGCAGCTATGTGCCGTTGGCGGAAGTGGCCGACATCAGCATCAGCACCGGCTACAATCAGGTCTACCGGGAAAACGGCAAGCGACGTATCGTGGTTACGGCCAATGTCAGAGGCCGTGACCTGGGCTCTTTTGTGACTGAGGTACAACAGGCTGTCGAGCGCAATATAGACATCCCGCCGGGGTACTGGATTGAGTACGGAGGCACGTTTGAGCAGTTGCAATCTGCCTCGCAAAGGTTGTTGATTGTTGTGCCAGCGACCCTGTTACTGATCGCCTTGCTGCTGGTGATGGCACTGGGCTCCATCCGTGACTCAGCCATCATATTTTCCGGAGTACCGCTGGCCCTGACCGGGGGCGTAATGGCACTTCTCATTCGTGATATCCCATTGTCTATCTCCGCCGGCGTCGGGTTTATCGCCTTGTCAGGGATAGCTGTATTGAACGGACTGGTTATGCTGTCATTTGTTCGTGATTTGCGGGCACAGGGAAGAGCGCTTGATCATGCTATTACCGAGGGTGCCATCGGGCGGCTCAGACCGGTGCTGATGACGGCGCTGGTGGCTTCTCTGGGTTTTGTGCCGATGGCACTGAATACCGGCATTGGCTCTGAGGTCCAGCGTCCGCTGGCTACGGTGGTGATTGGCGGGATTATCTCGTCAACCCTGTTAACCTTATTTGTGTTGCCTGCGTTGTATCGGCTGGTGCATGGCGGGCGTCAAAGTTCTACGCCGTAGAAACGCAATATGACCACAAGTATGCCATAGCAGATCACGGTGATAACAATTGAGATCGTCAGACTCAAGTAAAAATTGACTCCTTGAGACAGCAACAAAGGAAGAGCGATGAACAATGCCAGGGATGGCAGTACCAGCCAGAAAACGCTGCTGGCAAGCTCACTGACTTTTGCTACATCATCCGTGTCCAGATAAAGCCAAAGCATGGCCAACACTGAAACCAGTGGCACAGATGCCAGTAGCGCCCCAAAAAAAGAATTGCGTTTGGATAGCTCTGAGATCAGAACAACAAGTAGTACAGTAATTACAATTTTCATGATGTAGTAGGCCAACGGTGTCTACCTTTTGCAGGGTGCAGGCGGTTGTAAAACGACTGCGAAGTCTAAATCCGTCTTTGCCATTCTGCCTTGTATCCGAAGCGTGTGGAAACAACCAGTGTAGATAATATATCCGCCTTGGCGATGAGGGGCACCAGTCCCTCGATGGCTTTATTAACGTTGGAGCCCAATGCGCCTGATGAACTGTCTACCTGTTCAAGCGCCGGTGAGAGTTTTCCCAGCAGAACAATGGCACCTTCAGCTGCCAGAACAGGCTCCTTACGAGCGAGCTGCTTGATCTCTTTGAGAGCTTCCTGGATGCGCTTGATGGGCAGATCGGAACGCCAACCAAAAGCGGACGGCGAAAACGGGAAGTGAATTGGCATTTGTGGGCACTGGAATGAGCTGGGTGCGCGGCGGGTTCATCATCATGACGCATTCATTCCTTTCCGGAATTATTGTTAGTGCTACTCGAACAACTCAGCATGCGTTCCGCAACGGACAAAGATAACGAAGTCGTGCTTGGGCAAGTCTTCAGTTCTGTATATAAGCAAAAAATCGCCACCCGCATGGCACTCCCTATGTCCTCTCCAGTTGCCAGCCAGTGCATGATCCATCCACTCAGGTGGCAGCGGCCCGGCATTGGCAATGATAAGCATCATCAGCTCTTTAAGACGGTTCATGTCATGCCGGCCTGAGCGGGATAAGCGCTGCCAGTCTTTGAGGAATTCCCTCGTATAGTCTGACGCGCGCGGCAGCCTCGCCCGCTTACTTGCCGCTGGCTTCTTCGAGGTCATTTATCAACATATCTGCATCGGCGAAGCGAGCTCGACGCTCCTCAATCATCTCATCTGCCTCGGATATCGCGGCTCGACTGGTAGCATTGGGAACTTTGATTGCAAAAGGAAACTCTTTGTCTGCAACAACCCGGGTCAGAAATACTCTGACCGCATCTGAGACTGTCAGGCCCATTGAGGCCAGCGTTGCTTGAGCTTGATCCTTGACATGTTCATCGACACGTACATGAATCATTTTGGTAGCGGCCATAATAAAGCCCTCTTCTGGATATACTGATTGAGATACATTGTATACCCTAAGATTGTGCTTAGCAATCATAGAGGGGGCGGCGCATACCTTTCTCTGACGGCACTTCTTCGGTGACCGAAAGATTCGGCGCCAGGCGAAGAACAAGGCCACCGCTGCAATGCCGCTGGCAGCCAGGGGGAAACGCCCTGCTTCGGCTGGAAGATGGTCTCACTGCCTGGAAGCCAGCGCTCTCGCCGAGCACAAGTTGGAGCACATACGAGCGAGGATCACGAGACTGAAGGGCATAGAGAAGGTGTTGCGTGAAATGTTCGGCCGATGCCACGCACAGCAGGGCAATGTCTTTTGCCCCCTGATTGAGTCATTGCATGAAGGAATCACGAAAGCATGACAGCCAAAGAGTTGAGCGTGCCGACAAAAAACACGTGTATGAATCAGCGCAGAGTCATTGATAATCAAGATTCTCAATGATTACAGGCTTGGCGTCAGTTATCGATCTTTCGATGGCGATAGCCTGATTTCCGTAATGAGTCCGCCGCCCCCCGATCAGCTCACCGGTGATGCCGGAGACGGCATAGGCTTTCGGTATTGAAGGCAGATAGGCACCGCCCCGCGGCGCAAAAATCAGCAAAAACTGTACTCGCTGGAAGTTGTCGCGCGGATTCTACTTCTCTACCGTCGGTTGGTTCTGGCAAATCTAGTAAACTTTGGGAAGTCCACTCATTCCGCAAGCGGTGTGATGGGCAGTCCCGCAAACTCCCGCATTTCAACGGTTTTCAAACCTGGAGCAGCCTACCCAAAGGATCACAAGCCATTGTTCCAAAAGGAAATATTGGCGCACCCGGAGAGATTCGAACTCCCGACCAAGTGGTTCGAAGCCACCTACTCTATCCAGCTGAGCTACGGGTGCGTGGGGCCGCATTATATAGAGATCTGCGGCGCGGGTCACCTGTCAGCGGCCAGATAATTCATCCCCTTGCTGAAAGAACCTGAAGTTGTTCCGGCCCGACCGTTTAACCTGATACAGAGCGCTGTCAGCCCTTTGCAGCAGGTCTTGAGCGGAAGCCGGTGCTTGAGGATCAAAAATGGCAATACCGATACTGATCGAGACCTTTAATTTCGAAAGCCCCGTATCAAACTCATCGCGTATCGCGCTGAACACCTTGCGAGCCGCCAGCTCTGCGTCGTCAGGCGCGCTGATCTCCGACAACAGCAAAACAAACTCATCGCCTCCCTGGCGAGCCAGGGTATCTGATGTCCTGACAACAGCACTCAACTGTTCTGCAAACCATTTCAGCAAATCGTCGCCAACGTCGTGACCATACTCATCGTTGACGTGCTTGAAGTGGTCTATGTCGATGAACATCAGCGCAAATGAACGCTTGTGCCGGCGGCTCAACGCCAGGGTCTGCGCCAGCCTCTCCTGCAACAGGCGGCGATTAGGCAGACCGGTCAACTCATCATGGCTCGCCTGGTGAGCCACACGCTGCTGCAGCGCCTTGCGTTCTGTGATGTTTTCTATCTGGGCTATGTAATGCAGTGGATCTCCATTGCCGCCTCTTACCATCGAGCCGCTGAGCACAACCCAGATGACGGAGCCGTCCTTGCAAAAGTAGCGTTTCTCCATCTGATAGCTGGGTATCCTGCCAGCAGTGAGCGCTTCCATATGCTGGAGATCAAGCTCAAGGTCATCGGGGTGGGTGATTTCCTGAAAGGTCAGCTTTAACAGCTCGTCCTCGTCATACTGCAACATATCCAGCAGTGCCTGATTGACTTCCAGCCACTCGCCAGCCAACCCTACCAGGGCCATGCCAACTGCGGCGCTTTCAAATGCCCCGCGGAATCGCTGATCGCTCTCACTCAGTGCCAGCTCCAGACTCTTCTGAAGATGGATATCAGTATGGGTTCCTATGGTACGGGCGGGCTTACCGTCCATGGTTCTGCTGATAATGGCACCGCGCCCAAGAATCCACCGCCAGCTGCCATCGCGGCATTTAAGCCTGTGCTCCAGGCTGAAGTTCCTGGTTTTGCCTGAAAGAAAGTCGGTGACAGCTGCCTCCGCACGCTCCAGGTCCAGGGGGTGGACCAAACGACGCCACTCCGAGAACTCATTTCTTATTTCATCCTCGGCATAACCCAACATGGACTTCCATTCGGTATTGAAATGAACGTCACCCGTCAGGTTGTTCCAGTCCCAGACGCCGTGCCCGGCGCCGGACAAGGCTGATTTCCACCTGAATTCGGTTTCCCGCAACTCACTGTTCATTTCCGCCGCCCGTGCCTCTGCGCGTTCTCTTCCCGACGCCAGAGCCCAGGTCAGAACTGCCATCAGCACCGTAAACAGCGCGCCGACCGACAGCACAGCTTGCGGCTCAGTGTTTTCATGCGGCTGGATGAAACTGCCGTCCGCCGAAAAACTGACTGTCCACGTGCGCTGGCCAATCTCAATTTGTTCAGTCCGGGTAAAAGGCTGGGCTTCGACCCTTGCGGGTTCGTTCAGCGATGAATATAGCCGCTGATCAGTACTCATATCCGCGCCATCATAGATAGTCAGTGCTATCCGGGACCCGTCCAACTGGATACCTTCCATCAAAATATCCATGCTGAATGGTGCGTAAACCCACCCCAGCAGCTCATCGGTGTCTATTTCCGTGCCCGTCATTTCCCCTTCATAGAGAGGCAGATACAACAACACACCAGCGATTGGGCCGCGATCTGCATCCTGCACAAGACTGACCCTGCCTGACAGCGCCAGCGTACCGCTGACTCTGGCCTGATCCATCGCCTCGCGGCGCACCCGCTCGGAATACATATCAAAGCCGAAGGCATTCAGGTTATTGCCCCTAAACGGTTCGATAAACAGAATTGCTGAATACGCATCACGCTCGCCTTCAGGCGATACAGAATATTGCGGAAAACCCTCTGCCCGCACGCTTGCGATGTGCTGTTCAAGTTGCGCCGGTTGAAGTTTCAACGCATAGGCGATACCCAGAATGCCCGGGTAGGTCTGTTCCAGGTCCAGCTCTTCCGTGTAGGCTCGAAATTCTTCTCTGCTTACGCTGTCAGACGCAACAAACGGGCCCTTGACGCCCCTGAGCACTTGGCCGTAGACCTGCATTCGCTCCTGTATCAGCTCCAGGCTGTCACTGGTTTCCTGCTCAAAACGCGCCTGATCTTCCTCTGTGACGACATTGACCGCGTTTTGCCAGGCCATCAGTGTCAGCAAAGTGCCCATAACCAGCACACCGATCACCAGCGAGGAGATCCGCGTAAAGCGCAGCCATTTTTCGGATAGTGTTTTTGTTCTGTCCAGAGACGTACCTGCTTCAGTTAACCGTAGCGCGCCGCACCACTACTTGTGCCTGCACTGTTTGTGGATCCGTTTCAGCCGGCAAGGTCAGTCCGGAGTCCACATCCCGTGACTGTCCGGAAGCCAGCCCGCGCACAGCGATGGCGCGCCGGACGCCCTCTCTGCCCACGGAGGCCTGCAGCTCAAGCTCAATGTCAGTGAGATCGACCGGAGCGCGGTTAACCACGCGCACCTGAATTTTGCCGCCCTGGCCGACAAACGCCTGCGCCTGCACATAGTTGCCGGGGTTATCAGCAACGTCCAGTCGCATATAGGCAGCCTGCGCTCGCGCCCCTAGCTCTCCCGGCGCCGTGGCTGCCTGCTCAAAGTACTGCTTGGCGGCGCCCCGGTCATTGGCAGCCAGCGCCATGGTGCCCAGTTCATTCATCGCCAGTGCTGTCGGCAACAGGTCAACACTGGCCTGCAGATCAGCGCGTGCCCGGCTTTCGTTGCCCTGGCGCGAATACGCCAGGCCTCGCCCCAGGTAATAGTCAAAATAGGCGTCGTCACGTGCCAGCGCCTGGTTGTAGGACTCGATGGCCGCACCATAGCGACGCTGCATCAATGCGATATCGGCTTTCAGGCCGTAAAAACGGGCTTCCTGCGGCACCATGGCAATCGCGGTATCCAGTTTACGCTCGGCCTCTTCCACCTTGTCGTCGCTCAACAGAGCGTAAGCTTCATCGAATGCCTCGTAAGCGGGCTGGGTTTCGCGCAGGCGGGCAGTGCGCTGCTGGTAGCGCTGCTCGCCAAGTTCGCCATTGGTGTAACCTTCCGCGCGAAGTTGTGCCACCAGTTCCCGGTTATTCTGCACACGCTCGGTCGAAGGCGGGTGGCTGGCAAACAGCCCGTCCAGCCAACCCGGTGGCGTGCGCCCTTCAGACAGGCGCACAAAGGTTTCCTGAAGACTGACAGCCGCCGCAGGATCATAGCCTGCCTCTGCCATATAACGGGTACCATACAGATCACCCTCACGCTCGGCATCACGGCCATACCGTGTATTGATCAGCTGTGCACCCAATTGTGCACCTCCGACAATAACGCCAGCATACTCATTGTCTCGCGCCGCCACCGTGGTCACCAGCAGCGCCCCCTGCAGCAAGAGGCCGCGTTCCATCGACTGGGCACCATGACGTGCCGCAGAATGCACCACCTCGTGCCCCAGCACAGCGGCCAGCTCAGCTTCATTGCTGAACTCGGTCAACAGACCCCGATTGATCGCTATCTTGCCCCCGGGCAATGCCCAGGCGTTGGGGACAGAATTGTTCAGTACCACAAATTCATACGGCAGATCGCGCGGACTCTGCGCGGCGACCCGCTGGCCGACTTCGCTGACGTAAGCTGTCAGCTCCGGGTCAATTTTCCATTGCCCACCCTGACTTTGCTGGGTAGGCTGATAGTTTTCCTGACCCAGGCTGATTTCCTGGCGTTCGGACACAAAGGTCAGTTCACGATCCCCGGTCACCGGGTTTTCAGCACAGGTCGACAGCACCATCGCCACGGTCACCGCTATCAGGTGGCGCGAAAAATTGGGCTTATTCCTTGTCTTGTCGGTCATGTGAGCACTCCTGCGCAATGGATCCAATCATTGATTGTAGTCCTCGCGGGTGTCAGCAGCAATCGCCATGAACGGCGCGGCTCTGACACGTTCTGTTGCAGACCTGTGCTTTCTCGTACGTAACAAACGCGGTAATATCACGGTCTGACCTAGCAACACCATCGTAATAATTAGAAAAACCCCCAGAAAAAACATCACCATCCTGTTCCAGGAAAGAGGAGAATCCGCTTGATCAGATTTCTGCTGCTCATGTTATTACCCGTTTTCGCGTCTGTAGGTGCGCAAGCGCAGACAGCCTCTGCCGAACGTGGCGCCGAGCTGTTTCAATCCGAATGTGCGCGCTGTCACGTGCAGGCCGACATCGAAATGCGCGTCACCAATGACTGGCTGGGACGTCCTGCCAGCGAGCTCCACAGCGAAATCATGGCCACCATGCCGGCGGAAACCCCCGGATCGCTTAGCCCGGATCAGTATCTGGATTTGACCGCCTATGTGCTGCAGATGGCCAATGCCACGCAGATCGGCGACGGCCTGACGCTGCCGCAGTTGGCTTCCCTGAACATTGAGCGGGCGGAAGCGGGCGCCGGTCCGGAGTATTACCCGTGGACAAGCATGAATGGCGGCCTGAATTCCAACCGCTACTCCCCGCTCGAGCAGATCAATGCTGACAATGTCGGTGAACTTGAGATCGCCTGGACCTGGAGCGGGGCCAACTATGGTCCGCGTCCGGAAGGGCTGAACGTGACCTCTCCCATCATGATTGACGGCGTGCTGTATGCCACCGTCGGCACCACACGAAACGTCGTGGCCATTGATGCCGGTACCGGACAAACGCTGTGGATGTGGCGCCCTCTGGAAGGTGAGCGCTTTGAAGAATCACCGCGCAAAAACTCCGGCAAGGGCGTCGCCTACTGGACTGACGGCGAGCAGGAAACCATCTATGTGGTGACGCCGGGCTACTACCTGGTGGCGCTTGATGCGCGCGATGGGCGCATGGTGGAGTCCTTTGGTAACGGCGGCACGCTGGACCTGATGGAAGGCATGCGATTCTCCGAAACACGTGAAGATCGCGACATCACGCTGACTTTCCCCCCGACCGTGATCGAAGACGTATTGGTCGTGGGCGCAGCCCATCAGGTCAGCATGCGTCCCCCGACTGCTGATAACGTCAAGGGCGATGTACGGGGCTTTGACATCCGCACCGGTGAATTGCTGTGGACACATCGCAATATCCCGGCCAAAGGTGAAGAAGGCTATGAAACATGGCACGAAGGTTCTGCGCAGTTTACCGGCAACGGTGGCGTATGGACTGCCATGTCGGCTGATCCGGAACTGGGTCTGGTTTACCTGCCCGTGGAATCCGGCACCGGCGACCGCTATGGTGGCGACCGGCCGGGCAACAACCTGTTTACCGGCTCTGTGGTCGCCGTTGACTACCGCACCGGTGAACGTAAATGGTACTTCCAGCACTTGCGCCACGATATCTGGGACTATGACACGCCGTCCGCACCGGTGCTGGCTGACCTGCCTGACGGGCGTAAACTGCTGGTGCAGATGACCAAACAGTCCTTCGCTTATGTGCTTGACCGGGAAACTGGTGAGCCGATCTGGGAAATGGAAGAGCGTGCCGTGCCGCAATCGGACGTTCCCGGTGAGTGGACCGCTGATACGCAGCTGTTCCCGACCAAACCCCCGGCTTACGACCGCCAGGGTTTCAGCGAAGATGACCTGGTCAATTTCACCCCGGAAATCCTCGCCAAAGCCAAGGAGGCGGTTAAGCCCTATCGCATGGGTCCGTTGTTCCAGCCACCGTCACTGGCTGATGCCGAAGATGGCACCATTGGTACTCTGAGTCTGCCCGGCACACTGGGTGGTTCCAACTGGGAAGGTGCTGCCTACGATCCGGAAACGGGCATGCTTTACATTCCTTCACGGACCGATGTCGCCGTGCTGTCACTGGTGCCCGGTGCCGAGTTCTCAACGGTGGACTGGATCCAGGGGCCGGCTCGCACACCTAATGTGGACGGCATTCCCATCGTGCAGCCACCGTGGGGGCGGATTACCGCGCTCGACCTGACCACAGGTGAAAAAGCCTGGTGGATCGCCAATGCTGACACGCCTGAGCGCATTGCCAACCACCCGCTGCTTGAAGGCGTTGAGCTGGAGCGCACAGGCATCCCGACACGCGCTGGCCTGCTGGCAACAAAGACGCTTTTGTTTGCCGGTGAGGGCCAGGGCGGCAATCCGGTGTTCCGTGCCCATGACAAGGCCACCGGCGAGATTATCGCCGAAATTGACCTGCCGGCCTCACAGACTGGCCTGCCGATGACCTACGCCCACGAGGGTAAGCAGTACATCGTCATGTCAGTGAGCGGTAACGGTCCGGCCCAGTTTGTAGCACTCACCTTGCCGGACTGAGCGCGGGTACTGGTCACACCGACAGGCCTCCGGGGCCTGTCCACAAAAAAACGGCGCCCGATTACGGCGCCGTTTTTTTTTGCCCATAACCGGACCGGGAAGGTGGCTTAGACATCAGCGTCCCATTTTGATATAATTATCACGTTTTCAATATTCATAGATAAAAACTATAAGCATCTGTTATTGGCAGCCACGCGTAATAAAGCCGGCTTAATCAATTTTCATAAACAAAGGGAAACAAACTGCTTGTTATGACTACTTTTCAAGAAGCGCCAGCGCTTCAAGAAAGACCCGACCCCCGACAAACCATTCAATTACGCACCCCGACTTCGGAAGACGGTGCGCCTGTCCATAATCTGATTCGCAAGAGCGCGTTTCTGGACGATAACTCCCTGTATTGCTATCTGGCCATCTGTACGCATTTCTCGCAGACCAGCATTGTTGCGACCATGGGTGACGATATCGTTGGCCTGGTAACCGCCTACATCCCGCCAGAGCAGCCCGACACACTATTTGTCTGGCAGGTAGCCGTTGACACAGTAGCGCAAAAACAGGGACTCGCCGGTCGCATGCTGAATGCCATTTTGGCTTCCGACGCGTGCAAGGCGGTCAGATTTGTGGAAACCACAGTCACCAGCGACAACGCCGCTTCGCGTGCGATGTTTGCCTCACTGGCCCGACGCAACAATTGCAGCATTGACGAGTCTGTCATGTTTGACCGACAGACCCATTTCCTCAATCTGCATGACACCGAATACAAGTTGCGCATCGGTCCGCTTAGTAAAGACACCCCTAATGGAGAACAGAAATGACAGACATATTTAAGGATATCGAATCCGAAGTACAAAGTTATGCACGTGCGTTCCCGGTCATTTTTGACAAAGCTCAGGGTGCGTACCTTTATGACACCGACGGCAAAGCCTACCTTGACTTTCTGGCTGGCGCCGGCACGCTGAACTACGGTCACAACCACCCGGTGCTGAAAAAAGCCCTGCTCGAGTATATCGAGCGTGATGGTATTGCGCACGGCCTCGACATGCACACCAGCGCCAAGGAAGAGTTCCTGACCAATCTTAGCGAGCTGATCTTCAAGCCGCGCGACATGAACTATATGGTTCAGTTTACCGGCCCGACCGGTACCAACGCCGTTGAAGCGGCGCTCAAGATTGCCCGTAACGTTACTGGCCGTCACAATATCGTTGCCTTTACCAATGGTTTTCATGGTGTGTCACTCGGCGCCATGGCGGCGACCGGTAACTCGCACCACCGCGATGCCTCCGGCATTCCGCTGGGCGGCGTGACACATCTGCCGTACTCAAACTATATGGGCGAAGAGCTGGATACCGTCAAGTTCTTCGAGAACCTGCTGGAAGATTCATCCAGCGGTCTGGACAAGCCGGCAGCCGTCATTCTGGAAACCATCCAGGGTGAAGGCGGCCTGAACGTCGCCAGCAACGAATGGCTGCGCGCCATCGAAAAACTGTGCCGCAAGCATGACATCATCCTTATCGCTGATGATATTCAGGCCGGTTGCGGACGCTCAGGTCGATTCTTCAGCTTCGAAGAGTCAGGCATCAAGCCGGACCTGATCACGCTGTCCAAATCGCTCAGTGGTTATGGCCTGCCCTTTGCGGTAACGCTGATCAAACCGGAGCTGGACACCTGGAAGCCCGGCGAGCACAACGGCACCTTCCGTGGCAACAACCATGCCTTTGTAACGGCCAACGCTGCGCTCAAGGAGTTCTGGTCGGATGATAAATTCCAGACCGAGGTGCAAAAGAAAATTGCACGTCTGACAGAGCGCCTGAAGAAAATCGCCAGCAAGTACGACAAAAAGCTGATCAAGGCCAAAGGCCGCGGTTTCATGCAGGGTCTCGAATGTCGCGATGGCGAACTGGCAGGCAAAATTTGCCGGTACGCGTTCACCAAAAACCTGGTGATTGAAACCAGTGGTGCTGACAGCCAGGTAGTGAAATGTCTGTGTCCGCTGATTATCAGCATGGAAGAGCTGGACAAGGGCCTGGATATTCTGGAAGAAGCCGTTGCGCACACCTTCCAGAAAGAACTCAGCATCGCATCATAAGTTCAGCTTATATGGCACGATGACGCGCTGCCTGTCCGCTTTCGGGTGACGGGCAGCGCGGCCTGCCCTGCGCGGCCGGGCAACCAATGGAATTCAAGTAGAGGAACAAGGCATGATAGTCAGACAACTACAGGAATGTGAGCAGACCGAACGTTGTGTTAAATCGAAGACCTGGCAAAGTACGCGCTTGCTGCTGGCAGGCGACAACATGGGATTCTCTTTCCACATCACCACGATTTATGCCAATACCGAAACCCACATGCATTACAAGAATCATCTGGAGTCGGTGTATTGCATTTCGGGCAAAGGTGAAATCAAGGATCTGGCCACAGGCGAGACTCACGCCATTACGCCCGGCACTATCTACATTTTGAACAATAATGATAAACACATCCTATGGGCTCATGAAGAACTGAGCCTGGCTTGTGTGTTCAATCCACCGGTCACCGGTCAGGAAGTACACGATGAATCGGGTGCTTATCCGGCAGCGTCCTGAACACCGAACCTTAAACGGGGGATGCTGTCGGGCTGTTGGAAAGAAAAGCACAGAAGACAAAAAAAGCCCGCCTGCTGGATTGCCAGCGGCGGGCGTTTTTTATCCCGGGAACACCTAAAACGCAGTCAGACCGGTCACCGGAAAAATACTGGACATCAGGATCAGGTAGCCCAGATTAAATACCAATAGGCCATAGTGAATCGTCCGGTTGTGCGTAAACAGCAACCAGATCACCGAAAAACTCACCAGCACCGTGCCCAGCGAACGACGTTCCCAGGTGTCGGCAAAATCCGGCAATAACGGGTCAGACGCGCGGGACAGCACCAGAAATATGATCACCATGCCAAAAAACCAGTTTTTGGTCTGGAAGTAATGTTCCTCCAGGTCCATCTTCTGGTAATAGCGCAGCTCAGGTGTCAGCACAAAGGTCAGCAGTACCATCATGATGGGTGCAGCCAGGAACAGCACCATGGGCGCGACTTTGGTGAAGTTGTAAGCCTGGTATTCCCAGAACCCCAGATAATGGTAGGTGATGATGATCAGTAACCAGATTGACCAGCCTGCCAATAGCCAGGGGTGACTGACGCGGTGGCGTGCACGGATGATCTTGCCCCAGCCCATCAACAGCTCGGCCATGGCAAACGCGACCACCACCGAGACGAACATCATGATGAACTCAAATTTGGACAAGTGCGCTACTCCTGATCGTGCTCCGCAAGAAACGTGGCCAATGCCTGTTTATTCAATGTTTCGGCATTGTCCCGGTATACGATTTCCTCAAGCAGGCCTGCCAGTGACTGGCGAAAATCATCCGGGTGCAGGTAGGCCGCCACGTGCCCGTCGGCAGGCTCCAGCGCGCGCTGCTTCAGGTCCTGGCGGTGGTCTTCACTGATAATGATGACCGGTGAGGGATCCCTTAGCGGGCTTTTACGCTCCATGGCGCGCAAGCGGTAAAGAAACTGGTCACGCGGTTTTTTGTGACTGTTCCAGCCAGTAATGATGCAGGAAAGCTGATTGGTCAGCCAGCCGAACCCGCGATCATACTGATGCACGGCATCCATGGCGTTGGCTTCATTATAGGTATTGATGCTGGTGTATTTGCCGGTGATACCGATTTCTGCAGCAACATCGTCGACCAGACGATTATCAATATCGTAGATCAGGATGACAGGTTTGAAACGCATTGCGTGCCCTCAGGCTTTTCATTATTCTTTTGCGGACGCACTTTTAATAACAACGCTCGCCGAAATCGGCTCACGTGTGGTCCGGGTACGATTGGCCGGTACCGAGCTGTCTTCATACCCGAACGCCAACCCGAACAGTATACGGGTTTCGTCGCCCAGGCCAAAGGCATCACGTACCAGATCCGGGTAGTTGCGCATGGTGCCCATCGGGCAACTGTGCACGCCATTGGCGACCATCGCCAGCATCAGGTTTTGGGCGTACATGCCAACATCAATCGCCACCGTGGTACCAAAAGCCCTGTCCATGCCTATAAATGCCATGTAGGGTGCGTCAAAAAATTCAAAGTTGCGCAATACCGCCCGTTCCCGACCTTCCCGGTCATGGCGCTCGATTTTCATCTGAGAGTACAGCGCGACGGCACATTCCACCTGGCGCCTGCGGTATTCGCCGTCAAAGTCACCCCGGTATTCATAGTCCGGATTCGCTGGTTCACCGGCAATCACCCGGCGCTGCATTTCCGCACTGAGCTGATCGCGCAAATCACCGGTGGCGACAAACACCTTCCAGGGTTGCACATTACAATTGGACGGAGCCAACTGTGCCAGCTCAAAGATTCGCGTCAGGACATCGTCCGGAATGGCATCCGGCAGATATCCCCGGACCGAACGGCGCTGATGAATGGCATCGTGAAGCGTCATGTCAGCCATCAGCTTAATAACTGCCCGCCGTCGACATCGACGGTCGTGCCGGTGGCGTACCCGTTAAGCATCAGGTATATCAGTGCGCTGGCGACCTCTTCCGGCCGCCCGATGCGCCGCACCAGTTGGCCCTGGGTCATGGCGGCCACACGCTCTGACTTCTCATCGCCCATCCAGTCAAACAGCGCGGTATCAATGATACCCGGCGACACCACATTGACCCGGATCGGGCTCAGCTCCACGGCCAGGCAACGCACCATGTTCTCCACCGCGCCGCCGACACAGCTAAGCGCCGACATATTGGGCTTGAAACGGCGTGCAGGGGCACCGCTGACAAAGGTAATGCTGCCGTCGCTGGCGACAAATGGCGCGCCAATCCGGGCAACCTTGGCATATCCCCAAAGTTTGCCGAAAGCAGCCTGGAACTGCTCCTCGGTCTGTTCGACAAAGGGCTTCAATGTACGCGTGCCGCCGGTTGCAGCGGAAACCAGATGATCGATACGCCCGACTTCTGTGAACAGGCGTGTCATGGCCGCATCATCGTGAGTATCCAACTGCACCAGCTCCACCTGTCCGGCAGTGGCCGCGCGCGCCTTATCCATATGCTCGGCCGAACGCCCGCAAGCCCAGACTTTGCCGCCCAGCTTGCTGGCGGCGACGGCAGTGGCCAGCCCGATACCCGAAGTGCCGCCGATCACCACAATATTCTTTCCGTTCAGCACAGTTTCTGGTGCCTGCATAACCCTTCTCCCTATAGACTGTCGAATAGCGCGATATTAGCACAAATGCCCGCCTGCCTGCCCGTGCACCTGACACTGTGTCAAAAACCGTGAAGCAACGCACAACTTTAAGCTGATTGGGCAGTTGCCAAGCGCCAGAGAACAAGGATAATACACACCGTCAGCCTGCTTGCTGAATACGTTCAAGATTTAGCGTTCCATTGCGCGGCCTGCAGCCGCCGGAACTACCATGAGGTTTTATGTATGGCTCGCACTACTACACATTTTTTGGGTCGCCGTGCCGCTGACTTGCGGTGGCCGCTGCTGGCTGCACTGGTCCTGTTGGTGAGCGCCTGCGGCAACAGCTGGGTCCAGCTTACGCCTGCGGGTGAACAGGTCAGCGTGGCCAGGGCAGCAGACGTCACCAATTGTCGTCGTATTGGCGTGGCCAACGTCAATGCGCTGGACAGCATTGGTTTTGTCAATCGCGGTGCCAACCGGCTTCAGGAAGAACTCGTGGACCTGGCCCGCAACGAGGCAGGCGAAGCCGGTGGCAACCGCGTGGTGCCTGAGTCGACCATCGATGAGGGACGCCAGACCTTCGGCATCTACCGATGCTGACACGGCTCTTCGCACGAAAGCGCTAATCTGACTGTCAACAACAACAAATCAATCGGTCCTTGTGTTAAGCGGTAACAGGACGTACTGGAGTCACCCCGATGGAGAATGGGCTTCTGGTGCTGAGCCGCTTTTTCGCCAGCGCACCCGCTAAAATGGTCAGACACAGGCTGCTGGTCTGTCTGTTGCTGCTGGCCGGCACTCTGCTCAGCGCTTACAGCATTGCCACCCGCACCAGTCTGGACATGAGCATCGACAGCTTTCTGGACCAGAGCGACCCGGCCATTGCGGCCCTGAATTCGTTTCGCACCCAGTTTGGCAGTGACGATTCAGTGTTTCTGGTTTATGAAGCGCGGGACGGCAATGTGTTTTCCGCTGCGTCCCTGCGCGCCGTCAGTGAGCTGACAGACAAACTACGCAACTGGCGCGACCTCGACCCGAGCCAATACAGCGCTGACCTCAACGAACTCGGGCAGATCAGACGCGTGCAGTCCATTACCACCCTGCGCGTTCAACAGGTCGATGGTGACACGCTGCGCTCCGAGCGTCTGGTCCCTGAAATCATTCCGGACGATCCGGCAGCACTGGCAGCCATCCGCGACAACGCCATGGCCGAGGAGGACTTCAAGCTCGCCTTCTTTTCAGCCGATGCCCGCTTTGGCGCCCTGATGATACAGACCACCTTTGGCGCCGAACCGGTTGAAGGCTTCGAACTCGCGGTCAATGCCGACGATGTCACGCTGGGCGATTTTTTCAGCGACTTTGACAGTGCAGCCACCGGTGACGGCGGCTTTGACATGTATTATGACGAAAGTGCGACCGTCCAGGACATCCCCTTCCAGACCGTTGACATGATCGAGTATCAGCGTTTCTTTACTGCGCTGAGCGAAGTCTTTGCCGAGGTTGATGACACACTGGATTTCTACCCGGTCGGCAATCCGCCGTTGATGGCCTGGGTGTTTGATGTACTGCAGCAGTTCGCCTGGCTGGCCGTCGGCATGGTTGCCATTTTTGTCTTTCTGCTGCGCACCCTGTTCCGCTCCTTCAGCGCTGTCGCCTGGTCAATCCTCACCATCGCCCTGAGCCTGGTCTGGACCTGGGGCATAACAGTCGCATTTGGTGTCACGCTGTCGACGATGATTTCCCTGACCGTGCTGCTGGTATTCGCGGTGGGCATTGCCGACTGCGTCCACGTCATGAGCGCCTATTTTGTCTACCGCCAGCAAGGTCGCGAACACGACGAGGCTTTATCCAGGGCCTATGGTAAAACCGGCCTGGCCATTATGGTGACTACTATCACGACCATGACTGGCGTGCTTGCCCTGACCACCTCGGGCCTGGTGCCCATCCGCGTGTTTGGCGCAATGTCTGCGCTCGGCGTGTTCATGGCATTTTTCTTTACCCTGGTGTTACTGCCTATCCTGCTCAGTATCTGGCATCCGGGCGCGCATCCGGAACAACGCTCGCAGAACGGCAATGCCGGGTTAGCAAACCGCTGGCGGGCAAGCCCGCTGCCGCTGCGAATCATTGTACTTGCCATCGTGCTCGCTGCCCTGATGTGGTTAACCAGCATTGTCATGGCGCTCTACATCGCTCTGGTCGGGGTAGCGGCGCTGGCAGTCCTGCACTGGCAGGATAAGCTGCTGGCAGCCTGTCCGCCCCTGGTAGCTCGCCGGCCTGTCACCATTCTGCTGCTGTTTGCCGCACTTTTTGCCGCCTCCCTGTACGGTACCAGCCAGGTCCAGATTGACAGTAATGTATCGGAGCTTGCAAGACAGGACAGCGCCCCGCGAATTGCTTACAACATCGTTGATGAGCATATGGCCGGGGCCCAGAATATCTCCATCATGATAGACAGCGGCATCAGCGACGGCCTGATGGAACCGGCCCTGTTGCGCGCCATGGACACCCTGCAGGCGCGCATCATTGACCGTTACCCCAACGAAGTATCGCGCACCTATTCGCTGGCCAATATTGTCAAGGACACCAATCAGGTCATGAATCAGGACAACCCGGACTTTTACCGCATTCCTGATTCAGCAACCACGGTGTCGCAACTGATGTACCTGTTCAACAGCGCCAATCCGGAAGAGCGTCGCAGCCTGGTGTCCGATGACTTCAGTCGCAGCCATATCACCATCAATGCCTATAACGCCGGGTCCTATCAGTATCAGCTGTTTTTTGACGAGTTGGGCGAAGAAATAGACGCTGTGTTTACGCCGCTTCAGGCCAGCTTCCCGGATCTGGAAGTTACCGTCACCGGTTCGGTGCCCCTGATGATGCGCGCCATGGACGAGATCGCGCAGTCCCAGTACAGCAGCTTTCTGTTGGCACTCGGTGTTATCAGCATCATCATGATTGTCACCCTGGGCTCAGTCCAGGCCGGCCTGATATCCATTGTACCCAATCTTATTCCGGCCCTGCTGGCATTTGGCCTGATGGGATTACTGGACATTCCACTGGATACCGACACGCTGCTGATTGCACCGGTAATCATTGGTATTGCGGTAGATGACACCATTCACTTCATGACACACTACCGTGTAGAACTGGTGCGCACGCGCAATATGCAGCAGGCGCTGGACAGCACGGTGCACGATGTGGGTCGGGCGGTCCTGTTCACCACCATGATCCTGGGGCTGGGTTTTGCCATCCTTGGATTCTCGGAGTATCTGGGCATGGCCAAGATTGGCATTTTTGGAGCGCTGGCAATATTTGTCGCTTTATTGTGCGACCTGCTACTATTGCCAGCCATGTTAATGAAACTTAAACCCCGATTCGGGCTCAAGGGACCGATTGAGGGGTTTATGGCTGCGAGTGAAAGTGCCACCCTGGTTAACCGCAAACACGCCGGAGACAATGCATGAGATTGACACTAAGCGGCCTGCTCCTGGTCGTCGCCTTTATCACTTCAACCGCCCAGGCGCAGGCGGAGGCACAGCTCAGCGGACGGGAAATCCTTGATCGGGTAGAGGACAACCAGCGCGCTGTTTCGGACGCTGCGTTCAACCGCATTCAGCTGTCCAGCTGCCGCTTTGGCCTGCAGAATAACCAGATCACCTGCGCCGAACGCCCGCGCGTCAAGGCGCTGGAGTCGGTCAGCATCAATACCGGCGTCGACAACCGCGACACCCAGTCCATTTCCATCGTGCTGGAACCGGCGGCCGAGCGTGGCATCGGCATGCTCAGTTACGCCTATGATGACCCCGAACGTGATAACGAGACCTGGCTTTACCTGTCTGCCCTGGGCCAGGTAAAACGCATCGCCAGTGGCAACTCCGACGATGATTCAGAGTCAGCGTCACTGTTCGGCTCCGAGTTCACTACCGAAGACCAGGACACCGGCAAGCTGGAGGAATACGACATCAGTATTCTGGAGGAAGGCACCGAGTCCGGTCGCGATGTCTGGATCATTGAAACCATCCCCAACGAAGACCGTGCCCGAAAAACCCGTTATGCCCGCACGGTACAGTATGTCGACAAGGAGCGCTTCGTCGTGCTGAGAGCAGACATGTATGACCGCCAGGGGCGGGAAATCAAACGCTTGATGGCGTCCCGTATTGAACAGGTCAACGGCGTGTGGACAGCCCGCTCCCTGACCATGATGAACCTGGTAGCCAACCGCCTGTCCAATATGGCGATACTGGAAATCAATTCCGGCATTGACGTACCAGAAAATTTTCTGACGCCAAGAACACTGACCGACGTTGCTTTTCGCGAAGCTGAACTCAGCCGCATTCGTGCGCAGGTCGATTGAAACCCGACTGGCTGTCTATGCTGGAGCCCGGATTGTCGCCAATGCCTGTTGATTGCAAATTCCGACGCCATTTATTGAGCGTGCTGGTATGTCTGCTGCCCGCTGGGAGCCCGGTATCTGCGCAGGACAGTGACGCCGACGCCTTCCCGGATTCAGTGGAATTTGATCCTGGCGCTTTTGATGATGCAGCGTTCGATGACAGTATGTTTGATGGCGCCGGTCTGTTCGAGGCCAACGCCAGCGAGCCTGGCAATTTCCGTTTCCAACTCAGCCAGCAAACGGTAGCGCATCTCAGCAGGCATCGCTACAGCACACCCTCAGGGGCAGCCGGGACACAACATCGTGGCCTGGAAAACAACCGCCTGGGCCTGAACATCCGTTATCAGAATCCATTTGCCGCTGGCTGGTTACTTCAGGGCAGCGCCCAACTGCGCGCCTATCTGCCCGGCGACTATGAACATGACAACCCTGGTCGTGATGGCTGGGAATGGCGTCTGAACGAACTTTTTGTGCAACGCAGCGGCGCAAAAAACAGTTTTTCCTTCGGCCGTCAAACCATTGTCTGGGGCGAGACCATTGGCCTGTCGGTGCTCGACGTGATCAACACCACTGAGTATCGCGACCTGACTATCATCGACATCGAAGATGCCCGCCTCAACCAATGGCTGGCGGTCTGGGATCACTTTGGTGAGCACGGCAACTGGTCCAGTTTTGTCAACCTGTACCCGGAGTTTGACCCGGTGCCGGTCACCGGCAGCCCGCTGTTTCCGGAACCGGCACGGGTCAATGGGCAGCCCCTGAGACTGGGCAGTCATGACCGGGACCGGCACTTGTTCGAATTCGGCACGCGCTGGAATCGAAACTTCACTGGCAGCGACATCGCCGTCATGACGGCAAGACTGTACGAAAACCCCTTGCGTTACACTCTCCCCAACGACGGCAGCAACCGGGCCCGGACACGGATCAACGACTATACGCTGCTGGGTTTCAGTGCCAATCGTGCCATCGATCGTCTCTTGCTGACCTTCGACCTGGCCTACAGCTATGGCCTGTTGACCGATGTGCTGCAGCGCGTGTCCGATGGCGCCGGCGGCACGCTCTGGCTGCCAGCTTATGATAAACAGAATCGGCTGAGCATGGCGGCCGGCTTTGAATATGGCATCTCTGCTACCCGGCAGATCAGTCTGGGCATCCAGGCACAACGTTTTATTGGTTTACCACAGGACTCCGCCACCACCCAATGGCGTCAGCGCGACGCAGACGGCCTTGCCCTCCTTCGCTACAGCCACAGCCTGCGCAACGAAGAATTGGTGCTATCGGCAACCGCGCAGGCGGCGCTGGACGGCGATGAGGCGTTACTGAATCTGGCTGCAGATTACCGTCTGAGCGATGCCTGGGAGCTTGCCGGTCAGATAATTCTGACCCATGCCGCCCACGACAGCGCGTTGTACTTTCTGGAGCGGGATGTGCGCGCCGGCCTGACCCTGAGCTGGTCGTTCTGAGCTATACGGTCAGTCCGGCAATCAGGCTCAGCTTATCGCTTTGTCCCGGCTTTTACCGGTTGACTCAAAGATCTCCCGGTCAAACTCATTTTCCCAGTTCGCCACCGTGGTCGCTACCGACAGGTCACCAGTGATATTGGTACTGGTCCTGAGCATGTCCAGCGGCCGGTCAAACGGCAGCACAAAACCCACCACAACGGCTATCTGTTCCGGGCTAAGACCAATCGTGCCCATCACCGCAGCCATCAGAAACACCGATGCGCCCGGCACGGCGGCCGTGCCAATGGACACCATGGTGGTGGTTGCCGCCACCAACAGGTAGTCGATGAAACCCAGCTCCACCCCGAACACCTGTGCAGCAAAAACCGAAACCACCCCGACGTAAATGGCCGAGCCGTCCATATTGATGGTAGCGCCCAACGGCAGTACCGTTGATGCCACAGCAGGCTTGACACCCAGATTTTCTTCGGCTGCGGTCAGTGTCACAGGCAGCGTTGCCATGCTTGAGGATGTCGAGAACGCGACCAGCATGGCGTTCTTGGCGCCCTTGAAAAATTTCAGTGGTGACAGCCCCAGCACAAATTTCATGATGCTGCTGTGCACCACCACGGTGTGGAAAACCAGCGCGATGATTACCGTTGAAGCCAGCGCTACCACGTCAAGCAGAGCGGCTACACCTTGCGTGCCGGCTACCCAGGCAATGAGCGCGAAGACGCCGAACGGTGCAAACTCCATCACCCAATGTGTCAGCTTCAGCATGACCTCTGCACCAGCATCCATGATATCAGCCATCGGCTGTGCTTTGGCCCCGACCACCAGAATGCCCATGCCGAAGATCAGGGCAAAAAAGATGATCGCCAGCACATTACCCTCTGCCAAAGCCGCCACCGGATTGGTCGGTACGATAGACATCATGCGCTCGCCGATGGGAATGGGGTCCTGCAAGGCGCCAGGTGTTGCACCTGTCAGGTCTACGCCGATACCCGGCTGAATAATGGCGGCCATGGTCAAGCCAATTATGATCGCCACCAACGTTGTACCCATATACAACGCCAGGGTTTTTATCCCCAGCGAACCCAGTTTTTGCGGATCACCCATGGCAACAATGCCCGCGACAATAGTGATGAAAATGAGCGGCACCACCACCATCTGGATCAGGCGGATGAACAGGTCGCCGATCCAGCGGATCGACTGTGCCCCTTCACCCCATATCGCCCCGACAATCACGCCCAGAATCAGTGCCAGTACGATCCGTTTCCACAAAGGGGTCGTAAACCATTTCTGGGTAAAGGTGTTTGATGAACCCGCCAATTTCGTCATCCTCTTTTTGATTTTTATCATTTTGTACCGATTCGGGACAGACTATCTAAATCCTTGACGAAGTGCCAATTATTTCCATTTGTGCGACAATGCCGCCTCTCTGGCGTACAGCAGGCAAGACTTCATGACAGACTGGGTCAAAGGCGTGGTGGCAGACATCACGCACTGGACAGACAATCTATTTTCCCTGAGCATCCGGGCTGATATTGCGCCCTTTACCGCAGGTCAGTACACCAGCCTGGCGCTGGACATTGACGGTGAGCGGGTGGCACAACCGTACTCGATTCTGAGCGCGCCTGGTACCCAGCCCCTGGAATTTTTCTTCTATACCCAGCTTGAAGGCGACCTGTCGCGCAAGTTGTCACGGTCGGTTGCGGGCGACACTGTCTGGGTGCAACAACAGCCTGAAGGCACCCTGACGCTCTCGGGCATCAAGACACCGGGCCGGAATCTGTGTCTGATGGCCACCGGCACCGGTGTCGCCCCGTTCATCTCCATGCTGCAGACTGATCTGCCCTGGCAACAGTTTGAACACGTTGCTCTGGTATACGCAGCACGGGTCTGGGATGACTTTCAGTACCGCGAGTTGTTTGCCGCACTGCAGGCAAAGTACCCGGAGCGGTTTACGCTGCTGCCATTCATCAGCCGTGAGCGACGTGACGGTACACTGCATGGCCATATCCCTGACAAGTTACGCAGTGGTGAGCTGGAGCGCCACCTGGGCCGTGAGCTAAAGGCAGACGACAGCCATGTCATGCTGTGCGGCAACCCGGGCATGGTCAAGGATGCAGTGACGATTCTGCAGACTCGCGGTTTCCGTGATAACCGGCCGGGGCAGCCGGGACAGCTGAGTTACGAAAGCTACTGGTAAAACCTGTCGACGGGGTTCCGGCTCTGGATTTCTGCGCGAATTCCTATACATTAGGGGGTCGCCGACGTTTTTTCCGGAGAGTTTAGCCATGTTCAGCCTCGCCTCACTCCAAGTGTGCCAGTTCCTTCGCCGATCTTCCGGCATTGCCATTGCCTTGCTGGCCCTGGCCGCCTGCTCACCAGATGCACCGCCGCCAGCGCAACCGAACAATACTGCCGCTCCTGAAAGCCAGGCTGCAGTCAACTATACACGGGTGTACCCGCCTCTCCCCGAGGACGCGCTGGATGCGCACATTTATGAGCTTGATAACGGACTGAGGGTCTATCTGACGCAAAATGCCCAGGAACCGCGCTTCTACGCAGAAATCGCCGTGCGGGCCGGCAGCAAACAGGATCCGGCCGATGCCACCGGCCTGGCGCACTACCTTGAGCATCTGTTGTTCAAAGGCAACCAGTCGCTGGGTACCCTGGACTACAGCGCCGAACAACCTTATCTGGAGCAGATTGAAGCACTCTACGAGCAGCATTTCAGCGAGACTGACGAACAGCGCCGCGCCGAGATCTACGCGGAAATCAATCGGGTTTCGCAGGAAGCGTCAATGTATGCAATACCCGGTGAGCTGGATACGCTCTACAGCGGCATGGGCGCCAGCGGCCTGAACGCACATACCTGGCACGAGGAGACTGTTTACAAGGTCAGTCTGCCTGCCAACCGTCTGCGGCAGTGGGCCGCCATCGAGGCTGATCGATTTGTCGATCCGGTGTTCCGGCTGTTTCACACCGAACTGGAGGTAGTCTATGAGGAGAAAAACCGTACCCTGGACAACCGCGACCGTATCTCCTACTACGCCCTGGCTAACCTGCTGTACAAGAACCATCCCTACGGCCAGCAATCCACCATCGGTGACGCCGAGCATCTGAAAAACCCTTCGCTGGTCTATATTCAGGAATATTTTGATACCTGGTATGTGCCCAACAACATGGCCATTTTCATCAGCGGCGATATTGATATCGATGAAACCATGCAGGTCATCAGCGAAGAGTTTTCCGACTGGGAAGCGAAGCCGCTGCCGCAGCAACAGACCTGGCAGGAAGACCCGATCACGTCAGTGGAACGTGTCACGGTGACCTATCCGGGACAGGAAGAAGTGCAGATGGCATTCCGCACGGTGCCCCATGGGCATCCGGATCAGGAAGCGCTGATGCTGCTGGACATGATTCTGGACAATCGCACCGCCGGGCTGATCAACCTCAACCTGAACCAGCGCCAGCGTGTGCAGGCGGCCGGTTCATCGCCCGAGTTTCTCAATGACTACGGTTCCCAGCGCCTGTGGGGCGTGCCGCGCGACGGCCAGACCCTGGCCGAGGTCGAAGCTCTGCTGCTGGAGCAGCTGGACATCATCAAGCGCGGTGAATTCGAGGACTGGATCCTGCCCGCCATTATCAATGATTTCCGCCGCATGAACATGCGTGGCCTGGAATCAAACACTGCCCGGGTGGCGGACATGCGATCGGCATTTCTGTCCGATACTGACTGGACCTATCACATCGATCAGATGGCCAGACTGGAAGCCGTCACCCGCCAGGACGTCATTGATGTCGCCAATCGCTATTTCGGCGACGACAACTATGTCGCCGTGCATCGTGTTGATGGCCCCGCCGTGATCCCGCCGGTCGACAAACCGCAAATTGACCCGGTACAGATTGATCCCAGTCGTCAGTCAGAGTTTGCCGCGCAGATTCTGGCCATGCCCTACGAGGAAATCGAACCCACGTTCCTGGAGGCCGGCCGCGACTATGAAATCAGCGAGTATGCGCCGAATGTGCCTTTGTACTATGCCCGCAATCCACTGAACGAGCTGTTCACGCTCAATATCAGCATAGACGTGGGCACTGAACACAATGACCTGTTGAGCCTGGCCAGCTCGCTGATGGGCAAAGCCGGAACGGCGGACCTGTCGGCCGAAGAGCTGCAGAAAGAATGGTATCGGCTGGGCAGCGACTTCGGCCTGAGCAGCAGTGCTAACGAAACCAGTATTGCCATCACGGGCCTGGACTCACAGTTTGAGGAAACTCTGGCGCTGATGCTGGAACTGATCAGTGACCCGCGCGCCGACGAAGACACCTTCGCCGAGCTGAAACGGACCATTCTGGAGGCGCGCCGCAACCAGCGCGAAGATCCACAGGCGATCAGCCAGGCATTATACCTGTACAACCGTTATGGCGAAGACTCGCCAATGCTGCAGGCAATGAGCAGCGATGCCATAGAGGCAGTAGAGCTCGAAGAACTGCTGGCGCTGATCAGCAACCTGCAACAATACCAGCACCGCATCAGCTATACCGGCTCCATGCCGCTGGAACGTGTCACCGCCATCCTCAGAGAACATCACCAGCCCGGTGACCAGTTGCAGGAACCGCCGCCCTACGAGTACCGGCGTGCGCGTGAGATTGCCGATAACGAAATCTATGTCATACATCGGGAAACCGCGCAGTCACAGGTCCGTCTGGAGTTTCCGGACGGCACTTACGAAGAAGATCTGGTGGTGCCTGCATCGGTGTACAACAGCTACTTCGGCACCAGCATGTCCAGCGTGGTATTCCAGGAATTGCGCGAAGCACGCGCGCTGGCGTATTCGGCAGCGGCCAACTATTCACAGGGCGGACGGCCGCAGGTGCAGACCCTGGTGCTGGGCGCCATCGGCTCGCAGAACGACAAGGCCGTGGAAGCCACAGCCGCCTTTGTTGACCTGTTCGACAATATGCCACGCTCCGGCGATCGATTCGACGATGCCGTCAATGCACAAATCAATCGTTACCGCACCTCCACCATCGGTTTCCGGCAGATCCCCGGCACCGTTTACGCCTGGCAGCAGCTGGGTCTTGATGGTGACCCGCGGCGGCAACGCTTTGCCCAACTGCAGGAGATGACACTGGAAGACCTGCTACAGTTCCAGCAGGCACATGTCGCCGGTCGCGCCAAACTGATCTCCATCGTCGGCGACACCAGCCGCATTGATATGGACGCGCTGACCGAGCTGGGTGAGATTCGGAAACTGACTGTCGACGACGTTTTTGTGGAGTAGCGTCATGGCACGGAACAGCCCAGACCTCCCGAACCCGGTATTGTCTATTGCAGCGCTGGACAAGCGTTACGGCGCGACCCATGTGCTGAACCAGCTGAGCCTCAATGTCGAACGCGGCGCCATTCATGGACTGGTCGGCCTCAACGGGTCAGGTAAGACCACAACACTGGAATGCGTGTTGGGTATGCAGGCTTTCCAGGCAGGCGAACTGAAAGTTCTGGGCAGGGAACCGACCAGGCTTTGGCAAGGCCGGGGTGACGTTGTTGGTATTTTTGATGTGCCCAGTCTGCATCCGGCCCTGACCGTTCGCCAGGTGCTTGAACATGCACGTCTGATCTGCGGCAGGCCGGTGCGCAGCCCGGCCGAGGTCGAAGACTTGCTGGGAATCAGCCGCTACAGCGGATACAAGATCAGACAACTGTCACTGGGCAATCGGCGCCGTGCGTCCATTGCCCACGCACTGATCGGTCAGCCTGAATTTATTGTGCTGGATGAGCCTTTTAACGGCCTCGATGCCGGCGGCGTGGACGATGTGCTGGCCCTGATCAAACAACTGAATCACGACCATGGGACTACCTTCCTGCTGTCCAGCCACCAGTTGGCCTATCTGGAGAGTATCTGTACCCACCTGGCCATCCTGCATCGCGGTCGTATTGTCCTGAACGACAGCGTCGAAAGCCTGTTCCATGACCGGCAGACCCGCCTTGATGTGCGCTGTGACCAGCCCGACAGAGCCATCGCCCTGCTCGCCGAGGTGCCCGGCGTCAGTGACATCACCCGTGACGGCGACGCCGGGCACGCCCTGTTTGGCATGACCCTGACTGACGTGGAAGCAGCAGCCATAAACAGTGCCCTGGTCCTGGCAGGCATTTCGGTTTCCGGCCTCGAAATGCGCCGTCCCAGTCTGACCCAGCTCTTCCACGATATTGTCGAGGCGCACTGATGGACGGATTTGTCACTGCCCTCAAGGCCGAAGTCTTTGTCGCCCTGCGGAGCAACGGAACACGACTCGTGGTTGTATTGCCGGCACTTGTCAGCAGCCTGCAGTTGCTGCTGGTCAGCTTTCGCAATGCGGGCGAACAGGCGCGCGAGGCGCTGTCGGGTCAGGGCTTCGGCCAGACATCTGTTGAAGGCGCGGACGCCTGGGGTGCGCTGGTGGATGCCATGTCCACGGGTCTGACGCTGATCGGACTGACCCTGGTCGCGTACGCCGCCTGGAGTTTTGCTGGCGACCGGGACAGCGGCGCACTCCGGCATTTGCTGATCCGGCGCGTCAGCCGACGGGCGCTGGTAGCGGCCAAGCTGGTCACCGCACACATCGTTGGCATGCTGTCAGTGCTATTAATGCTGGCCATGGCGGCCCTGGTCGCCCACGGTCTATGGGATTTTGGCCCGGTCGTGGAAGATGGTTATGAATTGATCGGCACACAGGAGATTTACGCCGAGATCCGCCTGGGACTGACGCTGGCGTTGATACCGCTGCCCGCGGCCATCGCCTTGGCCACACTTGTATCCGTCAGTACCAATAATGCCACACAGGCCATCACCGCCGCGCTGGGTCTGACCCTGGCGCTGAACATATTCAAGGGCCTGATGGGCGACGCTTCCGATTATCTGTATGCCAGCTATCAGGCGTCGCTGCTTGATGAGTCCTATCTGAGCGATGTCAGCCGCCTGGTGCGCGGCTTCTCTGATGTGCTGATCGACCCGGCCACCCTGCAACTCAATCAGTGGGCCCCCTGGCCGCAAATGCTGGTTATGGTGCTGGCCAGTCTGATTATTGTGCAATACCGGAAACTGTGACTGACATGAGCGGTCAAGAGTGTATACAAGGGAGGTCCGCCATGCGATCTGATTTCTGCTTACTGCTGCTCAGCCTGACTTTGTTGAGCGCCTGCATCAGCTACGAACCCAGACAACGGGTGCCGACATTGGCATTGTCGCCGGACACAGCGGTGCTGGCCAGCAACACAGGCGCTGCGACGACGCCCGGTGTCAGTTTCGGTTTGACCGGCGGCCTCAACGAAAGTGATTCACTGACCAATATCAGTATTTTGCCAGGCATTCGGGTTCGGGCTGTGGTGCCCGGTGGTGCCGCCGAGCGTGCGGGCATTCGCGCCGGCGATGTCATCCTCAGTATCAACGGTAGCGAAAGCAACCATCCTGATGTACTGGATGCGCTGGCACTGAACACCACTGAGGCAAGCGACTTTGAGTTTGAGGTACGGCGCAACACCACGGTGTTCATGGCCACTGTCGAGGTGACGCCGGTGACTGCACAACAGGCCGAGCCGGTTGAACTGTACCGGGCCGATCCGGTGCTGATGCGGGCAGGCTTCAGTACTGAACTGATGCAGGATCCGGCAGGCCGTCGGGTCTCTGGCGCACGCGTGGTCCGCCTGTTTGATGACAGCCCACTGACAATGGCCGACATCGGTATTGATGACATCATTCTGGCCATTGATGGCAGACCCGTTGAGTCGGCTCAGGGGCTGGTGACCACACTGACACAGCGCTATGAGCCGGGTGACGATGTCACGCTTAGCGTCAGTCGGGGCAACCGCATTCGTGAACAGCGCGTTGAGCTGTGGCATCCTGGCCGCAAGCTGAGCAGACTCAGTCTGTGGCCCCTGTTCCGCTACGAATCGACACTGAACCCGGACCAGACCCGGCTTACCGTTGGCGACCTGATATTGTTCTCGTTATTTAGCTATCAACACAGCGGTGCAGAGCGCGAGTACAATGTGCTGGGGCTATTCCGTTCAGCCAGCGACTACGGCGAATTGATTGAGGAGTAAGTGGCTTGATCACGGACAGGCGCAAACAACAGGCAATCGTTCTGGCCCTGGTAGCACTGACAGCAATGCTTGTGCCGGCCGCACCGACGCAGGCGCAGCCTGCCAGCCGGCAACTCAATTTCATCGCGTCCGAATTTCCGGCACCGGACTGGCCCAACCAGATGGCCATGGCCGACCTGAACGGCGATGGTCGTAACGATCTGATTGTACCCCGCTGGACCGTCGGAACCGGGCGTCAGTTGCTGGTTTACCTGCAGCAGAGCAATAACCGTTTCCCCGCCCAGCCCTCCAGATATATTGCCATCGTTCCGGAAATTGTTGCGGTCAGTTTTGCCGATATCCGGCCGGAGGCAGGCGAAGAGTTACTGTTATTGACCGGCACCGGCGCATTCAGTCTGTCATCCGCGATCGATGGCTACAGTGGCAATATCCGGCCACTGTTTGACTGGCCACTGATCGCTGCCATTCCCGATCGCCGGGTGACAGAGTTTCTGCCGCCTCCGACAGATATCAACAACGATGGTCATGTGGATCTGCTCCTGCCCGGAACAGACGGTCATGGTGTTTTCCTGGGTGGCCCGGATGAACAGTTCACGCTGGTGCAGCAATTCAGTACTGTCAACGAAGACCTGGACCCCGCCGACCTGCCTGACAGCGCCGGGCGCTTCACTACACAGGTACAATTCAACCGCCAGGACGGCCTGGTGGTCAGCCTTCAGGCTCGCCCCAACTCGGCGTTTGCGGACTTCCTCGACGACGCACACAACGACGACAGCAACCTCCTGCTTGAGCGCAGCCTGTGGTTGCCGCCGGCGGCGTTTGCCAACATTAATCGGGCCGACAGCAGCGACATTGTGTTTCTCAATATTGGTGACGATATCCGCGGCCAGATCAATGTCCTGACTCAACACACAGGTCAACAAACGGGCCAACAACCGGACCAGCAATACAATGCGTCCCCTGATTGGCAGGGACCCATCGACATGGAGGGTGACATTTACCTGCAGGAGATCAATGGCGATGGCCTGACCGATGTCATGCGCGTGACGGAGGATGGTAATGACTGGGACGTTTATTTCTATCTGAACCGCGGCGGCGATTTTGATTTCGACCAACCCGATCAGGTCATGCGATTCAGCGGCTACGATGTGCAAATCAACATCACCGATATCACCGGCAGTGGCGACCCTGAACTCGGTGTCAGCTACTATACCATCCCTGTAGTTAACGCGATTCGTAATACCAGTATCGTGCGTACACAACTTCTGTACGGCAACAATGGCGAGCGGGAGCAGTTCCGCTTCAATAACCGCCCCGACTTCCGCCTGGAAGAGAATTTTTCTCCCAGCAATATCCGCGGCCTGTCCAGCCCGATCAGGCTGGATACTGATCTGGACGGTGATGGACGTATTGACGCGCTGTATCTGACCGATGATGGCACGCTCGCTGCCAGGCACATAGACGCCAATCTGCAATTTGCCAGTGAACCGTTTTGGCAGTACGTGCCACAACGCACTATTATTGCCTTTAGTGTGCAGGATCTGAACGCAGACGACACACCTGATCTGCTGCTCTATCATTCGAATACCATTACCGTGCTGGTATCCTCGCCATGACCTGTCTCAGCTCTCTCTGTCTTTGTCGCCGTGCAACCGTGTCGCTGCTCCTGGGCCTCAGTCTGGTCCACACGCTGGTCCATAGCCAGACGACTGACTCACTCCCGGGCTACCGGCCTTTCAACTTTTCACTGCCACCAACAACAGAACGGATACTGGTTGTCGATGCTGACGGTGATGGGCTTGATGATCTGATGACCTTTGCCGGCAACACTGTCAGCCTGTACTTTCAGTCACCCGCCGGCTTCGACTTCAATGCTCCCGACACGCAGATCAGCTTTCCGGGCAACGCCGTGGGCTGGGACATCAGTGACAATTATGCTCAGGCAGCGGACAGCGATACCTGGTCACTGCTGGCGCTGATCGACGGTCAACAGGTACTGCGCTGGTACATTCAGGAACGACAGTTTGTTGCCGCCGGGCCTCTGCTCAGCAACCTTGGCGGATTCCTGGGCCAGGGCGTATACCGACTCAATTTCTCGCGCGACATCAATGACGATGGCCTGGCCGATCTGATCATTCCGCGCGCAGGTGAACTCGCCCTGCACATCCGCAACCCTGACGGCAGTTATCAGCTGCCGCTGACCATTGTTGCTGACATGCAGCTGCGCACTGTGCTGACTCCGGGTAACCCGCGTGACCTCAGCCTTGTCGGCGCTAACGGTGGTGAGCCTGTTGACCTGACCCGCGACGTCGGACAGAGCCTGCGCATACCATTGCTTACACTGCGCGACGTCAACGGTGATAACCGCCCGGACCTGATCTCCGATACCGATGAACGCCTGGATGTATTTCTGGCCAATGCCGGCAATGCTGATGAGTATTTTCGGGCAACACCCGACTACAGTGTCGACCGTACCGCGATTCGCGAACGGCTGGGCGAATTTGATATCGACCAGCTCGACTTCGCCAACCTCACCGGTGTGCTGGCACTGACCCATGAAGAGATCCTGCAGGACATGAACGGCGACGGCATAGACGACATGATTCTGCGTGAAGGCGGCCGTGTTGCCTTGCATCTGGGCAATGAAGACGGTATCGATTTTGACCAGGCGGACCAGATTCTGCGCTCAGGCGGCAATGTACTGAGTGTCTTCCTGCAGGATGAAAATGCAGACGGACAGCCCGACCTGTGGTTATGGCGGGTGGAGCAGATTTCTCTGGGTGATGTGTTTCTGTGGCTGGCAATATCCGGCACCATCAATATCGAAGCCTTTGTGTACCCCAATGAGGGCGATACCTTCGCCCGCCGTCCGGCTCGCCGGCTGACCGTCGCGCTGCGCTTCCCCTCGGCGGTGAGAATGATAAGTTCGGTACAGGAAGTGCGTGACCGCGCCAGCGACACCGAGGCGGTTTTGCCAACCGCCCGTGGCAGCTTGCTGTCAGACCGTTCCATCGCCGCCCAGACAATGGACGATCTGCTGGTATTGCTGGATGATCAGGTCGAGATTTTTTATCAGGCACTGGCACCGGAGCCTGAGGCCGATGACGACCGCTTTCTTGCCTCCATTGGTTACCGCCGCGACCGTGACGACTATGAAATTGATGTGCGCCGCATTATCGACCAGTTTGATATCGGCGTGAATCGTGACGTAAATGCGGTCAGTGACCGCGAACCTGACATCAGCCTGCCGGTTACCGGCGACGCCCGCCGCGGCGATATCATCACCACCGACCTCAACAATGACGGCGTCGACGACATCATGGTTTTTATCGAGCGCAGCGACACGGCAGTGACCGGTCTGATATGGTTGTCGGACATCAATCAGGACATACCATAATGAAAAAAATTGTCTGGATTAGCTTTATCAGTGCGCTGGTCATCGTCAATGTGCTGGCTTACGCCGCAGACCGCCTGGGGGATGTCTATATCGCCATGCCCTACCGCCTGGTGGTTGTACTGGGCGTCACCCTGATCAGCTGTGTGTTCGGAGGCGCCTGGGTGCTGATGAACAGGGCAGATGAAGAAGTGCCGTCCAACCGGGACACCCGCACGCCAAACCGGACCGATCAGGATCTTTGAACCTTTACAGCGGCCAGACCCACAGCAGCACCGGCACGCTGACTGCAACCACGACAATCTCAACGGGCAAACCCAGTTTCCAGTAGTCACCAAACTTGAAGCCGCTGGGCCCCAGTATCAGGGTATTATTCTGATGCCCGATCGGTGTCAGAAACGCACAGGATGCGCCTATCGCTACGGCCATCAGGTATGAATCGGGGTTCACACCCAACTGCGCTGCTATGCTGATCGCCAATGGACACATCACTGCAGCGGTTGCAGCATTATTCATGAAATCTGACAGCGTCATGGTGACGATCAACACCAGCGCCAATGCCATCACGGGGTTGCCCTGTGCGACTGATTCCAGCAATGCCGTCGCCATGACGTCAGCTGTGCCGGTGCTGGCCATGGCACCGGCTACAGGTAACAAAGCACCCAGCAATACAATCACCGGCCAGTCGATGGCGTCATACACCGCACGCGGCGGCACTATCCGCAAGGCCATGTACGCCAGTACCGCAGCAGAAAACGACACCGCTACGGGTAGTAATCCCAGCGCCGTGATGGCAATGGCAGCAATAAAGATAGCAACGGCCAGCACTGCCTGCCCTTTGACGGGCACCCGGATATCCCGCGTTGCAAGTGGCACACAGCGATAGTCCCCAGCAAATCCTGAGACAGCTTCCGGAACGCCCTGCATCAACAGGACATCACCCGCCTGGATGGTGGTCGAGCGCAAACGTTTGATGGAACGGCGCCCCTGCCTGGACACCGCCAACAGGTTGATCCCATAGCGCGTACGCAACTCAATGTCGGTGGCCGAGCGCGCCTGCAAGGGCGAGCCCGGCATCACAACCAGTTCCTGAATCACCAATTCGTCGGACTTGGCGGGCGCCTTGGCCTCGGCATCTGCGTCATCCGGATTCTTGCCCTGTGCTGTCGATTCACTGCCCGCTTTTTTGCCGGTGCTCTTGCCGGTGCTCTTGCCAGTACTCTTGCCGGTGCTCTTGCCGGTCGTTTTGGCTGATTTGACGGCGGCGTCTGAGGAACGTTTGGCAGATCGGGTTTTTTTCCCGTCCACCTTTTTGGCATCGTTGGCATCGGCGGCCTCATCGCCCTCCCCGTCGGTTTCCTCCTGCTCACTGCCGCTTTCGAGAACTTCCTCTTCCAGCTTCAGTCCAAGACTCGACAGGGCCGCACCCAATGACTCCGGCTCTGCCTCAATGACCAGGATATCGTCTTCCCTCAGTATCCGCCGTGAATATGGCGCGATCACCCGCACCTCTCCGCGCACCAGGCCGACGATCTGTGCATCGGCTTTTTCCAGTATCACTTCCACTTCACGCAGCGTCTTGCCGATGGCCTTGCTTTCACCCTGAACCCGGACTTCGGTCAGATAGGTGCCCGTATCAAAGCTGGCGGTTTCAGCATTGCGTCTGGCCGGTACCAGGCGCCAGCCCAGCAATCCAACAAACAATATGCCAACCACCGTGACCGAAAGGCCCACCGGGGTAAAATCGAACATGGCAAAATGCCCCATGCCCGCTTCTTCGCGAAAGCCTGAAACGATGAGGTTGGGTGGTGTACCAATCAGGGTAGTCGTGCCGCCCAGAATTGACCCGAATGCCAAGGGCATCAGCACCCGACCTGGCGGCAGGTTCTGCTTGACGGCAACCTGGATCGCTACCGGCATTAACAGTGCCAGAGCGCCCACGTTATTCATGAAGCCGGACAGAACCGCCGCTAACGCTGTCAAGGCAAAAATGCTGAGTGTCTGGCCGGCCCCGGCAGGCAACACTTTTTGTGCCAGCGCGTTGACAGCACCGGTGACCTGCAGACCGTAACTGAGCACCAATACACAGGCGACTGTCACCACGGCGGGATGACCGAACCCGGCGAATGCTTCTGCAGCAGGCACCAGCCCGGTCAGAATACAGGCCAGCAGGGCACCGCCTGCGACCATATCGTGGCGCCAGCGACCCCACATGAACATGCCCATGCTGCAGACCAGAATGGCAATAATCATCAACTGGTCTACCGTCATACACACGTCCCCTTTTGTCCTGCTATCGGACCGGTGCCGCCGGCCATTGCCGGTATTAGACACTAACGTCCTGAGCGGGGCAATGCCTCATGGCGATCACCCTGCCTCGCATCGAGCTTGTTGTCCGTTTGAGCTTTCTGTTACGCTCCAGCGACCCTGCATTCAATGCAGACCGTGAATAACAAGGAGATTGATCGTGAAAACAACAATATTCAAAAGAATGATTAACACCCTGGCTTCGGCATCGTTTGTGGTAGTGGTGGCATTGCTGTCTCCCGGGCAGGCCCAGGCTCAAGACCAGGCCCAGGACGATGGTCCGGTCTTCGAGTTGCGAACCTACACAGCGACGCCCGGCAACCTGGACAAACTGCTGGCGCGCTTTCGTGATCACACCATGGCGCTGTTTGAAAAGCATGGCATGACCAATATCGGTTACTGGTTGCCTGTGGATCCGGAAGAAGCCGAAGACACGCTGATCTATTTGCTGAAACACGACAGTCAGGAAGCCGCCAATGCATCCTGGCGCGCGTTCGGCGCCGACCCAGCCTGGGCAGTGGTCAATGAAGAATCCAACCGGGATGGTGCCATTTTGCAGGGTGTAGAGCGCAAATACCTGACCGCGACCGATTTCTCACAAATGCAATAAGTGCGGCACGCAAAGCTTGCGGGCGAGTTGTTTACAGAGGCCAGACTATCGGCATCAGTATCGCGCCCACTATGAATATCAGCAGGGTCAGCGGTAACCCCAGCTTCAGGAAGTCCACAAACCGGTAACCACCCGGCCCCATGACCAGCACGTTGGTCGGGTGCGATACCGGACTGGCGACACTGACCGCGGCAGCCAGCGCAACTGCCATCATGGCCGCGTGGGGCTGCACGCCCAGCGCGATACTCACCGACAGGGCTATCGGTGCCATGATCACCACTAACACTACGGTCGGAATGATCAGCGTGCCCGCCACCGTCAGCAGGTACAGGCTGGCGACCGTCAGCCAGGGACTGTAATCGCCGGTCAGCATCAACAATTGATCCGACAGATAAATCGCGGCCCCACTGCCCTGCATGGCTGCGCCCAACGGCATCATGCCCGCCAGCACCACAATCGAACGCCAGTGAATGGCCTTATAGGCCTGCTCCATGTTCAGGCATCGTCCCAGTACCATCAGCGTGGCACCGATCAGTGCGGCAATATAAATCGGCAACAGGCCCAGAATGGACAGCAATACCACCAGCGCCATACAGCCGACGGCAATCGGCGCGCGCGACTTGTCTACTTCCGGCGCCGATACCGGGTTCAGAATGATCAGGTCCCGGTTTCTGTTCAGCGCCGCCAACTGCTTGAGCGGCGCAACCAGCAACAGCGCATCGCCGCGCTGCAGTTCCATATCCCCGAGTCCGGAGCGGTAGGGCCGACCGCCGCGCCACAAGGCGGCAACTTCGACCTGCCAGGCCTCCCTCAGTTTCAGGTCGGCGACGGTTTTGTTGTTGATCCATTTGTGCGGATGCATGATGGCCTCGACCATCGCCAGCTTGCCTTGCTCGAAAATTTTCATATAGGGCGTGGCATCGTCCAGCACACGCAGTTGCTGCAAGCCACGCAACAGATCAAAATCTTCCAGGCGTCCCTGCACCAGCAGCAGATCACCACCCTGAATCTCCTCCTCGGCCGGCAGGGGCCGGATAAAATTGCCGTCCCGGAACATTGCCAGCAGGCGCAGGTCAAATGCCTTGCCCAGCCGGGTGTCACCCACACTGCGCCCGGCCAGTGATGCCTCTTTGGGCACTTTCAGCACCAGCAGGCGTTCATCCAGATGGTACTTCTGCTGAACACGCTCCTTGTCGAGCGGGGTCGCACCGATCAGCTGGTATTTCTCACGCAGCGTTTTCAGTACCTTCTCATCACCCTGGACCAGCAGCTGGTCACCGCTGACAAAGGTATAGTCGGCCAGCCGCGTCCGACGCACAGTTTCGCCGCTAAGCACGGCCAGCAGCCATGACTGTGTTGATTCATAGAATTCCGCTGCAGTCATGCTCTTGCCGGCCAGTGAAGAATCTTCACCAACGGTGACTTCATACAGACCGGCATCCTCCAGCAGGCGATCATGCAGCACGGGTGCCTCGCGCTCGATGGACAGTTCGCTCCACTGCCGCAGCAACTTGAACCGGTCCAGACGGCCCTGCGCCAGCAGAATATCGCCGGCCTGCAAACGGGTAACTGACGACGGCAGAGATTGTGTATGCCCGCCCCGGCTGAGCGCGATAATCATCAAACCCGCAGCCGTGGTCAGCCCCGCTTCACCCAGACTTTTACCAACCAGCAAGGATGCCTCCGGCACCTGAACTGCAAATATGCGTTCCTGCAGACTGTAGAGTTCGCGCAGATCCCTGCTGTCTCCGGTCTCGGCCACCGGGTCGCGGGCTGGCAGCCAGTGCCGGCCAATCAGCGCAACAAACGCCGTGCCAACCAGAAGCACTGGGACGGCGATAGGGGCAAAATCAAAAAACCCGAACCCTTCATAGCCGGCTTCCTGCAGTGCCGTGCTGACCAGCAGGTTGGGAGGCGTACCGATGATGGTGAGGGCGCCGCCGAGCAGGCAACCAAATGCCATGGGCATCAACAGTCGGGACGGTGTTGCGCCTACCTGACGCGCCACCCCGACCACCACGGGCAGCAACAGAGCCGTGACACCAATATTGTTCATGAATGCGGACAGCACCCCGGCAAGTAACATAAAGGTGACGACCAGCGCCAATTCGCTATTACCAGCGATTTTCACCACCCGCAGCCCCATAGCGTCGGCGATACCGGCACGGGTGAGTCCGTCACTGAGAATAAACATGGCCCAGATAGTAATCACAGCCGGGTGACTGAATCCGGCGATGGCCTCTTCCGGAGCGACCAGACCGGTGACAGCCAGAGAGCACAGCACCAGCAGAGCGACCACGTCCATCCGCAGCCTGTCTGTCGCGAACAACAGCACGGCTACCAGCAGAATGGTCAATACCAGTGCGATATCAAATGTCACTCAAGCGGTCCTTTTATGCGTCATACGGGGTTGTGGGCATGACATTGCCATAATCCCAAAAAAAACCTGAAACATCAATATGATAAATATGTATGCCGGCGGGCTGAAGTGGTCTGCACGGGTTTGGTCCGGTGGATCGGGCTGGCCGGGCCACCTGATTGAGCTTTCCCGGGAAATGTGATTATATCTGCGCCCATGAAGACACGTCTGATAATACTATTGCTCAGTGCCCTGACATTTGCTTCCTGCTCCGACGAGCTGGCCAGCAATCGTCCGTTTATTCTGACTACCGCGACCACCGGAGGGGCCTACTATCCCATCGGCGTGGCCATTGCCACCATCGCCAAATCGCAGCTCAGTGAAGAATACGACATCAGCCTGTCCGCCATCAGTTCCGCCGGCTCGCTGGAAAATATCAAGCTGCTGCGTGACAATCAGGCTCAGTTCGCCCTGCTGCAGGGACCCTTTGCCGCCTGGGGCTGGAACGGCGAAGGCCCCATCAGTCGCCCACAAACCGGGCTGCGCTCGGTCGGCGCGGTCTGGCACAACGTTGAACATTTTGTATTGATGACAGAGCTGGTCGAGAACGGCACCATGCAGGACTTCCGTAATCTGGATGGCGAACGTTTTGTGCTGGGTGCACGTAATTCCGGTGCCGAGCAGACCGGCCGATACATATTTGATGCCCTGGATATCGACTACGAGAACCGGCTGTCACTGGCCTATATGGGTTATGGCGGCGCTGCCAATGCCATTCAGGACGGCAATATCGTGGGCATGAATGTGCCTGCCGGGGCACCGGTCAGCGCCATCACCCAGGCCTTTGCACAGATGGGTGAGCGCATCTCCCTGCTCAATTTCACACAGGAAGAGCTGGACGCCATCAATCGTCGCTACGATCTGTGGGACTGGTATGAACTGCCTGCCGGCACCTACCCCAATCAGAATGAACTGGTACGCTCCATTTCCAGCCCCAATGTGCTGGCCGTGCGCTCTGATGTGCCGGAAGATGTGGTCTACCATATCACCCGCACGATCTGGGAAAACCTGGCGGCGCTGCAGGACATCCACGGCGCGACGCGCGACATGCGACTGGAACGCGCCACGCGGGGGCTGGGTGCGCCGCTGCACCCCGGCGCCATCCGTTATTATCGGGAACAGGGTCTGGAGATAGCGCCGCACCTGATTTTACCGGGCGATGATCGCCCGGCAGACGCCAGCGTTCCCTACACAACTGATACCACTGGCAGCAGCACCACAGAACAATAAAACCAGCGAGTCCGACTTATGAGATCACCGTTACTGAAATGGGCCGCCTTCCTGTTTGCCCTGTTTCACGTCTATGTCAACGTTTTTGCCACCATGTCGGAGCTGTGGTTTTCAGCCATCCACTTTGGTGGATTCGTGGTGTTGTGCGCGTTATCCAGTAACGAAAAAAACGCCGATGGTGTGACGCCAGGTCTGCCCATGAAGGCATTGAACGTGGCACTGGCCGTCGCGGCCGTCATCGTGTCCGCTTACCTGATACTGTTCGAAAACGCCCTTTATGCTCGCGAAGCGGAGTTCATTTTTTCCGACTACGTGATTACCTCGCTGGCGATCCTGCTGGCGATTGAGTTTACCCGCCGCACCACCGGCTGGTTCATGCCCATTCTGATTCTGATATCTCTGAGCTACATTCTGTTTATGGGCCGCTATATCAGTGGCGTCTTTTCGTTCCCGGGCCTCAGCCTGGAAACGGTGCTTTACCGCAGCTACTTCAGTGAAGAAGGCATGTTCGGCATGACCGCCAGTATCTCGGCGACCTATGTGTTCATGTTTATTCTGTTTGGTTCGTTCCTGCTCAAATCCGGCGCCGGCGACTTTATCGTCAATTTTGCCCGCTGCCTGGCCGGTCGTTTTACTGGCGGTGCGGGCATCGTGGCTGTGATCGGCTCGGGTCTGATGGGTTCGGTGACCGGTTCTGCCGTCGCCAACACGGTATCCACCGGTGTCATTACCATCCCGATGATGAAACGCTCGGGATTCAATTCCCAATTCTCAGCCGGTGTGGTTGCCGCCGCGTCTACCGGCGGCGCCCTGATGCCGCCCATCATGGGTGCTGGTGCTTTTGTGCTGGCCAGTTACACGCAGATCCCCTATCTGCACATTATTGCGGTGTCAGCATTGCCGGCACTGCTGTTCTACCTGACGGTCATCTTTTTTGTCCGCATCGAAGCCAAACGTCTGGGGCTGATTGCCGACAAGGCTGGTGACCACGAAAGCATGTGGCTGGTTGTCAAACAGGGCTGGCACTTCATTATTCCCCTGGCCGTGCTGGTGGGGTTGCTGATAGCCGGTTATACACCCATCCGGGCGGCGGCAGTGGCCATTCTTGCGGTCATCGCATCATCATGGCTCTCACCCACACCGATGAAACCCGCTGACATATTTGAAGCCACCGTCGACGGTGTTCGCACCATGATCTCGACAGCGCTGTTGCTCGTGGCTGTTGGTCTGATCATCAATGTGGTGACCACCACCGGCGTCGGCAATGCATTTTCGCTGATGATTGTGGAATGGGCGCAGGGCAGCCTGCTGATCAGTCTGGTGCTGGTAGCGCTGGCCTCACTGATCCTGGGCATGGGCCTGCCGGTGACTGCTTCCTATATCGTGCTGGCAACACTGGCGGCACCCATCCTTTACGACCTGATCGCCCAGGACCAGATGCTGGCAGCGCTGCAGGCCACCGATCTGCCTGCCAGCGTGACAGCCACACTCAACCTGTTTGGTGGTGACCCAATGGTCGCGCTGCGGGAGATGCCGCTGGAGATGCGCCAGATACTGCGTCAGGAACTGCTGAGTCCCGAACTGCTCACCGGCATGTTGCTGAGCGCCCACCTGATCATCTTCTGGTTATCTCAAGACAGTAACGTCACACCGCCGGTGTGCCTGGCGGCTTTCGCCGCAGCCGGCATCGCCGGCACCAGACCCATGGCCACCGGCATGACCTCGTGGAAGATTGCCAAAGGCTTATATCTTGTGCCTGTACTGTTTGCCTATTCGCCTTTGATTTCCGGAACCTGGCCGGAACGTTTTTACACTTTCTTCTGGGCGACCATAGGTCTCTTTGCCATGGCAGGTCTGTTACAGTGGCGCCTGGACCGGCCGCTGAACCTGGTTACCGCCGGCATGCTCGCAGTGGGCGCCGGGCTGCTGATGTGGGCGCCGCTGACGATTTATCATCACATCGTTGGCGCCATTCTGGTGGGCGCTGTTGTATTCTGGCAAAAACATCAGGACAAAATGGACAATGCGGCCACGACCTGAATAAACATTACCACCGCCGGATAAACGTCATGGCATAAGAGAAGTGTCCGCTCATGTTTTCTGAAAAAGAACTTAATCTGGAAGAACATGAACTGCGGGAGCAGATCCGGAGCCTGCCTGAGCACCAGCGGCAATACTATCTGACGCTGGAAAGTGGTGCCCTGAAGAGCCCGGATCGTTATCTGCTGCTCAACCGGCTGTTCCCGCTCGGGCTGCATCACTTCTATCTGGCGCGCTGGGGTCGCGGCATCGTCAACGGCGGTCTGACCATTGCCGGCCTGACTCTGCTGCTGGGCACCGAACAGGTCGGTTACGGGCTCATGCTGCTGGTGGCCATGGTATTCATCGAAATACCGCAGTTACTCAATGCGCGCCATCTGGTGCACAGCCGCAATAACCGGACCATGGCAAAGTGCCTGGCACGCGCTCTTAAATACCAGGCCGGCAGGGAGGGACGCTAATGACCTCTGTTGTCCCCCGGTCTGCGATCTCGCGTCTCCGGCGCCTGCAGGACCGCACGAATACCTTGCTGGGCCGCCTTCACCCGCATTTTCCGCTGACGCTGGCTGGCCTGGCAGTCCTTGCCATGGCAGTGCTGGCGCTGCAGGGCTTCGGCTATCAGCGTATGGACCTGGTAGTGTTTGCACTGACAGTTTGTGCGTTGAGCATTGTTATCTTCAGTGTGCTGATGGTTACCGCCACGGGTCTGGTACTGCGGCGACGACTGCGACGGCTGAGTGAGACATCGTTGCCCGCCTGTCAGGCTGAGGCCGGTTTTCCCAATGAAACCGGATTCCGCTTGCCTGCCCTTGCCTGGCTCCCTCTGATGACGCTGGAATGGCGCGTTGTCACGCCTGACCAGGTCGTCACTGCCAACCGGATCAACCCCGATGACCACGCTGTCGATGAAGAGATCACCCCGGCTCGGCGCTGCCGTGCCGGACAGCTCGTACGGCTGTTCACGTTGCGCGATGTGCTGGGCCTGTGTCGCTTCTCCTGGCGGCAGTCGCAACAGATACCATTGCTGGTGTTACCCCAGACGGGTCGATTACGTACATTGCCGGTTTTGCGTTCCATGGAATCCGAAGACGGCATCCCCAACCCCGCCGGACGCCCGGAAGGTGACCGTATGGATATCCGTCGCTATGCCGCAGGTGATTCGGTACGCGATATCATGTGGCGGGTTTATGCCCGCAACCGTCACCTTAATGTCCGGCTGGCCGAAAGAAGCGTATTCCATACCGATCGCACGCTGGCTTATCTGGTGACCGGTGAGGCAGATGAAGCAGCGGCTGGCGTTGCCCGCTTTGCCTTGACCCAGGGCGCCATTGGCGCTCCCTGGATTTTCGGTGCTGATGCCAGTGACGATACCGCCAGCACCCTCGCGGCTGCTTTGCCGCTGATCGCCGGTTCACGAGTAACAACTGATCGCGACAGGGCGATAACGCCGGATTACGGCCTGGACCGGTTTCTTAAGCGACAGGGATCCGGCCAGTGCGCCTGTATCGTTTTTGCACCGGCCACACCGGGTGCCTGGACCGAGCGACTAAAGCGCACCGTACAAAGCTTTCCCGGTCCATTTTCGGTCGTGTTCAGCACCGACGGCATCGACGACAATCAGCACGTTCCATGGTGGCAGACGCTGGTACTTGCCGAGCAGGCGCAAACCAGTCGCAGAGATACCCAGACCACCGCTATCCTGCGACAGTTGATGCTTGAGTTTCACAAACTCGGGGCACGTGTTGTAATGGTTGACCGGCAAACCGGTCTGTCTTTTGACCAGCATCTGAAAAGAGTTTAATGTCATTGGCTTATGGCTGACACATTCCATGATTGAGAAAATACCGGAAAACAGCGGTTCGGCGCGGGCTGCTCGACCCCGTGCCCCACAAAGCGTGATCAGAGCCTCGATTCTGGCTATTGCCTGCTGGGTACTGAGCACGCCCTTGACCACCGTTGCCGGATCCGCAGCCGCGTTGTCCGGATGCCTGATGGCTTGCCTGTGGCTGGACCGGCTGCACGCACAGGCACGTCTGTTCCGCCTGCGCACGCCCCTGATAGTGCTGTCGCTGGTCATCGTTCTCGCGCTGGGCGCCGCTGTGGCCAACTGGCTTACCAGTTCTTCCGCGTTTGCGCAAACGCTTGGCGCCATGGTCAGCTACCAGCTGGGCCAGATGCTATTCTGGTTACTGCTGGCAGCAGGCATTGGTCTGACCCTGCGGCTGCTGGCCCGCCGCCACAGCTGGGGCAGCATTCCGGAGCTGCTGTTTGTTGCCAGTGCCTTTGTCATCACCCTGGCGGCGCACCAGCGCGGCATGATAGACAGACCTTACTTCATTGGTGACTTCGCCCTGATCCGCGGTATCGACCCTTCATCCATCCTGATGGCTATCGGCGTTATTGCTGTGCTGGCGCTGGCCGTGCTGCTGATGATGGAAAACAACCACAAGCGCCTGCCCTATCATTTTTCCGTGCTTGCGGTGCTGTGTTTCTCGCTGCTGGCCTACGTGCAGTTCTTCGGCATGCCCACACCCAGCCTGACTGATGATCTGGGCCTGACCGGGCAGGCAGCGGCGGGTGGCGGCTCTCAATCGGACAATCCATTCCGTGATGGCGAGAACGACGCCAGTGATCGCGAAGCACCGGTTGCTATCGTCTTGTTCCGGGATGACTACGAACCTGACAGTGGCGCCTACTATTTCCGCGAATCAGCCTATTCACAGTTCAATGGCACGCTGCTGTGGACTGCCGAGGATGACAGTCTGGACCAGGATCTGGTCAGTGAGTTTCCGTCCTCACCCATTGAGGTAACCGAGCAGATTCCCGCCCGCGACCAGCGCCGCAGTGTGACCACCACCATCGGCCTGCTGACACCCCACCGCAGTCCATTCGGCCTTGATGCGCCGGTTCGTTTTGAGCGGGCGCCCAATCCCAATAGTCTGCGCTTCCGGCAGACCTACACCGTTGAATCGCTGGTGCCCGAATTCGAGTTCCCGGACCTGATTGGCCGGCAGGCCGGCTCACCCGACTGGACAGTTGCGCAGTGGACAGAATACCTGGAGATGCCAGATGATCCACGTTACGGCGAATTTGGTCGTGAGTTGATCGCCAACCTGCGTCCCGAATTCGCCGATGACCCCTATGCCAAGGCGCTGGCGGTGAAAGACTGGCTGGATACCAACGGCATCTACAGTCTGGCCAATGAACATGCATACGCGACCGATCCGGCAGCATCGTTCCTGTTTGGTGACATGACCGGCTACTGTATTCACTTTGCCTATGCGGCCACCTATCTGTATCGCAGCCTCGGCATCCCGGCACGTGTTGGTGTGGGCTACTCGGTACCTTCTGCCAACCGCGCGGGCGGCTCAGCCCTGCTGATTCAGGCCGTGCATGGCCACGCCTGGCCGGAAATCTATCTGCAGGACCTCGGCTGGGTCATCGTCGACCCGACCCCCTCACAAACGCTGGTGGATATGTCCACCGATCCGCAGGACTCCCTGCAACAGATGCTGGCCGACATGCTGCGTGACGATGCAGCCTTCGAAGCCTTTCTGCAGGATCAGGCCGGGGACAGCCGCTGGTCCCTGGAAAATCTCATCCGGGCAATCGTGACCCTGGCCATCGCGCTGCTGATCGCAGCGTTTCTCATCCGGGTGTACCGGGCCCAGATACCGACGCTCGGTAGTGCCCAGCAGCAATACCGACTCCAATACCGCGCCGCCCTCGACACGCTCGCGGCGTTTGGCATCGTCCGGCGGCATGGTGAGAGCCGCGAGGCTTTTGCCCGCCGACTGACGGCACTACCGGCATTTACTGAACTCACGGGACAGCACTTGCGCGGAGCACCCGGTTACGGGCTGGCGCCTGCCGGTGCCTGGCAGGCAACGGGCAGCGGTGCGGATGAGAAACAAGTCTGGCAACAACTGCGTACAGAGTTGCAGCGCGAACTGGCCACATCGCAACCACCGTGGCGACGTGCCCTGGCCATGGTACATCCGGCACCCTGGCTGGCAAGCCGCTAGAATTTATTCATTGATACAGTCTTGATGCAAGTATGCAGGAGTCGACAATGCAAGTGATGGAAGCCGAAGCCACGACAGTCCCGGCACTGAACGCTGCCAGCCGCGTGCTGCAACGCCTGACGCAGGCCGTGCGTGCCCAGGTGATAGGCCGCGATGATGTCATTGATCTGACCGTTATCGCGCTGATGGCGGATGGTCACGTGCTGCTGGAGGACTTCCCGGGATCCGGCAAGACCACCCTGGCCAAGGCACTGGGGGAAGCCATCGTTGACGATCAGGCACCGGACAGTTCGGAACACACCGTGCCGATTGCCGCCTTCCGGCGCATACAGTTTACGCCCGACCTGTTGCCGTCAGATGTCACCGGCAGTCCGGTATTCGACACCAACAGCAACAGCTTTCATTTTCGTCATGGTCCCATTTTTGCGCACGTGGTACTCGCTGATGAGATCAACCGGACGTCTCCCAAAGTCCAGTCTGCCATGCTCGAAGCGATGGGCGAAAAGCAGGTCACGGTAGACAACATCACTTATCCACTGGACCCGCTGTTTTTTGTCATCGCGACACAGAATCCGCTGGACCTGGTCGGCACCTACCCGCTGCCTACGCCGCAGCTGGACCGCTTCCTGTTCAAGATCACTATGTCCCACATTGATCGTGACGCGGAACTGGCAGTGCTGGATACCTGGCAACAGCGACGCGAACCGGGCGCCGACCGTATTCGTGTGGGTCGTAACGAAATCATCAACGCCCGTCGCGACATTGACCAGCACGTGTATATAGCCGATGCCATCAAATCCACACTGGTCGACATCTCCCGTGCCCTGCGTGCTGATGAACGCGTACTGCAGGGAAACTCGACACGCAGCCTGGTACTGATTCTGCCGGCACTTCAGGTACTGGCGGCCCTGCGCGGGCGCAACTATGTCAACGCCGATGACCTGGAAATGCTGCTACCTCATGTGCTCGCTCATCGCGTCGAGCTGGCGCCGGGTGTCGCCGATTTCAACAGGGTGTTGCGCGACTGCATGCGCGAACCGCTGGAGCAGTTGGCACGCAGTACCCTCAAGGCCCATTACCCATCTGCTGGTTAGACTGGTTTCTTATGTCATTTCGGTTGTCGCCAATAAGACTTGTTCCGGCTCTGTTGCTGGCAGCCATGCTGTTACCGGCGACGTCACTGCAGGCGCAGGAAAACAACGACGGCTTTGACTCGATCCAGTTCAATACACAGCGCCTGTGTTTTGGCATGAGTGGCATAACACAGGAGCGGGCTCTGGCGATCTGCGACGCGCTGGCACTGGGACAGAATGTCAGGGCGCGGGAACTGGCCCAGCAATGGGTAACCGATGAGCCCGACCAGCCGGGTGCCCAGTTCGCGCTGGCCGAAGTGCTGTTCCGGGTGGAAGGCAACCTGCCCCGCGCCCTGTTCCACCTGAACATCGCCGAGTCACTGACCGATTACAGCTCACTGGGTCGTGCCATGGCGTCGGGCAATCTCGAGTGGCATTATCTGACCCTCAGTCAGCTTTCCTATGCTCATCAGCTGATCGGCGATCAGGAAAAATCGCTGGAATACCTTGATCGTATCAGCGCCATCTACGGACAGGACACCGAATCTTTTCGCGGCTGGCCACTGATCAAGATGAAACGCTATGACGAAGCCCGCGCCAGTGCCGAAAAAGTGCTGGCTGCCAGTGACAATCCCCGCGACCGCAGCCGTGCCTGGAATACCTTGTGTGCCGTCGAGCTGGCCGACCTGCGTCCGGCCGAATCCCTGCAGGCCTGCGAAAATGCCATGAACGAGGATGAGAACATTGCCGCATCCCAGGCCGAAGAGCTGGATACGGTGCATTTGCTTAATGCCTCCGAAGTGTCTCTCAATCTGCTGCGCTTTCGGGAAGCCGAGGACTATCTTGATCGTGCGTCCCGCCAGATTGACCCCGACAGCGTGGGCAACCCGTGGATCTACAAACTGTATCTGTACATGAACCAGGGCCGTTTTGATGCCGCCCGCGAGGCGCTGGACAACATGCTGGTGTGGCGCGATAACCAGTCACCTTTGGTGGGCGTCATGAACCGTGCGGATCATTTTATGGCCAGCGCCATTTTCCTGATGCTGGCGGGCTATCCTGACGATGCCGCACGGCTCACCCAGACTGCCCTCAATCAACCGGATCGTACCGGCTCCTACACCGCCGACGAAGCGCAGAAGGATTCCTTTGCAGCGCTGGTCAACAGCGTCGCACACCGGATGCGCTACGAGCGCATGCGTGAGGAGCTGGCTACCCGTCCCCGACTGGGCGCCTGGCGTCTGCGCATTGACGCACTGGCGGCGCGCTTCCGTGCCTGGCGCTCAGCACGTCATGCCGCATCGCTGTTCGCCGATGCCGAGACGCTGACCAACCGGCTGCGTCCCTATGCACCGCTGGATGTGCATATCCCTGAATGGCTGGAACCGGAACTGATCGCCCTGATGGGACCCGGCGTGATGGCGCAACTGTTGATGGATACTGCCGATGAAGGTGCATTTGCCCTGAACCAGGGCTATGTATTTGCCTATCAGACCGAGATCGCAGCCCAGCAGGGACAGCACACACAGGTGCTGGCCATGGCCGAACAGGCTTTGTCGCAGTTGCCCGCCGAAGAAGCGATGTTGCGGGCGAGGGTATCAGCACGCCTGGCTAGCGCCGCCTGGCGTGAAGGCGAACGCCAGCGCGCCCTGACGCACTATGCTGCCGCATTGCGTCTGGATCCCACCATTCTCAGGCGACTGGACCTGCCTCTGCCGATTACACCCGGTGGCGCCAATACTGCGGCAGGCGCAGAGCTTATATCTTATCTGCGCCGCTCGCCCAGATTTCAGGTGGTCGACCAGGGTTTGCCCCTGGAAGTTCTGAATTCCGGCACGCCGGGCCTGTGTTTGCGCGACAGCTCAGGCGATGCCCTGTCCTGCGTGGAGCTGCAGGCACGTGACGAACTGGCAGCTGACATGACCGATGCCGACGACAGCGACGCCCAGCGCCTTGCCCGTCAGTTCCACGACAATACCTTCAGTCTCGCGTATACTATCGACCGATCCCAGCGTGTCGCTCTCCTGGGCAACAGTATTATCTTCAGTAATCAGAACGCCAGCCAACAACAACGACAAGACACTGTGCTGCAGCGCTGACTCCACTACCGCCAGGTTTTTTTATGCACGAAATCCCGAGATCCCTGTCTCGCGGCTTGATTTTGCTCCTTGCCGCCGCGTCAGCGTTAGGGCCTGTAGCCATGCAGATCATGCTGCCTGCCATTCCGATTGTCCGCGAACGCTTCATGGTCAGCACCGGTACCGCTCAGCTCACTCTCAGTCTGTCGATGCTGTCTATTGCCATTGCCACGCTCATTTACGGACCGCTCTCAGATCGTTTCGGTCGACGGCCGATTATGCTCACCGGCATCTGTATCACCGTATTTGGCTCTTTGCTGTGTATGCTGGCCGGCAGTATCGAATGGCTGATTCTGGGCCGTATCGTGCAGGCTGCGGGTGGGGCAGTCGGCCTGGTGCTGGCCCGCGCCATCGTCCGTGACGTCTATCAGGCCGACGAAGCAGCCGGGATCATCGCCACCCTGGTCATGGTGATGGTGGTCATGCCCATGCTGTCACCGATGGTGGGCGGAGAGATGCTGGTGCGTTTTGACTGGCATTCGATTTTTTATCTGGTGGCAGCCATCAGCATCGTCATGCTGGTTGCCATGTTCCGGTATCTGCCGGAGACGCTGCACCAGAAGGTCAACTTCACCGGCGTGGGCAGTATGCTGAAAGGCTTTGCCACCCTGCTCGCGTCCCGAACCTTCTCGGCTTATGCTTTCAACGTGGCCTTTGTGTCGGTGGTGTTTTTCAGCTTCATCTCCGCCGCACCAGAGATCATGGTCTCAGTATTCAAACGCCCGCCCAACGAATACGGCTACTATTTCATTATGATCCCGCTTGCCTTCATGGCGGGCAACTACATGGCCCGCGGTCTGTCAAAGAAATGGGGTATTCACCGGATGATCCGTCTGGGGTCGCGGCTCAGCATTGTCGGCATATGTATAGCCATCGCCTTACAGTTCAGCGGCCTGCACCATCCGCTTGCGCTTTTTGTGCCGATCGCATTAAGCATCTTTGGCAATGGTATCTCCCTGCCCAATGCCCAGGCAGGCGCCATTAATGAATTCCCGTCCATGGCGGGCAGCGCCTCGGGCCTGACCGGATTTCTGCAGATGGGGTTGTCGGCGGTGGCGGCGCAGCTGGTCGCGCTGATTTTTAATGGCACTGTTTATCCAATGCTGATGCTGATGCTGGCAGCAGCACTGATTTCACTGTGGAGTTTTACCCGGGTGCGGCGCTGACCCAGGTTCCTCACCCAGGTAGCCCACCCAGGCAGTTCACTCAGGCAGCCCACCCAGGTAAACCAGGCGCTCAAAGCCCGGCGTGAGCCTCGACATAATTAACGGTGTGATTCTTGATGTGTTGCAAGGACATGAACATGTCGCTGTAGGTCTGCGCGGTCACCGCCTGGCACTCACCGGCACGCAGTCGATCCAGGTGTCGTTCGCGCATGTCCTTGCCCAATTTTTTCAGTTTTTTCGAATCGGCAATCAGCGCCTTGAATTCCGCGGCATCGGCATCGCGCTCACGCGCCTTCGTGAGACGGTCAAAATAGACAGCAACTTCATCAAAGAAGCTCAGAATATCCGTCCAGGCTTCGGTACTGATATCCTCATTGCGCTTAAACAGCCGGCTTCGGTAAATACTGAACGATTGCAAGGCGTCAGCGATGCTTTCAATCTCATCGGCCATACGCATCAAACCGTAGGAACGCGCCGACTGTCCCTGTGACACGGAACCGGTCAGCACGATGGTGATGAAGTTGATCATCTCCTCTTCGATATTGTCAGTGATATCCTCGAGATGGTTGATGCGCTCGAACAGCTTCTTTTTGTGCTTGGGTGCGGTGACGTATTCACGCGTTACCTCAAACATCTCGCGGGTGATGGTCACCATGTTATCCATTTCCAGCCCGGCCTGCTGGAGTGCCATCTCAGGCGCCATGGTCGTGCGATTACCCAGGTACTTCAGCTTGTGGGTTTCCTTCTCTTCCTTCTGCGGCACCAGCCAGATCACGGTTTTGGTCAGGAAACCGATCAACGGGATCCAGAACAGCACGTTGAGCACGTTGAACATGGTGTGCGCGACCGCGATATGCCAGCCAATATTGGGGCGTGAACCGTCAGCTTCCTGCAGATTGGCATCACCGGCCACAATGTAGTCAACAAACTCGACATACCACGGGAAGATGACAACAAACAGGGCGGCGCCCAGAATGTTGAAAATGGCATGGGCGCGCGCAGCGCGGACGGCCGATGTGTTGGCGCCGATGGCAGCCAGTTGCGCGGTGATGGTAGTGCCGATGTTTTCACCGATGATCAGCGCCACTGCCGTATCAAAACTGATCACGCCGGTGGCTGCCAGGGTGATGGTGATACCGAGCATGGCCGAACTGCTCTGCACAATAACGGTCAGCAGACAGGCCAGCGCGATGCAGGCAAGCAGACTACCCAGCGACTGGGCGTCAAACAGGTACAGATAGGAGATGAAGTTTTCGTCGGTACGTAGCGGTGCAAACGCACCACTCATGAATTCCAGGCCCGTGAATATAAGACCCAGGGCGACGGACGCTTTGCCCAGCGTACTCAACCACGTGCGTTGGGCTGCCACCATCGGGTAAATACCCAGCCCGATGAACAGCAGGCCGTATTTGCCAACCTTGAAGGAAATAATCCAGCCGGTCACCGTGGTGCCGATGTTGGCACCCAGAATGACGCCAATGGCCTGTTTGAGCTCCATCAGCCCGGCATTGACCAGGCTTACTGTCATCACCGTAGAGATACTGCTGGACTGGACGAACACCGTGATGCCGATACCGGCCAGTACCGCCAGCACCCGGTTACGGGTCAGTGACGCCAGGATACCGCGTATGGCCTCTTTGCCGCTGGACTGCAGCGACTCCGAAAGGTATTTGAGCCCCAGAAAAAAGATGCCCAGGCCACCGATGGCGGTATACGAAATTTCAAAATAGTCCATGGGCGCGAAGTCTATAAAACCAGTCGCAATATTACAATTTGTTTACCGTTCGATGACAGAAATAATTGTCAAAGATCAATTAACCGGCCCGGTGACCGTGGTCAGTACCGCGGTCAGCAGCAGAATCAGGCCCGCCAGAGCGGCCTCCAGGGCAATCGATCGACGCAGGCGGAACAGGTTCTGCGCGGTCAGTGCGGGCGCCAGACGGTACTTGTGGCGGGCGGCGAGGCCCAGCAGAGCGGCCACCAGCAGCAACTTTATCAGCAGCAGACGGCCATGGGCAGCAGAGAGAAGTTGTGTAAAACCATCGCTGAGTTGCCACAGCATCCAGACTCCGCTGAACACCATGGCGGCAAGCACGATCCATGCGACCTGCCCAAACAGCTTCATGACCAGCGCCACGGCCCTGATTTCATCAGCATGCTGGTCCCGGCACAGGCTGTATAGCGGCACCAGTGCGCCAATCCATAAACTCACTGCGACAACATGCGTGACCACCATCAGGCGGCTGAACACGTCCAGCTGGTTGCTGTGGCCGAGCACAGTGAATGACACCGACAGCGCCAGAATGGCTATCGCACCCAGCACCATCGCCGGCATGGGCGACAGAGTGGCGGATTGTGACCGGGACGCAGGCCACACGCGCCCCAGATACAGCAGTGCCGCGCTGATGAGCGCGGCAAAAAATCCCGTCAGGCGCCAGCGCATCCCGTCACCCACCGAGGTATCGGCAAGAATGCCCGCCATTACCGGGTCAAGCATGCCTGCCGGGCCACGTTGATTGATGACACCAACCTGCAGCAGAAAGAACAGGCTGCTGGCAACGACGCCCATGACCGTCATCGGTAGCACATAGTGCGATAGCAGGCGCCTGTCCAGCTGCAGGTCGTCCCCCGGTACCCGGGCGCACAACCAGGATACCAGCAAGGCACCCGGGACAGTGATCATGGCCAGATAGGACAGCCACTTACTCAGCAGTATGGCGCTGTCCCATATCATTGTGTCAGCCGCGCAGGATCAGTGGTGATGATGTTCGTTGTGGCTGTGTTCCTGCACCTCAGCCTGGTCACCGCCGTCGCTGACCACAAAATTGAACGAGCCGCTGACGGTGTGACCGTCAGTACCAACAATAGTCCAGTCTACCGTGTGAGTGCCCAGCATCAGGTCCGGCAGATCATGCGTGAACGTACGCTGAGCCGCAGTCGATGGACTGAAGCCAACATCGATATTGTGGCTGGCACCATGCACCAGCGTCAGACGCAGCAGCCTGACATCGTCATTAAAGTTCAGCACCAGCTGCTCCGGCGAGGTCACGACCGCCTCGTGGCCCGGCAATGACGAGCTCAGCTCACCATGAGCAAATGCGGTGCCCGCCGGCACTGCCATCAAAACCGTCAGTAAAATCGCCTTCAACCACGACTTTGTTTTCATATGGACTCCTTGAGAGCGGTGTATGTACAGGCTGTCGCCCAAATAGTACCGTATTGTACACTGAGAGTCTGAATACGCGCTTAATATCGCCTGTGACAATTCGTCGCATGTTATCGGTAAATGACGCCCGTGCGCGACGAATCCATGCTGAAACAACAGGCGTACTCCGCTACAATAAGGCTCAATTGCTTCGCAACGTTAATTCACACGGGGATTTGTCATGAAAAAGAAAACCTGGTTAGGTGCAGTCGCTATCACGCTGGGCTCCTGTGCTTTGTCCTTTTCTGTCGCCCACTCAGCGCTGGCGCAGGGTCTGCCGGAGTACAACCTGGAGACAATCACCAGTGACATCGAAATGCCCTGGGGCATGGCATGGTTGCCTGAGGGTGACATGCTGGTCACTGATCGCAATGGCGAAATTTTCCGCGTCCGCAACGGGCAGGTTGGCGATCCGCTGGCCGGTGTGCCGGAAGTACACACTAACGGCCAGGGCGGTCTGCTGGATATTGTCCTGCACCCTGAATATGCCGACAACGGCTGGCTGTATATCAGCTACGCCAGTGAGGAAGGCGAAGGTGAAGGCAGTAATACCGCCATCATGCGCGCAAGGCTGGACGGCAACCGCCTGGTCGATCAGGAGGTCATCTACAAGGGCGCGGAAAACTCCATGCGCGGCCAGCACTACGGCGGTCGAATGGTGTTCGACAATGACGGCTTCCTGTATTTCTCCATCGGCGACCGTGGCGATCATTTTACCAATGTCCAGGATCTGTCCCGTGACGGTGGCAAAATCTACCGTCTGAATGACGATGGCAGCGTACCCGCAGACAATCCCTTTGTCGGCCAGGACGATGCCAAAGGTGCCATCTGGTCCTACGGCCACCGAAATCCGCAAGGCATCGACATCAACCCGGTCACCGGCCAGGTTTGGGCCAGCGAGCACGGCCCCCGCGGCGGTGATGAAATCAATATCGCCGAAGCCGGTAAAAACTATGGCTGGCCCTACGTCGGTTATGGCATCAATTACAACGGCGAGCCTCTGGCCGAGTCCACCCATGGTGAGGGCATGGAACAGCCCATCTGGTATTGGGACCCCTCCATCGCCGTGGCCGGCATCACCTTTGTCACCAGCGACAGGTATCCGGAGCTGCAGAACAATCTGCTGGTCGGCGCCCTGCGTGCCACCAAGCTCGAACTGCTGGAGATCCACGATGACCGTGTACTGCGTCGTACGGACCTGCTCACCGACATTGGTCGTGTACGGGCAGTGAGTCAGGGCCCGGACGGTTATGTGTATCTGGGTATCGAAGGAGAAGGCATCAAGCGTCTGGTGCCGAGCAACTAATCAGACATTGCAGGATGAAAAATACGGATGAGTGACAAGCTACTGGAAGGTTACAAGCGCTTTAAAGACGGATACTACGCGCAGAACAAGGACAGAATACGGGAGCTGGCACAGGACCAGCGCCCGTCCTATGTACTGATTACCTGTTGCGACGCCCGACTGGAACCGTCGTTGATTTTTGACACGGAGCCTGGCGATCTGTTTGTTATCCGCAACGTCGCCAATCTGGTGCCGCCGTACGAAGTCGAAGGCTCCTACCACGGCACCAGCGCGGCGCTGCAGTTTGCCATTACCGTGCTGGAGGTGCCCGAAATTATTGTGCTCGGACACTCCCGCTGTGGCGGCATACGTTCGCTGGTGATGGATCAGGACAAGATGGAGAAGGACTCATTCATCTCCCGCTGGATGTCCATTGTTGCGCCGGTGGCCGGTCTGGCCGACCCGGACAAGCTCAACGACCCCAAAACCTTTACTCATTGCGAGCAGGCAGCGGTGGGATACTCTTTGCGCAACCTGATGACCTACCCCTGGATTGCCAGTCGTGTCGAAGCCGGCACCCTGAAACTCAACGGCTGGCACTACAACATTTACAGCGGTGCTTTGAAAAGAGTCCACGACCAGGACACCATTTCCACGATGGTGGAAGCCTCAGAGGATGCCTCGTCAGACTGACGAGGCAGCCCCCTCTTCACCCTCGCTGGCATTGCGCCAGGGCAGGCGTGCTGCAATTCGGTCACGCAACTCATTGGCTGCCACATATACGATAGGAATAAATACCAACGTAATCAGGGTGGAGGCAACCAGTCCGCCGATCACCACGCGCGCCAGCGAAGCCTGCATCTCGGCACCTGCACCCACGCCGATGGCCAGTGGGAACAGTCCCAGCACGGTGGTCAGCGTGGTCATCAAAATCGGCCGCAATCGCAGACGCCCGGCCCTGATCACCGCCTCAACCACCGGCAACCGCTCCTCGCGGCGCATCAGGTTGATGTAGTCCACCAGCACAATGGCGTTGTTCACGACGATACCAATGAGCATCACCATGCCCATGAAGCTTTGCATGTTCAACGTTGTGCCGGTCAGCAGCAGCGTAGGCACCACGCCTATAAAGGCAAGCGGTACCGAGAACATCACAATCAACGGATCAAGAAAGCGTTCAAACTGTGCCGCCATCACCATGTAGATCAATATCAACGCCATCACGATCGCCATGACAAAGTCACGCTGGGCCTTGATCTGCTCCTCATATTCACCGCCATAAACGATGGAGAAACCATCCGGCAGCGTCATTGTTGACAGATCATTCTGTATCGCCTGCACAGCATCACCCAGTGCTACACCACTTTCCAGGTTGGCATTGATGTAGGTCACGCGCTGGCCGTCGATGCGCCGGATATCGGTAGGTCCCCGGTCATAGGTGGTGGTGACCAGAGACGACACCGGCACTACTGTCTCTTATACACATCTGACGCTGCCGACGATCTACTCTGTGTAGATC
>OLID01000086.1_pt1 | contig 62191 bp, 54 predicted proteins | sample 1609361 | NCBI WGS metagenome assembly OLID01 (sample SAMN05416778, study PRJEB24817) | seawater metagenome | isolation source: Sea water | place: Canada:Atlantic | collected 2013-07
ACGGCAATGACGGCGAAACCATCTCCCTGTATGACGCCTTTAATGAGCAGGACGAAGCACGCTTTATTGTTGACCGGCTGACCGACTGGATGAACACCGGCCATCGCCTGACCGAAGCCGCCATCCTGTATCGCTCCAACGCCCAGTCGCGCGAACTGGAAGAAGCCCTGCTGAGGGTGGCCATGCCCTACCGCATCTACGGTGGCCAGCGCTTCTACGACCGCCTGGAGATTCGCAATGCCCTGGCCTACCTGCGTCTGGTCATCAACCGTCACGACGATACTGCCATGGAGCGGGTGATCAATGTGCCCACTCGTGGTATCGGCTCGAAAACCCTGGACGGGCTGCGTGATATGGCCCGTCGCGAAGGTTATTCCCTGTGGACGGCCTGCGAACAGAGCATCGACCACAAGCTGCTGCCGGCGCGCGCCTCGGCCGCCGTGCAGGCCTTTATCCGCCTGATTGAAGCGATGGATGAGCATTGCCAGGACCTGGAGCTGGGTGACAAGGTTGCGCACGTCATTGAACAGAGCGGCCTGGTCGCTCACCATGAGAAAGAAGGCGGCGACAAGGCCCAGGCCCGAATTGAGAACCTGGAGGAGCTGATCACGGCAACGCGCAGCTTTGCCGAAGATGCTACTGACGACATGCTGGTTGATGAAGACAATCCGGTCAGTGACCGTGACGTGCTGGCCGCGTTTCTGGATCAGGCGGCGCTGGACGCTGGCGAAGCCCAGGCCTCGGAAAGTGACGACGCGGTGCAGCTGATGACCCTGCACAGCGCCAAGGGCCTGGAGTTCCCGCTGGTATTCCTGTGCGGCATGGAGGAAGGCCTGTTTCCGCACAAGATGTCGATGGAAAACCTCAGCGGCATCGAGGAAGAGCGTCGCCTGTGCTACGTGGGCATTACCCGCGCCATGCAGAAGCTGTACCTGACCAGTGCCGAATCCCGCCGCCTGCACGGCGACGTCAACATCTGCCGGCCCTCGCGCTTTATCCGCGAACTGCCGCAGGAGCTGATTGAACCCATCCGCATGAAAACCACCATTCAGCGGCCGGCGTCACCACCACCGGGCCGGCAGCCACATTACCGTTCCGGCGCCGATGTGCCGGATACCAACATCACCCTGGGCCAGCGGGTACGACACGGCAAGTTTGGTGAGGGTGTGGTGCTCAATTATGAAGGCAGCGGCCCCAATGCCCGCGTGCAGGTGAACTTCAGCGATGTTGGCAGCAAATGGCTGGTCCTGTCGTACGCACGCCTGGAACCGGTGGCCTGAAAAACCGTTTGCTACCGACCGCATTTAAGGGCTATAACGAGTCAATAATAAATAAGGGAGCCCCTCCATGTCAGTCCTGACCGTTCTCGGCATTGTCATTTTCATCGCGTTACTGTTCAGTCTCTACAAGTTCAAGAAGCCCGACACCAGCCTTGCCAAACAGGTGTTTATCGCCCTGGTGCTGGGCGCTGTGTTCGGCTTCTTCCTGCAACTTGTTCACGGCGGCGACCTGGACCAGATTCGACCCACCCTGGTGTGGACAGATCTGCCCGGCGACATCTACGTGTCGCTGCTGCGCATGATCATCATGCCGCTGGTGCTGGTGACCATGATCGCGGCGGTGGTCAAGCTGCATGAAGTGGCAGCGCTGGGCAAGATTGGCGGCTCAGTGATCGGTATCCTGGTGTTTACCACCATGATCGCGGCGCTGGTGGGCATCCTGGTGACCACCGTGTTCGGTCTGAGCGCTGAAGGCATGGTGGGCGGCGAGCGTGAAGCAGCCCGCGCGGCCGTACTGGCGACCCGGGCGCCGGTGGTCGAGAACCTGACCATCGCGCAGACCATCGTCAATTTTATTCCGCGCAACATTTTTGCGGATCTGACCGAGGCGCGCAGTACCTCCATCATTGCCGTGGTGATTTTTGGCATGCTGTTTGGTCTGGCCGGGCTGCTGGTCAGTCGCGAAAAGCCTGAGTACGCAGAGCGCATCAGGGGTGGCACCGATACCCTGCAGGCCATCATCATGCGCCTGGTGAAGATCATCATGAGCCTGACCCCATACGGCATTCTATCGCTGGTGACCTATGTCGTGGCCAGCTCCAATGGCAGCGATATTCTCAACCTGATCGGCTTCGTGCTGGCTTCCTATCTCGCCATCGCCATCATGTTTGTTGTGCATGGCCTGCTGCTGAGCCTGTCCGGCAACAACCCGATGGAGTTCTACCGCAAGATCTGGCCGGTGCTGACCTTTGCCTTTGCCACCCGCAGCTCGGCGGCAACCATTCCATTGAACATCAAAACCCAGATTGAAGAGCTGAAAGTGCCTCCTTCAATTGCCAGCCTGTCGGCATCCTTTGGGGCTACCATCGGCCAGAACGGCTGCGCCGGCATCTATCCGGCCATGCTGGCGGTGATGGCCGCGCCGACAGTCGGCATCAATCCGCTGGATCCAGGGTTCATTGTGACGCTGGTAGTCATCATCGCCATCAGTTCCTTTGGTGTGGCCGGCGTGGGCGGTGGTGCAACGTTCGCAGCGCTGATTGTGCTGCCGGCGATGGGGCTGCCCATCGAGCTTGTAGCCCTGCTGATTTCGATTGAACCCCTGATTGATATGGGCCGCACCGCGCTGAATGTCAGTGGTGCGATGACCAGCGGCAAGATAACCAGCCGGATCGTAACTGAGGGCGTTGAGCCCAAGCCGGATCTGGCCTGATTGGCAATTGCTGACCGTAAAACGCCGGCTTATTTGATCCGGCGTGTACGCCCGTTGTCATCAATGGCCACAAAGATGAACAGGCCCTCAGCCACCTTGCGCTGGGCGGCCTGGGTCAGCGAGTTGGATATCCACACCTCGATATTGATGTGCATGGAGCTGCGGCCCACTTCCAGGATTTCCGCGTAACAGCTCACCACCGATCCCACACTGACCGGGGCCAGGAATTCAACATTCTTGATTGCGACCGTGGCCGAGCGCCCGTGGGTAACCTGTTTGGTAGCGATCCCGGCCGCCAGATCCATCTGTGACACCAGCCAGCCACCAAAAATATCGCCATTGGCATTGGTGTCGCGCGGCATCGCCAGTGTCTGCAATGCCAGTTCACCGGTGGGCGTAGGATCCCTGTCCATATCGTCGTCAATCAGGCCCATCGGGAGCACTCCGTTTAGAATTGTTATTACACAGACTGTGTCGGTGGCACATGTTAGCAGCAAATGATGACTTTTTTGTTGGCCCGGCTGTTAATTCATACGCAACCAGGCACCCGCCAACTGGAAGGTCACCACGACCAGGCTCAGGCTCACCAGCAGCATGAACCACGCAAACAGGTGATACAGCCCGCGATGCAGCCGGGCTTTTACGCGGCTCCACCACGGCGCTTGCAGTTCGGCCATTGCCGGTACCCGGGCAAACATATTGAGCCCGGACGCCAGCAACAGCAGCCAGACACTCACCAGCACCGACGGGATAAGCCAGCGGTCCTGCAGTTCCGCCGGCGCACCGGCCAGCACCCAGACGGTGATCATCACCATCATGATCAGACCCGCCACTGCAGGCCATTTCAGGCCCTGAAGGCGATTCGCAAAACGTTCAAAGAGTACCAGCATAATGTTTCGCGGGTTACAATAAGCCCTGACTGACAATGAATTGACTCGTTCCTGGCACCTGCTGACGGGCTGTCGCGAGTCCGATTGACCGGGAAGCCACATGGACCAAGCACAAGATACTCTTAAGGATCCTCGTCAGGATCCTCTCCAGATACCGCTGATAGCCGGTTACAACGACAATAATGAACCCGTTGTCGAGCAGGTCACCGTTGTGCCGGTGGTCGCTGCAGGCCAGCCGCCCGTGACTGATGCGACAGCCCTGCTGTCAAAAACCGGACTTGAGCACCCGGGTGAATTCCGCCTGAGCAAATCGCCGGCATTTATTCGCGGGCTGGCTGCCGATGACCGGATCCGTTATCCGGTCGACAATGCCACCACCTACGACCTGCTTGAGCACAGCGGCAATCTGAGTATCCGTGTTTTCAGCAAGCATAACACAGAGGAACTGGATCAGGCGCTGACGCCCGAGCTGGAACTGATCGACGGTCGCATCGATATCAGCAGCCCCGGCTTACTGGTCTACACCATCCACGTGTCCATCGGTTTTCAGCAGATCGAGGCGGTGCTTAACAAGGTACTGGCCGGGTTTCCGGATACCATCTGGTACTACGGCAATGTTTACGATCCCGAAGATGGAGTCACACCTCTGAACTGGTGGCAGGACATCGCGCAATCCGTTTAGCTTCTGCAACGTATACCCCTTATTTGAGGCTTTTATGCTGTTGGTTTTATCGCCTGCCAAGTCGCTCGATTTTGAAAGCCCGGTGCCTACGGGCAAATTTACACAACCGGACTATCTCGATGACTCGGCGCAGCTCATCAACACCCTGCGCCAGAAGTCGCCGGAGGACCTGTCCGACCTGATGCATATCAGCGCCAAACTGGGCGAGCTTAATTTTGAGCGTAACCTCAACTGGCAGGCGCCCTTTGATACCAACAACGCCCGGCAGGCCATTTATGCATTTACCGGTGACGTCTATCTGGGCCTGGACGTTCATGCGCTGAACCAGAAGGATCTGGCCTATGCCCAGAACCATGTGCGTATTCTGTCCGGGCTCTATGGACTGCTGCGCCCGCTGGACCTGATGCAGCCCTACCGGCTGGAGATGGGTACCGCACTGCGGCAGGGCAAACACAAAAACCTGTATGAATTCTGGGGCAGCCGTCTCAGCGAGGGTCTGAACGACGCTCTCAAAGGTCACCGCAGCCGGATTTTGCTGAACCTGGCCTCTAATGAATATTTCCGCGCGGTCGATAAAAAGGTGCTGGATGCCGACATCATCAGTCCGGTATTCAAGGACTACAAGAACGGTCAATACAAGATTATCAGTTTTTTTGCCAAAAAAGCGCGCGGCATGATGGCCGCGTATATCATCAAAAACCGACTCGACACGCCGGCCGGCATTCGTGAATTTGACATGGCCGGTTACCACTACAGCGCCAAAGACTCTACCGATAGGGCGCCGGTATTTTTACGTAAACAGGGATGATATGAAAATTCGAATCCTGCTGATCGATGATGCGAGTTTCATTCGCGACCTGATCAAGCGAACCTTGCGCAAATATCTGCCGCAGTGCGAGATCATTGAGGGCGCTGACGGTCGTAAGGCACAGTCCATTCTCAGTCGGCAACCCATCGACCTGATCCTTAGCGACTGGGAGATGCCCGGCCTCAGTGGCGAAGAGTTGCTGCAATGGGTACGCGCCGATGAAAAACTGGCCGCTGTCCCGTTTATCATGATCACCAGTCTTGGCGGCAAAGAACACATCATGCGCGCGGTGCAGGCCGGTGTCAGCGACTACCTGGGCAAACCTTTTACCGGCGAAGAGCTGATGCAGAAAGTGCAAAAAGCGCTGATCAGGTCCGGCAAGCTCAACAAATCCGCCACCGGCCCCTCCGCCAAGGGCGGTCCGTTCAGCTCCCTGGAAATTCTAAGCGGAAAATCAGATGGCCTGCCCGGTGGCTCACTGGAGGCACTGACCGCGGCCACTAAAACAAAGGAAGCGCCAAAACTCAAGGGCACGGCCCTGGTGATCTGGGATGCGGTTGAATTCCGCTGCATGATCAAGGCCGTCAGCATTGACGAGGTGCTGCTGGTGTGCAAACGCGGAACGCAGCACCCCAGCGTCTTCGCTCCCGTCACAGTCACCTTGTCACCTGGTAACCAGGCCAGCAAGGCGATCGCTGATGTCCCTGCCTATGTGCACAGTATTTCCGCAGTAGAGAAACGCCCGGATGCAGAGTTTCTGAACCTGCTGCTGCGTTTTGATGGCGCCAGCGAAGTTCAACGCGGCCTGCTAAGCGATTTTATTCTTGAGAACCCTTGACCGGTTCTGATTGCCGGTACGGCAACTGCTCCCGTGCTGCCGCCTGATACGCCGCCACATGGGCCTTTTCCTGCTGACAAAAATCATCGATAGCGGCACGAAATGCAGGATCCTTTATCCAGTGAAAGGATTGTGTGGTAACTGGTACAAAACCACGTCGTAACTTGTGTTCACCCTGCGCGCCAGCGTCAAACAGACCGATGTTGTGCGATATGCAATATTCGATACCCTGGTAGTAACAGGTTTCGAAATGCAGTTTGTCGTAGTCCTGTTCCGCGCCCCAGTAACGACCAAACAGGGTATCAGCGCCTTTAAAAAACAGGGCGCCGGCGACATAGCGGCCACCATGCAGTGCCATGATCAGAAACAGATTCTGTGGCATGGTTGCGTCGATGCGGCGAAAAAAATCGCGGGTCAGGTAACCGTGTTGACCGCGAATCTGATAGGTATTCTGGTAATATCGGTAAAATATTTCCCACACCTCTTCACCGATCGCCCCGCCCTCCAGGCACTCAAAACGGATACCCTGAGCCTGAACATCGGCGCGCTCCTTGCGCAGGTTCTTGCGTTTGCGGGAACTGAACGTGGCCAGGAAATCATCGAAATTCGCGTAGCCTTTGTTGCGCCAGTGAAACTGACTGGCTTCCCGGCGGATCAGATCAGTTTGTTGCAGCGCGCCGGCGCTGTCACGGTCAGGGAACAGCACATGCCAGGAGCTGGCATCGATCTGCTCGGCGTATCGTTCCACCGCCTGTTTGATCAGCAGCGACCAATGCTGCACGGATTCACCGTCACCGACCAGGATACGCGGTGACTGACTGGGGGTAAACGGGATGGCCGTGAGCAGTTTCGGATAATAGCGTTGCCCGTAGCGCTGGTAGGCGTCGGCCCAGCCCCAGTCAAACACGTACTCACCGTAGGAGTGCTGCTTGATGTACAGCGGCATGGCCGCCAGCAGCTCGCCGGCCCTGTCAGTCACCACCACATGACTGGGCTGCCAGCCGGTATCCGCCTGCACCGAGCCGCTCTCCTCGAGCGCCAGCAAAAAGGCATGCGCCAGAAACGGGCTGCGACCAGCGACCAGGCCATCCCACTGCTGCGCATCAATGTCCTGCATCGACAGGCCGATGTGTATTTCCGATGAAGAGTCTGTCATGTGGTCAAGATTGCCATGAGGATGGTACTGAAACCTTGCTTCCTGTTATATTCACACCCTGATATTTACACTCTCAGTGTAACAGGAAGACAGCGGTGGATGCCCAGAATCTGATCAGCAAAATCAAGGAGCGACGCGAGTTGCTGCGCAAGTCCGAACGTAAAGTTGCGGACTTTGTCATCGACAACGCCTCCTCAGTTCTGGGTATGCGAATTGTGGACGTTGCTGCCCGCGCAGACGTCAGTGAGCCCACAGTTGTGCGCTTTTGCCGGGCACTGGACTTTGACGGCTTTCAGTCCTTCAAACTGCAACTGGCCCAGCATCTGGGCGCCAACAGCAGCTATTCCCAGTTTTCAGTCGATGACCGCGACACCATTGCTGACCTCAGTCATAAAGTGTTCGACTCAACCATCGGTTCGCTGTTAACGGTACGCGACGAACTGGACCCTGTTGCTCTGGAACGGGCCATTGCAGCCATCAACGAAGCCAACCGCGTGGAATTTTATGGCTTTGGCGCTTCCGGCTCAGTGGCGTCTGATGCCCAACACAAGTTTTTCCGCCTGCAACTGTCCAGTACTGCCTATACCGACCCTCACATCCAGCACATGTCGGCAATATCGCTCAGCCCCAGAGACGTGGTCGTCGCCATTTCCCAGTCAGGGCGCACCAAAGCCCTGATCCAGAGTGTGGAGCTGGCACTTGAGGCCGGCGCCACCGTGGTGGGCCTGGCGCCTCAGGACACACCCCTGAGCAAACTCAGCACCATTCCCATCTACGTCAATATGGAGGAAGACCTGCAGGTATTCACGCCGGTATCCTCGCGTATTGCGCACCTGCTGGTGATTGATGTGCTGGCTATGGGCGTGGCACGGCTACGCAAGGACCTGCTGAAGGATTACCTGAAGCGTATCAACAAGAGCCTGCGGGCTCTGCGAACGCAGAAGCCCAATGCCGGTGGCAGCTCAGAGTTCTAGTTCGCCTTTGTGGTCGGGTTTCTGCATCACTCCACCGTCACCGACTTCGCCAGGTTGCGTGGATGATCGACGTCTGTCCCTTTCAGAATGGCGACATGATACGACAGCAACTGCAGCGGAATGGTATAGAGGATGGGAGCCAGCACGTCGGGTACCGGCGGCATGCGGATAAGCTTGTAATCCCCATCCTCGTCAAAACCGCCGCTCTCGTCGGCGATCACGAACAGCTTGCCGCCGCGGGCACTGACCTCTGCCAGATTGCCTTTGAGCTTGCCCAGCAGTTCATCGTTGGGGGCTACTGCTATCACTGGCATTTTGTCGTCGACCAGTGCCAGCGGGCCATGCTTGAGCTCGCCGGCTGGATAGGCCTCGGCATGGATATAGGAGATTTCCTTGAGTTTCAGCGCGCCTTCCTTGGCAACCGGGTATTGGATTCCCCGTCCCAGAAACAGCGCATGGTGTTTGTCGGCGAAACTGATGGACAACTCCTGGATGGTTTTGTCCAGTGTCAGTATCTTATCGATCAGTTCGGGCAGTTTGTGCAGGTCCTTAACGTATTGCGCCTCTGTGGTTTCGTCCATGCCATTGCGACGACCCAGCACCAGTGATAACAGCAACAATGCACACAACTGGGTAGTAAAGGCCTTGGTGGATGCGACGCCAATTTCCCGGCCTGCCATGGTTAACAGGGAGAAGTCGGACTCGCGTACCAGTGAACTGGTGGCGACATTGCAGATAGCCAGCGTACCAACATAACCCGATTCTTTGGCGTAGCGTAATGCGGCCAGTGTGTCGGCGGTTTCACCGGACTGGGAAATAGTTACGAACAAGGTGCCTGGACGCACAATAATATTACGGTAACGATAATCGCTGGCGATATCGACCTGGCAAGGCATCTTGGCGATGTTCTCCAGCCAGTATTTAGTGATCAGACCGGCATGGAAGCTGGTGCCACAGGCAACAATCTGTACATTGTTGACCTGATCGAAAATCGCCTTGGCCTTGATACCGAACGCTTCTTCCAGAACGTGGCTGTCACTGATTCGCCCACTCAGCGTATTCTTGACCACTGCAGCCTGCTCGTGGATTTCCTTGAGCATGAAGTGACTATATTCGCCCTTTTCGATTTCCGACATGTCGCTGCGGATGCGGGTCAGCTTGCGTTCCACAGGCTGGCCGCCGGAAAATATGCGAATCGATTTTCTTTTTACTTCGGCGACGTCACCTTCTTCCAGATAGATGAAACGGTCTGTTACCTGGCCAAGGGCCAGTGGATCGGAAGCAACAAAATTCTCGCCGATACCAACGCCAATAACCAGGGGACTGCCGCTACGGGCCACAACCAGGGTTTCCGGATCACGGGTGCTGATCACGCAAAGTCCATACGCACCGTGCAGCGTGGGTACAATTTTCTGGACTGCGGCAAGCAGGTCCAGTTGCTCCTTGTCCATGGCCTGATGTATCAGGTGGACCACCACTTCCGTATCGGTATCAGAGTCGAAACGGTAGCCTTCATTGATCAGCTGCGCGCGCAGGGCGTCATGATTTTCAATGATGCCATTGTGGACGAGCGCAAATTCTTCATTGGACATATGCGGGTGCGCATTTCGTTCACTGGGCACGCCGTGGGTCGCCCAGCGCGTATGGGCAATGCCGGTCTTGCCACGAGTCGGATTCTCCTCGATAGCATCGACCAGCTTCCTGACCTTGCCAACCGCACGCACACAATTCAGTGTCTGCCCCTTGTCATCCAGCACGGCCAGACCTGCCGAGTCATACCCTCGATACTCAAGTCGTTTCAGCCCTTCGAGCAATATCTCGACCACATTCCTTTGTGCCACCGCACCGACAATTCCACACATGCTTCACCCCTGTCTGCAGATATTTGCAATATTATTTTTTAACCGGCCGTTTCCAGCCACTGATGTTCCTTTGTTTACCACGTGCGACCGCCAGATCATTTTCCGGTATGTCGGCCGTTATGACCGACCCGGCGCCTATGGTTGCGTTTCGACCAATACTCACCGGTGCTACCAACGCCGTGTTGGAGCCAACAAACACACCCGCTTCGATGGTGGTCTTGTGCTTGTTGACGCCGTCGTAGTTGCAGGTGATCGTGCCCGCGCCGATATTGACGTTTTCCGCGACGCTGGCGTCGCCTATGTAACTCAGGTGGTTAACCTTGCTGCCGGCGCCTATTACGGCCTTTTTGGTCTCTACAAAATTGCCAATTTTAGCGTGGCTGCCAAGCTCAGTGCCTGGCCGCAGGCGTGCAAAGGGTCCGATCGTACAGGCAGAAGACAAGGCGGCCCCCTGCAGATGGCTGTTGGCCAGAATCACGCAGTCGTCACCGATGTCACAATCGATCAGCACGACATTGGGCCCGATGCTGACGCGGTCGCCCAGGCGATTGCGACCTTCAAGAATGACGTTGACGTCCAGGCTGACATCACGGCCTACGGTTAACGGACCACGGACATCCAGCCTTGCCGGATCAGCCACCGTGACCCCCTGCAGGGCCAATTGCCTGGCCTGCTGCAACTGATAGCTGCGTTCAAGGTCGGCGAGCTGCAAACGATTGTTTACGCCCTGAACTTCATTTTCGTCGAAGGTCTGCAGACTGCCAACGGTGCATCCGCTGCGGCAGGCAATAGCGACGGTATCGGTGAGGTAATACTCGCCCTGGGCATTCGCAGTGTTCAGAGACGACAGCCAGGTTTTCAGACGCCCTGCGTTAAAGGCCATGATGCCGGTATTAATTTCGGTAATCTGTTTCTGTTCGGGTGTAGCGTCCTTTTCTTCAACAATGGCAACGATCCGGTCGTGGTCGTCACGAATGATCCGCCCCAGTCCCGTGGGATCCTCGGTGATCAGGGTCAGCACGGCAATACCGGTGGTCTGCGCTTTTTCACGTAATTGTCGCAGGCTTGCCGGGGAAATCAGTGGTACGTCACCATAAAGCACCAGTACCGTTTTGCTGTCGTCGACCATAGGTGCGGCCTGCATTACGGCGTGGCCGGTGCCCAGTTGTTCGGTTTGTTCGACCCAGTTGAGCGGCGTAGCGACCGGATGCTGATCAAAATAGGACCGTACCTGGTCCGATTGATAACCGGTAACGAGATGAATGGTGTCTGCATCAATGGCCAGTGCTGCATCGAGTACATGGCTCAACATGGGTTTTCCGCCAAGCGGGTGCAGGACTTTGGGAAGGTCGGAGTACATCCTTGTACCTTTGCCTGCTGCCAACACAATAACGTCTGTGTTCATGCTTTATCCTGTTTTAGTTCCATAAAAAAAGGGTAGCGATTAGGCTACCCTTTTTTTCCCGCATTTTCAAAGCAATGCGAAGCCTGCCTGGCAGTTATTACTTGCGCAACTGCTTGAGCGCGCGAAGCTGAGCCACTGCTTCAGCCAGCTGGGTGGCCGCGCGCGAATATTCAAATTCCGCGTCCTTGTTCGCAATGGCGGACTGTACATCTTCAATGGCCTTTTGCGCAGCGGCCTCATCGACATCGCCGGCGCGAATAGCGGTATCAGCCAGCACAGTCACGATGCCACTTTGAACTTCCAGGTAACCACCGGAAACATAGTAGATTTCTTCCGCACCGTCACGCAAGACGCAGCGTACCGGTCCCGGAATCAGCTCGGTCAGCAACGGCGCATGGCCGGGTGCTACACCCAGATCACCCAGCGTACCGGTAGCCACGACCATCTCGACGAGGCCGGAGAAGATCTGTTTTTCTGCACTTACGATGTCACAATGCATTGTCATCGCCATAAGCTTGTTCTCTTTGCAATTCTGTCAGACCAGTTATGTCTTTGGCAGGCAGATCCTATCGGGTCTGCCTGCTGGCAACATTATCAGCCTTTGAGTTTGGCTGCCTTTTCTACAGCTTCTTCAATGGTGCCCACCATGTTAAAGGCCTGCTCCGGAATGTGATCGTAGTCACCTTCCAGGATGCCTTTAAAACCAGCAATGGTGTCTTTCAAAGACACGTACTTGCCAGGGGTGTTGGTAAAGATTTCCGCCACAAAGAACGGCTGCGACAGGAAGCGCTGGATTTTACGTGCGCGGGCTACAGTCTGCTTGTCGTCTTCTGACAGTTCGTCCATACCCAGAATCGCGATGATGTCCTTCAGTTCCTTGTAGCGCTGCAGTACTGTCTGCACGCCTCGGGCCACTTCGTAGTGTTCCTGGCCGATCACCAGCGGATCCAGCTGACGGGAAGTCGAATCCAGTGGGTCGATTGCCGGGTAGATACCCAGCTCGGCGATGGAACGCGACAGTACAACGGTGGCGTCCAGGTGAGCAAAGGTGGTTGCCGGTGACGGGTCAGTCAGGTCGTCCGCCGGTACGTATACCGCCTGGATGGACGTGATTGAACCGGTCTTGGTAGAGGTGATACGTTCCTGCAGAACACCCATCTCTTCCGCCAGTGTCGGCTGATAACCTACCGCTGATGGCATACGACCCAGCAGTGCCGATACTTCGGTACCCGCCAGTGTATAGCGATAGATGTTGTCGACGAAGAACAGTACATCACGGCCTTCGTCACGGAATTTCTCGGCCATGGTCAGGCCGGTCAGTGCCACACGCAGACGGTTACCGGGCGGCTCGTTCATCTGGCCGTATACCATCGCCACTTTGGAGTTGGTCAGGTTATCCATGTCGATAACCTTGGATTCCTGCATCTCGTGGTAGAAGTCGTTACCTTCACGGGTACGCTCACCTACACCGGCAAATACTGACAGACCGCTGTGTGCTTTGGCGATGTTGTTGATCAGCTCCATCATGTTAACGGTTTTACCAACACCGGCACCCCCGAACAGACCCACTTTACCGCCTTTGGCGAACGGGCAGATCAGGTCGATAACCTTGATGCCTGTTTCCAGCAGTTCATTGGAGGCTGACAGCTCTTCGTAGGCAGGCGCCTTACGGTGAATGGGCATACGCTCCTTCTCACCGATATCGCCGCGCTCATCGATCGGGCGGCCCAATACGTCCATGATTCGACCCAGGGTTTCTATGCCAACCGGGACAGAAACAGGAGCATTGGTGTTGGACACTTCCAGACCACGGCGCAGACCTTCGGTACTGCCCATTGCGATGGTACGTACGATGCCGTCGCCCAACTGCTGCTGCACTTCGAGTGTGATTTCGCCGCCTTCGACGGACAGTGCATCATAGATACGAGGTACATCTTCCCGCGGGAATTGTACGTCGATAACTGCACCGATAATTTGTACGATACGACCGCTACTCATGTCCGGTTCCTCTTAAGTATTCCTGATCTTCTAAACTGGTTAAATAACTGGTTGTCGCGGGCGATCAGACTGCGGCCGCGCCGCTGACGATCTCTGACAATTCCTGTGTAATGGAAGCCTGACGCGCCTTGTTATAAACAAGGCCAAGCTCTTCAATCAAGTCGCCTGCATTCTCAGTTGCGTTCTTCATTGCAATCATTCGGGCCGCCTGTTCACAGGCAATGTTTTCAACGACTGCCTGATAGACCTGCGTTTCAATATATCGGGCCAGCAGGCCATCGAGCAGCGCTTCTGCCTGGGGCTCGTAGATATAGTCCCAATGATGCTTGAGCTCTTTGTCGTCCGATGGTTCCAACGGTAGCAGCTGTGACACCACCGGCGTCTGCGTCATGGTGTTGACAAAGGTATTGCTGACCAGGAATAGCTGATCGATTTCACCGTTGTCGAACTTGTCCAACATAACCTTCACGGCACCGATCACATCTGCCAGCTCGGGCTTGTCACCCAGGCCACGTACTGATGCAACCACTTTACCGCCGTAATTATTGAAGAACGAGGTAGCCTTGGCGCCTACCGCTGCAAACTCGACATCCACATTCTGCTTGCGCAAAACGGAGATCGCCTTGACGGCTGCCTTGAACGCGTTGATGTTTAGACCGCCACAGAGGCCACGATCTGAAGATATTACAATAAACGCGGCACGTTTAACTTCACGCGTGGTGAAATATACGTGACGATACTCCGGGTGCGCGTTGGCTACATGGCCAATCACCTTACGCATATGTGTTGCATAAGGTTTGCCAATTGCCATGCGATCCTGTGCTTTACGCATCTTGGACGCAGCCACCATTTCCATGGCGCTGGTTATTTTCCGCGTATTATTGATGCTGGAGATCTTGCCTCGAATCTCTTTTCCACCAGCCATAATTCACCGCCTACCGAAATTGCCAGGCCCTGTATGACAGGGCCAAGGATTACCAGGTTTGAGTTGCTTTGAACTGCTCGATCAACGACTTGAACTGCGCTGCAATTTCGTCGTTGTAGTCAGGCTTGCTGTTCACACTGTTCAACAACTCGCTGTGCTGGCTGTTGGCGTAAGACACCAGCGATTTTTCAAACGCCACGATCTTGTTCAGGTCAACATCCTTCAGGAAGCCTTCGTTGGCAGCGAACAATACCAGGCCCATTTCGGCAACTGACATCGGGGAGTACTGACCCTGTTTCATCAACTCGGTGACGCGCTGACCGTGCTCCAGCTGGGCACGAGTAGCATCATCCAGGTCCGATGCAAACTGGGCGAATGCCGCCAGTTCGCGATACTGCGCCAGAGCAATACGAATACCACCGCCGAGCTTCTTGATGATCTTCGTTTGTGCTGCACCACCGACACGCGACACTGACAGACCGGCGTTGATCGCAGGACGGATACCGGCGTTGAACAGGTCGGTTTCCAGGAAGATCTGGCCGTCGGTGATGGAAATTACGTTGGTCGGTACGAAGGCAGACACGTCACCCGCCTGGGTCTCAATAATTGGCAGTGCGGTCAGTGAACCGGTCTTGCCTTTTACTTCGCCGTTGGTCATTTGCTCAACGTAATCAGCGTTAACGCGTGATGCGCGCTCCAGAAGACGTGAGTGCAAATAGAATACGTCACCAGGATAGGCTTCACGACCCGGCGGACGACGCAGCAGCAGGGAGATCTGACGATAGGCCCAGGCCTGTTTGGTCAGGTCATCATAAATAATCAGGGCATCTTCACCGCGGTCACGGTAGTACTCACCCATGGAGCAGCCCGAATAAGGTGCCAGGTATTGCATGGAGGCGGGGTCGGAGGCACTGGCAGCAACCACAATGGTGTATTCCATGGCACCGTGCTGTTCCAGCTTGCTCACCACCTGTGCGATGGACGACTGCTTTTGACCGATGGCGACGTAGACACACTTAACGCCTTTGCCTTTCTGGTTGATAATGGCATCAACAGCAACGGCCGTTTTACCGACCTGACGGTCGCCGATGATCAGCTCGCGCTGGCCCCGACCGATCGGCACCATGGCATCGATCGCTTTCAGACCGGTCTGCACTGGCTGATCAACTGATTTACGGGCGATTACACCGGGAGCAACTTTCTCGACCGGTGCAGTCAGCTTGGCATTGATCGCGCCTTTGCCGTCAATGGGGTTACCCAGTGCATCAACAACCCGACCTTCCATTTCCGGACCAACCGGCACTTCAAGAATGCGGCCGGTACAACGACAGGACTGGCCTTCTGCCAGTGTCTGATAGTCGCCCAGTACCACGGCCCCCACGGAGTCACGCTCCAGGTTAAGTGCCATACCAAAAAGGCCACCATCAAATTCGATCATCTCACCGTACATGACATCTGCCAGACCGTGAATACGAACAATACCGTCAGAAACACTGACGATGGTACCTTCGTTTTTGGCCTGCACAGAAATGTCGAGATTATCGATTCTCTGTTTGATAATTTCACTGATTTCTGACGGGTTCAGTTGTTGCATGCTTATTCCCTCATTCCCAGGTGTTCTAGGAACTCAATGATTCGGCTAATTTGTTCAGTTTTCCGCGAACAGAACTGTCGATGACGGTATCACCTGCGCGAATGATGGCGCCTCCGATCAGACTCTGGTCAACGCTGGTATGCAGCTTGACCTGTCGGTCCAAACGTTTCTGGAGTGCCTGGGTCAGTTGCTCAACTACCGCGTCACTCAGGGTAAACGCGGTGGCGAGCTCGACGTCGATGCTCTTTTCCTTCGCAGCTTTCAGAACCTCAAAGATTTCGGCAATGGCGGGCAGCAGGGGCAACCGGCGATTGTCTGCCAGCAGCCTGATCATGTTCTTGCCCTTGGCGGATATTTCATCGCCACAGATTGCCAGCAAGGCATCGGACTGCTTTTCGGCAGTCAACGCCGGGTTCTTCAACAGGGTGCTGACTTTGTCGTCTGCTGCCACCGCTGCGAGTGTATTCAGCATCCCTGACCATTCCGCCAGCGCTTTGTCGGCAACAGCGACTTCAAAAGTGGCGTTGGCGTAAGGGCGGGCTAATGTAATTGACTCTGCCATCGTATGTTCGCCTATAACTCAGAAGCGAGTTTTTTAACCAGCTCTTCGTTGGCAGCCTGATCCACGGATGCTTCGAGAATTTTCTCGGCACCGGAAATCGCGATGGCCGCGACCTGCGCTCGCAGTACTTCACGCGCGCGCTGAACTTCCATTTCTATTTCGGCCTGAGCGCCAGCAATCAAACGCTGACCTTCATCGCGCGCCTTGTCCTTGGCTTCGTCAACGATCTGATTGGCACGTTTGTTTGCCATATCGATGATTTCAGCGCTCTTGACCTTGGCTTCGCGAAGCTCGTCTGCTGCCTTGTTCTGCGCCAGGTTCAGGTCGCGCTGCGCACGGTCAGCCGCTTCCAGACCATCGGCAATCTTTTTCTGACGTTCTGCCATGGCTGCCGTAATCGGCGGCCAGACATACTTCAGGCAGAACCAGACAAAGACAGCAAAGGCTATCGATTGGCCGATTATGGTTGCATTAAGATTCATGGTGTCACCTCTGCGTTAGTTATTCGCCTGGCTTGAATTCGATTCAAGCGGTCGATTAACCGAGGAAAGGATTCGCGAAGATCACCAGGAAAGACACACCCACGCCGATGATCGAGATTACGTCGACGAAACCGGCAACCAGGAAGAACTGAACCTGCAGTTTTGGCGCCAGTTCCGGCTGACGTGCTGAGCTTTCAATCAGCTTGCCACCCAGATTACCGAATGCAACCGCTGTACCAGCGCCACTCAGACCAAAGATGAGGGCGATAGCGATTACAGAAAATGCCTGAATAGTTTCCATTTTTTTCTCCAAGATTTAACAAAAGGTCTAACAAAAAAAGGTTAAGGGTTTAGTGAGCCTCGGGCTTCGTGTGTGCCTGGTTCAGATAGACGATTGTCAGCATCATGAACAGATACGCCTGCAAGGTGATGATGAGGATGTGGAACACCGCCCATGCAAAATGCAGTGGCAGCTGGTACAAGCCAACCATCGCAATCACCATGAAGATCATTTCGCCAGCAAACATGTTGCCGTACAGTCGCAGTGCCAGGGATACCGGCTTGGCGAGAAAACTGGGGATTTCCATCACGAGGTTGAGCGGCAGCGCCCATTTGCCAAACGGATGGAAAGCAAATTCGCCGAGGAAGCCGCCCACGCCTTTGACCTTGATGCTGTAAAAAATGACCAGGATGAAGACGCTGATAGCAAAACCGGCAGTAATATTCAGGTCTGTTGTTGGCACCGCTTTGAAATAAAGATGGCTGTCCTGTGCAACGACCTGGGCAAACAGTGGAATCCAGTCAACGGGCACCAGATCCATCAGGTTCATCATGAAAATCCAGCAGAAAATGGTCAGTGCCAGCGGACCGATCAGGTCATTGCGGGCAAAGAATGTACTTTTGACCGTGGTCTGAACCATTTCCACAATAGCCTCAACGGCATTTTGCAGGCCACCGGGTATGCCCGAGGTGGCACGGCGGCTGACGAAATAGAACAGGCCCATGAAGATCACACCCAGTAACACGGACATGAGCATGGAGTCGACATTGATGGCCCAGAAGCCCATCGCGTCGGCTTCCTCAACAGAGTGAGCGAAACCCCAGCTGCCATCAGCTGTTCGGCCGAATCTCAGGAAACCAAGGTGGTGGGCAATGTATTCAGTGCCGCTTTCGTATTCAGGCATGGTAAAGCCTGTTGAATTTGCATCTGCCATGAGTAGAGTTATTTCTTGTCAGTTTGCCGATTTTACGGGTTGTTCCGGACAGATCTGCTTACGCGGACAAACATAAGCACGCCTGTTATGTGCACCAGAACAAATCCTGAAAACAAAGCCACCACGTTCAGTGGATCTATATAAATAAAACTCAGTGCGAAACCTGCACCCATCAAGGCCAGTTTTATCGCTTCACCCTTATAAAGCTCCTTCACAATCAGTCCGGCCGACCTTGCGCCCCGGTACTTGAACGCTTTTCTCGCGAAAAGTGTGCCCGGTATCAGACAGATCAGACCACCGATCAGTAAAGAATATGCACTCAGCCAACTGCCTGATGCCGCTGTCGCCAGCACCAGCAGTAACAACGTAACCGCTTGAATAACTGCAACTTTATATATGGGAGGAGCTTTTATCGTTGACATGTATGGCGTTGGTCGTCAAAAGCTCTCTTGTTTTTGGCTTCCATTCCCCTTTCAGAGGTGCGCATTATAGGGATTTTAGCCCGGCCAATCAACACGGTATTACACTCTCCTGTGTAAATCGGATCACTTGATATGGGCAAGAATGCCATCCAGTTCATCCAGGCTGTTGTAGCGCAGTGTGAGCTTGCCTGCGCCCTTGCTGCTGTGCTGAATCTGCACCCGCGCACCGATACGCTCGGACAGCGAGTCCTCCAGACTGGCGATATCAGGATCCTTGCGTTCAACCTCGGCTTTTTTGGGCGTGTCGTCAGCCAGTAACCTGCGCACCATGGATTCAGCCTGTCGTACTGACAGACCTTTGCCGCTGACCGCCTTGGCGGCTTCGGACTGCTGCTCCGCCGGTAGCCCCAGCAGAGCGCGGGCATGACCCATTTCCAGATCACCCCGCTCGAGCATCAGGCGCACATCATGACTCAGTGACATCAGGCGCAACAGATTGGTGACCGTGGTGCGAGACTTGCCAACCGCCTCGGCAACTTCCTGCTGGGTCAGTTCGAATTCTTCCTGAAGGCGCTTAAGCGCCATGGCTTCTTCAATCGGATTGAGGTTTTCGCGCTGAATGTTTTCGATCAGCGACATGGCAATGGCAGATTCGTCACCGACCAGCCGGATGACGGCCGGAATGGTGTCGAGGCCGGCGAGCTGAGTGGCTCGCCAGCGGCGCTCACCGGCAATAATTTCGTAGCGGTCGCCGGGCACCGGACGAACCACGATGGGCTGCATGACACCCTGGGCCTTGATCGATTCAGCCAGTTCCTGCAAAGCTTCCTGATGCATATCGGTGCGCGGCTGGTATTTGCCCCGCTGAATCAGTTCAACTGGCAGATGACGCAGTTCGTTGTCCCTGTCGACACTCGGCGGATTCTGGCCTGAGCCGGAATCAGGCTGCACGGCAACCTGCTCGGCGGCTTGTGCTGCTCGATGTGAAGCGGCGGCGCTACCCAGCAGTTTATCAAGTCCCCGTCCCAGTTTTTTCTTTCCTGACATGCTTAAACCTTTATGATCCTTGATGGTTGTCTCAAAAAACGTCTTGCTCAGACAGCGTCTCGTCCAAAACACTTTGTGTTCAGACCGCAACCTGCTCCTGACGACGCAGCATTTCGCCGGCCAGCGCCAGATAGGCGATGGCGCCGCGGGACTGCCGATCGTACTGCAGTACAGGCAGGCCGTAACTGGGCGCTTCGGCCAACCTGACGTTGCGTGGCACCACGGTGCGATAAACCCGGTCGCCAAAATGGTGGTACAGCTGTCCGGATACCTCTGTGGTCAGCTTGTTACGCGGGTCATACATGGTGCGCAGGATGCCTTCGATCCTGAGTTCCGGGTTATGTGCTTCACTGACTGCAGAGATGGTATCCACCAGCGCGGACAGGCCTTCCAGTGCGTAATACTCGCACTGCATGGGAATGATGACGCCGTGTGCGGCGACCAATGCGTTCAGGGTCAGCATGTTCAGCGACGGCGGACAGTCGATAACAATAAAGTCGTAGCGGTCACAGACTTTGGCCAGCAACTCCTTCAACCGGCTTTCGCGTCTGTCCAGCTCCAACAGTTCTATTTCTGCTGCTACCAGATCACCGTTAGCCGGTAACATGTCAAATCCGGCTTCCGGCGCCTTGACGCAGGCCTGGTCAAAATCGGCCTCGCCCATCAACACGTCATAAACAGAATATTCCAGGTCTGCCTTTTCAATGCCGCTGCCCATCGTTGCATTGCCCTGGGGATCCAGATCAACCAGCAACACCCGGCGTTTGGTCGCCTGCAGCGAAGCGGACAGATTGACTGATGTGGTGGTTTTGCCTACACCGCCTTTCTGGTTGGCGATCGCGAGTATTTTTGTCACCGGCGGTTCCTGTCTGCTTGTGCGGTCTGCTGTTGTTGTTGGGTCAATTGTCGGGTCGGTTATCAATGTCTGACCAATTGTAATTCAATGATATGGCGCTGCGCATCGCACTGCGGAATATCAATGGCCCGGGCATCCACCTGCTGCCAGTGTGCGGGCAGACAGCGAATTTCTTCGGTCGGGTACAGGCCTTTCATTGCCAGCAATCGGGTGTCCGGACCACACAAATGTTCGCAGCCCAGGGCAAAGTCTGCCAGCGAGGAAAACGCCCGGCTAACGACAATATCAAGTTGGCCCGGACTTTGGTAGCTTTCGATGCGCGTGTTTTCAACTTTGACATTTTTGATGCCCAGCGCCAACAACGCCTGAAACAGGAAGCGGGTTTTTTTGCCATTGCTGTCCAACAGCCCAAAATTGGCTTCTGGCAGACTAAGTGCCAGGGGGATGCCAGGCAATCCAGGTCCGGTTCCCACGTCCAGTATGTGCAAATGCGCCCGGCCGGCACCCAGCTGCTGGATGCGCGGCAGCAGGCTCAGACTGTCGAGCAGGTGCCGCGATACCATTTCACGCGGGTCACGCACCGCTGACAGATTAAAGGCCTGATTCCACTTGTCGAGCAGATGGACGTAATCGATCATGGCGGTCTGCTGAGCCTCGCTCAGTTCAAGCCCCATCTCGACCAGTCCCTGTCGCAGTCGTTTGTTCAGGTCTGCTTGCACCGGATTCATATCAGGCCGTTTGTCGGGCTCTGACGGCCTGGTATTTTTTCAGATAGATTAACAACAGGGACACGGCCGCCGGGGTCATGCCGGGAATTCGGGCAGCACGGGCAATGGTGTCGGGTCTGGCGGCCTGCAGCTTCTGCTTCAGCTCGTTGGACAGGCCTTCCATGTGCTGATAATCGAAGTCAGCTGGCAGGGCGGTATTCTCCTGACGCTTCAGCTTCTGGATATCCTCTTCCTGACGGTTGATATAACCTTGATATTTAAGCTGAATCTCAACCTGTTGAGTGACCTGCGAATCCAGTTCCGGCAATTTGATGGAGGTCTCTTTCAGGGCCTCACGCATGGTCTGGTAACTCAGTTCCGGACGCGCGAGCAAATCTGCCAGGCTGTATTCACGGCCCAGTGGTTTTTCCAGCAAATCACTGATGGCTGCTTCCTTGTCGGTGCCGGGCTGCACCCAGACCGATTTCAGTCGCTTGAGCTCCTCGCCAACGCTGTCCTGTTTCTGGCAAAACGCCTGCCAGCGCTTATCGTCAATCAGGCCCATGTCCCGACCGATACCGGTCAGACGCAGGTCGGCATTGTCTTCACGCAACAACAACCGGTACTCGGCGCGGCTGGTGAACATGCGATAGGGCTCGGTGGTGCCCATGCTGATCAGGTCGTCTACCAGCACGCCGATATAGGCCTGATCACGGCGCGGGCACCAGCTTTCCAGTTCACGGGAGGCGCGGGCAGCGTTGATACCGGACAGCAAACCCTGTGCTCCGGCTTCCTCATACCCCGTGGTGCCGTTGATCTGACCGGCAAAATACAGGCCTTTGATAAAGCGGGTTTCCAGCGAGTGATGCAGATCCCTGGGGTCAAAGAAATCATACTCGATGGCATAACCAGGTCGCGTGATATGGGCGTTTTCAAACCCTCTGATCTGACGCACCAACTCGATCTGTACATCAAACGGCAGGCTGGTGGAGATGCCATTCGGATACAGTTCGTTGGTATTCAGGCCCTCGGGTTCAACAAAAATCTGATGCGAGGTTTTGTCGGCAAAGCGCATGACCTTGTCTTCGATGGAAGGACAGTATCGCGGGCCTATCCCCTCGATTACCCCTGAATACATCGGCGAGCGGTCCAGTCCACTACGGATGATTTCGTGACAGCGCTCGTTAGTCGCTGTTATATAACAATTTATCTGCTCCGGATGATCTTCTGCCTTGCCCATGAACGACATCACCGGCAGTGGTGTATCGCCTGGCTGCGCCTGCATCACTGAAAAATCCACTGAGCGGGCATCAATGCGCGGCGGGGTCCCGGTTTTCAGGCGTCCAACGTTAAACGGCAGTTCACGCAGGCGGTCTGCCAGTTTGATGGATGGCGGATCACCGGCGCGGCCGCCAGAGCTGTTTTGCAGACCTATGTGGATCTTGCCGCCGAGGAAGGTGCCGGTGGTTAGCACGACGGTGGGCGCAAAAAAGCGTACGCCCATTTGTGTGACAACTCCATCAACGCGTTCGCCAGCAAGAATCAGATCGTCTGCAGCCTGTTGAAAAATATCAAGGTTTTCCTGACTTTCAAGAATATTGCGAATCGCGGCGCGGTACAGTGCGCGGTCAGCCTGCGCTCGGGTGGCTCGCACAGCCGGGCCTTTGCTGCTGTTCAGCACACGAAACTGAATACCGGCCAGGTCCGTAGCTTTGGCCATCGCGCCGCCAAGCGCATCAATCTCACGCACCAGGTGGCTCTTTCCTATCCCGCCGATAGCGGGGTTGCAGGACATCTGGCCCAGGGTTTCGATATTGTGCGTCAGCAGCAAGGTTTTCACGCCCGAACGGGCCGCGGCCAGGGCGGCCTCGGTTCCGGCGTGGCCACCACCGACCACGATCACGTCATATCGTTTGGAAAAATCCATAGCTTGAACAGTCAATTTCGAAAAGGGTGCTAAGTATAAGCCTTGTATCGCAAATTTAAAGGCTTGTGATTGAAAATAATCCACAAGCAGATCTTATTCACAAGAGTAATTAAATTTAATCAATATAGTTATAGATAAAACATAAAGACTTAATACTGTTAATACTAATGGTAAACCGGTTTTCTGTAGACAACTGCTTTTTTACTAATATAAACAAATGGATACTGACTGTATAGAAAGGTTAACAAGCACTGGTGAAACTGCAGTGAAGCTTTTATCAAGCTGTGCAGAAAAGCCGTTGTTATCCACAAGGCCAAAATCGGCTGTTTTTTGATAAAAACTTATACACAGAAAAAGCTGTTTTATGCACAGTTTCTGAGCACCTTGGGAACAGGTAAAAAAAGTTATTTTCCGATGCAAAAACTGGAAAAAATACGCCCAAGCAGGTCATCGGTGGTGACGGCGCCGGTAATTTCTCCCAGGTAACGGTGGGCGTGACGCAGATCTTCGGCCACCAGTTCGGCAGCAGCATGATGGGAAAGTTGAAAACGTGCCTGTTCCAGACACTCGCGGGTCTTGCGCAAAGCTTCCAGGTGCCGCCGCCGGGCGATAAAACCGCCCTCAGCGGTAGCCTGAAAGCCCATGCAGTCTTTCAGATGTTGACGCAATAAATCGATGCCTGCGTTCTGCTTGGCGGAAAGCTCAATCACACTGGCACCGCTAGCATTTTCGGCGGCAATTAGGGTCGGTGAGCCGGCCTGCAGATCGATCTTGTTGCGGATAATGGTTAACCTGCCCGTGTCCAGCGCAGCTGTCAGCGCTTCGAACCCGGGGCTTTGCAGGTAGTTCCTGATGTTGCTGGCATCAACGGTCTCCCGGGCAGCATCGACCACCAGCAGGATGCGGTCAGCCTGCTGCACCGCCCTGACTGCCCTTCTTATGCCTTCCTGTTCGACAATGTCATCACTGTCCCGCAGCCCTGCCGTGTCGGTGATATGCAGGGGCATGCCATCAATGGTGATCTGTTCACTGAGCACATCGCGGGTGGTGCCGGCAATGTCAGTGACGATGGCGGATTCCTTGCCTGCCAGGGCGTTCAGCAGGCTGGATTTGCCGGCATTGGGTTTACCGGCAATCACCACCGCCATGCCTTCGCGTATCAGGGCGCCCTGGCGCGCCTGTTCGAGGACCCGGTCCAGTGTTGCGATAATCGCGTCCAGTTTTTCGGCAATGCGACCTTCGCTGAGAAAGTCGATTTCTTCATCGGTAAAGTCGATGGCTGCTTCAAGGTAGACACGCAGCAGGGTTGTCGATTCAGCCAGGTCATCGATCAATCTGGAGAACTCGCCCTGCAGCGTACGCATGGCACTTTTGGCGGCTTCTGCGGAGCTGCTGTCAATCAGGTCGGCGATGGCCTCAGCCTGGGCCAGATCCAGCTTGTCATTTAGAAAGGCGCGCTCGGTGAATTCTCCGGGACGGGCCAGTCGGGCGCCGGCCGCCAGGGTGATGTTTAGCAGCGCGTCCATGATGAAATAACCACCATGGCCCTGCAGTTCCAGTACGTCCTCGCCAGTGAACGAGTTGGGGCCCGGGAAGAACAGAGCAATGCCCTGATCAATGACATCGTCATTGTTATCATGAAACGGGCAATAGTGGGCGTAGCGCGGAGTCGGGGCAAAGTGCAGGATGGCGTTGGCAATATCGACACAACCGGGCCCGGATATCCGCACAATCCCCACACCACTGCGACCGGGCGGTGTGGCGACTGCACAGATTGTGTCCGTATCTGATGCGCTTGACATCAAACGTCTGCCCGAATGGATTGCTTAGCTTTTGGCAGCCTCTTTTGCTGCATATTCAGCCTCGATATTGCGCGTGATGTACCACTGCTGGGCGATGCCCAGTACGCTGTTGGCCAGCCAGTACAGCACCAGACCGGCCGGGAACCAGAGGAAAAACACGGTCATCACGATGGGCATGAATTTCATGATCTTGGCCTGGGTTGGATCCTGTGGCGTCGGATTGAGCATGAACTGTACGTACATGGAGGCGCCCATCAGCAGCGGCAGTACAAAATACGGATCCATCACTGACAGGTCATTGATCCACAGGATCCACGGTGCATGACGCAGCTCGACGCCTTCCAGCAACACCCAATACAGGGCGATGAATACCGGCATCTGCACCAGCATCGGCAAACAGCCGCCAAAGGGGTTGATCTTCTCTTTTTTGTACAGCTCCATGGTGGCCTTCTGGAGCTTCATTTTGTCGTCGCCATAACGCTCTTTAAGCTGGTTCATTTTGGGCATGACACGCCGCATATTGGCCATGGATCGGTAACTGGTGGCTGACAGCTTGAAGAAAATACCTTTAACAATAACGGTCAGGATCAGAATCGACCAACCGTAGTTGCCAATGATGCTGTTGATCTGCGTCAGCAACCAGTAAATGGGTGACGCAACAAACCACAACCAGCCATAGTCGATGGTTCGGTCCAGCCACGGGGCGATTTCGCCCAGCCGGTACTGGTCCTTGGGACCTGCATAAAACGACATTTGCTGAACATTGGTGCTGTTGGGTGCGACCACAAATTCTGAACTGGTAAAGCCGCCTATGTATTCATTCTGGCTGTTGCGCCGGAACGAAAAACTGTTGCGTGCCTGTTGCGGTGGTATGAAGGCGGAAATGAAATAATGCTGACCCAGCGCGACCCAGCCGCCTTCCAGTTCGTGCGAGGCTCGTTCCTCAACTTCGTCAAACGGAATTTTGACGTAATTGTCATCGTTGGAGGTGGCCGCAAAGCCCAGGAAACTGGCCATGCCAAAGCCGCTGCCCTGAGTGGGATCTTCGTAGTTGCTGCGTTTTATCTGGCCAAACATGTTGGCCTGCCAGGGCATGTCTGTGGGGTTGGTGACGTCGTAGACAATGTCGACCAGATAATTGTCGCGCTCGAAACTGAAGCGTTTGGTGATCTCCACGCCGTTGTCGTCGGTGTATCGCAGGTCCACGTTGAGGACATCCTGACCAGGTGCCAGTGCATAACTGTCGTCACTGGCGGTATACAGGGCACGTTGGGCGCCGTCGATGCCGTTTTGTCCAATCAGGCCGCTCTGGGCAACGTAGGTCCTCAGCGTGGTGTTTTCCAGCAGCACAAAAGGCTCATCCGGCGTATCGATCTGTGTGGAATGCTCTGGCAGTGATACATAAACAATATCGCCACCGCGTCGATCAATGGTGACGTTGAGCACGTCGGTGCTGACGGTGATCAGCGTATCGCTGTTCTGTGTGTTGTTGCCAGTTGCGGAGGCACTTGCCACAGCCGGAATGTCGGAGGGAATATCCGAGGGCGTGTCAGCGGTTGGCGTGGCATTGTTGACAGCGGGCACGTCACCACTGCTTTGTTGGCTTTGCACTACCTCAGGCGTGGGCGCAGACGCCGGGTAGTCTTCCTGCCAGGACAGCAGAAGCATGTAACTGACAATGGCCAGACCGGCCAGAAGCGCGTATCGAATATAGTCCATGGGTAAAGGCTACTTATTGGTTGAAGACGTTTCACCGTCAGAGTGAGTGTGACTGCCGGGGACAGGATCAAAACCGCCCTCATGCCAGGGATGACAGCGCAGTATACGGCGAGTGCCAAGATAACATCCTTTCACCACGCCGTGACAGGCGATGGCGTCCTGAGTGTAATGCGAGCAGGAGGGATAAAAACGGCACTGATTGCCAATGAAAAGACTGAGGGTGTACTGGTAGACAGTAATCAGCTTGATAGCGAACTTAGCCAGCATGTTAAGTCACCCGTTATCTCGCAGCTATTTAATGCTCTGGTTTGTGGCCTGAGAGGCGACCAGGCGGTCGCGGCGTCGGACAAGATCCTGCCACAGTTTTTCCAGAAGCTGAACAATGGCAGTGTTGTCCATATTGGTCAGCCCTTTACGGGCAAGAATAACGATGTCCAGCCCGGTGAGCAAATGCTGATGGTGGCGGAAGGATTCGCGACTCAGCCGTTTGACTCGATTTCGTTGCACCGCCAGACGAACATTTTTCTTGGCGATGACCAGACCCAGTCTTGGATTAATATTGTCGTGCCTGATGGCCAATATCAGGAACTGGGCGCAGGATACCTTGAATTCTGCCTTATCGAACACGGCTTTGTAGTCAGAAGCCGTCAGAAGCCGCAGATTTCTACCAAAACCATGACTGGTTATTTGCTGGTCGGTCACATGCAGCTCTTATCAGGTAAATCAGGCCAGGTAAATCAGGCAGACAGCTTGGCGCGGCCTCGTGAACGACGACGCTTGATAACCAGACGACCACCTTTGGTTGCCATACGGGCACGGAAACCGTGAGTTCGGGCGCGTTTCAGCAGGCTGGGTTGGAAAGTTCTTTTCATAATGGCGATCCAGGGTGATTCAGTAAATGGTGGTTCGGATAAATTAAAGAGCGCGGATTTTAGATGTTTTACCAACTTTATGCAATAGATTCCTCGTATTGCGAAGATATTGGCGTGTGGAAATTCTATCCGCTGCTTATACCCTGTTAATAACAAGTTATCCACAGGATGTGCTGTGCATAAAATGCGTGATTATAAAAATTCCGTATTTGCCAAAAGGCCCGGTTTTGCTGGTTTGCGTATTTTAAGTATCTGATATTAAAAGACAAAAAAATATTCCTGGAACAGGTGAAAACTGGCTTGTTTGTGTGGATAAGTGTGCGTCAGCGGGTTAGAATTTGCCCTCGTTAAATACTTTATTCACACAATAACAGACTACAGGGCAGTGAAAGTCGTGCTTTTAGCAACTTGGCAACGGTGTGTAGATCACCTCCGGGATGAGCTCCCATCCCAGCAATTTAATACCTGGATCAGACCCTTGCAGGCAGAGGCCTCGTCAGACGGCCTTACTCTGCGAGCACCCAACCGTTTTGTACAGGAATGGGTCAAAGACAAATTTTACGCCCGTATCAGTGAATTGGTGCATCGCCACACAGACGGCGAGCAAGTGGGCATATTTCTCGAAATTGGCAGTCGTCAGGCCTCCCGCCCGGCCGTAGTGGCATCGGCGGTTGGCGATCATGCAGTACGTCAGGCGCCGGTGCAGCAGCATCAGCGCATGTTTGATGATGAGCGAACCACGCCTGCCATCCAGATGCCGCCTGCTGGCATCTCGATGCCTGCGTCGGGTGCACATTTGAGCCTGGTGGAGCCTGCAGAACGTCAGGGCGCTGCGCGCCTGGCGGGTGATGCGCTAAGCGGCGAGCAGCATTCCGACACTGAGCTCAAGGATGCACTGGCGGGCAAGTCCTATACCGGTGGCAGTCAGAGCAAACGCTCCGGGCGCAATATGGAGCTCATTATCGAGGGCAAGCTTCGGCATAAAGGCTCGCTGAACCGTGAAAATACCTTCGACAACTTTATCGAAGGCAAGTCGAACCAGCTGGCGCGGGCAGCCGCGCTGCAGGTCGCGGACAATCCTGGCGGTGCCTATAATCCGCTATTCATCTACGGTGGTGTAGGTCTGGGTAAAACGCATTTGATGCACGCCATTGGCAACTTCATGTTGGCGCGAAAACCCAACGCCAAGGTTGTCTATCTGCATTCCGAGACCTTTGTGGCAACCATGGTGACGGCGCTTCAGCTCAATGCCATCAATGAGTTCAAACGTTACTACCGGTCCGTTGACGCCTTGCTGATTGACGATATCCAGTTTTTTGCCGGTAAGGAGCGCTCCCAGGAAGAGTTTTTCCATACCTTTAACGCCTTGCTGGAGGGTGGTCAGCAAATTATCCTGACAAGTGATAAATACCACAAGGAAATCAATGGGTTGGAAGAAAGGCTGAAGTCCCGGTTTGGGTGGGGCCTGAGTGTTGCCGTGGAGCCGCCTGAACTGGAAACCCGAGCCGCCATTCTGATCAACAAGGCTGCGCAAAGCAACGTAGAGTTGCCCGGTGATGCGGCCATGTTTATTGCACAGCGTTTGCGGTCTCATGTGCGCGAACTTGAAGGTGCTCTCAAGAAAGTCATCATCCACGCGAATTTTGTGGGTCGCAAGATTGATCTGGATCTGGTGCGTGAGGCATTGCGTGATTTGTTTGCGCTGCACGAAAAGCTGGTTTCCATTGATAATATTCAGCGTTCAGTCGCAGAATATTATAAGATCAAGATGTCCGACATGCTGTCCAAACGTCGCAACCGTTCTGTTGCCCGGCCTCGGCAAATTGCCATGTGCCTGGCCAAGGAATTGACCAACCATAGCTTGCCGGAAATAGGTGATGCGTTTGGTGGTCGAGACCATACAACGGTGTTGCACGCGTGCAAACAGATCAAGAAACTGAGGGGCGACTCGCAGGATCTGGCGGAAGACTATAATAACCTGTTGCGAGCGCTGACTACCTGATTAGTTGGTATCAGCCGGGCTTCAATCCAATCATAAATAAAAACGCTTATCTGAGATCGGAATATGCAATTTACAATTTCCAGGGACGCAATCATTAAGCCCCTCCAATTGGCGGCGGGTGTTGTAGAGCGTCGTCACACATTACCAGTGCTGGCAAATGTGCTGTTGACACTTAAAGATGACATTTTGGAAATCACCGGGACAGACCTGGAAGTAGAGTTGATTGGTCGGGTGCCGGTAAACAGCGGCAGCCGCCCTGGCGAGATTACGGTTCCGGGCCGTAAACTGATGGACATCTGCAAGTCGTTGTCAGATGACGCAGTGCTCGATTTTGCGCTGGAGGATGGCAAGTTTGTGGTCAAAGCCGGACGTAGCCGCTTTACGCTGGCGACCCTCCCCGCCTCAGATTTTCCTGTGACGGTCGATGAGCCGGGCACCTACGAGATCGCTATCAGCGGGCAGGAACTCAAGCACCTGATCGATTCCTGTGCTTTTGCCATGGCCCAGCAGGATGTTCGTTATTACCTGAATGGCATGTTATTTGAGCTGGGCAGTTCCTGGCTCAGAGTCGTCGCCACCGATGGACACCGACTGGCCATGCATACCACTGGTATCAATACAGGTGTTGACGAGGTTCAGCAAATAATCGTGCCGCGCAAAGGTGTGCTGGAGTTATCGCGCTTACTTTCCGATCCGTCAGAAGACGAGTTGGTACTGGTATTTGGTGCGGGTCATATTCGGGCGCGACTCAAGGACTTTACCTTTACGTCCAAGCTGGTCGATGGGAAATTTCCTGACTATCAACGCGTTTTACCCAAAGGCGGCAACAAAACGGTTATTGGCGAACGCACCCTGCTCCGCCATGCCTTCAGTCGCGCATCAATTCTTTCCAACGAGAAATACCGCGGCGTCAATCTTCAGCTTGGCCAAAATGAGTTAAAGGTCATTGCCAATAACCCTGAGCAGGAAGAAGCTGAGGACATGGTTGGTGTTGAGTATGAGGGTGAGGCACTGGAGATTGGGTTTAATGTTGCCTACCTTATTGATGTTTTGAATGTTCTGGATAGTGACAAGGTTAAGTTCACCCTGTCTGATTCTAACAGTAGTGCCTTGCTGGAAGCTGTGTCTGCTTCTGATGCGCTCTACGTTGTCATGCCTATGCGGCTTTAATAGGCCTGACCCCGGGATTACATGGCTGTTATCCAAAGGCTGATGATCGACCGCTTCCGTAATCTGGAGGCGGTTGATATTGCCCTCTCCCCTGGTTTTAATATCTTCTCCGGCGTCAACGGAAGCGGCAAGACTAGCCTGTTGGAAGCGATCCACGTGTTGAGCGTAGGTCGGTCATTCCGTACCCACAAGATTGACCCGCTGGTTATGCGTGAGCAACGTGACTTTCTGGTATTTGCGGATCTGGGGAAGCAGGGGCGGATAGGACTGTTGAAGTCCCGTAGCGGTAAGAACGAACTGAAGTACGACGGTGAACAACAGAGGAATTGGCAGACAGTAGCGGCCGCGCTGCCCCTGCAGGTGTTGAACACGGAAAGTTTTCAGTTGCTGGAAGGTAGTGGCAAGCTTCGCCGTCGCTTTCTTGATTGGGCAGTGTTCCACGTGGAACATTCCTACCTCGATGATTGGCGGGCCTATCGGCGCGGTATCGCGCACCGCAACAGCTTGCTTAAAACCGTTGATATAGGATTGCACGCGCAACTGGACGCCTGGGATGTCGAGCTTGGGCGGCTCGGTCAGTCGATACATGAGAGTCGGAAGCTCATTCTACAGTCCTTCACCGGGCTGCTCTCGGCACTACTTGAGGATCTACTGCCCGGTCGTGACGTTCTGGTCGAATACAAAGCGGGTTGGGATAGTGAGCAGGAGTTTGCTAATGTACTAAGGGAGCAGCGTCCCAGAGACATCAGATACGGCATGACTCTTAATGGGCCTCACAGAGCTGATTTTATCATCAAGATTAATGGCGTTGTCGCCACCGAAGTATTAAGCAGGGGTCAGCTCAAGATGTTAGTTTGTGCATTGCGGATCGCAATGGGGCGCTTTGTTGAACGCAGCGCGGCGGACATCAACCAGGCAGGACGCGGTGAGTACCGATGCACCTACTTGATCGATGATCTCGCGTCGGAGCTGGACCGGACTAACCGACACCGAGTGATCAGTATTCTGGCAGACTCTGGAGCGCAATGCCTACTAACTGCCGTTGAAGAAAAAGACCTGGATCTCGAAGCGCAAATCGCAGAGAGATCAGGAAAGTTCCACGTGGAACATGGTAAAATACAGTCATATTAGTAACACAAGCGGAGAACAGCATGTCTAATGAATCAACCTACGATTCGTCCAGTATCAAGGTACTAAAAGGCCTTGATGCGGTGCGCAAACGGCCAGGTATGTATATCGGTGACACGGAAGATGGCACTGGTCTGCACCATATGGTGTTCGAACTGGTTGATAACTCTATCGATGAGGCTCTTGCTGGTCATTGTGACGAGATACGTGTTGTTGTACACCCCGGTGAAGGGATTACCGTCTCCGACAACGGGCGTGGTATTCCCACCGAGATGCATACAGAAGGTGTATCCGCTGCAGAAGTTATCATGACGGTGCTGCACGCAGGCGGCAAATTTGACGATAACAGCTATAAGGTGTCCGGTGGTCTGCACGGTGTTGGTGTATCCGTGGTAAACGCCTTGTCTGAAGAACTCAAGCTGACTATCCGCCGAGGCGGCAAAGTACATGAGCAGTTTTATGTCCACGGTGTGCCCCAGGCGCCGTTGGCGGTTGTCGGTGATACCAGCATTACGGGCACCGAGACCTTTTTCAAACCCTCCACCGCTACCTTCAAAAACATCGAATTTCACTACGACATTCTTGCGAAAAAGCTGCGCGAACTCGCCTTCCTCAATGCGGGTGTCGCCATTGTGCTCAAGGATGAACGAAGCGGAAAAACAGATACCTATAAATATGACGGTGGATTGCGCGCCTTTGTGGAGTATCTGAACAAGAACAAGACCCCGATTAACAAGATTTTTCACTTCCAGGTCGACAGGCCGGATGACGGTATTGGCGTCGAAATTGCGCTGCAGTGGAACGACAGCTATCAGGAAAACATCTTCCCCTATACCAATAACATTCCGCAACGTGATGGCGGCGCCCACATGGCAGGCTTCCGCAGCGCCCTGACCCGGGTTCTGAAGACCTATATCGACAAAGAAGTTGCAGCCAAAAAAGGCAAGGAAGTCATGACCACCGGTGACGATGCCCGTGAAGGTCTGACGGCCGTCCTTTCGGTGAAGGTACCGGATCCCAAATTTTCCTCGCAGACCAAGGACAAACTAGTGTCCTCAGAAGTAAAAACCGCTGTAGAGCAAGAGATGGTCAGCCATTTCACCGACTTCCTGCTGGAGAATCCACAGGAGGCCAAACAGATTGTCAGCAAGATGATTGATGCGGCACGGGCCCGTGAAGCTGCGCGGAAAGCTCGCGAAATGACCCGTCGTAAGGGTGCTCTGGACATGGCTGGCCTGCCTGGCAAGCTGGCTGACTGCCAGGAGAAAGACCCGGCTCTGTCTGAACTGTATATCGTGGAGGGTGATTCTGCGGGTGGATCGGCCAAACAGGGTCGTAATCGTAAAAACCAGGCCATTCTGCCACTAAAAGGCAAAATCCTGAACGTGGAAAAGGCGCGTTTTGATAAAATGCTAAGCTCTGCTGAGATCGGTACGCTGATCAAGGCTCTGGGGTGTGGTATCGGGAAGGATGAATTTTCCGCTGATAAGCTGCGTTACCACCGCATCATTATCATGACCGACGCTGATGTGGACGGTTCACACATCCGCACCCTGCTGCTGACTTTCTTCTTCCGACAAATGCATGAACTTGTCGAACGGGGATATATCTACATTGCCCAGCCGCCTCTGTACAAAGTCCGCAAAGGCAAACACGAACAGTACCTGAAAGACGAAAGTGAGTTGCGCAAGTACCAGACCCAAATAGCTCTGGACGGCTCCAGTTTACATGTGAACCCGGATGCACCGGCTATTTCCGGCGACGCCCTGGAAGAAATGGTCCGTCAGTACAACACCACCTACAGTATGATTGAACGGCTGGAACGCTTGTACCCTTCCGAAGTGATGGAAGCGATTGTTTTCACACAACCGCTCACCGAAGATGAATATACAGAAGCAGGTATCACCAGCTGGCTGGAAAAATTGAGCAAAGAGCTGCACGATCTGCATCCAAAGACGGCGCAGGGCTACATCATGCGTCCTTATGAGGATCCCGAACGACACATCTTCCTGCCGGAAATCGTTCATAGTCTGCACGGCCTGACGCGGGAATACCGCTTCTCCAAGGATTTCTTTAACTCGGGGGAATACCGTTCATTGACTCGACTTGGCGTCATGCTGGACGGGCTGATAGAACCGGGTGCCTACGTGCAACGCGGCGAAAAGAAGCAGGAGATCAAGACATTTACCGAAGCTCTGCAATGGCTGACCGACGATGCCATGAAAGGCCATTACCTGCAGCGTTACAAAGGGCTGGGCGAAATGAACCCGGCCCAGCTCTGGGAAACCACCATGGACCCGGAGGCAAGGCGTATGCTGCAGGTTACCATTGAAGATGCGATCAGTGCGGACCAGCTGTTCACTACATTGATGGGTGATCAGGTCGATCCGCGTCGTGAATTTATTGAGTCGAATGCCCTGGCTGTGCAGAATCTCGATATCTAAAATATAACTAATAATATCAATAAGTTATAAAACATGTAAGCGCATACATGAAGCGGCTCGAAGCCATGCACCTTTGTCTTTGAGCCGCGTTTTATTCGCCAAATCTCTTAAATCAGTTGTTTTCCGGACTTTGCCACCACTGTGATGCGACCAAACTCCCCTCAATTCCTATTGCGGTGAAGGACTGACTCCCCCTGTCCGGTTGTTTGGTGTAGCTATCCTGCTTTAGTAGCAACATTAATTGTCTCCTGGCAAACGCGGCGCTGCCAGACTAACAATGAATGTAGGGCGTTAGGCGGTAGTAGGCGATTACTTACTCGCAGACAGATGTCCCGGAAATCTCCGCAGGGTCAGAAACCAGCGTTGCTGCTATCGATCAGTTTTCAGCGCTGATATTGCTCTTATTGGTCCAGAAAATATCAATATTACCCAGGCTGTTGTCCTGACGCGTGGAGAACCAGGTAATGGTTTTGCCGCCGGGAGGCAGTGCCGGGCACATATCAGCCGCCGCGGTGTTCACCAGCGGCCCCAGATTGCGGGCCTCCCCCCACTCGTTTTCACCAAGCTGCACGGCACTGTAGATATCCATACCACCATAGCCACCCGGGCGTGCTGAGGTGAAGTACACCGTACCGTTTTCGTCCTGGCTAAAATGAAATTCTTCCGCTGCTGTATTGATATTGGGGCCCTGGTTAACAGGGTTCTGCCAACCGCCATTACCATCCGGGCTGGCGCACCATATGTCAGAGCCACCGTAGCCGCCTGCCCGACGCGATGCGAAGCACAGGGTTTCGCCGTCATTCAAAATGGCAGGGCAATGCTCATCACCTTCGTTGGTGCTGATCGGGTAGCCGACCAGTTCCGGCTCGCTCCAGCTGCCGTCACGCTGTTTGTTGATGACAAAAACATCGTTATTATTGCGTGGCGATGTCGTGGCCAGGCGGTCTGATTTGAAGTAAATGGTATTGCCGTCGGCGGTAATCCACGGTTCGCGATCATCACCAAGTCGTAATGGATCGTCATCGGTGGCTGGAGCCGCATTGATGGGGAGGCCCATATTAACTGGGGTATCCCAGCTACCGGTCTCCTGATTAAAGTTCGCGATATACAGGTCTTTGGGATCGCCGGGCGCGACAGCCATGTCCTGGCGGGCACTGCAAAACACCATGGTCCCGTCGTCCGCAAACGACAGTTCGCCTTCAGCCCACATGGTATTGATGGGAGCGCCAAAATTGTGAACAGCCAGATCAACCCAGTCCTGGCTGTCATTGCCGGCCTGCGCGTTTGCTATTAAAGGTAGAGCAAGCAGCACGGAGGCAGCAAGAACTCGCTTTAAAGCTGCATAAGGAAATGAGGACATGATTCACTCCGAGTATTCAATTTTCTTTTTTTGGGCATTTCCGTTGCACATTAGCGCCAAATCATTCGTGTGTCTAATAGCAACAAGCTGATTTCAGAACACATATATTGTTACCATGAGTGAACGTAACGATTGAGCTATATCAACAAACGGGCTGCAACAACTTGCTACTGCTTGTTTGAGCGCATGCCCGTCAGCGTATACTGGTTTAATAACAACAAAAGAGGATGTAGTTATGCTCCGAATAGTCACGCTACTGGTTGCAGGTCTGAGCCTGTTGCCTGTTACAGGAACGCTGGCACAGGATGAACCTCTGGCAGTCCTGGTGTCGGGTGGCGGCACGTATAGTCGCATGACGTCTATCGACGATCCGGCTGCCCAGGAATTCTTTGATCAGGGTCTACGAATGGCCTGGAGTTTTTACTTTCCTGAGTCTATCGCGTCTTACCAGGAAGCAGCACGACTTGATCCCGATAGCCCCATGCCCTACTGGGGGCTGGCTCACGCTGCCGGACCCAACCCCAACAGTCGCTATGCCAATATGCCAGACGACCCGCAGGGTGCGGGGCTGGAAGCCATACGCAAGGCACTTGAGCTGTCCAATAACGGCACTGCGAAAGAGCGGGACATGATCAATGCCCTGTTCGTGCTCTATAACAAAGATGCAATTCCGGATGATCGTGAGCGTGACATGGCCTACATGAATGCCATGCGTGATCTGCATGCGCAGTATCCCGATGACCCTGATATCGCCTCTGTATTCGCCGAATCATACATGAACACCACGCGCTGGGACTACTGGAATGCCGATGGTTCAGCCAAGCCCGGTACAGTGGAGGCCAAAGCCGCGCTCGAAACTGCGATGGCGGTTGAGCATGATCATCCAGGCGCCAATCACCTGTACATCCATTTGATGGAAGCCTCATCCGAGCCTGAGCTGGCCATGGCCGCCGCACAAAAGCTGGAGGCGACAGTTCCGATTTCGGGGCACATGGTGCACATGCCAGGCCATATTTACCTTAGGGTCGGTGAATATGACAAAGCGGTCCGAAGTAATGAGCGCTCACAGGTTGTCGATCAGCAGTTCGCCGAATTGTGGGGCGATACCAACTTTCCGATGATTGGTACATATCCCTTATCACACAGATCGCATTCCGGCCATGCGCTGGATTTTGTGCGGTATGCCAATATGCTGCAGGGCAACTACGCGGGTGCTTCCGAGGCGGCTGCACGAAATGCACCCGACGTAAGTGAGATGGCTGTCACTAATGGTCGCCAGCAAAAAAATGTGGCACACGTCTGGATTATGGATAAGGTGTTTGGTCAGTGGGACAAAATCCATGCTGAGTATGCGGATAACCGTGATAAAGCCATCACACCTTACCTGAGCGGTATGCTCAGTTATGTTATGGGCAGCGCACATATCGCCAAAGGCCACATGGAACCGGCGCGGCAGGAGCTGGCCAATATCCGCGAGCAAATTCAGGCTGATGATGTCAATGTCGGTGTAGGCCCCACGCCTGCGGAACATGTTTTAACGTTGGCCATGCATGCCCTGATGGGTGAGATTGACGAAGCTGAAGGCAATCTGGATTCTGCTATTGCTCACTATGAGCAGGCTGTGGAATTGCACGACAACCTCAATTACACAGAGCCACCTGACTGGTCTCAGTCCATGCGCCTTTACCTGGGCGCCGCGCTGCTGAAGGCCGGGCGTGCCGCGGAAGCTGAAGCCGTCTATCGTAAAGACCTGGAGTGGAATCAGCAAAATGGCTGGGCCAACTTTGGTCTTTACCAGGCGCTGGACACCCAGGGGAAAACCGCCGAGGCGCAACTGGTCAAGCGCCAGTTTGAAGACCAATGGCGCAATGCGGATATTAAACTGAGCCGATCACGTCTGTAAACACGTCATTTAGTTCGAGGGCGTCACCCGCCATACGGTATTGGAGAGGTCGTCCGTTATAATCAGCGCACCGCGAGGATCTACCGTCACGCCGACGGGACGTCCTCGCGCTTCGCCATCGTTGTTCAAAAAGCCGCTAACAAAGTCGACAGGTTCGCCAACGGGTCGACCATTGTTAAACGCGACAAAAACCACCTTGTAGCCCGCCAGATCCGGGCGGTTCCAACTGCCATGCTCAGCGACGAACATGCCCTCAGCAAACTCGTTACCCATAGCGGGTGAGGAAAAGTCTATCCCCAGCGCAGCCACATGTGATCCCAGCGCATAATCCGGTGCGATCGCTGAAGCCACTTTTTCAGGGTCCTGTGGTCTTACCCGTTCGTCGACATGCTGGCCCCAGTAACTGTAGGGCCAGCCGTAGAAACCATTCTCCAGAACAGCGGTAATATAATCGGGCACCAGATGCGGGCCCAGTTCGTCTCGCTCGTTAACGGCTGCCCACAACTGATCCGTTTCCGGCTGAATGGTCAGGGCTGTCGGGTTGCGCAACCCCGTCGCATAGGGCCGATGTGCCCCTGTTTCGGCATCAATTTCCCAGATCATCGCCCTGTCCACTTCGGCGATCATGCCGCGCTCGGTAATATTGCTGTTCGACCCGATGCCCACGTAGAGGAAACGTCCGTCAGCACTGGCCGTCAGCGCTTTGGTCCAGTGATGATTGATGACCGAAGGCAGTTTGGTGATCTCTGCCGGCGGAGCGCTGGCCTGAGTATCGCCCTCGCTGTAGTCGAAGCGCACAAGAGCGTCCTGATTCGCTACATAGAGATAGTTATCCACCAATGCCAGTCCGTAAGGAGCATTGAGATCATCTGCAAATACAGTCTGCATCTCGTAGGTGCCGTCGCCATCCGCATCGCGCAGCAAGGTCAGCCGATTGCCGCTCTCAACTGAGGAACCGCCCTGCGATTTGATATACCCGGCAATAATATGCTTTGGTTTTGTCGCGGGGGCATTGCCCCCACGCCCCTCGGCAACCAGGATGTCGCCATTGGGCAACACCAGCGATCTGCGCGGGATTTGCAGATCGGTGGCAATGGCGGTGATGGTGTAGCTCTCAGGCACCGTGGGTGTCTGGTTTCCCCAGGGCACAGGCTCGGCAATCGTCATATTCGGCAGCAAACCACGACTCGGTTCTGGGAGCTCCGGGTTGGGACCGTGCTGCACGTAAGTGTCTTCTTCACCACAGGCTGTCAGTAGCGTAACCGACAGGCAGACAGCGGCGAAAATAAGGGGCTGTTTCATGTTGCCTCCCGCTGTCGATAACCAGCAAAACCGAGAACCGTAGACGCCAGTGCCAGAACAAAAACCACCAGGGACAGGACCAGCGCGCCGGGCATCATGGCCCATGCGTCCCGGGCGTGAACAAGCGCGTTCAGGAAGCCCAGGATCCACGTTGCCAGCAGCATCAGCACATGGATACCAGAACCCCGGGTGCGCGATGCGATCAGAGCGATCAAGGCGCTCACCAGCGCCAACCCGGTAAACACAAGGCCACCAGCATTCAGCCATGAGGCAAAGTTGCTCCACTGAACCTGATAGGTGTTCCAGTAGGTGATATCGGTCAGCAGCGTGCCCAGGAACAGCGGAACAGTTCCGGCCAGCAGGACCCCGTGAACCGGGTGCGGCCTGCTCGGATAGAGGTAATCGCCGGTGGCAGCCATGATGGTTCCCTCCCAGTGTGGACTGTGCCCATCCCATTGAATGGGGACAGTCCCACCGTACATCACAGCTCGGTGAGTATCCGTGCGCAACGTAACAGTTGCGGTCAGCGCAAGCACACAGTTGGACTACGTTACATTGGTTTGTTGACCCGTGTCAGATACGCAAGGTCCGTGTCAGCCATCCCTCGTAATCCTGCTTCCCTTCCTCGGTATGCGCGATTTCATCTTCCGCAGGATACATGGCGAATCGCGTTGCTCGAGCTTCGCCCGGCGTCATGCCAAAGCGTGCCCTGAATGCCCGTGAATAATGCGCTTCACTGGCAAATCCCCAAGTATAGGCAATATCACATATCCGCTTGTCGGCGCTCCTCCCTGATAGAAGATCCTCTGCACTTCGGCGTAACCGACGTTCCTGAATGTAAGCCCGGACACCGCCTTCTGGCTCGAATAATCGGTAGAGTGCCGAGCGCGAAAGGTTCAGTGAGACACCAAGTTTTGCCGCACTTATATCGCGCTGCAGGCTGTTTTCGATCTCCGCTTTGGCGCGCATCAAAAGGCTGACCGAAACTGTTGCCCTGCCGTCCGGTACCTGGTCGATTGAGCCGTTGAGCGCGCCGGCGACCAGCAGTAATGTTGGCTGAATAATTTTCGACGCTTCCAATTCGGACATGGACTCAATAACGTCGAACACCGTCTTTAAATGATTGACCACTAGCGTTGCCAGCGGGGAGTCACCCCTCAGCACGCGCCCGCCCTGACCATCGGGGTTAGTCAATAACGGAGACAACAGGTGGCGTGGGATCATTAGCGAGCGTTGAGTAGAATCCGTGGCGGTTGCTTCATAGCTGTCCGCGAGATCCAGCACAATCAGATCGCCAGGTTTGCAGTTAGTCGTTTTCCTGCCGTGGCACAATGTCTGCCCGCCGCTCACATGTGTCTGAAGTACATAATGGTCCAGACCGTCGCTGGCTATTTTTAAGGGCGTACGGTGAAATCTCTGTGCGTGCTTGCTGCAGCCGGAAAACATGATCTGATTATCAATCAGGTAACTGGTGATCATGTTGTGGCTGCGGCGCCCAACACTTGCCGAAGCGGGAGTAATGTCAAACATCGGACCGATGTTTTTTTTCCAGGCGGAGAATCGCTTATCGGGACTCAAATGCCGCGTAGTAAAGACAGATTTTTCGATAAAGCTCATTGGTTTGCGTTGACCGCTTTTTTTTATTGGACCTGTACGCCAATACCAACCATAGATCAAAAAAGCTGGCAAATCAAATGGACTGAGACGTAGAGTCAAGGTTTTGGGACGTATGGTCAAACCCGGCAGGGACAGATTGGGTAGCATCATTGCCACGTAAATTCAGCCGCTTGGCTGATTCTGTCCATCGGTCCGAGACCCCCTGAACGCCGGAGATCCGTCAACGTGAGCAAAAACAAAAACAGCAACGCAAATGGCAACAACAGCAGCGTAAGCTCTATACAGGGCGGTGAATCGGATAAATTACATGGTAGCAACACGGATGATCTGTTGGTGGGCACGTCGGCAGATGAAACTGTTGATGGCAAGGCCGGTGATGATACCGTTTCCGGCGGTGGTGGCAACGATTGGGTAAAAGGCGGTTCCGGCGACGACAGACTGGTATATACCGTCGGCTTGAACGATGACGCAACGGACCTCTACGACGGGGGCTCAGGCATCAACATCCTGGAGCTGCGAATGACCCGGGATGAATGGATGCGGGATGACATTCAGGCCGATGTTGCCGGCTATCTGGCTTTTCTGGCGTCCACCGCGCCCAACGCCAAAGGCAAGAACAGCAGCTCGGGTTACGAGTTTGAATCCCTGGGGCTGACCGCACGTCGCATGCAGAGCCTGGAAATACGCGTAGACGGTATCGCCCAGGACCCTCGTGATGAGGCTGTCATCGCAAATGACGTCACCCGGACAACCCTCACGGAACACAGCATCGTTTCCGGCAATGTGCTCGATAATGACGATGTGCCGGACCTGGTGCGCGCGGTTACCCTGGTCGAAGGGCCCGCTGCAGGCACACTGACACTGGCGTCTGATGGCAGTTATACCTACGACCCGGGTATGGCCTTTGACTATCTGGCAGAAGGTGAAAGCGCCCAGGTCGGGTTTATCTACCAGGTGACAGATGCGGATCGTGACAGTGCCACGGCGGTGGTCACAATTACCATAACCGGCACCAATGATGCCCCCATTGCCAATGTGGACACCGGCACCACCGATGAAAATGCGGCTCTGCTGGTGGACGTTCTCGCCAATGACACTGACGTTGATGTCAGCGACACACACACGGTCACTGCGGTGACCATCACGTCAGGTCTGGGCATCGCTGCCGTCGTTAACAATCAGGTGCAATGGACGCCCAGTTCCGATTATGACTATCTGGCCGTGGATGAAACCGCCCTGGTTGAGATCGACTACACCATCGAAGACAACAACGGTGCCGCCGCCTCATCCTCATTAACCATAACGGTCACCGGCAGCAACGATGCGCCGACCGTGGAATATTCGCTGAGCAGAACTGCCAGCGAGGAAGACGCCGTATTCAGCATCGACCTGTTGGAAAGCGCGGCGGATGTCGACAATGGCGCGATACTGAATGTCAGCGATTTCAGTGTCGCCAATGGCAAGGGCGGCTGGGAGCTGAACGGCAATGAGCTAATCATCAATCCCGACTTCTACGATGATCTGAACACGGGCGATCTGGAGACACTGAATTTCACCTATAAAGTGACTGACGAGCACGGTGCAACGGTTGACCAGACATTTGAACTGAACATTGAAGGTTTCACCGATGCCCCCTCACTGGCGGCTGTGGCCACAGCAGGCTCAGCTGTAAATGAGCTGAAAGTCAGAATTGCCACCGAGCCGGCCAAGGACGAGCGTGTGGTGCTGACGTTCACCAACCTGCCTGTTGGTGCGCGGGTACTGGACGCGGCGCGCGTTGATGTCACCGCAGGTATCAGCAATTTTATCGGCGTACAGGACTTCTTTGTTGTTGTGCCCCCCGACACGGATGCTGATTTTGACTTCGGTATGACGGTCACCGGCGTCAACCCGGATGGCAGCGAAATTGCCTCAACGTACGGCGCCATTGACTTTGTATATGACGACGACCGTTATGACGATCAGGTCACGTTCAGCTCGCAAGACCAGGGCATCTGGGCGTCGGGAGACGCACCCATGGTGCAATGGCATGAATACGTGCCAATCATTGGCGAAAAAGCCAGGGCCTGGAATGAGTCAACCGGGCAGTGGGAGGACACCGGGGCATCACCCTGGACCAGCGGCGAGTTTTCGCTGCTCTCCACCCGCGTCTCGGCAGCCGATGCGATCGACATCGCATTGGTGGGTCCGCGTTCCGTTCTGCAAGCTGCAAAGGATACCTATAATAGTGCCGTCCAGGCCGCCCAAAGTGTACTGGACGGCGCCTGGAGCATTTATCTGGACGCTGCCGCAGCAGCCAACAGCGCGTTTAACACTGCCTCCCAGGCAGCGTGGGATATATTTAACGACACCATTGGGACCGCTGCCAAAGAAGCTATAAATACGGCCTACGCCATTTATAACGCGGCTAAAGCTACCGCCGTAGATATCAGGAATGCGGCGCTGGACGCAGACGTCTTCGATTGGTTCACCGGTGCCATCTGGGACGCATACTATGCCGCAGAATCGGTAGCGCGCGATATCCTGAACGTAGCGTTGAGTGCTGCCGAGGGCATCGAGTCGGGCGCGCGCTCCGTCCTCGACGCAGCCATTGAAACGGCGCGCGACATAAAGGACGCTGCAATTGATCTGGCCAAGGATGCGTTGCAGCTAGCCAGAGATGCGTTTAACTCGGCCAAGCAGCTCGCTCAGGGTGTCCTGGATGGTGCCGAACAGGCCTTTGAGGTGGTGGAGACTGAATTAAACAAGGTCCAGGGAGAAACCACGCTTGATGTCAACGCTGACCTCTATGGTGAGGTAGGTTTGCAGATTGATTTTGTGCTGGATTCAGGTTCCGTTGATACACAGGTACAGTACGACGTATCCTCGTCGTTGCAGCACAATCGCACCACCGACACATTAATGATAACGCCGCACCTGGTGAATCAGACCACGGGTGATAGAGTGGCTTTCGAAACCATCAGTCCGAATGCATCGCTCAAAGCGGTTCTGCTGTATGACGTCGGCGCGAAGCTGAATGTTATGCTCGACAGTAATCTGGTCATCGGCAGCAACGTGATCTGGGATATTACACCTGGCGCCGGGCCCATCAGCCTGAGTCCGCAGATTTCCACCGGCGGCTGGGGAGATGACCTGGCCAATCTGAGCGATGAGGATATTGCGAACGCGCCGAATCCGGACGAAATAGAGCTGCAAAGCTTCACAGAAGGCGAGTTTGTGCTGATTGATATCAACACCAAAGATTTCGGTCAGATAAAAATACCGGTTGAATCGCTGACCGAGGATATTTTCTCCCTGGAGCTCGGCTTCCCGACGATAGAAGCACAGGGCAAGGAAGCGACCTTTGACCCATCATTCTACGAAGAAGGCGGTCTGATCGGGGTCGACTTCGACGAACTCGCTGCGACCGTGTTGAATCTGGTGAATGCGAAGCTGGATTTCAGCCCCGAGCTGCGGGCACAGCAGCCGGGTCTGGGCAGTTTGCAGGACACTGAATCGTTCGCCGAGACCGTTGCACTGGTTGGCGAAGCGTTGCTCGGCACGCTGTATGATGCGCTGGATGGACAGTCAGAAAAAACACCTATTTTCCTGCTCGATGCCAGCGATCAGACCAATGATGCGTTCCTGCACCTGAATGTGGTTCCCGACTCGGTCATGGGCGATACCGTGACTGAGGACACCGGCAAGATTGGCTTTTTCACCGCCTACGGCGAGAGCAACGATCTGGTTAAGGTGACCATGGATGTCGATCAGGCAGTCGCCGTCATTATCAACAAGATTGTCGAAGCCATATTGGGTGTGGTCAGTGGCGGTGCTACCGTCACGCCCCTGCAGACGCTGGATGACATCAATCCACTGGATCTGTCATTTGGTCTTGAGGATATGCTGAAGGTGTTTGAGGTACCCCAACCCACCATCGACGAGTTGACCAAGTATTTCAAGCTCAATGTCGGGTTTGAAGCAGCCGATCTGGATGTCTACTCGGCTTACAATTTCTCGCAAGAGTTCACACTGTCAATTGACGATGTGCAGTTTGTCGCAACCATGGAAGATGACACTCAGTACTTCTTCGCCGCCAATGACGATGCCGGTCTGGTTATCGAAAATGCCAGTCAGCACGATGCCAATAAAGACGGGATCGTCGACTATGATATCTCATTGGCACCTGAGGCCATGTTCTCGAATGACACCGAGATTGGCCTGACAGTAGGTTATGTGCTGGACTTCCTGCGCGCATCCATGAAGGCAGACCTGACGCTACCGCTAGGCGATCTGATCAATATTCCCGGACTCAATGTTCCTTTGAATCTGGCCAATGTCAATCTGGGACCCCTGTTGCGCATCCAGGGTGACCTTGATCTGGCAAGTGCCGATATCTTCGAGTCACGTTTTGATTTCGATATCGGTACGGCCAACATCGATGGCGGCTATGCTGTGACCGACGAGGAGCTGGTCACACTGGTCGGCGTGATGCCAGGCTGATACCTGACAATGCCGTGGGTCGACGTCAGCTGTTAAAGGCTTTCCGTCGACTCACTGGCATACTCAAGGCCCAGTTCATGGCGCCTTGAATCCACCCAGCTAATGAACTCCTGATTCACTTCCTTGGAAGTCTTGCCAGACGTCTTGATGGGCTGACCGATAATCAGTCGGATAGTGCCAGGGTTCTTGCGCGTGGTGCCAGCCGGCCAGTGCGAGCCTGCGTTGTGCAGCACGGGAACAATATCCGTTTCAGTCGCAACCGCCAATTGCGCGCCGCCACGGGAGAATTTGCCCAGCTTTCCAGGTGCTGCTCGTGTGCCTTCGGGAAATACCAGTATCGAGATACCTTCCTGCAGCCGCGCGCCGCCCTGCAGCAGCAATGATTTGCCAGCTTCACGGGGTTTGCTGCGATCGATGGCGATCGGACGCTGTAAGCGCAACGCCCATCCCCAAAACGGGATGTCGAGCAGCTCTTTCTTCAGTATGGGGCAGGCGGGAGAAAACAGCTGGTACAGAAAGATCGTTTCCCAGGTGCTCTGGTGATTACTGAATACCACAACCGGATGGTCAGGGAGGTTCTCACTGCCGTGGATTTCGTAACGTACGTTGCTGGTGATACGCAGCCAGCCTATGACCAGACGGCACCAGAGCGCATACAGGTAGTAACGTCGACGGGGAGAGAGCAGCCAGAATGTACAGGCAATGGAAACCGAGATAATGAACGTCAGCCCGGCATAACCCAGAAAAAATAATATTGCGCGAATTTTGCTGATCATTGTGAATCCAGTAAAGCGTTGGCGAATGCAGCCAGATTCGGGTACACCGGTGTGTCAGCCAGTGTTTGCGGCAAACCGGCTTCAGCCGTCGCTGCACCTTTGCCCGTCAACACCAGTATCGGCTGACACCCAGCACTTTCGGCGGCCTGCAGGTCACGCAAACTGTCCCCGACAAAAGGCACGTCAGCCACTGACACTGCCAGTTCGCGAGCGATCTGTTGTACCAGACCAGGCAAAGGCTTGCGACACTGGCAATCATCGTCCGGGCCATGCGGACAATAAAAGAACCCGGCAATCATTCCACCCGCCTCCTCCACCTGTTCATTGATGAACTGGTGGATGCGGGCCAGCGCGTACTCGTCAAACAGACCGCGGGCGATGCCGGACTGGTTGGTCGCCACCACGATCTGATAACCGGCTTTGCTCATGCTGGCAATAGCCTCAATACTGCCCGGTATCGGGATGCATTCCTCGGCGGATTTGATGAACGCATCCGAGTCTTCATTGATGACGCCGTCACGATCGAGGATTATCAGCTTGTTCATCAGCATTCTACGCACAACAATAATATCGGATGAAGCTTCGACCTGGACATTCGTTTACGCTGTATGAAGGCAGGAAATATCAGCCACATGCAGGAACAGCGTACGTAGCTCGCGCAGCAGCGCCAAGCGGTTCTGTCGCACGGCCTGGTCATCAGCCATCACCAGCACGTCGTCAAAGAAGGTATCAACAACCGCACGCATGCCCGCCAGGGCCTCAAGACCCTTGGCATAATCCCGCTGCCGGAACATCGGTGTGACCGTTTGCGACAGGCGGTCCAGCTGCTCGGCCAGCGCAATCTCCGCACCCTCGGTGAGCAGGGATTTATTAACAGTATCGGCGATTTCGCTCTCCTGCTTTTGCAGAATATTGGACACACGCTTGTTGGCAGCCGCCAGCGCGCCGCTTTCCGGCAGTTTGCTGAACTGCTGAACGGCTGCTACGCGCAAGGCGAAATCCAGAGGCTTGACGGGTTTGAGTTCCATTACTGCCTGGAAGACTTCGGCCGACACACCCTCGCCGGTATACCAGGCGCGGAAGCGCTCCAGCATGAACTCGAATACCTGCGAAGATGTGTCACCTGGCACGGACAAACCCTGTTCGGTATAAGCTGCCAGTGCCTCATTGATGGCGTTCTGCAAATCCAGATCCAGCGACTTTTCCACCAGGATGCGCAACACACCCAATGCTGCCCGGCGCAGCGCAAATGGATCCTTGGACCCCGTCGGCGGCTGACCAATGGCAAACAGGCCACAAATGGTATCGAGTTTTTCCGCCACGGCCAGCACCGCGCCGGTGGCGCTGGCGGGCACAGCGTCGCCGGCAAAGCGCGGCTGATACTGCTCGGTAATGGCCTGGGCAACTTCACGGGATTCATTGTCGTGCAGGGCGTAATAATGGCCCATGATGCCCTGCAGTTCCGGGAACTCGGCCACCATATGGCTGACCAGGTCACATTTGCCCAGCAGCGCTGCACGCTCACAGTGTACCGGATCTATGGACAATGACTTTGCAATACTGGCGGCCAGTGCGGCAACGCGTCGCGACTTCTGCTCCACCGTGCCCAGTTGCTGCTGGAACACAATAGTACCCAGTTGCTCCAGACGTGAGGCCAGCGTCTGTTTGCGGTCGCTTTCAAAAAAGAATGCTGCATCGGCCAGGCGCGGACGAATGACGCGCTCATTACCGGCGATGACCTGGGCAGGATCCCTGCTCTCCAGGTTGGCAACGGCGACAAAATTGGGCAGCATCCCGCCGTCTTTGCCGAGTACGTAAAAAGTCTTCTGGTGATTCTTCATCGACGAGATCAGTGCTTCGGGCGGCACCGAGAGAAAGTGTTCGTCAAAGCGTCCGGTCAGCGCGACCGGCCATTCCACCATGCTGGTGACTTCTTCCAGCAGGTCTTCGTCAATCTGAACATCACCGTTCAGCGCAGCGCCTTGCGCCTGCACCTGTGCGCGCACCCTGTTCTTGCGTGCTTCATAATCGGCAATCACAAAACCCGGGTTTTGCAGTTTGCCTTCATATTCCGCCGGCGATGCCAGGATGATGTCGGTGCCGCAGTGGAAACGGTGGCCATGGGTGATCCGACCACTCTTGATGCCAAACAGCTCGGTGTCGATGACGTCTTCACCAAACAGCATCACCAGCCAGTAGACCGGTCGTACAAATTCATCGCGTGTGCTGCCCCAGCGCATCTTGCGCGGGATCGGCAGCTTTGCCAGCGAGGCGGCGACGATATCAGGAAGCAATGCAGCGGTTTCCTCGCCGGCCTTGTCCGCCCTGAACACGAGTTTTTCGACACCGTCTTTTTCCACGGTTTCCAGCGCACCAATATCAACACCACAGGAGCGCGCGAAGCCTGACGCGGCAGGCGTAGGGTTGCCGTCCTTGTCGTAGGCTGCCTTGACGGCCGGCCCGAAGCGTTCGATTTTGGTATCAGCCTGTTTTACCGCCAAACCTTCAACACGGGCGGCCAGTCGACGCGGGCTGGTGAACGGCTTGATGGCGCTGTAGCTGAGGCCGGCCGCGTCCAGGCCCGCCTGAAGGCCGGCAATAAACGCCTCCGACAATCCACGCAGGGCCTTGGGCGGAAGTTCCGCACAACCAATTTCAACTAAAAAATCTTTGTCTGTCTGTGTTTGAGTCATGGTGTCCGTTGGCAACGCTGTCCGTGAAATAAGTGAAGGGTGATTCAGCCTTTCAGGGCTGCTTCGCGCAAGGCGGCAGGTGCCAGCGGAAAGCCAAGTTTACGACGGCTCTCGAAATACGCTTCGGCCACCTGGCGTGACAGGGTGCGCACCCGCAGGATAAAACGCTGACGTTCGGTCACCGAGATGGCCTGACGCGCATCCAGCAGGTTGAAATAATGCGACGCCTTTAATACCTGCTCATAGGCTGGCAGTGCCAGGCCTTTTTCGATCAGGGTTGAACACTGCGATTCGCATTCATCAAAACTGGCAAACAGTGCATCGACATTGGCATGTTCAAAATTGTAGGCGGACATTTCCACTTCGTTCTGGTGGAACACATCGCCGTAAGTCACCACGCCATCAGGGCCGTCAGTCCAGACCAGGTCGTACAGGCTGTCGACGCCCTGCAGGTACATGGCAATGCGCTCCAGGCCGTAAGTGATTTCACCGCTGACCGGGAAACATTCGATGCCGCCGACCTGCTGGAAGTAGGTAAACTGAGTCACTTCCATGCCATTGAGCCAGACTTCCCAGCCCAGGCCCCAGGCGCCCAGTGTCGGTGATTCCCAGTTGTCTTCGACAAAGCGGATATCATGTATGGTCGGGTCAATACCCAGGTGCTTCAGGGATTCGATATACAGATCCTGAATGTCTGGAGGTGACGGTTTAAGAATGACCTGAAACTGGTAATAGTGCTGCAGGCGGTTGGGGTTTTCGCCGTAACGGCCATCGGTGGGACGGCGGCTGGGTTGCACATAAGCGGTGCGCCAGCTTTCCGGTCCGATGGAACGCAGGAACGTGGCCGGGTGAAAGGTGCCAGCGCCCACTTCCAGGTCCAGTGGCTGTAACACCACACACCCCTGTCTGGCCCAGAATTCCTGGAGCGCCAGGATCAGACCCTGAAAGGTTTTTACATCGGCAATAGCCGGACTCTGCGCGGACAAGACACACCCCAAATTCGATCGGTTGAAAACCCGCAATTATGCGGGATTAGGCAGTTAATATCTACTGCGCTAAAATGACGCCTCTCAGTCAAACCCCCACTCTGCGAGGCATTGCTCATCAATACCGTTAAAACAATCGTGGTGAAAAGCCTGTTACGGCTGCTGTCATGGATCCCGTTGCCGCTGCTGCACAAACTTGCCGAACTCATCGGCGCGCTGGTCTATGCGCTGCCCACCGAAACCCGGCGAGTGACACTGATCAATCTGCAGCGCGCGATGCCCGGACTCAGTGACGATGAACGTCACCGTCTGGCAAGGCGCAGTGTCCAGGAAACCATAAAAGCCGGGTTCGAACTGGGCCATATGTGGTATGGCAGTGTTGACCATGTCATGGGTCTGATCAAGGGGATACAGGGGAAGCAGCACATCGATGCAGCACTGGCGAGCGGGCGCAGCATTATTTACTGCTCACCGCACCTGGGTAACTGGGAGCTGATGGGTTTGTATGTGTCAACGCTGGCGCCGCTGACGACCCTGTACAAACCGCCCAAGCTGACGGGTCTGAGTGAGCTGATCGCCGGCGCCCGGGCGCGCGCCGGTGCGGAACTGGTGGCCACCGATCGCGCCGGTGTGGTGAAGCTCACCCGCGCCCTGCAACAAGGCGCGTCCACCGGCATTCTGCCTGATCAGCAGCCGCGGGAAGGCGGCGTATTCGCGCCCTTCTTTGGCCACCAGGCCTACACCATGACACTGGTGTCCAAGCTGGCCGCGCGCACCAATGCGGTGGTGCTGTTTACGTTCGCCAAACGCTTGCCCGGGGGTTCAGGTTTTGAGTTGATCTGCATGCCTGCCGATGCTGATATTGCCAATAACGACACGACGCTGGCGGCGGCGGCACTTAACCGCTCGGTAGAAGCCTGTGTGATGCTGGCGCCCGAGCAGTATCAATGGGAGTACAAGCGGTTTCGCAAACGCCCACCGGAAGAGCCCGAACGCTTCTATTAAAAGTGGGTCTTATCTGTCCATGGCCGGCCTGAGTAGCCGCTCAGCGGCGCCAGAACATGGGCATGAACAACACCAGCAAGGTGAAAATCTCCAGTCGTCCCAGCAGCATCGCCAGGCACAACACCCACTTGGCGGTATCACCAATATCCGCATAGTTGCTGGCCACACCTTCCAGGCCCGGACCCAGATTGTTCAGGCTGGCGCCGACAGCACTGAAGGCTGTGACCACGTCCAGATCCAATGCCAGCAGGATGATCAACAGCACCAGATACACCAGTACATAGACGGCGAAAAAACCCCAGACCGACTCGATTACCCGGTCCGGCACCATGGTACGTCCCAGTTTGACGGTAATGACGGCGTTGGGATGAATCAGCCGTTTGATCTCCCGGAAACCCTGCTTGAAGATCAGCAGAATCCGGATCACCTTCATGCCACCGCCCGTTGACCCGGCACAGGCCCCAATAATGGAGGCGTAGATCAGCAGATAGGGCAAGGCCAGCGGCCAGGCGTTGAAATCGGCGGTGGTAAAACCAGTCGTGGTGGCGACCGATACGGTCTGGAACAGGCCGTGCACGAAGGCATTCTGTGCATTGTAGGTTTCGGTCAGGTACAGCACCAGAACCGTAAATACCGCGACCGAAAGCAATATGACGGCGTAGAATTTGGTCTCCGGGTCGCGCAGATACTGGATGACACTGCGGCGCTGCCAGGCCGTGAAATGCAGAGCAAAGTTGATGCCCGCAACAAACATAAAAAACACAGCAATGAGATTGATGGTGTGGCTGTTGAAGTACCCCATGCTGGCATCGTGGGTGGAGAAACCGCCAATGGCGATGGTGGAAAAACTGTGGCAGATGGCGTCGAACAGGGTCATGCCGGCGGCCCAGTACGCCAGTGCGCAAACCGCCGTGAGACCCATATAGATATACCAGAGCGCCTTGGCCGTTTCTGCCAGGCGCGGCACCAGGTTATCGTTTTTCACCGGTCCCGGGCTTTCCGCCCGGTACAGTTGCATACCACCAATGCCCAGCATGGGCAGCACCGCGACGGCCAGTGCAACAATACCCATGCCGCCCAGCCACTGAAGCTGCTGTCGGTAAAACAGAATGGATTTGGGCAGGAAGTCCAGACCGGTGATCACGGTGGCCCCGGTGGTGGTCAGGCCGGAGAAGGATTCAAACACCGCGTCCGTGACCGAAAGCGGTATATTGGTAGAAAACAGGAACGGAAGTGCGCCGAACGTGCTGAGAACGGTCCAGAACAGGGTGACCACCAGGAAGCCGTCCCGGGTGCGCATTTCCTCTTTCGAGCGCCAGGTAAAAACCCACAGGGCAAAACCCACCCCAAAGGTAATCATCAGCGAGGTCAGAAACGATGAGGCCTCGCCATCACCATAGATGAATGACACCAGGATGGACGGCAGATTGGCGAGCATGCTGAACAGCATCAGCAGGACACCGACAATTTTCGCAACAACCGCTATATGCATGAATACCAGACGCCTTTGCGTGTCAGAAGAAGCTGAACCCGACGGCAAACAGCCGTTCTACTTCGAGGATGCGTTTTTTATCGGTCAGGAACAGAATGACGTGGTCGCCGGATTCGATGACGATATCGTCATGGGCAATCAGGACCTCTTCGTCTCGGACGATGGCGCCAATGGTGGTTCCTGCGGGCAGCTCGATATCCTCAATGGCGCGGCCCACCACCTTCGAGGAATGGCTGTCACCGTGCGCGATGGCCTCCAGTGCCTCTGCGGCCCCGCGCCGAAGTGAGTGCACATTTACAATGTCGCCCTTGCGTACATGGGTGAGCAGGCTGCCGATGGAGGCCTGCTGTGGCGAGATGGCAATATCGATCTCGCCACCCTGCACCAGATCCACATAGGCGGGATTGTTGATCAGACACATGACCTTGCGCGCGCCCAGGCGTTTGGCCAGCATGGAGGACATGATATTGGCTTCGTCGTCATTGGTCAGGGCCAGGAAGACATCGGTGTCTTCGATACCTTCTTCCAGTAATAGCTGCTTGTCCGAAGATTCCCCGTTGAGCACGATGGCTTTGTTAAGGCATTCCGCCAGGTATTCACACCGGGCAGTATTACGCTCGATGACCTTGACCTGATAGCGTTTCTCCAGCGCCTCGGCCAGCCGGATGCCGATATTGCCGCCGCCGGCGATGATGATGCGTTTGTAGGGTTTGTCCAGGCGCCGCAACTCCCCGATAACCGCCCGGATGTTTTTGGGAGCGGCAATAAAAAACACCTCATCATCAGCTTCAATAACCGTGGAACCTTCCGGGGCGATGGCGCGATTGCGACGGAAAATGGCGGCGACCCGGGCGTCCACATTGGGCATGTGTTCGCGCAAAAAGCGGATTTCCTGACCGACCAGCGGCCCGCCGTAGTAGGCACGTACGGCCACCAGCTGCGCATTACCATCAGCAAAGTCCAGTACTTGCAGAGAACCCGGCAGTTCGATCAGGCGGGCGATGTAATTGGAGACTAACAGTTCGGGGCTGATGACCACGTCCAGTGGAATGGACTCGGGCCGGAACAGGCCTTCCTGGGCCATATAGGATGCAGAGCGAAGGCGGCAGATCTTTTTGGGTGTCTTGAAGATGGAGTAGGCGATCTGGCAGGCAACCATGTTGACTTCGTCGTTTTCGGTTACCGCGATAATCATGTCCGCGTCATCAGCGCCGGCCATACGCAGTACGTCCGGATGAGAGGGCCAGCCCTGGGCGATGCCCACATCAAGGCGGTCCTTGAGCTCGCGCAAGGCGTCAACATCGGGGTCGACCAGGGTGATGTCGTTCGCTTCGCTGGCCAGGTTCTCGGCCAGGGAAATCGCTACCTGGTTACATCCCAGAATTATTATCTTCATGCAATTGCAGACTCCCGCACAATGCCCGCCGGATAAGCCCTTGGGGCGTTGCCGGCAAATTATCCGCCCCTGTGCCCCGGCTTACAAGTCTGGCTTGCCAGATTCAGGGGTCGTTTTCCGCAGAACTGCAAAATAAAACCCGTCCGGACCCTGATCGGTGGGCAGCAGCTGGCGGCCTGCGTCGGTGACAATCCCCCACTTGGCAGCGATGGGAATCTCCTGTGCGTCAGGCGTCTCAGCGAGGAAGCGCAAAATCTGCCGGTCGTTTTCATCGCGCAGCACCGAACAGGTGGAGTAAACCATCACGCCGCCCGGGGCCAGGCATGACCACAGGTTGACGAGCAGCTTGTGCTGCAATGCCACCAGTCGAGGCACATCGGCTGCCTGACGCAGCACTTTGACGTCGGGCTGGCGCCGGATAATGCCGGTCGCAGAACAGGGTGCGTCCAGCAGGATGCGGTCGAAGGCTATGCCATCCCACCAGCTTGCCGGTTCACTGCTGTCGGCTGCCTGCAGATGGACGCAGGGTGCAGCCAGCATAAGACGCTGCAGATTTTCTTCAATACGGCCCAGTCGGCGCGCCTCGATATCCAGAGCCAGCATAGTGTGCGGCTCATCGCCGTGGCGCGCCAGGCTCTCGAGCACGTGACAGGTTTTGCCGCCCGGCGCCGCGCAGGCATCCAGGATGCGCTGCCCGCTGCCCGCAGCCAGCAAGCCGGGGATCAGCTGTGATGCTTCGTCCTGCACGCTGACCAGACCATCACTGAACCCGGGCAGCGTACTGACTGCCCGGCCCTGCGCCAGGTAAATTGCCGACTCCGCCAGGGTGCCCGGAGTTGCCTCAATGCCCTCGATTGCCAATTGATCGAGGTACGCGGCCCGGCTGACTCGTGCCAGATTGACGCGCAGGGTCATCGGCGGATGCTGATTGCCCGCTGTCAGAATCCCGCTGCCCTGTTGCGGCCAGTCTGCCCTGATGGTGTCCACCAGCCAGGCAGCATAGGTCAGTGAGCTGTCGTCGCTGCGGCTATCTGCACTTGCCAGCCGGCGCTGGTACTGCCGAAGTACACCGTTGACCAGTGATTTGGCCCAGCCCTTCTTCAGTACCACGGTGGCATTGACGGTCTCACTGACAGCCGCATGATCGGCCAGGCGCATGTGCTCAAGCTGGTACATGCCCAACAGCAGCAGGCAGTGAATATCGGCGTCTTTGTTTTTGAGTGGCTTGTCGAGCAGTGAGCCCAGCTCCTGATTGAGCTGGTGATACCAGCGACAGGTGCCGAAACATAGCTCGCGCAACAGCGCCATCTGATTTTGGTCCTGATCAGCCATGTCGGTGGTGCGGGGCAACAGACTGGCCAGCGAACCCTGTTGCCGCAGCAGACTGGCGAGAATCTGCGCTGCAGTGGCGCGGACCTTAGCGGGTTTCATCGGGGGCGTCGCTGGTGAACTGTTTGCCTGCGGCAAAGAGCGCCGGGCGTGAATTCATGATGTCGCGTACGGCGACCGGGTTTTTGCCGGCCATCTGCAGCTCGGTTACCTGCAGTGTGCCGTCCGTGCAGGCGATGCTGAGACAGCGACGGTCCGGGCTGGGCAAAATAGTACCGGGCGCTACCTGAGCGGGCGGTCCGGACAAGGTCGCACTGGCCCGCAACAGGCGCAGTCGTTCGCCGTCAAGAAAAGAGTAGGCAGGCTGACGTCCGACACCGGCGCGGATCGTTCGCGCAATATCAGCAACGCTGGCCTGCCAGTCGATCAGCGATTCGGCTTTGTCCAGCTTGCGCGCGTAGGTGCTTAGCGTATTGTCCTGCTTCTGCGCCCGGGCGCGCAGGGCCTCAAAGTTTGTCAGTGTATGAATCAGTGCCTGACAGCCCAGCGTTGCCAGGCGATCTTCCAGTTGCTGACGATCATCGAGTTCGCTCAGCGGTGTGCTGAGCCTGTAAAGCATATCGCCGGTATCCAGACCGACATCCATCTGCATGATGGTGACACCGGTCTCGCTATCGCCGGCCAGCAGTGACCGCTCGATCGGGGCTGCACCACGCCAGCGCGGCAACAGGGATGCGTGCACGTTGATGCATCCGAGACGGGGAATATCCAGCACCGCCTGAGGCAGGAGCAGACCGTAGGCCACGACAATCATCAGGTCCGGCTCAAGCGCCGCCAGTGCTGCCTGCGCGTCAGGGTCTTTCAGGGAGGCGGGCTGCATGACTGGCAACCGGTGCTTGGTGGCGAGCGCCTTGACGGGGCTGGCCTGCAGCTTTTTGCCACGGCCTGCGGCCCGGTCTGGCTGGGTATAAACAGCGGCAATGTCATAGCCATGGTCAATCAGCGCGGACAGGTGGGTGGCAGCAAACGCGGGCGTGCCGGCAAAAACCAGTTTCATTCTGTACCCAATATGGTGAGTGGTTGTGCAGAGCGGTGTGTTGGTGTCAGGTTCAGGCTGTTGCCGCCTGCTTATGGGCCTTCTCCAATTTGCTGCGGATACGCTGGCGCTTGATCGTACTCAGGTAATCCACAAACAGCTTGCCGTTCAGGTGGTCCATCTCGTGCTGGATACAGGTGGCCAGCAAGCCATCGGCTACCATTTCGAACGGTTCACCGTGGCGGTCCAGTGCTTTCACCTTGACCTGACGCGGGCGACTGACGGTTTCATAGAAGCCAGGCACGGACAGGCAACCCTCGTCATACTCCTCGAGATCGTCATCCAGCACGTCCAGCTGTGGATTGATGAACACCAGCGGTGCGCTGTTGTCGTCGGAAATATCCATCACAATCAGCTGCTTGTGCACGTTCACCTGCGTGGCGGCGAGGCCGATGCCGGGCGCCTCATACATGGTTTCGAACATGTCATCAATCACCTGGCGCAGGGCATCGTCCACCTGCTTTACCGGCTTGGCAATGGTGCGCAGTCGGGAATCAGGAAATTCCAGTATGTCCAGTTTTGCCATGGTTCAACTCCAGTTGCGTGTTTCGGTTCAGCAGGGTCGCCGCTTTTGTGCCATAACCCCAGTACCTGGACAAAAGTACTCAGACAAAAGTACCAAATCCAAAGTACGTGAACAGGCTCAGTATAACATAAGGACCCCGGACACCTAGTGGGCAAGGAAGACCCTATGCGCAACGAAGACCGAATGACCAGGGAAAAGGTTTCAGCCTGGCTGGCACAACCGGGCAATCATTTGCTGACCGTCGACGATCCCGACTATCCACCGCTGCTCAGGCAGGTTGATGACCACCCTCTCTATCTGTATGTGCGGGGCGATCCCGCTGTGCTGGCCAGGCCCATGATAGCAATCGTAGGCAGCCGCAACAGTACGGTGTATGGCCGGGAGGTGGCGTTCCGCCTGGGCGCCGAGCTGGCTCAGAAGGGATTCACGGTGTGCAGCGGGCTGGCAGCGGGTATCGATACCGAGGCGCACAAGGCCGCCGTTACAGCCGGCTGCCCGACGGTCGCGGTGCTGGGAAATGGTCTGTACGATGTCTATCCGCCGGCCAACCGGGGTCTGGCCGGACAAATCGTGGCACCGGGCCCGGCGCAGGGTGCGCTGGTGTCCGAACTGCCGCTGGATGCGCCGCCGATCCCGTCACATTTTCCCAGTCGCAACCGGATTATCAGTGGTCTGAGCCTCGGTGTCTGTGTCGTCGAAGCCACGCTGCGCAGCGGTTCCCTGATCACCGCGCGCCTGGCCCTGCAGCAGAACCGGGAGGTGTTTGCAGTGCCCGGATCAGTCAACAGCAACCGCAGTCGAGGCTGCCACGACCTGCTTCGGCAGGGCGCTGTGCTGGCGGAGACTGCAGATGATATTCTCACGCACGTCGAATCTCTTTATCACGGACAGATGGACCTGCTGGCACAACAGCGGCCTGCTATTGCTGCCAGTCACGTCAGCTCCCCGGCACCGGTTATGACGGCAAGCACCCGGGTGGGAGACAACAGCTGCGGCAGCCCCCAAGGCCCTGCGGGCATGGCAGGAAACCCGGTGTTGGCGTGCATAGGTGATGATCCGGTTAATATGGACGCCCTGGTGTTGCGGACCGGACTGAATGTCAGCGAGCTGAGTCAGCAACTGTTGGCCCTCGAGTTGTCCGGCGTCATCGTCAAACGTGGCGGTAGCTGGGCGCGGCGGTCTGCTTGCAAGTAAAGGGCACTTGCGATAATTTCTGCGCCGGCCGGCCGGCGTCAACGCCGATGTGAGTGCGCATCAGCTGCCGGGGTAGCGGGTTCTGGTCAACGCTTGACGGGTTTTGGTAAGGAGATAGCTGAGATGTCTGCTCTTCATGTGAAAAAAGCCGTTCGGGTGATCGAGGCCGGCGGCGTCATTGCCTACCCCACCGAGGCGGTCTGGGGTCTGGGTTGCGACCCGGATAACCGGGATGCATGTCTGGCCTTGCTGCAGATCAAACAGCGCCCGGTTGAAAAAGGTATGATACTGGTCGCGGCATCGGTGTCTCAATTCGCCCGTTTACTGGCAGCCCTGCCCCGGGTCCAGCAGCAGCAATTACAGCAGGCCTGGGCCGATCAGGCACGCACGGGGCCGGTGACGTTTCTGGTGCCCGATCCGCATGATCAGGTGCCCTGGTGGGTCAAGGGCAGCCACGGTGCGGTCGCCCTGCGGGTCAGTCTGCATCCGATTGTGCAGCAACTGTGCCGGGCTCTGGACGCACCGCTGGTATCCACATCGGCCAATGTCGCCGGGGCCGCGCCGGCCGCCAGCAGGTTGATGGTGGAAAAAACACTGGGCCGGCAGCTCGATTACGTGCTGCCGGGGGCCCTGGGCGGCGCCACCAGGCCGTCGCAGATAATTGATCTGGGCAGCGGGCGCGTGGTCCGGGCGGGATAACAGAGGCAGTGCACAGATGCTGGTGCTGCGACAACCACTTCAAGGGAAAGCAGGGATATGACACAAGACAACAACACAGACGTCAATACACACAGTAATGACGCAGCCGTGGATGCTGATCGGGTGCGCGCATTTCTGCATCAATTACAGGACTCGATCTGCCAGCGGCTGGAAGCACTGGATGGCCGCAGTCGCTTTCACGAAGATGCCTGGCAACGCGATAAAGGTGGTAGCGGCATCAGCCGCGTGATCAGTGACGGTGCCGTGTTCGAAAAAGGCGGCGTCAACTTTTCCCACGTTTTTGGGGACTCGCTGCCGCCCTCGGCGTCCGCCACCCGGCCAGAGATGGCTGGCCGCAGCTTTCAGGCCATGGGCGTATCGCTGGTGATACATCCGGACAATCCGTTTGTGCCGACCTCGCACGCAAACTTCCGTTTTTTTATCGCCGAAAAGCCCGGCGAAGCGCCAGTGTGGTGGTTCGGTGGAGGATACGACCTGACCCCTTATTATGGGAATGATGATGATTGCCGGCACTGGCACCAGGTAGCCAAAACTGCCTGTGACAAACACGGTGAGCAGATCTACCCCCGATTCAAGCAGGCCTGTGATGAGTACTTCTATCTGCCCCATCGCCAGGAACCGCGAGGCATCGGCGGGCTGTTTTTTGACGACTTCAATGAGCTCGATTTCGAGCGCAGTTTTGCCATGGTGCAAGAAATAGCCAACAGCTATGTCGACGCTTACGCGCCGATTGTCGAGGCGCGGGCTGCACACCCTTTTACCGAAGCCCACAAACAGTTCCAACGCTACCGCCGCGGGCGCTATGTTGAGTTCAATCTGGTCTATGACCGGGGTACGCTGTTCGGTCTGCAATCCGGCCTGGGCCGGGTCGAGTCGATTCTGATGTCGTTGCCGCCGGAAGTGCGCTGGGTTTATGACTGGCACCCGGAGCCTGGCAGCGAGGAAGAAAAGCTGTATACCGACTATCTGCGTCCCAGAGAATGGGTATGACGCGATGAGCAGCAGCGATCGTTATGCGGTGGTGGGTTATCCGGTTGCCCACAGCAAGTCGCCGCTTATACATGGCCTGTTCGCCGGGCAAACCGGCCAGGACATCACTTACGAGCGACTGGAAATTGCGCCGGAAGACTTTATTCACAGTGTGCGTGAGTTCTTTGACCAGGGTGGCAAAGGCCTGAATATCACCCTGCCGCACAAGGAAGCCGCCTGGCAGCTGGTGGACTGGCGTGCGCCAAATGCCGACCGTGCGGGCGCAGTCAACACCATATACCGACTCGACGATGGACGTCTGGCGGGCGACAATACCGATGGTGTGGGCATGGTGCGTGACATCGAACAGAACCATGGCGGCAAGTTGCAGGGTGCAAATATTCTGGTGTTGGGCGCCGGTGGTGCCGTCCGGGGCGTTTTGCCGCGCCTGATCGCCGCAGCGCCGGCCTCCCTGTGTATTGTCAATCGCACGGTGGCAAAAGCCGAAGCGTTGGCGCAGCTGTTTGCAGATCAGTTCGATATTCGCGTGATGTCGTATGCCGACCTGCAGAGGCAAACAACCGCCTTTGACTGGATTATCAACGGCAGTGCTGGCGGACTCAAAGGTGAGCTGCCGCCCCTGCCCGATGCCCTGGTATCAAACACTACTGCCTGTTACGACATGGTGTACGCGCCAGGTGGCACAGTATTTCAGGGCTGGGCGCGCGCGCGCGGTGCAGCGATGGCGCTGGATGGGGCCGGCATGCTAGTGGAGCAGGCGGCAGAATCGTTCTACCTGTGGCGTCGCATCCGTCCGCAGACGGCGCCGGTTATCAAGGCATTGCGCGATGTGCTGCGCTAAGGTTCACTGTTTTTGCAAATAGCGGTCTTTCAGCTCTTTGTACTTGTTGGCGCTGTACAGGAAAAATGATTTTTCGTCATCGTTAAGCGGCCGGGCCTGTTTGACCGGAGAGCCGACGTAAAGATAGCCGCTTTCCAGTTTTTTACCCGGCGGCACCAGGCTGCCGGCGCCTATGATGACCTCGGATTCAACCACGGCACCATCCATGACCGTTGCCCCCATGCCGACCAGTACGCGGTCATGGATGGTGCAGCCGTGCAGCATGACCTTGTGACCGACAGTGACATCACTGCCCACCGTGCATGGATAACCGTCGGGATTGAACGGGCCCGCATGGGTCACGTGCAGCACCGAACCGTCCTGAATGCTGCTTCGCTCGCCGATACGGATACGGTGGATGTCGCCGCGGATGACGGTCATCGGCCATACCGATGAATCTGCGCCGATCTCAACATCACCGATGACCAGCGCGCTGTCATCGACAAACACGCCGTCTGCCAGCCTGGGGGTGTGAGTTTCGAATGCCTGAATGGCCACGGGGCGATCCTCCCTAATTATATGGACAACAATGATATGATGCCTTATCGCATTCAAGTACGACAGGAGTTTTAGCCAATGTCAACGCAGTCAGCCTCTGAGCGTAATCCATTATTGCAGTTTGACCGCCTGCCCGACTTTCCGGCGCTGCGCGCAGAACATATCCGTCCCGCCGTGGAGCAGGTACTGGAAGAAAACCGCGCAGCACTGCAGGCAATACTGGCCAACGAGCAAAACCGGACCGCACCGGACTGGCACAGCCTGATGGACGCCCTGGATGACCTGGACGACAGGCTGACCAAGGTCTGGTCCACTGCCAGTCATCTGAATTCGGTGGCCAACACGCCGGACATTCGTGAAGCCTATAATGACTGTCAGCCGTTAGTGACCGAGTACTACGCGGCGCTGGGGCAGAACGAGCAGCTCTATGCCTGCGTTGAAGCGCTGAGCGAGCGGGCGGATGCCCTCAAACTGGACGGTTCACAGCGCAAGATTATTGCCGATACGCTGCTCGATTTCCGGCTGGCGGGCGTCAGTCTGCCGGCGGTGGAGAAAAAGCGGTTTGCCGACATCCAGACCCGACTCAGCCATCTTGCCAACGTATTCAGCAATAACGTACTGGACGCCACCCGTGCCTGGACCCGGCATCTGACCGATGACAGCCTGCTCGGCGGCGTTCCGGACATGACGGTGCAGGCCGCCGCCAGGGCGGCCTCGGCGAAAGGCCTGCAGGGCTATCTGCTGACGCTGGATTTCCCCTGTTACTACGCAGTGATGACCTACGCCGACAATGAAGCGCTGCGGGAAGAAATGTACCGGGCCTTTGCAACCCGGGCCTCGGATCAGGCGCTGACAGCAGCGCCGGAGAAACTGGATAACTACCAGCATATTCGCGAGATCCTGCAGTTGCGTCAGGAAATGGCCCTGTTGCTGGGTTACGGTAATTATGCGGAGCTGTCCGTGGCACGCAAAATGGCCAAATCAACAGATCAGGTCAACGCCTTTCTCGACGATCTGATCCGCTACAGCCGGCCGGCGGCAGAAAACGAATATCAGGCCCTGTGTGAATTCGCGCGCAAGCATCATGGTGTCGACACGCTCAATGCCTGGGATGTGGGTTACTACAGCGAAAAACTGCGCAAGCAGAATTATGATATTTCACAGGAAGAACTGCGTGTATGGTTTCCCCTGGACAAGGTCCGCCAGGGCCTGTTTGCCATCGTCGAAACCCTGTACGGCGTGCAGGTTGAAGAAGACACCAGTGTTGGCGTCTGGGACCCGGCGGTGGCTTTCTACAATATCCGCCGGGACGGGGAAATTGTGGCCCGTTTCTATTTCGATCTGTTCACCCGCGAGGGCAAGCGCGGTGGCGCCTGGATGGCCGACTGCCGCAGTCGGCGGCTGATTACCGAAGGTGGTCTGGCGGTGCAGCAACAGATTCCGGTGGCTTACCTGGTGTGCAATTTCGCCCCGCCAGCGGATGACGGAACACCGGCATTGCTGACCCACAATGATGTCACCACGCTGTTTCACGAGTTCGGCCACGGCCTGCATCATATGCTTACCCGGGAAAACTACCTGCGCTGCTCCGGGATCACGGGTGTTGCCTGGGACGCGGTCGAGTTGCCCAGCCAGCTGATGGAAAACTGGTGCTGGGACCCTGAATCCATCGGCCTGATTTCCGCGCACTACCAGACCGGAGAGCCTTTGCCCAAAGCCTCTGTCTCTTATACACATCTGACGCTGCC